>ERZ836939.105-NODE-105-length-110268-cov-5.901808_pt1 | contig 110268 bp, 108 predicted proteins | sample MGYA00519912_ERZ836939 | MGnify/ENA primary metagenome ERZ836939 (study PRJEB31850, sample SAMEA3708810) | human gut metagenome | biome: human gut; feature: human-associated habitat; material: faeces | place: China | collected 2014 ...
CCCAATGCCAACTGTATCCAATTACCGGCTCGCCCGGTTCCTTCGACGACAATGACGCTGCCGTAAGAAGTAGGCGTGTTCTGCGTAGTTGCATCGTAGGTATAGAATCCGTAAGTCGTGGCGTTATTCAAGTTAGCAATAGCACCCCGGTTCACAATATACTGTTCAGCCAGTTTTGCGGCTGTCACGGCACCGTCGGCGATCTTTGCGGTTGCCACTTTCCCGGTGCCGATAGTCGGGTTGGGGTAGCTTCCGGTCAAATCGCCACCGGCAGCGCCGGACGGAGGCAGGGAGCTCGGAACATCCGGAATAACTCCTTCTGCGATCTTTTCGGCTGTCACGGCTCCGTCGGCGATCATATCGGTAGTTATGGGCGGAATACCTTGCGCGGCATTCTTGAGCTCGGCGACATAGTCGTCGGTCAGTGGCTCCGAGGTAATCAGGTCGTCGCCCGTGGATGTGCTGTTGGCGATAAACGTATATTCGACATACGCATTGAACGTGGAGCCGTTCTCCAATATGCGCGGCGTGGTCTGCTGAACGACCGAGTGCAGATAGGTATTGGCCGGAATGACATCCCCCGCAGCATAGGAATATAGCTGCTTGTTATGGAGTACGATGCCGGGAGTATATCCGCCTTCCGTTTTGTCGAAGCCGTAGATAATGGCCGTAGTCTTTCCAAACATATTGATCGCGGCTTTGAGCTCGACTATGTTCTGAGACAGAACGGCCAGATCGGTAATGAACACGGGGTTGCCGATATTTTCGGCGTATTGCATTTCGCGTATGGGTTTCAGAGCCATGATGGGTAGGTTTATATGTAGTCGAACTTCATTACGATATGGTATGTGAACGTGGCCTGCCGGCCTGAAGAGGTGGTTATGTTCATGTATAGCTTGTCGTTCTTCTCATACGTGTAGGCCGTAATCTCCATATTGGTCTCGCCCACATACTTGGACATTCCGCCGGTGAGTGGGATTTCCATGCCGATAATAGTGCCGGTTCCCGACGCGTTATCCTCATATTGGCCGGTCAAATATCCTTCTATGCCGATCAGATGCTTCCCGGTCATGTCGTCCGCGAGTTCGACGGTACCCAAAGTAGTTACGTTGAAAGCCGCGGCCGACTTATACTGGTAAAAGACAGGTCTGCCGTTGAATTTTCGGGTAAGAGACTGGGTGGGAGAAGCGAAATTGTTCGGGAAAAATTCTGCGACGCATTGCCATGTACTCCAGCCGCCCGAGGGATAGCCGCGCATATTTCTGATAAACAAAGGCGGGGTGGTGGTAGCCCACGAGGCTCCGGCGGGCCAACTTACCGGCATGGCGATTTGGGTAACACCCGAAGGGGTTACGTCGAAACTGTTTGAAAAGGTAATCCCGACAAAGTCACAGGTGGACAGCGGAGGCGTATTCTCCGAGCCGGAAGGAGCATAGAATAAGCGGTTATGTAGAGCGCTGTTGCAGTCGCTCACTTTGGTAATCATCCCGTTCAGAATATCTCCCGGCACATCGGGGTCCAATTTCTCCGAGGTCACGGCCTCGTCGGCAATCTTGTCGGTTGTCACTTTCCCGGTGCCGATAGTCGGGTTAGGATAGGTCCCGGTCAGATCGCCGCCGGCAGGACCGGTTGGCGGGGTAGCTCCCGGGATAACGCCGTCGGCTAATTTGGCCGATGTAACCGATTTGTCCTTGAGCATGTCGGTTGCGATCATCTGAGGGCCGATAGGAGCGCTTTTGAGCTTCATCACATAGTCGTCGGTCAGTGGCTCCGAGGTAATCAGATCGTCGCCCGTGTCCACATCGTTGGCGACAAATTCGTAGCGTTTGAAGGCGTTGTATATTACGCCGTTTTCAGCCACTCGTTCTCCGTACAGTATTTCCCGGCTGTGCAGGTACGACCCGGCGGGGATGCTCTCACCGGGGTAGGAGTACATGACACCTTTATATAATATGATACCGGGAGTATACGAGCCGTCCTCGTTCTTGTCGAAGCCGTGCAGTATGGCGATGTTCTGGCCGAACAGATTGATCGCGGCTTTCAGGTAGTTTATCTGACGCGGCAGATTGGACAGGTCCGTGATGAACACGGGATTGCCCGTGCCGTCCTGAAATAGCATATCGTAAATGGGGTCGAGTGCCATGTCAATATGTTTTAATGGTGTATTTGATTCCGTATATTATGAGCGAGTTAAGCGTTGCGAGGAAGTCCCACCACACATCGGACATGGGCGCGTCGTTCGTTTGGATGGTCCCGTCCGACAGATTCTGGAAGTACATCTGGCCGTTGCCTACGAGTCCGAATCCCTGCGTCGTGCCGTATATGGTATGGTAGGAGCCTTTCTCTATTCCCTCTATTTCCTGCATGCTCCACGTGTTTCCGTTGTCTTTGCTGACGAACATAGAGCGGTAGAAGGGAAATGTGCGGAACGACCCGTCCTGCGGAACGTAGGTAACGGACTTGCATACGTATTCCGGCAGAATGGGAGAGGACGAGGCGACAGGCTCGTAGTCGGGGGATGCCGCATAGGCCGATCCTTTGCCGACGAATACGAGACGAGTCCCCGTAGAATCGGCTGCGCAATCGTAGTACAGTCCATAGGGGAGCGATTTGACGGACGAGTTGACGATTTGGTAGTTATTGTCAAGCTCGACGAGTTCCATTTGGGAATCGTTCATAAAAACGAATCCGTCTTTGTACGGGCACAGCGATGTATAGGATGAGCCGATTCCTTCGAGCGGTTTCCAAGTTTGAGTCCCGTTCAGAAGGTCCAGATACATCGCCATCGGTTGCAGCCCGTCCCCAATGGCAATGGCGTAGTGGTTGTCTATCGACACATTCGACAGGTAGCTGCCGACGACTTTCGTGTAGTCCCCTTCCGGAAAATCGACCGCCTTCCATGTCTCGCCCATATCGAAGGACATAGCCGATATGCCGTCCCCGATAGCGATGATAGGCCGGGTCTGGTCCGATCCTTTGATTGAATAGGTAATACTCTTGTAGAGCGCCGTATCGCTCGCGTTGTTGGGCAGAACGACCGTTTTATAGGATAGCCAGTTGTTATTGGTTATGTAGGCGGTCTTGTCGCTTATGGCGATAGTAGGTCCTCCCGGGACGGATACGGCGTTATAGATGACAGCTCCGCTGTACTGAAGCTCGACGGGAACGCTGACGATAGTCTCGTTGGACGTAGCGCCCTGAAATCCCCAGTAGACCGGGGCGTTTTCGCTTCCCTCGGTATACAGGTACACTTGTTTCGACTCGTCGTCGGGGTACGAATCGTACAGGTACATCTGGTTCAGGCTCGAATTGGAGATGATGATCTCTCCGTATTGCCCGAAAAGATGATTGAGGACATTGGAAACGTTGCTGATGTTCGGCTCGCACGATGCGATCATGTAATACTTCCGCCTCAGCGCGTCGTATTCGTTCCATTTGGGTTGCAGCGGATAAAGGCATGCCAGCAGGAACTTGTACGTCTGATTGAGGGCCGGCAGCGTCTTTTCGTCCCCGTATGTGACGGCATAATTGGGCCGGAGTATCTGATAAATCAGATTGGGTATGTCGACAGCTCTGAATTTCATACTACACCGATTCGAAGATGGTTATGGGACTATCCGCCGTAAAGTCGGAAATATTGTCGTTGAAATTGAAATATCCGGCGTACAGGTAGATGATTCCCTGATAGGGGTTGGATGCCACGTCGTCCGGAACATACGGGACGTACTTGCCCTCGCCTTCGGATGTGTCCCACCGGTTGATGGTAACGCCGTCGAAAAAGGCGTCCCTTACGCCCGTAATATCCTTGATGGCCGACTCGATGTCATTGATATAAAGAGCCGAGCGATTGAGGCGCTGCATCTGGAACTGGTCGAGCAGCGCTTTGATGTTATCCTGAATGGCTATCAGGTTGTAGTCGCGCGAGTATCTGACGTACAGGTGAGCGCAGTCGAACCGGTCGGGGACCTGACTGAATACCGTCACGGCAATGCCCACCGGCTCCCAGTTTTTCATGTAGCCTTTGAATGCGTCGAGTTGCTGCGTCGTGAGCGGAATCAGGTTGTTGTCCGAATCCGTCGTGGCTACTTTCAGATATATTTCCCCGTTATCCGGGACGGATGTATACACCTGCTTGATAATCTGTTTGCTGGTGTCTGTCTCGGCATATCCCATCGCTAATGTTTCGTCGTTCACTACGACCAAATCGTCTCCCTCCTGATAGGCAAGCGCCTTGTCGATGTAGTATTGCTGGCCCATGACGCGCAGCGAGCGGGCGGCCGTCTCTATGATGGTATTCGAGCGGCCGATCTCTCCGGTCAGGATGTCGATGATCGTGGAGAATACGTCTACGAATCGGGTCCAGATTGCCGAGGCGCTGGAGTTGAGATTCGGCAGGATATTGGCCAGATAGGCTTTTATCTGATTAGCTGTTTGACTTGCCATTTTGGGTCATTGTATTTACGAGGTTATTGATCTGATTTTGCAAATCTTCTTCCGACAGGCGGGTGGAATAGAACGGATATTGACCGGCCCACAATACGCAGGCATTGTTGACGATAGGTATGCCCGTTATGTCGAGCTGAGTCCCGAAAGGTATCTCGGCGGTATAACTTTCTATGCCGTTTAGCTCCATGAGCTTGTCGAGCACGACGATAGACCCCGATACGTTGTAGCATATATCGTAGATAGTCTGGAATGCCTGAACCTGATAGGATGCCATAGCTTGTTATTCGTTATAGATGACCGATCCGTCCGTGGAGAATATGTTTTGCCAGCCCGAGCGGATCGTTTTCTCGTCTACGTATTTGGCCCCGTCTTCATATATCTGCCCGATCCCTTCGGTAAGGAGCAGATCGAAGTCCCCCGGTGCCAGATTGGGATATAGCTCGTCGAGGGCCACGCCGATGTGCGCCTTCGTGATGTTCACGGCACGCTTGATAAGGATCAGAGCGCCGTTTTGGTTCGAGCACCGATCCGTCATGGCGAAATCGCCGTCGGCGATGACAATGTCGTTTACCTTAGTGTCCCATCGTATGTCTTTCATTGTACTATGTCTTCGTTTTGGTATTCATCGTCGGAGAATTGAGAGAAGGAGCCCGTGAATCCGGGAGTAGGGGAGCTTGTCGGTCCGCCTCCGGATGGGGCTGTATGCGTGTGGGAGTTGACGAACTCTTTCAGGCTGTCTATTTCCCCCACCAGTTTGTTAAGCCGGGCAGTCAGTTCTCCGATAACCACCGTAGGACCTTTCTCCCCTCCGTTCAGGGTGACGAGCGGATTTTCTCCCGAGGAATCCAGCGCGACGGAAGCCGATCCGACGGTCAGGGACAATAACCCGTTCCGCATTTCCATACCGGCATCCCCTCTTTGGGCCGATATGCTGGATGCGTCGATTGTGATGACATCCGTCGCTCCTTCGTTCCCGAAATCGTATTTGACGACAATCTTGTCGAGATGGGTAAAGGAAACGACGAACGGGAGCTCCGGCCGGTTCTCCACGAATCCGAGCACCACCGTAGAGCCGACGGTGGGGATAAAAAGAATGCCATTGTCCCCATTCACGACAATGTCAAGATTTATGTCGCTGATCGTCTTGTCACTGTCTACAATGGCATTCAGGGTCCTGTTCTCCTCGTCTACGCTATCGACGGTAGCATACACGAGAGCGACCGATTCGGCCATCGTGAATCGACGGTCGAGCAGTCGCCCTATTTCTGCGACGCGGGCTGAAAAGGTCTCGTTACGCTTTCTCATAGTAGAACATTTCGTTGGTAACGCTCAGGACATTATGGTAGCCTGAGTCGTCGCAGTTCAGTTCCGTCCCGATCACGTAATAGTTTCTGCTCAGTTCGGGAAATAAAGTATCCTCGTACTCGATGAAATCCCACAGCGAGACGAACGGATATAGCAGCGTGGTGATAGAGCCTTTGTTTCGGTTTCCCTTGAGCCGCGCCAGCGCCGCGTCGGCTATCATTTCCAGTTGCTCCTGTTTCCGGGCCGGAGAGAAGGGAAGGCGGACCGGTTCTCCTTTGGTTTCATCTCCGCGGGTAACCTGTATCTTGTTGCCTTTTTTATCGTGTCCGTTGATCTCGACGTAGTAATCGGTAAAGAGGCCGTCTTCAGGCGTAATATCCCTGTTGATGACGTTCAGCCGGGTGCTCAGCTTGATTGTCGGTCGGTCCGTATTGGTCGCTCCTGTCCCTACATAGACTTTTCCCGTATTGCTGACTTGGCCGTACAGCACATATTCCTCTGCGAAACGGGAGATAGCCTCATAGGGCGCTATGGCCTTCCAGACGTTCAGCGTGAATTCCACGTCGGCGCTTTCCGATTCGGCTACGGACAGGGACGGAAACTCTCCGGTCAGCCCGGCTTCTTTGCGGAATTTGGCGAAAGCGTCGTTGGCAATCGGGACGACTTCGTTCATAACCTCCTTTAAAGGAGTCATTTTCGACCAGCTTTTATTGACTTGCCCGAACTTGAGAATAAACGAGTTGTCCTCGCATTTGATCGTGGTGGGGAAACCGCTCACCACTTTTCTGATAAACCCGGAGAACGCGAGAATCTTGGGGAACGTATGCTGCAAGGTCGTATTGTCCTTATACCACACGTAGACCTCGATACGGGCTCCCGTCGCAAGCTGGGCCCCGTCTACGCCGATTCGCAGGCTGTCTGCCACGGGGCGCTGCTTGTCGGTGACGGAAATGGTGTAGAGCGGTATTTTGATCTCTGCCGTAGCTCCTATGACATCCCTGCTGTTGCTTACGTTGAATGACGAGAAATGGCCGAGAGAGAATCCCTCGACGATCACTTCGTTGCCGCATTCAAAGTAGTTTCCGGTCATGGCAGTAATGGTTATCCGTTCACGGCAAAGCCGGTATCGGTCGTTACGACATTGGCCGCATCTTCCGATATGACATTCGAGGTAACGTCCACTTCGATCAACTGCATGCGTATCTCGGTAAGCAGCGACCCGGCTTGTGGCGACACGTCGTATTCGGACATATACACGTAGTTGACATGCAGGTTTTGGTTGATGAACGTATTGACGATCCGGAACACGTCCTGATTCTCGAAAAGATCGTTGAACATGCTCGAAAGGTTCTCCAATTCCAGCTTGTACGGGTCGCCTTCGGTATCGTTGACCGTACTTTCGTAGGCCGCGAACAGGTTGGACGTAGCCGGGGACAGTTGCTTGGTCTGCACCTGAATATTCACCGATATGATCTTCGGCTCCTTGTACACCCGCTCGAATATGACGGGTCCGTCCACCAACTGGGACGATGCCGTGTGTTTCTTGGCATTGACCGAATAGGTGAACGAGAGGGGCAGAAAGTAGTCGCCGCACTTGAAATAGTAGTCCTGATTCGGGTCGTACCGGCCCAGAGAGACTCCGCCGGCGGAATACCGGTCGTTCCGTGACACGAAGGGGGAGTTTACCGTGACGGCCACATTGCCCATTTCGTCGTAAGAGTAGGCAGCGCCGCCGCGCAATAGCTGTTTGGCTATCCCCGCTTCGGCCATGACGATCTTATAGCCCCGCTGGGCCGCGTTGTACGCATCCTCGACATAGTTGCCCACGGTCTGATAGCCTCTGCCGATCAGGCCGTTGTCTATGCGGCTGATAACCGAATCGACCCCCGAGCTGAGCAGGCCGCCTCCCGATATGGATGTATATTTGTTTCTGCTCATATCATGCGGGTTGAATTGTTTAGCGCAATGGTAAGGCCGCGCACGATCATGTCCTCTATGGCGGGCTCCAACTGTTGCTTTATGTCCGCTACGTCGTTTGCGTTGATCGTCGTGGGCATGCTGACTATCTCGCGGTTAAAGTTGATGACGAGCGCCCGGGTCGTGCCGGACATGCCCCGAATGGTTTGGGCATCGGACGCTCCGACCGACTGGGTGTCGAAAGAATCGGTTAGAGATTTGATAGAATCATCAGAGGTATTATAATTTTTAAATTGTTTTATAATACTTTGCGTTCTATATAATACCTCTTGAGCATGTTTATCTACCGCAGAAATAGTATTTTTGTGAGAAGACAAAGATATTGGCATACCTAATGGTCCTCCGCCGACATACATATTTTTAGAATTACGTCCAGCTATCTCAACACCTTTCGCAATATCTATCCCCACCCCGGGAAAAGCTAATCCGATCTGCTTAATTCCTATAGTAGGAGCTTCGCTTGCTAAATCTAAATTAGCGCGTCGTAGTCTGCTGAGCATAGCCCTATCAGATGGGTCTTTAATAATATTAGCTATATCTGTGACTATCCCGATATTTTTGGGAGATTTTGGATTAGCTAAAATTGAATCGAAAAGTTGCTTTCTTTCAGAAGCGGGAATACCAGAATCTGCAATAAACTGATTCAAATATGTCCTAAATGAAGGATCGGCGATAGTATCGTCAATTAAATTTTCCTTTTCCCTATTTACTGTTGCTTTACTCTGATCGATAATACTACCGGTAATAATGGCTGCCACCTTCAGTTGCAACGGTCCTTTCCCGAAAAGTGCGTGTATTCCGCCGGCAGTGGTCCATGGATTCTCCGCCGTCCATGAGCCCACGTTGATTGCCGCATTACCGAATTTGGCAGCGGCTTCCAGTAATGTTTTCGAGGCTTTCTGAAAGTTATCGAGAATCGAATCGACATTGTCCAAGTTCTGATTAGAGAAAAATTCCTCGGCCACATCTCCTAATATATCGTAGAGTTTTGTGTTTATGTCGGCCATTCTTTTGGCGACCGGCTCGAAAAGTTTCTCTAACTTCAGGAAGAAATTCTCCCGATTGAGGGCTATTTGCCCCCGGGCCATAGCCACCGGGGAGATTTTGACCGTTTTGTTGAATTCCTCCAGCGCACGGAAGAACGCTTGGGGATTCGACCGGACGAAGGCGTATATATCCTCGTTGCTGCCCGCCTTTCTCCGCTCGTCTTGGAGAAATTTCCCGATAAGCGGTACGCTCTTGATGAGCTCCTTGATGTCGATCCCCTGCCATGAAGTAAGTATCTGCTGCATGTTCAGGCCGACGACGCCCATATCTCTATTACTGGCATGTGCTAACTTGGCTGTGATATTGGCCAAATAGGATGCTTGCTCCTGCGACAATAATGTGCCTCCTACGTTCAGGCCGGTCAGGGTCGATATAAGGTCCAGCGTTCCCACGCGGGAGGAACCGGTCGATACGGCGATGTCGCTGGCCGCCCGGAAGGCGTCGTCGTAGCCTTCCCCGAGCGAGTGCCGGGCCATGTTGTACCGCATGTTGTTCGCGGCAGCCTCCTGCATGCTTTGGCTTTTCAGTGTGCGCATGCCGGCCCAGTAGCCGAGACCGCCGGCCAAAGCGGGTATTCCGTGTCCTATGAGGGCGCTTTTCCCGATACTGCCTGCCGTGCCTATGGCGGGTACGGCTGCTCCTGCGGTACGCGAAAAGCTGGATATAACCTTGACCGCATTCGCAAAATTTTCGCGCACGCCGTACAGCGTAAAGCTGTTGCGCAGGAACTCATCGGAAAACCGTTGCAGATTCTTGAAAGTACGATCTACGTTACGCAGGAAGCCATTATGCGATAATAAAGGAGATCGTTCCAACTTGGAATTAAACCGGAAGACTCTATTTTGCCAACCGGACGGAATATGGGGATACCGCTTGAATAAATCTTCTTCAGATATCTCGCCGGTCTTTTTTCGCCTCCGCGTTCTCGATCCGGCAGAAGCGTTTCGGGACACTTTGCCGAGCTCGCTGTTCAGGATACGGCTCTTGGCGATAGCCGAATCGAGAACGCTATTCATATTGCCCTCCAGATTGAGGACCACAGAATATACGGGAGACGCCATAGTTACTTTTTCAGGTTAAAAGGAGCCCAATCGAAATGATATATCATATATAGAGCGGCATAGAACATGCTATCGATCTTATCGGCGGAAAACTTGCCGACTATCTCCGAAAAGGGCTCGTGGAAATACCGGGAAATAACCGCTTTCTTTATCAGATACGGGTCTTTTTTGGTAAACTCCGAGATTATTTCGTCGATTTTTCTTTCCGGCTCAGGTTTTCGGCTTTTCTTATCATTTTTTGGACGAAACCCAAGCCCGATAGAAAATTTTCTATATCCTCCGCTACGGCTTCGGATTGGAATATGTCCAAGCAGCAGCCCATATCTTTGACGATGGATTCCCGCAGCTTGTCGTCCTTGATGACGCACTTGCAGAACTCGACGGACAGAGTTCCGAGCTGGTCCAGATGCTCGTATCCTTCGAGGATTTTCAGCGCGACGGCCATATGGGCCGGATTGGTGCGTTGCAGGTGCAGGATTTCGACGTCCGCCTCGGTGGGCTTTTCGGTCATGTTCCCCTCTACGTCGGGGACCCAGCTAAAGTAGCTTGTTTTTACGGTGTAAGTTAGCGACATAATTTTAAAAATTTGGGGACCCCGAGGGGTCCCCGGTTGAGACATGAAGCGAAAAACGGATGTTAAACCGTAATGGGAGATACGTCTCGTTTAATACCCGTTCCTCGGAGAGAGATGGTGACGAGAGTCTGCGGATCGTTGGCGTCCACGTCGCCGCTGACGTCCGATACCCGGCAGTTCAGAAAGTTGACGATAGCCGACTTGGGCGTTCCTGCGTTTTTGAGCGCGTAGGCGCACGTCAGGGTAAATCCGGCGACTTCCAGCATGGAGGCGTACAGTTGGCCCGCCGGTGCGGCAGCGTTGATCGCGTCCATCAGCGCGTTATACTCTCCGCTCTGCATCGTAACCGAGGCGGTGTACGTGGCATTGAGCGCGACGATTCCGATGGGGTCTACGTGACTGATAGCGAATATGTCCTGCACGCTCTGGGAGTTGGCCCAGTTGAGCCGCGACCCCGTATCGAGTTTCATGCTCGGAATGCCGCTGAAAGTCATGTTTATCTGTACGTCGCTGCTCGGAACGATATACTCACTTAAATTAGGCATAGTCTTTAGATTAGAGAGATGAAACGAACATGACGGTAATAAACGCTTCCCTCATAGGAGCGTTCGGGAGAATCTCGACGGTTACTTCGAGGGCCCGCGACTGTACGAAATTGCCGTCTTTGGCCTCGAAATCCACGTTGATCTGCGATGCGTCGCCCCGGTTGATATACGGGTCGATATACAGGCTTCTCAGATTGGCCAGCGTGCCGGATTTGAACGCCGCGTTGATCGTACCGTTGCTCTGTACGGGGATATTGACGTTCAGCAGCTTCGTAAAGAAGGTGTCGCAGTCGTCGCACACGGCGTTCGCCACGCGGACGAAATCGATGCTTGAGAGGGCATTGGCGGCCGAGTTCATCGTCGCGCCGTCGTTGTAGCAGATACCTACGTCATTGCGCCGGAGCGTGAACAGGTATTGTTTCGCGCCCAGATCGTTCGTCTGCGTGCGCGTAAGGAGCGTAACAGGCGTATTGACAGGCGTGTTGGACGCGGAATCTACGAGATAGTCGGCGGTCGTTACGCTGCCCATCGATACGTTCCCGATGGACGTGGCCAGATTGCGGGCCGATACGATACCGCCGGAGCGTCCGACAGAGGCGTTCCGCGTCTTGGTCGAGGTAACGATCTGCAACGCGACGCGAGGGGCGTTGTATTTCGATACGTCGGGAAGATCGGAGATGCCCGATACTACGGCGGCATCGAGAATGCCGACCGCGCGGATGCCTTCGCCGAACAGAGTTTCGAGAGCCGACTCGAAATCCGTGCAGCAGGTGATAGTGTCTTCCGACAATCCGCCTTCGGTCGGCGTGTCCTGACCTTCTGCCTGAGCGACCATGATGATGCGCGGGCGGTTGTTTTCCAGCGTTTCCATAGTCGAGCGGACGGCCGTCAGGAAGTCGGGGGCTTGCAGAAACTTCGACGTCTGCGCGTAGGTCGTCTTGTCGTAGACGTAAATCCACAGTTTCGTTCCGGCGTCGGCCTTGTCGTAGAACTCCTTGATATTGAAGTACAGGGGCGTTTTGTTCGTCGTGTCGTACTCTTCGTTGATCCCGAGGTTGACGGCATCCTCCAAGCCGGTGAGCATATAGGAGGTACCCACTTCGAGAGTAACGCCGCCGGGTCCGGGGGCTGTGCCTTTAGCGCCCGGCGCGAAAAGCATCGACACGCTGTTATCCTGAGCCGTTCCGCCGAGGGCGGTATCGACGAGCTCGGTATATATGCCAGTTTGTGCCATTTTCGGTTGTGTGAAATGATCTAATCTTCTTTCTTTTGAGCATTCGCGCCCGCCTTCTTCTTACGGCGTGATTCGAGTATCTCGGCTGCGCTTTCCAGACTCATATCCGGCTTTTCGGCCTTCTTGGGTGGCAGCGCCTGCTTGTCCTCGTAGGCACGGAGCATGTTTTCGAATTCCTCGTTGGAAACCGGTTCCTTGCCTTTCTCTACCTTGCAATAGCGGCAGCGGCCTCTAAGGGCCAATGCGGTTTTGTACCGGTCTTTGGCCGATGCCTCGTTCCGATACACGTTGCCGTCTTCGCAGCAGTAGAGCGTGCCGTATTTGGCGGTTGCGATAATGAGGTTCTGATAATATCTGTCGGAAAAGTTTACCATAGCTGTAACGTATTTACGAATGGGTGTAAAAGAAGGGGCGGCTGTGCGGAGGGTCGTGTATGACATGTGACCCGGACATGATTTTTTTAAGGGAACAGTCCGCGTCAGCCGCCCCTGATGATTACGCGCTTACGGCAGGAGTGATGATGCCGATACCGAGCCCGCCTTTACGAGCGGCGCCGGCGCCCGAACGAATATCCATAGACATAACCCAAGAATAGTCGTTGGGGTTCTGTACCATGTGTACGTTCGTGTTGCCCTGCGCGATGATGGTCTCGCCGGGGATGAAGCCCAAAGCGATGTCGTAGGCCGTAGCGGCCAGCACGGGCGGCGTGTAGGACGGGATCGTGCCGTCTGCGTTCACCTTACCGTCGCAATAGAGCTCGGCATCCACCACCTTGCTCGATGCGGTGTCGTATGCGGCGACAGTGGAGCGCGGCATAGCCTCGAAGCCACTGTACTGAACGGTCATAGGACCTACGCGGCCCGTCTGCTTCGACAGGATCGAGGTGATGAGCGGGTCGTTCTGAAGCTGCTCGAAGTACGCGGCGGCCATCACCATGACGGCCTCGTTGTAGTCCATCGTGTAGTTCTGGTTGATGAATCCCTTTTGCATCTGGGTGATGTTCTTGAGGGCGAACTCCAGAAGCGTACCGGTCGCGGCGTCGTTGATGGGGAACGTCGAGGCATCGACGGCGAAGGTATCGGGACCCGACATGGGAACCTTTACCGATGCGGCCTCGGCGAACATCTGCAACCAATAGTTGTGGATTTTGTTCACCACGACGCGCATAGCCTCGCTCTGGCCGGTCGCGCGATTGTTGTATGCCAGTACGTCCGTCGTTGCGGGCTGCCATCCGATGGGCTCCATCGAGAATACCTTTTCGGCCAAAGCGACCGGGATGTCCTCGTAGTACGAGGTTTTCGCGTTCAGCGGAGCGCGGCTTCCCACGTACACTTTCGGATTCATCGCCGAGTTGATCCAGATGACGCCGGCATGGCTGTCGCCCGATACGCGCATACATCTGTCGGCCCAACTGTTTTCGGGCAGCAGGACGCGGTAGAACAGCGAGAGCCACGTAATCTTCGCCAGATCGGGCGACGTTTCGAGGAAGTCGATGGAATTCTCGCCGATATTGAGCTTATCCAGCGTCTTGCTGAAAACTTCCTTCGGGCCGTCGGCGTTCTGGAAAGTTACATTGCCCATAAAGGACATGAATCCGGGGTCGTTAGCCATCAGGGCCGAATACTCCCGGACGAACTCGACCGGCGTAGCGTTTTCCGGACGGCGCAGCTCCTTCGACGGAACGGCGGACAGCTTCTGAATCTGACGGAACTTGTATTGACCTTCGTCGCTCCGCAGATAGTCGTTGACAGATTTGAATGCGGTCATCTTGATTTTCGGTGTTTTTTCGTGAATGTTGAAGATTCTGGGCTCGGGCTTTGCCGAAAGTTCCTCCTTCCCTTCGGGTGCCTTTTGCGCCTCCTGCTCGGTTTCCGTTTTCTCCGTCTCGGGAGCTTCCGCAGCCTCCGGGGCTTTCAAAGACTCGGCCTCGGGCTGTGCCTGCGCTTCTTCCTTGCGATCGTTGAGCATTGACGTAATGGCCGAAAGAGACGAGAGGACGCGGGACATAAAGCCCTTATGCTCCGCACTCGGTTCCTCCGGGGCGGCCTCTACGGATTCGGGAGCCTTCAGGGCTTCCTCCTTGACTTCCGTTTCGGGTTTGTTGTTTGCTTCCATGTTTTCTTTGAATTTGTTAATGGTAGAAATTTGATAGGCCGACAAAGAATCGGGCTCGATCAGTTTGTCGTCCACATCGTTGAACGATACGGAGAGCGTCGATTTGTCGGACGTCCTCTGTGCGATAGCGTTCGGATTGGCCGGGACAGCTACCAGAGACACTTCCCACACGTCGAACTGCACGGCGTACACTACGCCCTCGCGCTTGACTTTGGTGGCCAGACCGCTGATGGATACGGCATTGTAGAATCCCTCGTTGTAGAGTTTTTCCTTCTCCCGGCCTTCTTCCGTGTCGGCGAATACGAGGTCTCCGTACCAAGCATTATCCTCGAACCGGATATTGTCTATGCGGCCGATGGGCTGCTTGTCGTCCTCGTGCTCCAGCATCAGGACGGGATTCTTGCGATACTCGTCCCAATTCACGCCGTCGTTCAGGGTAATGTACCCTTTTCGGTTCATCGTCTCGTCGGACAGAATCTGCCTAATCATGTTCGAACCAAATTTATCCGCTTGGAATCGAACATCACGTATTCGTCCTCCAAGCTCTGTTTGTCGAGCGCCGTGCATTGGTACAGAATGCGAAACACATCGATGTCCTTTCCGACAGTACCTACGAAAGCGGCCGTTTGATAGGTTTCGATTCCCCGATAGAGGGGGAAAAAGTCGTATTCGTCAATCAGCGTACTGAATAGGGGGCCTCTTTTCACCTTTTCGATGTATCGGCGGATCTCGTAGGCCATGTTACGCATTTTGGTCTGGATTCCGCCGTCCGGCGTCACGGAGTAGTTATCGAAATCGACAAGTACGTTCAGCGAGACGTCGAACCAATCGCAAATGCCCCCACGAATAAATACCGTAGGCTTGTTGCTGTTTCGCACATGCACCACGACGGCCGGAAGGGGCGTATTGACCAGTCCCTGCCCCTCGTCGTTCATCACGGATACGTTTACACCGTTCTCCGTCACGACGGGAGCCTCTCTAAGAGCGGCTACGAATGTGTCGGTAAGCGTTCCAATCATCGAGATGCACGGTTTTCGACACTAAATTATATGTTTTTTTTATGATAACAAATTTTATTATAAGAAAATGCTATTCGTAGATAGCTTTTCTGACTTCTTCGGTAAATATCTTACGCACACCCGCGTAAGTTTTTTTACCGACGCCCAAGAAGGGGCGGGGAATGATTTTGCCGATGCGGCTGGAGAATGGCTCGGTAGAGTAGGGCGGGCGGCGGCTCCAGAATCCGTTATGCGCGCGTCCTCCCTCTTGCTGTACCTGCGCGTAGTAGGCGTTTGCTCCGATTCGGGCGAATTGGGGAGAGAAATCGCGTGTAAGGCTTCTTTTGAGGCGGCCCGTATAGTCCAGTATAGGATAGTTGAGCATGTATTCGTGGCTTCTTTGGGGCCATTTTTTGATGCCTCCGTCCTGCGTATACCCTTCTTTTCTGAAGTTCTCGCGCGTCTCTTGGAGCATCAGCGTAGCTATCTTGGGCGGCACGGAGCTATTGCGCGCCTTTTTTACCCTTTCGAGCATTCGGATCATATCGCCGATGTCAGCCATACGATGCGATCAGTTTACGAGGACATTCATGGCCATTGTTCCGGCCAGCGCAACGTATACGTAGAACGACATATCCTTCGCCGAGGTCTCGGGCTTTCGGCTTTTCTCGAAAAAGGCGTAGCACACGGCGATCATGAGCGTTATGATGGCTGAAATCCATCCCAGCGATAGGGTCGAGGCGAAAAATGCGGATACGAGCATCGATATGACGAGTATCCAAAGGTGTTTTTCGGTCATAACAGTTTATTTTTGGCTTGTTTCGGGTCGATGGGGTGGATTTTGGGGTCCGGAGTCGTCTTTTTGTTGCCGCTTCGCCCGAAAATGGAGCCGATTTTGGCAGAAAGGACCTCGTTCCACGAATTATTGCGGACTTTCGTGTTGATGTCGGACTCTTCGAGGCCGATTTTCTTAAAGAAATTGGCGGATAGCTGTATTCCCATCTTGGCCGCGCCGTTCATAATGATTTCGGCCTTGTCGATAGGGATGCTCAGGTCCGGCACCTCGACCGCTCGGGCCCTTTCGAGAGCCGGTTCGCCGTACAAGCGGGCTATTTTCTTGAGTGCGCCGCCTTCGTTGAGCACCGAAAGGACCGATTTTTTGTCGTCGGCGATAATGTCTTGATACAATTCCATGTGAATGGACGCCAGTTGCTCGGAATTCGTATTTTTCTCGGTAGCTCCGAGCAACGTGCCGCCCGTTACGAGCTGCATGATTTCGGACCGGTATTCGGATATGTACTCTTTGAATACTCGGAACGCGTCGGGATAGGACTGCGTCTGCACGGGATTCACCTCGACCATGTACTTGCTTTTACCGCCTGTCGCCGAGTCATAGAAGAACGGGATGATCGGCGTTTCCATAATATCGACCTTGCGGGCGAGCTCGGCCGCGAACTGCTGGGCAATCGTGTTGTTGTTGTCGAATCCGATAACCATAGTAGGGTAGGAGAACCGCTTGCCGAGGATGCTCCAGTTATTGTATGCCTCCACGATTCCTATCATGGCTCGGGAAATGGGCTGAAGAAGTCCCATGCCGAAATCTTGATCCGTCTCGGGTCTGAAGAAGAATATGTTGTCGTATTCGTCCACATTGACGACATTCATATACTCGTAGGTTCCGAACCGGAGGGCCCTGTTCTCCAGATCGACGTTTCGCATGGGATAATACTGCCACGAATCGGTTTTGGGGTCTATGCCGAATACGACCACGCCGTAGAACTTGCTCAGGCTGCATGCCCTCTTGAACTGATCGAACCACCTTGTGCGAACGATCAGTTCGGTAAGCCGAATATCTTCCTTGCCGTCTACTTCGAGAACGATTCTCATCTTCTTGATGGGGACGAGCCTTTTGTTGATCTGCGAGCACAGGAAGGGGGACGACTGGATCGTAAAGGAGTACATCGAATCGACGTAGGTCAGATCGGAATAGTTGATGGCCCGGTCGATAGCATCGCGCCACCATTGCGGGGTATATTCGACGTAGTAGTCGTTGAAAAGGTATCTGGATACCAGGTTGGGGACTCCCACTTTCTTAGGCACGGAGAACGGGTTCACCTTCGGTTGGTGGAACCGCTTCGGCGAGGACGGATGGAATTTTTTAGCCATAGGGGAGAAGTTGTAAGAATTATCGACGAGGTGGATTTATCCGATGTACTTGTTTCGAACGGAAACCATTTGCGGGAGTGCGTTCGGCTCGCTCTTGGTCGGAGCCTCGTATATCGAACTCATGCCGCTTTTGAGCTCGTTCACCTTTGCGAGCACTTTTTCGTAGTTGTATCGCAGAGGCTCGGAGACATTGAGCGAAGGGGATGCGATGTTGAAGGCGGTCATCACGAGCAGCACCCATTTCAGCGTAGGATCCTTCTTGTCGGGATTCGTCTCGGAAAGCATGGTATCCAGATCGAGTATGTGACCTACCTCGGAATAGAGAAGTCCCAAAGCATTCTCGTACGCTGTCTGTACGATGTCGGAGTACATGCCCTCGAACTGCGCTATCTGTTGTGCGCTAAGCCATTGCTTTAGCTGGTCTTTTTCAAAATACATGGGAGAAAGTATCATAGCGTCAAAAAGTTACTCGGGTTCCCCTTCGGTAGAACATGGGCCATTGCGTGAATTTCATCGATGTCATTTCACGGTTTAACAGAGACGCGCCCTTTGCGGTAGCGTCGGGAATATCGTCCTTTCGGTTTTTGTTGTATTTGCGGGAAAAGAATATGAACTGCTCGACGAGCAATTCTCCCTCGGGCGAGCCCTTCAGTTCCTCGTTGACGATGAAGCGGCCGTTGCGAAAGAGGGGTTCGAGCGTGGACTCGATATTCATAAACTTATTCCCGTTATTGCGAGTATCCCACGTCAGCGGACAGTTCCATCCGGTCTCGCTTTGGAATCGGGCGAAAGTCGTGTCGAAGTCGAGAGGCACTTGCTTTTTCTCCATGACGATGCGCGGCGGAACGGGAGACATCTTGAACAGCTCGAAGATATTGTACATCATTTGCAGCGAAGTCCCTTTTACGGCCTTGACGCCCAGCAAGTATATCTTATCGGCGGCCGACGCCAGCAACACGGATGCCTTGTAGTCGCACGACTCGTTATCTTTTGCCGACGGGTCCGTATATATCAGGCAGTCGAAAAGCTGGCTCGGGACAGGCCCCCAAGGTATATGATCGAATATTTCTCCCTCGCTCTCGTCGCTGTATTCTCCCGAGAGGAAACGCTTGCGCTGCAAGGCGGAAAGCTGGGACAGGGTATTTACATAATCCGCCGAAAGATATTCTCGATTGTCCAGCACCGAAAAATGAACGACCAAGAATCGATCCGTCACGGCCGGTTCGAGCTTCAGGCCCTCCCGATTTTCCCTCTTAAAGAAGCGGACGTATGTCCAGTGCGACTTGGTTGTCGGGTTCAGCGCATAGATCATCTTATTGGTCACGTCGAGCTTTTGCGCCAGTCGCGTCCGCAAGGTGTCGATAGCCAACTCGTCTACTTCAGAACATTCGTCTACGAAGATATGGCCCCATTCAGTGGATAGTATCTTGTCGTATGTGCTCGATACGTCCGACGATCCCCGTATAGCCCCGAACTGAATATATGCCCCGTTGAAAAAGCGCAGTATATTCTCCTTCTTGTCGTACACGCAAAATCGCTTACCATTCGGCGCAACCAAATCCTCTACCTTATTCAGCCCGTTGTGAGAAGCGATAGATTTCAGAACGGCAGGCAATGTCTGACGGATCATACCCGTCTGCAATGAAGTAAGAACATTTCTTAAAATTAGGCAGTTGGCTTTACGAATAACAGATTGGGATATCATCCAGAATAATATCAGAAATGTTTTGCCCGACCGGCTCGACCCATAAAACAGGCATTCGTTGTACTTATCGTCGTTCAGACGATTGTACATTTCCACTTGTTTCGGATTAAGCGGTATGTCTAAATTGATATTCATCGCTTCAGAGATATGCTGACTTCCTGAAAACTGTCGTCACTATCGCTATCCCCCAAACTTATACCTTTGCTGTTCACAATGCTACCCGCACTCTTGTAAATGTTAACGAACTTCATGTAGGCATCAAGTTTCGACTTCAGCTTCGCCAAATCTCCCATCTGCGTCGATGGATCGGTCAACTGCCGACGTATCGCCTCCAAATCCCGAAGTATGCCCATGCTATCCAATGCCTCTTTAGCCGCATCGAATCGCATATTCCCACTGCTTGCGCTAACCTCCGCCTCGCATACCGTAACCTCATCCTTCACACTCCGCAACTCTACCAACTTATCCATCAAACTCCCCATGAATATAGGTTTTTTTTATGAGAATATCACAAATATAATTTTAATAAATTATACAACAAAAAAATCCTCGAATCCGGGGACATATTCCGAGTTCGAGGATACGGCAGGAAAAAACCTTACTACGGGAAAACCTGCCTTGAATGGAGTTGATAAATTGGGGTATACGAGTGAGTATGTACGATTTATCAACCACAAAGATAGCAAAAAGTCGCTAATAAACAAACATATATGCGATTAAAATAACTCATCGCTAAAAATAACACCACCCCCGGATTTACAAACCCCCGGATGTATAGTTAGTATTAGCAATGGTGGAACCGGGGGGCGGTTGTTTACCAACGAATCTACCTATACATGTATCTCGTTCTTGGCGTCAGGAAAGCGATAACAACACATATTTATTGCCTATCCAATTTCACTATTGCGAGTCTCAACACAAATGTTATTCACATGCGCACACGTATACACGCGCACGACGCACGCACACGCATGCGCGCTGTATCTTGATATACAAGCAAAGCCAAAAGCTTTCCTGCGCGCACACACGCGCGTATTACAAGGAATATATATACGCGGGCGCACATACGCACACACACGCGCCCAGATCAGTAAGAATATATACTGTATACATTACTACGATTCTCGGCCAATCAGCACTCGACAACATAGAGAACCGGCAGCAGCTTATACGTTCACATTCTGCCATGGGCTGATGTCTATGCAAAAACTTTCTTATACTTCCAACGTTTCAGCTTTTTTCTGTATGAATAAAAAAATATCTGGGGGCGATTCCTGTTCCGATATACTATCCGATTTTCAATAGTGTTCGTGCTTCAGGTCATTTCTGTATATATGTGATTTTCAGGCGTAAATGTGTCGAATTCGGTTACATTTGTAAAGCCACTTTCTATCATAACAAGGAGTTATGTCTGTTCGCTTCATTATAACAAATTTCTATTGCATTTAGGTGCATTTTTTGCATTAAATATTTGGAAAACATGTGATTGTGTTGTATATTTGTATAAAGCAAAAGGGGGAGCAGCCCCCTAATTAAAAACCTTACTACTATGAAAACGATTTTTTCTGTCAATGAGGCCGGCTACACCGAATCGGTGTCCGTTTTTTCAAGTGAAAACGAAGTTGAGGCACGCGATTTTTTTCAACAAAAAAAGGAATCGTTGTCCGCAAATGAGCCTGCCGATGTTTCGGAATGGTCGGATAACGATGCTGGTTGGCAGGATGTCTATTGTGTAGAATTGATAAAAATGACAACCGAGGACGACGGCTGCCTAATTGATGCCGAGCAGCTCGATACCACGCCTTATTATTATAATTAATTAAAATACCTGATAATCTTACCATATCCTACTATTTAACATAATTCTAATTATAATTCATACGTAAACTTGCAGGATTCAAATTATAATACGCTGTAAATAGGACTATTGTATGAATCTTAGTTTGCCAGTTTCTGTGATTTCTGTTAATCTTGAAGCTTTTTTAATGAAAGCACTGAACGACGGTCGTAGAAAAAAGGTATTTTCTTTACGGAGACATGACTTTTAGCAATTTTGTTCTTGGATTCCTTCCGTAAAATCGACAACGCCTCTTGTTATTATGTTAAATTCATACGAATCATTTCGGACGATAGCATATGCAACTTTTATCCTTCATGAGAAGGATGATTCGATCTATTTCCGATTCCGGAACTTCATTGATATCCGCATGAACGGATGGTATCGAGGCCGTGTAATTTTCCTTTGCCGGATCTTGGACATCGGAGGCCGGGAGGAATTTTTCTGGAGCGTCATGTTGTTGCGAACGGATCGCGGTCGTAGTATCCGAGAAAAGATTCAGATCGGTTTCCGGTTCAGGAATTTCTGTCGACCGAACGGCAGAAGGTATCTCGGGACGATAAACCGGTCCTTTGCCGAGAATAATCCAATCCGGGTTGAGTTTCGGAAAACGCAGCAATAGCTTTTCGATGAATTCGAAACTGGGTTTGTTTCTGCCTCCGAGAATATGGGAAATATTCGACGGCTGAACACCCAGAATTTCCGCCAGTCTGGAAGAAGTCAGCCTTTCCATTTCGATGAATTTCGACAGCCTTTCGCGCATTTTTCGATTTTTTACAAAGTTAAATAAATTTGCTCGAATCCTCCGTATGCAGATTACAAAAATATACGACAAAAATCACAAATAGCTTTTTACAATTGTAATAGCCAATGAAATATTGATACATATCGATAATCAAAAAGAGAAATAATATGTTTTAATGCTTTAGATCGTATATATTATACATCTGATTATCAGTGCTAAATATTGCAATATGAAGTTGTTTCGGTATGAATTTTTGGCCTTATCCGATAATCCTGATATTTCAATATGCATTTAACTTTAATTAATACTGTATATATATCTTATTTATAGTGTTTTATATTTAAATGTCAAATTGTTTATCACTCGTTGTGCGGGCGGTATTTTCTTTCCTTGAAAGCGGATAATACAAATGTAAATAGACGTAAGCAAATACAATAACCACATGTTGTTTGATAGTTTTGTAACCATAAAAACGGGAGTTACACATGTAATGTGTACAAATGTAATGTGTGCGATTGGAAAAATCGTTCGTATGTAATTATTTTGCGTTATCTCCTACCCTCCTTCGCTTGAGCGATTCGGCAGTTTTCCCGTGCGTATCAATTATGTTAAATAAAAAAAGGCGCTTTGGGCGCCTTTTATATGTGTTATAGTTATTTGATTATAAGCTGATTGTATCGGCTATCGCTCGAAATTCTTCGGGGGATAGTTTGAGCTTTTCTTTGTGGAAATCCACGTCTTTTTCGTCTTGAATCGGGATCAGGTGGATGTGGGCATGCGGAACTTCGAGGCCGAGTACGACGACCGCCACCTTTTTGCATTCTATTTTCTCTTTCAGTTTTCGCGCAATTCGCTTGGCAAAGACGATCATATCGGCCAGCGTGCGGTCGTCCAGATCGAACAGGTAGTCCGTCTCTTGCTTGGGAACGACCAGCGTGTGCCCCTTGGTTAGTGGATTGATGTCCAGAAAGGCGAAGAACCTTTCATCCTCGGCTACCTTGTAGCTCGGGATTTCTCCTCGGACGATTCGGGTAAAGATGGTTGCCATGGTTTCGTAGCGGTAGTTTTATATTCGAGGGATCAAACCAATCCCATTTCCTTTTTGATCGATTCGATCTTGCCGTCGAGCTCGGCCTGTACCTCGCCGAAGCGGGCCGTATCGTTCAACTCGGCACGTACGCCGAAATAGAACTTTATTTTCGGTTCCGTACCCGATGGCCGGATCGATACGACCGTCGAATCGGCCGTCGTGAATTGGAGTACGTTCGACCGTTCCATGTCGATCGGTGTTTTGCTGCCGTTGGTGAGATCGAGCGCCTCGCCGTTCAGATAGTCTTTGATGACGACTATCGGAGAGCCTCCGAGGCTCCGAGGAGGATCCGACCGGTAGTCGCTCATCATTTTAGCGATTTCCTCCTGTCCTTCCTTTCCCTTGCGGATTACCGAGACCAAAGCCTCGCGGAAAAAGCCGTAGCGCACATACATCTCTTTGAGCAGTTCGTACAGCGTCATGTCCTGCGACTTAGCCCATGCGGCGGCTTCGGCGGCCAGTGAGCAGGCGCTGACCGCGTCCTTGTCTCGTACGAAATCCTCGGCCAGAAAGCCGAAGCTCTCCTCTCCTCCGCAGATGTATTGCATCGTCTGCTCGTGGTTGCGCATGACGGTAGCGATGTATTTGAAGCCCGTGAGGCAATCGAAGTGCCTTACTCCGAACGATTCGGCGATGCGGGCGACCAGCTCGGTGGTTACGATCGTTTTGACGATGTATTCTTTGCCTCGGAGCCGTCCCAGCTCGCTCCAGCGCTTGACGATGTAATAGACCAGCAGCGAACAGGTCTGGTTGCCGTTCAGCAACACGTACTGACCGTTCTCGTCCCGGAGCGCCATGCCGATGCGGTCGGCATCGGGGTCGGTCGCCAGCACGACTTCGGCCTTTTCGCTCTCGGCCAGCTCGATCGCCATTTTCATGGCCGAGCGTTCCTCCGGATTCGGGGACTCGACTGTCGGAAAATTGCCGTCCGGGATATTCTGTTCCTTGACGGTCAGGATGTTCGTAAAACCGTATTTCCGTAGCGACTCGGGGACAAGGATCACTCCGGTTCCGTGTAGCGGCGTATAGACGATCTTCATGTCGTGGTAGCGTTCGACGGCATCGGGCGACAGCGACAGTCCGTGAACGGCTTCCAGATAGATTTGGTCGAACGTCTCGTCCAGAATTTCGATGTTTTCGCTTCGGTCGCCTTTCCATATCATGACTTGGTCGGGCGACGTGATTTTCTGCACTTCGGCGATGATGTTGCGGTCGTGCGGCGCAACGACCTGAGCGCCGTCCGACCAGTAGGCCTTGTATCCGTTGTACTCTTTCGGATTGTGCGAAGCGGTGACCACTACGCCGCTGTGGCAATGGAGATGACGTATCGCGAAGCTCAGCTCCGGGGTCGGCCTCAGCGAGTCGAACAGGTAAACCTTGAAGCCGTTGGCCGCGAAAATGTCCGCCACCCGTTCGGCGAAAAGGCGGCTGTTGTTGCGGCTGTCATGGCCGACGGCCACGCGGATCGGTTCGTCGGGGAAAGCCTTTTTCAAGTAGTTCGACAATCCCTGAGTGGCCATGCCGACCGTGTAGACGTTCATCCGGTTCGTGCCGACTCCCATGATTCCCCGCAGGCCGCCCGTGCCGAACTCCAGATCTTTATAAAAACTTTCGGTAAGCTCTTTAGGGTCGTTGTCTATCAGTTGTTTAACTTTTTTTCTTGTTTCTTCGTCATAACTGTCGGACAGCCATTTTTCGGCTCTTTCTTTAACAATTAAATCTAGATTCTCGCTCATGATTTCATTTGTTTTATTTATACCGAACTTCCGCTTGGTTGAAAAAAACTATAAACAAAGATAATGCTAATTTTTTGAATACTCTATATCAAAAGGTTAAAATCGGACCTATTCGGAACCCTTATTCTTCTATATAAATATTTGCCAAACAAACAACCTCGGGGCGATGTTTTTTTTGTAATTTTATTTACAATTTTGTCTTGCGAAACAGTAAGAAATTCATGATAATCAATAACCAAACATATGGAGATGTGTGGCAAAGCTGTCTGAGCCGCATTCGCGAGCATACCTCGGACGAGGAGTTCGCCAAGTGGTTCAAGCCGATCGTTCCGCTCGATTTCGACGGAGTGACGCTGAAGCTCAAAGTGCCCAACGAGAGTTACGTATATCATATCGAAAAGCACTTCATCCCGCTGCTCAAACCCATTATTCATCAGCTTTTCGGGCTCAAGACCAAGTTGCGATACGCCGTGCCCAAGACGGAGCCGGCCGCCGTCACGGTCGTGGGCGATGCCGATATGACGGCGATCAACAAGTTCGTCGCGCAGTCCGATACGACGAATATAAAGAATCCGTTTGTCATTCCGGGCATACGGCGTTTGGTGATCGATCCTCAGCTCAATCCCAATTATACGTTCGATACCTTTGTCGAAGGCGCGTGCAACCGTCTTTGCCGTTCGGCCGGGCTGGCCGTGGCCGTCGATCCGGGGCGGACGCCTTTCAATCCCTTATATATATACGGCGATTCGGGCCTCGGGAAAACGCATATCGCGCAGGCTATCGGCATGGAGGTCAAGCAGCGTAAGCCGCAGCTGCAGGTGCTGTACGTGTCGATGAACAAGTTTCAGGCGCAGTTTCAGAATGCGGCGATCAAGGGCGAGCTGAACGATTTCATCCATTTCTATCAGATGCTCGACGTGCTGATTATCGACGATATACAGGAGTTGGCCGGTAAGGACAAGACGCAAAACGCCTTTTTCAACATATTCAATCATCTGCACCTGTCGAACAAGCAGCTCGTAATGACCTCCGACAAGCCGCCCGTCGAACTGAAAGACATCGAGCAGCGGCTGATCACTCGCTTCAAGTGGGGGCTTTCGACGCAGTTGCTGTTGCCGGATTTCGAGACGAAGGTCAAGATCGTACAGGGCAAGGCCCGGAAGCTGGGGGCCGAGGTGCCTCAGGAGGTAATCGAGTTCTTGGCGGAGAATATCAATGCCAATGTGCGGGAAATCGAAGGCGCGCTGTCGTCGCTGGTGGCGAACGCCTCGTTTCTCGGCAAGAAGATTACGATCACGTTGGCCAAGGAGATTCTGAAGGTGTATGTGCAGTTCAACCGGCGCGAGATTACGATCGATCATATTAAGAAGGTGGTCTGCGAGCATATGGGACTCGATGCGGAGACGTTCAACTCGCCGAAGCGGACGCGCGAAATCGCGCAGGCGCGCCAGATTGCGATGTATCTGAGCAAGCAACACACCAAGGCTCCTCTGACGGCGATCGGAGCGGCGATCGGAGGCAAGAATCACGCGACGGTGCTTCATGCCTGCAAGGCCATTTCCAATCTGATGGAGACCGACAAGCTTTTCCGCTATCAGGTCGAGGAGATCGAGAAGAAAGTGCTCGCTCGGTAGCGCGGTATGCGTGCATGTTCTTTCCTGCGGGGAGGCGGTGGAATTTCACGAAAACGGAAAAGTTTTTCTGGCGTTATATTTGACCGGGAAAACTTTTTAAGTTTTGGTAAAAAGCGTATATTTACCTCTTGTCCGCCGGAATCCTTTTTCCGGCGGCAACCATGTAACCAAGCGACGATTTATGGAAAAGCTCAAAGCGGGGAATCCGGCGCCTGCGTTCGAGGCGACGGATCAGGACGGAAACAAAAGGACGCTGGCCGATTACGCCGGCCGTAAGCTGATTCTTTATTTTTATCCGAAAGACAATACGCCGGGCTGTACGGCCGAGGCATGCAGTCTGCGCGACGGCCGCGACGAGTTGCGCGAGATGGGCTTCGAAGTCGTGGGCGTAAGTCCCGACAGCGAGAAATCGCATCGGGGATTTATCGAAAAGCAGGGGCTGAACTTCACGCTGCTTTCCGATCCCGACAAGGTCGTTGCGAAAGCCTACGGCGTTTGGGGCGAAAAGAAGTTCATGGGGCGTACGTTCATGGGTATTTTGCGCACGACGTTCGTCATCGACGAGAAGGGCATGATCGAGAGGGTGCTCGATAAGGTTCGGACCAAGGACCATTTCGAGCAGATCGTCGAGGCTTATAAATGAGAATGTTCGGGACCGGCGCGCTTGTCCCGAACCCGAAAAAGGCGCTTGCCGGCTACGTTCGGCTGAAAACGGGAAGGAGGAGCGGAGGAAGGCGTTTGCGGAAGCGGGAGGACGCTCCTTCGATCGGAATACTGACACACAACTGAATAAATAAAGAACGCTATAGCTATGACAGAAAAAGCACAGATTAATCCGGAGAAGCTCAAAGTGCTGAGCGCCGTAATGGACAAGATCGAAAAGGACTTCGGCAAGGGTGCGATCATGAAGATGAGCAGCAAGAAGGTCGACGAGGTTCCGGTTATTCCGTCGGGATCGATTACGATCGATCAGGCGCTCGGCATCGGAGGCTACCCCAAGGGCCGGGTGATCGAGATATTCGGTCCCGAGTCTTCGGGCAAGACGACGCTCGCGATTCATGCGATCGCCGAGGCGCAGAAAGCGGGCGGCATCGCTGCCTTTATCGATGCCGAGCATGCGTTCGACAGCGCGTATGCCCGGAAACTGGGCGTGGACATCGATGAGTTGCTTATTTCGCAGCCCGATAACGGCGAGCAGGCGCTCGAGATCGCCGACCATTTGATCCGTTCGAGCGCGATCGATATCGTCGTGATCGACTCCGTAGCCGCGCTGACGCCCAAGGCCGAGATCGAGGGCGAGATGGGCGAGTCGAAAATGGGGCTTCAGGCCCGGCTGATGTCTCAGGCGCTGCGCAAGCTGACCGCCAGTATCAGCAAGACCCGCACGGTCTGCATCTTTATCAATCAGCTGCGCGACAAGATCGGAGTCGTGTACGGCAATCCCGAGACGACGACGGGCGGAAACGCGCTGAAGTTCTATGCCAGCGTCCGGATCGATATCCGCAAGGCGTCGGTCATCAAGGACGGCGAGGAGCAGCTTGGAGCCCGCGCGAAGGTCAAGATCGTCAAGAACAAGCTCGCGCCTCCGTTCCGCCGGGCCGAGTTCGACATCATGTATGGAGAAGGCATTTCCAAGATCGGCGAGATCATCGATCTGGGCGTCGATCTGGGTATTCTCAAGAAAAGCGGCTCGTGGTTTTCCTACGGCGAGCGCAAGATCGGTCAGGGGCGCGATTCGGTGAAGGAACTGCTCAAGAGCGACGAGGCGCTTCGGGACGAAATCGAAGCCAAGGTACGCGCGGGGCTCGCGGCTGCCGACTGATCGGCCGGGCGAGGTCCGGAACGGGCGATTGTTGATATAAAAGGGCGTGAATGGGATATTCTGACGAAGACGAGCGTATCATAGGCGAGCAGTTCGACAAGCTGATGTCTTCCTGCTCGAAGATATGCAAGAACGACTACGACGCGGATTTGATCAAGCGGGCTTTTTTTCTGGCGAAGGAAGCCCACGAGGGCGTGCGCCGTCGCTCGGGGGAGCCTTATATCCTGCATCCGCTGGCCGTCGCTCGGATCGTCGTGGACGAGATCGGGCTCGGAGTCAAGTCGGTCGTCGCCGCGCTGCTGCACGACGTAGTCGAGGATACCGACTATACGGTAGAGGATATCGAGAGCCGTTTCGGCCCGAAGATCGCGTTGATGGTCGACGGACTGACCAAGATGTCGGGGGTTTTCAAGACCAGCGCGTCGGAACAGGCCGAGAATTTCCGCAAGGTGCTGCTTACGCTCTCCGACGACGTACGCGTGATTCTGATCAAGATCGCCGACCGGCTGCACAACATGCGAACGCTCGGCTCGATGCCGCCTCACAAACAGATGAAGATCACCAGCGAGACGATCTATCTGTTCGCACCGCTGGCCTATCGTCTCGGTCTGTTCGCGATCAAGAGCGAGTTGGAGGATCTGACGCTGAAGTACCGCTTTCCGGAAGATTACCGTCAGATCGAGAACAAGATACGGGAAACGGAAGCCAAGCGGTCGCGTTTCATCGAGAAGTTCAACGCCCCGATCATCGAGAAGCTTCGGGCGAACGACATCGATTTCGAGATATCGGGCCGCGTCAAGTCGATCTACTCGATCTGGTCGAAGATGCAGCGCAAGCACATTCCGTTCGAGGAGATCTACGATATATTCGCGATCCGTATCGTGTTCAAGCCCTCTCCGCTGATTCCCGAGAAATCGCAGTGCTGGCACATCTATTCGCTCGTGACGGACATCTACAAGCCGAAGCCCGACCGTATCCGCGACTGGGTCAACATTCCGAAGGCGAACGGGTACGAGGCGCTCCACTCGACGGTCATGGGGCCCGACGGTATTTGGGCCGAGGTGCAGATCCGCTCGCAGCGCATGGAGGAGATCGCCGAGCGGGGATTCGCCGCGCACTGGAAGTACAAGTCCGACACGCTGTCGAAGGAGGAAGGAGAGTTCGACCGCTGGATGAAGCAGGTCCGCGAGGCGCTGAACAGTCCGACGGAGGACGCCGTCGAGTTTTTGGACAATTTCAAGCTTAGTCTCTACACGTCCGAGATCGTCGTGTTCACGCCCAAGGGTGACTCGCGCACGTTGCCTCAGGGGGCTACGGCGCTCGATTTCGCTTACGACATTCATTCGAAGATCGGTCACAGCGCCATGGGGGCCAAGATCAACCATAAGATCGAGTCCATTTTCGCGCCGATCAGCAGCGGCGACCAGATCGAGATCATCACTTCGAAAAACGTTTCGCCCAAGCCCGAGTGGCTCGAGCACGTCATTACGACGAAGGCCAAGCAGGCGATCATGAACCGCCTGAAGAAAGACAAGCTGAACAACATCGCCAACGGAATCGTGCTGTTCGAGGCGCGCCTGAAGGATTTCGGGGTGACGCCGAGCGCCCGCGTGTTCCGCAAGGTGCTGCCGGCCTACGAATGCGCGAACAAGGACGAGTTTTACAGCAAGCTCGGTGCGGGAATCGTCCGCTTGGACAATCTGGGCAAGGTGCTCCGCGAAAATTCGGCCAGCAAAATACTGAAATTTTGGTCGTTGCAGATACCGAATCCCTTCAAGTTTCTGGGCGGGGACGACAAGAAAAAGAATCGGAAAGCGACCGCTTTGCCCGATGGGGACGACCCCGAGGCCCCGCAGTTCGTAATCGCTCCGTGCTGCAATCCGATACCGGGCGACGAGGTAGTCGGCTACGATAATCCGGATACGCACAAGATTGACGTTCATAAGAAGAGCTGCAACGAACTGATCAAGCTGGCGGCGCAGCACGGCAACAACCTGACTCCAGTCAAATGGTCGAGTCACAAGGCGATGTCGTACCTGTCGGTGCTGGAGTTGCGCGGCATCGACCGGATCGGTATCCTGATGGAGCTTTCGCAGGTCGTGACCGGCGAACTGAACACCAATATCCGCGAGTTGCATATTCAGAGCCATGACGGGATTTTCGAGGGCCGTGTCAGTTTGTATGTCAAGAACATTCAGGACCTGAAAGTCATCATGGAAAAAGTGGGCAAGATCCGCGGGATCGAAAAAGTCAACCGTGTGGAGAACAATCAAGAATAGCGCACTATGGAAACTCTGATCACACTGATAATCGTCGTTGTCGCGGCCCTTCTCTCAAAGAAAAAGAAAGACCGGGGGGCGGTTTTGCCCGAGGAGAAGACTACCCTGCCCTCCTCGCCTTGGGACGATCTGATCCGGGAGATACAATCGGGCCGGAGCGACGCTTCCCCGAAAGGAGGCGAAGCTACGTCCGGCGGCGATCGCGGAGAATATGCCGCCGAGGTTTCGGCGGAGCCGGCGACCGAAGCGGCGGCTCCCGCCTATTATTCTTACGACGAACAGGCGATCGACGAGCTGGACGGAAATCGCATGGACGTTCCTTTTTCCTATGACGAGCAGTCGCTTGCCGACCGGACGGCCGCTCCGGTTCTTTCCGGTGCGGGCGGTTCCGAGGAGTCGGAAAAGCCGGCGCCGACGCGCGGAATTTTCGCGGACGGATTCGATCCGAAGATGGCCGTGCTGTACACCGAAGTGATGCGTCCCAAGTTTCAGGAGTATTGAGGGTATCTTCGCTGCTGAGAAAATCGGCGTCCGAGACGATGTTTTTCTTTGAATGTAGCGGCCGTTGTCTTGTTCTCGTCGTGCGCCACGGTTTTTTGCGGTTCTCGGGCCAAGGTCACGTTCGATACGAACGTTCCCGTTGAATCGGCGACATTGACTATCGACGGCAAAAAACACCAAGTGAACGCTTTCCCCTATGAAACGAGAGTAAAGCGGGGATTTACGGATACGGAAGTCAAAGTCGAATCGGAGGGATACGGTCCTGTGCGCTTTACGATCTTTAAAACGTTCAACGCCGTTTCCGTCATCAATCTGTTCGATTTGCTCGGATGGGGAATCGACGCCGCTACGGGAGCTATGACGAAACCCGATCAAAGAGCGTATGAGATCATGTTCGCGGAACCGAAAGCAAATGCGACCGAATAGAACGGAGCCCGATTTCGGATCGGACGGTCGTCTCCCCGGCTCTTTCCCCCCGATTGTCTGAGAAGCGCGACGATCGATTCGGAGCGATACGAGGCCGGGAAGCGGTTTTCTCTGCATGGACGGGTTCCCTTTTTAACGCTTTGTTCTTGGATTCCGCAAATGAGCTCGTTCGAGGGCGCGTCCGTCGTGGTTGGCGTCCCGATAAACCGGAGCGAACCGGGGATCAAGGACATGCGGTAAGGCAATGCCCGTCTTTTTACTTAACCCGGATCAGGTTCAGCCCGTCGCGGATCGGCAGGATGACGTTTTCGACCCGGTCGTCCGCCGCAACCAGGTCGTTGAATTCCTGAATCGCTTTCGTGTGGCGGTCGTTGTGCGCGGCGGGTTCCGTTACCTTGCCGTACCACAGGATGTTGTCGGCCAGCAGATAGCTTCCGCTGCGGACGAGCGTCCGCATGGCCATCCGGTAGTAGTCCGGATATTCGCGCTTGTCTCCGTCGATAAAGATCAGGTCGAATAGGCCGAGCGCCGGAGCCAAATCGAGCGCCGAGCCGATATGTGCGAAAATCCGGTCGCCGAGGCCGCTGCGGGCGAAATACCGCGCGGCGATCGCTTCCAGCTCGTCGTCCACTTCGATCGTATGCAGCTCGCCGCCGACAGGCAGGCCCCGGGCCATGCAAATGGCCGAGTAGCCGGTGAACGTGCCGATTTCGAGTATGCGTTTGGGCGCGAGCATCCGCACGAGCATTTCGAGCAGCCGGCCCTGCATGTGTCCCGAGAGCATGCGCGGCTGTACGACGCTCAGGTGCGTCTCGCGGTCGAGTTCCCTCAGAAGTTCGTCCTCGGGCGTGATATGTGCCTCGATATATCGTTCCAGATCGTTCATCGTCATTTGTACAGCAGCATCGACAGATTCCGCTCGGAGAATATCTCCTCGGCCACCTCGGCGATCTGCGCGGCGGTGATCGAGCGGATTTTGGCATGCAGCTCGTCCAGACCGTCCACGCTGTCGTAGATCAGGCAGCTGCGGGCCGCACTGAGCATGTAGCTCTCGTTGCTTTCCATGGCCAGGGTGATCTGACCGATGTATTGCTTTTTCGCTATACCGAGCTGCCGCTCCTTCAGTTCGCCCCGGCATATGCGCTCCAGTTCGTGCCGAACGATCGAGAGACATTCGTCCGTCCGATCCTTGTCCGTGCCGAAATAGATCGTCGCTATGCCGGTGTCGCTCAGCGGCGTGAAGCTCGATTCGATGCTGTACGACAGTCCGTTGCGCTCGCGGACGGCCAGGTTCAGCAACGAATTGGCCGACGGCCCTCCGAGCAGATTGCTCAACAGCGACAGCGCGACGCGCCGGTCGTCCCGGAGGCTGTAGGCCCGGCCGCCGAGCAGGCAGTGGGCTTGGTGACAGTTGCGGTGCAGCGTTTTCGAGAAAGGTTCGTACGGGGCGGTCCGTTCGCGCGAGAACGTTCGCGCCGAAGCCGTTTGCGAGGCGAAATAACGGTCGCATATTTCGCGGAAGCGCTTGGGCGATACGTTTCCGATCACCGAGAAGACCATCTGGTCCGTGTTGTATGTTCTCGCCACGAAGCGCTTCAAGTCGTCGCGCGTGTATTTCATCAGCGAGGCTTTGCTGCCCAGTATGTTGTGTCCCAAGGGCGAGCCCTTGAACACGAGGTCCTCGAAATCGTCGAAAATGCGTTCCGAGGGCGAGTCCTTGTAGGAGTTGATCTCATCGACGATGATGTCCTTCTCCTTTTCCAGCTCCTTGGCCGGGAATGTGGAGTGGAAGACGATGTCCGCGATCAGCTCGGCCGCTTTGGACAGGTCGGCCCGCAGCGTCGTCGTATGGATCACGGTTTCCTCCTTGGTCGTGTAGGCGTTCAGCTCGCCTCCGAGGTTTTCGAGGCGGCAGTTGATATGATACGCGCGCCGTCGCTCGGTCCCCTTGAAGAAAGCGTGTTCGAGCAAATGAGCCATGCCGTGTTCGGCAGGCTGTTCGTCGCGGCTTCCGGTGCCGACTGTCAGCGCGCAATGGACTGCCGCCGAGCGGACCTGCTTGTGAATGCAGCGAATGCCGTTGCGGAGCGTATATCGGGTAAATTCCATCGGAACGGGTTTGAGCGGAGGTCGTTACCGGCCGGTTTTGCGGGTCAAAGATAGGTATTTTCCCGTATAACTCTGCGGGCAGCGGGCCAGTTCGTCGGGCGTTCCCTCGAAAACGAGTCGCCCTCCCCTTTCGCCCGCTTCCGGGCCGAGGTCGATCACCCAGTCGGCGCATTTGATGACATCCATGTTGTGCTCGACGATCACGACGGTATGCCCCTTGGCAAGCAGCGCGTCGAACGAATCGAGCAGCTTGCGGATGTCGTGGAAGTGGAGTCCGGTCGTCGGCTCGTCGAACAGGAACAGAATCGGGTCCGGCGCGTTTTCCTTCGTCAGGAACGATGCGAGCTTGACCCGCTGGCTTTCGCCTCCCGACAGCGTGGACGACGACTGCCCGAGCTTGATGTAGCCCAGTCCCACGTCCTGCAGCGTTCTGAGCTTCTCGATGATCCGGCGGTTGACCGGATCTTCGTTCTGATGCGCGGCGAACAGCTCGATCGCCGCGTCGACGGTCAGCTCCAGTATGTCGTAGATCGAGTAACCGTGGTAGCGCACTTCCAGAATTTCGTCCTTGAAGCGTTTGCCTCCGCAGCTCTCGCACGTGAGTTCGACGTCGGCCATGAACTGCATGCCGACCTTGATGACTCCTTCGCCCTGACACTCTTCGCAGCGGCCGCCGGCTATGTTGAACGAGAAATGCGATGCGGTCAGGTTGTTGTGACGGGCGTACGGCTGGTCGGCAAACAGCTTGCGGATATCGTCGTATGCCTTGATGTAGGTGACCGGATTCGAGCGAGACGACTTGCCGATCGGGTTCTGATCGACGATCTCGATCGACTTGATCTGGTGCAGATCGCCGCCGAGCCGCTCGAAGCTGCCGGGCTTGCTTCCCGTGTCGTACAGGACACGGCGGACGGCCGGGTAGAGGATGTCGCGCACGAGCGATGACTTGCCGCTGCCGCTGACTCCCGTTACGCAGGTCATCACGCCGAGCGGAAATTTGACGTCGATTCCCTTCAGGTTGTTCTCTCTGGCGCCGACGACTTCAATGTATCGGTTCCACGGCCGGACGCGCCGAGGCGGGTCGATCCGCTCGCGGCCGGTCAGGTAGCGGGCAGTCAGGCTGCGTTCGCTTTTCAGCAACTCGTCGATGCCGCCGCAGAACATCACCTCGCCGCCCTGATAGCCGGCCAGCGGCCCGATGTCGACGATCGTGTCGGCTGCCCGGATGATCTCCTCTTCATGCTCGACGACGATCACTGTGTTGCCTAGATCGCGCAGCTTTTTCAGCACGCCGATCAGCCGTGCCGTGTCCCTCGGATGCAGTCCGATGCTCGGCTCGTCGAGAATGTAGAGCGATCCGACCAGGCTGCTGCCCAGCGACGTGGCCAGATTGATCCGCTGGCTCTCGCCTCCGGACAGCGTCGAGGAGAGCCGGTCGAGCGTCAGGTAACCGAGACCCACCTCGTTGAGGTACTGCAGCCGGTTGCGGATTTCGGTCAGCACGCGCCGGGCCGTCTCGCCGTCCCGTTCGTCGAGCTGCAATCCGTCGAAAAAGGATGCGAGCTCTTCAACCGGCATGGTAACCAGTTCGGCGATGTTCTTGCCCCCTACCCGCACGTACAGCGCTTCCTTGCGGAGCCGTGTTCCCTCGCAGTCGGGGCAGACGGTTTTTCCGGTGTAGCGCGACAGCATGACGCGGTACTGTATCTTGTAGCGTTCGCTTTCGAGGTATTTGAAGAACTCGTCCAGTCCGTGAAAATGCTCGTTCCCTTTCCACAGCAGATGCCGCTGCTGGCGCGTGAGCTCGTAGAACGGCCGGTGGACGGGGAAGTCGAATTTCGGGGCGTTCAGAATCAGCTGCTCCTTCCACCATTTCATCGTTTCGCCCCGCCAGCAGGCGATAGCGTCCTGATAGATACTTTTGGTCTTGTCGGGCACGACCAGGTCCTCGTCGATGCCGATCACTTTGCCGTAACCTTCGCACCGGGGGCAGGCTCCCACCGGATTGTTGAAACTGAACATATGCTCGGTCGGCTGCTCGAACGCGATGCCGTCCAGCTCGAAACGCGACGAGAAACGCTCGACGCGATCTGCCCCCTCTTGCAGGACGACGATCTCGCAGATGCCGTCTCCGTGCCGAAACGCGTTCTCGACCGAGTCTCCCAACCGGCTCAGCGTTTCCTCGTCGGACGTAGTCCGGGCCCGGTCGACGACGATGGCCAGATCGTCTCGTCCGGCGTAGTCGTCCGCGCGGGGGATCATCTCCTCGATGAAAAGCGTTTCGCCTCGGGTATAGATACGCTGCATTCCCTCGCCGACGAGCAGCGTCAGTTTCTCGATCAGCCCCTGCCCTTCGGCCAGCTTCAGCGGAGCCGTTACCAGTATGCGTGTCCGTTCGGGCAGCGAGGCGATCCGGTTCACGACGTCGGCCACCGTGTAGCGGCGGACCTCCCGGCCCGATACGGGCGAATAGGTGCGTCCGATGCGCGCGAAGAGCAGTTTCAGGTAGTCGTAGATTTCGGTCGACGTGCCGACGGTCGAGCGCGGATTCCGCGTGTTGACCTTCTGCTCGATCGCGATGGCCGGAGCGATTCCGGTAATCAGGTCGACGTCGGGCTTGTTGATCTTGCCCAGAAACTGGCGGGCGTAGGCCGACAGGCTTTCGACGTAGCGTCGCTGGCCCTCGGCGAAGATGGTGTCGAACGCGAGCGTCGACTTGCCCGAGCCCGACAGTCCGGTTACGACGACCAGTTGGTTATGGGGTATCTTGACCTCTATGTTCTTGAGATTATGTACCCGGGCGCCTTTGACGTGGATGTATTTCCGTTCTTTCGAGTCGTTCATGCCTCAATTCCAAATAGACCGCTAAAGATAACGAATTTCTCTCAAAACTATTATCCGCGCACGGAGCGTTTCGACAAACGACCGGTCCGACCGCGCCGACTACGGAGGCGTCCGTAAACGGACCGGTCGTCGCTCCCTTGGCCGAACTTCCGGTTCCGGACATGAAACCGTTCCGGCGTCCGGCTGCTCGCCCCGCCTGTCCGGAGTGCAAAAAGACGGGAATATGGATGGCCTGTCAATCGGCGTAGGCTGTTCGGATTCGTGTTCGTGCTGTTCGGGCACGGGTTGGCCGCATGTATTCGGGCCGTTTTCATTTTTGAAAGAGTCCGGTGCGTCGGTTCCGAGGACTTGACTATAACCGGAGTGCTTATTCCGGCTCCGATTCGTTCCGGACGGCATGCGGATTTCGGACTGTTTTTCCGGGTCGAAGGCAGCAGGCTGTTTCTCATTCCGTTAGCGTTGCGTTTCTGTACGGCTCTATTCGATCATGCGATTTATCGGTTTGGCAGACGATTTGCGATTTGCGGAGTATCGGGAAATTCCGATCGATGCATTGTCCGGCCGTTGAAAGCAGAATCGAAACGTTGATTATGCGGAAGATAGGCGTCTGTATGCCGGATACGTATCGGATGGTGCCGGTCTGGCGAAGCAGGATTTTTTATACGGTTTGTTCAGGTTGATAATCAATATAATAAAAACCTTTAAAAGTATAGCTTATGTTTCATCATGTCAAAGAACTTCAGTTCAATGCGCGCGTTTCGAAGCCCGATCCGCGCTTTGCCCGCCTGTTGCTCGAGCAGTTCGGCGGAGGTAACGGAGAGTTGAAAGCCTCCATGCAATATTTCGTTCAGGCCTTCGCGTGCCGGAATCCCTATCCCGACAAGTACGATATGCTGATGGATATCGCGACCGAGGAACTGGGACATCTGGAGATCGTCGGGGCTACGATTCAGATGCTGTTGTCGGGAATCAACGGCGAGTTGAAGGACGCGGCCGACAGGGCCGATTTTGCCCGGATGTTCGGCAGCAAGGGCAATCGGGAGGAATTTATCCATGAGGCGACGCTGAATCCGCAGTTCGGCGTGCTGACCGGAGGCGGTCCGCGCCTCACCGACAGCAACGGCGTACCCTGGCAGGGCTCGTACGTCAATGCGAACGGCGATCTGACGGTCGATCTGCGTTCGGACATCGCTGCCGAGTCGCGCGCCAAGATCGTTTACGAATACCTGATGCAGTTTACCGAGGATCCGTATGTGCTCGAGACGCTGAACTTTCTGATGACCCGCGAGGTAGCCCATTTCCAGCAGTTCGAGGCGGCGCTCGACACGATCCGGCCGAATTTTCCTCCCGGCGTGCTTCAGAGCGATCCGCGTTACAGCAACCTCTATTACAATATGTCCGAGGGCGAGGATAGCCGCGGGCCGTGGAACGAGGGCAAGAGCGTCGGCTTCAATGAGACATGGCAGTATGTCGATGACCCGAAGCGGCAGGTCGACCGGACGAACGGGCTGCTCGATACGGAGCCGACCGGAACCGATCGCACGCTGGCGTCTGTCGAGAAGGCCGACAAGCAACTCGGCAAGAAACGTAGCGCAGAGATCGATTCGGCGACGCCCCTCGAGGATATTCAGTGGAGCCGGTATGCCGAAATGGCCGAAGAGATCGGCTGACGGCATGGAATCGATTGTCTCTGACGGTTTCGGGACCGTGAAAAGGAGATCGGTTAAAACGAAATGATAATCGTCTGTCCCGAATTCCGGTCGGCGACACAGTAACCGTCCCGCACATTAATGTGCGGGACGGCTTTTTCGGGGATCGCCTCGGGAGCCGGCGCTCGAAATTTTCGGTCGGAGAACGTTCGTTCGCTCCCATGAAAATGCGGTTTCTTTAATGCGGCTTCTTTCTTGTTCCGTCCGTTCCTTCCGATATTGCATTGCCGGCAGGCTGGTGGCAGCGCATCGCTTCGGCTGGTATCGCCGGACCGGATAACGGAAAACCGGCAAAGGAACGTTAGCTCGGAATTTCCTGCGGCGGTATTTTCCGGAGAAACGGCCGGGCGGCTTATTTCAGAATCTCGATCTGCTGCCGGTGCGTGATCTTTTCGCAATATTTGCAGCGAAGGGCGATCTGCTCTCCTTCCCGGATCACGGTGAACGAGGTCTCGACCGGCTCGTTGTTCGTGATGCATTTCGGGTTGACGCAGCGCACGAAACCCCGGACCGTCTCGGGTATCGTCACGTTGCGCTTTTCGGTGACCCTGAAATTCTCGATGATGTTGACCTTGGCCATAGGCGCGACGATCGCGATGCGGTTCAGCTCGTCCTGCTTGCAGAAGCGGTCGTTGATCTTGATGATCGCTTTCGAGCCCATCCGCTTGCTCTCGAGGTTCGTGCCGAACGTGATCCGGTGCGTATCGTGCTCCAGATCGAGAATCTTGATGATTTTGAACAGGCAGTCGGACGGGATATGGTCGATGACCGTGCCGTTCTCGATGGCCCTGACTTCCAGTTTTCCTTCCGTGTGATCGGTCATGGTATGGCGTGTGTTGTGCGGTTTGTTCCGTTTATTCGGCGACACCCAGCAGGTAGCTGATGATAGCCATGCGGGTGTATACGCCGTTTTCGGTCTGTTGGAAATAGTAGGCTTTGGGGTTGCGGTCGACGTCCGGGTCGATCTCTCCCACCCTCGGCAGCGGATGCAGGATGCGCATATTGGGCTTGGTGCGTTCGAGCATGCTGTTCCTCAGAACGTAGACGTTCTTGACCCGCTCGTATTCCATCGGGTCGGAGAACCGCTCGCGCTGAACCCGCGTCATGTAGACGATGTCGGCCGAGTCGATCGCTTCTTCCATGTTGCGCGTTTCGGTGTACGGAATGCCTTTTTCGTCGAGAAACAGCTTGTACTCGTCCGGCATCTTCAGTTCGTCGGGCGCGACGAACGTGAACGTCGGGTTGAAGAACGACATCGCCTGCAGCAGCGAGTGAACGGTCCGGCCGTATTTCAGGTCTCCGACCATGGCGATATGGAGGCCGTCGAGCGTGCCCTGCGTCTTCTGGATCGAATAGAGGTCGAGCAACGTCTGGCTCGGGTGCTGGTTGGCCCCGTCGCCGGCGTTGACTACCGGAACCTTCGATATCTCGCTCGCGTAGCGGGCCGCTCCCTCGATCGAGTGGCGCATGACGATCAGGTCGCAATAGTTCGATATGACCATGATCGTGTCATGGAAGGTCTCGCCTTTCGATACGCTCGTGTTGGCGGTCTCGGAAAATCCGATGACCCGCCCCCCGAGGTGGTTGATCGCGCTCTCGAAGCTGAGGCGCGTGCGGGTCGAAGGCTCGAAGAAAAGAGAGGCGATTACTTTTCCGGCGAGCACCTGGCGGTGAGGATCGGCCTCGAACCGCGTGGCCAGCTCCATGATCTTCAGAATCTCCTCTTGCGAGAAATCGGTGATCGAGATCAGATTTTTCTTTCCCATATGCAGGTCTTTATAGTAGTCTTTTGTCGAAAGAATCCCCTCTTCCCTGAGGCTGCGCTTCCGTCCGTAAGCGGATATTTCCCTGTCGGGAGCGTATCGGCAATCCCGCTCGTGCGTTTCCGACGCGTCGGTTCCCGTTACACATAGCCTTTCGGATCGATCCGCAAGCCTTCCACGCCCGCGAGCCTTTCTCGGAGCAGTTCCTCGGCGGAGCTCCGGATTGCCAGCGTCATCGTGCAGGCGTTGTCGAACCGCTGCGCAAGCACTTGCGGCTGCATTTCCTTGACGATCCGCATCACGTCGTTCAGCACCAGATAGCCGAAGCCTATTTCCAGCACTGCATCGACCGTCCGCTCGACGACCGATGAGGCGTCCAGCGCGGCGGCGGCCGATTCCCGATAGGCGGCGATCAGGCCCGGTACGCCCAGCTTCGTTCCGCCGAAGTATCGGACGACGACGATCAGCGCGTTGGTCACGTTGCGCGAAAGCATCTGCCCGAGGATCGGCCGGCCGGCCGTCGAGGAGGGCTCGCCATCGTCCACGGCCCGGAAACTGTCGCCCGAAGGACCGAGGCGCCACGCGTAGCAATGGTGCGTAGCGTCGAAGTATTTCTTTCGCAGCGCGTCCACCCGCTCGCGTATCTGCTCCTCGTTCGCTACCGGATAGGCGAAAGCGAGGAACCGGCTGCCTTTGTCCTTATACAGCGCTTCGGCCGGAGCCTCGATCGTCAGGTAGCTGTCGGACGGAGTTTCCATGGACTTTATTTTACGCCCCGGAAAATCCGGTTCCACCGGATGTTCGCGGGGAAGCTCTTTTCCTTGTCCAGCGACAGCCATACGAACGACGGCTTGCCGACGATATGGTCCTCGGGCACGAATCCCCAGTAGCGTGAGTCGAGCGAGTTATGCCGGTTGTCGCCCATCATGAAATAGTAGTCCATGGCGAACGTATAGCTGTCGGCAGGCTCTCCGTTGATCCGTATCTGTCCGTCGGATACTTCCAGCCGGTTGCCCTCGTACGTCTCGATGATGCGGCGGTACAGGGGCAGGTTCGCTTCGGTCAGCGCGACGGTCGCTCCCTTTCGGGGAACCCACAGCGGGCCGAAATTATCGACGTTCCACGGGTACGACTCGCTGTTCGGGAAGATATCGGGATCGGCTCCGGTCGCCTCGTAGCGGACGATTTCCCGCACGTTGCGCAGTCTCCGCAGGCGCTCGACGTTCTCGTCGGTCAGCGGCAGAAAGTAAGTTCCCGCGTCGTACAGTATGTCGCTCTGCGCAATTCCCATTTGGCCGAACAGTTCCGGATTGATCGTCGTGCCGTCGGTCCGCACGTAATAGTTGTACTGCCTGCCGGGTATCTCGCGCTGCGGCTCGCTGTTGACCCATACCTCCGAGTGCTCGATCCGGATCGTGTCGCCGGGCAGAGCGATGCAGCGCTTCACGTAGTTGTCGCGCTTGTCGACCGGACGGTACACGACCTCGGTCCGCTGCAACAGCATGTCGCGTCCGGCTTTCTCGCCGTAGGCCTGCTGAAACTGCCGCAGCAGGTCGTAGTAGCTGGCCGAGGGCTCCATCAGCGCCACCGTGTCGCCGGCCGGAAAATTGAACACGACCGGATCGTTGCGCTTGACGCGCCCCCACCCCGATAGCCGGTGGTAGGGCCACTTGATCCATTCGACGAACGACTTTTTCGTTTGCGACAGAGGCAGCGTGTTGTGTACGAGCGGGAACGACAGCGGCGTATTGGGCATCACCGGACCGTATGCCAGTTTGCTCACGAGCAGATAGTCGCCCACGAGCAGGCTTTTTTCCATCGACGGAGTCGGAATGACGAACATAGCGAACACATAGATGCGGATCAGCGTCGCCACGACCGTAGCGAACACGATCGCTTCGACCCATTCCGACACTTTGCGGTAGGTTCTGTTGGTTTGCTTGCGCTCCTTGTGTTTGCGCCAGAACAGGCGATACATGTATTTCGATATGTAGATGTCGTAGATGACGGCTATGCCCGGCAGCAGCCACGGGTTGCCGGTCCATACGACGAACCACAGCGTGTAAAAGAGCGAAACGACGCCGAACTTGACCCAGCGGTTGCTCCATATTTTCTTCAATTTGCTCACTCTATTCTTATGTGTTTTTATTGGCCCTGCGGCCGTTCGGACGACAAACGGCGTTTCGGTCGGTTTTCGTATCGTTTTTATGGGCTCGGCCGGCTCTTATTCCAGTCCCAGCAGGTCCTTCATCGAGAATATTCCCTTTTTGCCGGCGACGAACTCAGCTGCCATCACTGCGCCCGTAGCGAACCCGCACCGATTTTTCGCGCAGTGCGTGATCGACAGCACGTCCGCTTCCGACTCGTAGGTAACCGTGTGGATGCCCGGCACGACGCTGCGGCGTACGGAGGCGATTTCCAGCGCATCGGGCTCGGTCGTCGTGCCGCTCGTCCAGTGTGTCTTGCGGTCTATTCGGTCGAGAATATCTCCGGCCAGCGTAATGGCCGTGCCGCTGGGAGCGTCCTTTTTCTGCGTGTGGTGCGTTTCTTCGACCGTTACGTCGTAGGTTCCGAAACGATTCATCAGTTCGGCCAGCTTGCGGTTTACCTCGAAGAAGACGTTGACCCCGATGCTGTAGTTCGATGCGTAGAAAAAGGCTCCGCCGTGCTGACGGCACAAAGCTTCCGCCTCGTGGAGCCGCTCGGTCCAGCCCGTCGTGCCGCATACGACCGGTACGCCCGTCTCGAAGCAGATACGCAGGTTGTCGAACGCCGTCGAGGGAGTCGTGAACTCGATCGCCGCATCGACTCCGTGCAGGTTCTCGGGCGTCAGATCGTCCGTATTGTCCCGATCGACGATCAGGGCTATGCTGTGGCCGCGCTCGACGAGAATCCGCTCGATCTCGCGCCCCATTTTGCCGTATCCTATCAGTGTAATTTTCATAATCGGCGGTTTTGTTGCAGCAAATTTACACTAATTTTTAAAAGATTCGCTCCGTGCCGGTCGGATAACATGCCGCCTGTGCGGGAAAATCTTCTGACGGCTTCGTTTCGCGATGGAACCTTATGTCGGGTGGAGCGGATTGGCCGGTTTGCCGTTGCGCGGATCATAGCGGCCCTCAGCGTACTCCGGAACCGGAGCTTTTCCCTCTGTTCGTTTCCGGGCCGGCGCCTCGCGGCAATTGGCACGGAAGCGCATGGCTTCGTGTAGGAGTAGGCTTGGACATGGGGCGATTAGGCTACATATGCCGTTACGGGTTCTATGTACGGTTCCGGTCATTCAGAATGCCGTCTTTGTTCGCCAGCGCCCATTCGACCAGTCCCTCGATGTGCGGCATCAGGCTGCGGCCGCGTTCGGTCAGGCGGTATTCTACCTTGGGAGGTACCTGAGCATAAACTTTTCGCTCGAGCATGCCGTCCGTTTCCAGAGAGCGGAGGGTGACCGTCAGCATGCGCTGCGAGATATCGCCGATCGTCCGCTGGATGTCGCTGAAGCGCATGATACCGTTCGCATGCAGGGTGACCAGCACGAGCGTCGTCCATTTGTCGCCCAGTCTGCACAGCACGTCTCTGACCGGACAGACTCCGTCGCGGTGAAAATTTTGCATTTTTTTCGATCTCCGAATGATTTGACAACCAGTAATCGTTACAGCCGTGTAATCGGCTTATTCCGAGGTGCGTTCTTGTATTTGTACCGGAGGAAGCCTACATTTGCCATATACAAATATAACAGACTTACTAATAAGAACTATCGTTTCATTTAAAAAATTATGGTTATGGCGAAGAAAGTAGCTGTCTTGGCCGTCGATCCGGTGAACGGAATGGGCCTTTTCCAGTATTTGGAAGCGTTTTACGAGAACGGAATCCCGTATCGGGTATATGCCGTGGCGGACCGTCGGGAGATCAGAACCAACTCCGGCATACGGCTCACGGCAGACGATACGGTGGCAGCTCTGAAGGGACATGCGGACGATTACGATGCGCTCGTGTTCAGCTGCGGCGATGCCGTGCCCGTGTTCGCCCGGCATGCCGGCGAGCCGTACAATCTCGATCTGATGGAAGTGATCAGGGAGTTCGCCGGTCGGGATAAGATCGTGATCGGCCATTGCGCTGCCGGTATGATGTTCGAGAAGGCGGGCGTAGCGTCGGGCCGTAAGCTTTCCGTGCATCCGCTGGCCAAAGCCGCGATCGTTCAGGGCCAGGCCGTCGACGAGCCTTCCGCCGTCGATGGGAATTTCTGGACGGCTCGTGACGAGGGCACGATCTGGACGATGATGCCCCGGCTGCTCGAAGAATTGAAAAAGTAGCCTTTGCGTATTCGGGGACGAGTCGGATCCCGTCGCTGCGATTTTCGGCAGCGGCGGGATTCGCCGTTTTGGACGGCAGGGTTTCATTCTCTCGGCGAAAATGCTATCTTTGTTCTCAAACCGATAATAAGGTGCGTTATTTTCTGGAACTTTCCTATTCGGGCAAAGCCTATTGCGGGTGGCAGGTGCAGCCCGGCGATCCGTCCGTGCAGCAGGCCGTGCAGCAGGCGCTCTCCACATTGCTCCGGCACGAGACTCCCGTCGTCGGGGCCGGTCGGACCGATACGGGCGTGCATGCCTCGTTCTATGTGGCCCATTTCGACGCGGAGCGGGCGGTGGACGATCCGGCCCGGTTCTGCTACCATTTGAATGCCGTGCTGCCCGACGACATTGCCGTGAGCGCTCTGAGACGGGTCCGCGACGACGCGCATGCCCGTTTCGACGCCGTACAGCGCGAGTATAAGTATTACGTCGCGCTGCGCAAAGACCCGTTCCGGCGCGATACGGCCTTCCGCTACGCTTTGCCGCTCGATGCGGAGCGAATGAACGAGGCGGCTGCGTTGCTGATAGGCTGCGGCGACTTTACGAGTTTCGCCAAGCTGCATTCCAACAACAGGACGAACGTGTGCCGCGTCGATCGGGCCCGGTGGGACCGAGAGGACGATCTGCTCGTGTTCACGATTGCTGCCGACCGTTTTCTGCGCAATATGGTGCGGGCCATCGTGGGAACCCTGCTCGACGTTGGGCGCGGCAAGATGAGTCCGGAGGACATGCGGGCCGTAATCGACGGACGGAGCCGTTCCCTGTCCGGATGCTCGGCGCCGGCTCACGGGCTGTTTCTGACGGATGTGAAGTATCCGGACGGGATCTATGTCGACACTACGAACTAAATCATACGACCTATGAAAACCAAGATTCAGGAGAAATTCAAAGCGATGTTCGGCGACGGAGCCTCGCTGTTCGCCTCGCCCGGTCGGGTCAACCTGATCGGCGAGCATACCGATTACAATCTCGGCTTCGTGCTGCCCGGGGCGATCGACAAGGCGATCTACGTGGCCTTGAAACCCAATGACGGTACGGTCTGTCGGGTGTACTCGCTCGATTACGACGAGACGGTCGAACTGAACCTGCACGGCGAAAAACCTTCGCAGCAGTGGGCTTGTTACGTGTACGGCGTGTGCCAGGAGATGGAGAAGCGCGGGGCGCTGATTCTGCCGTTCGACATGGCGTTCGGCGGCGACGTGCCTCTCGGCGCCGGCCTCTCGTCCTCGGCCGCGCTCGAGAGCGCCGTCGGATTCGCGCTCAACGAGACATACGGCCTCGGGTTCGACCGGGAACAACTGGCCAAGATCGGACAGATGACCGAGCATAACTACGTCGGCGTCCGCTGCGGTATCATGGACCAGTTCGCGTCGCTGTTCGGCGAGGCGGGCCATGTGATTCGCCTCGACTGCCGGTCGCTCGAGTACAAGCTCGAACCGTTCGATCCGCAGGGCTGCCGCGTCGTGCTGTTCGACACCCAAGTCAAGCATACGCTCGCCTCGTCGGAGTACAATGTCCGCCGCGCTCAGTGCGAGACCGGTGTGGCCGTCGTGCTCCGGCATGTGGGAGGCGTCGAATCGCTGCGCGACGTGACGGCCGACATGCTCGATACCTATAAAGGCGAAATGGACGAGGTCGTCTACCGCCGCTGCCGCTATGTCGTCGACGAGAACCAGCGTTTGCTCGATGCCTGCGCGGCGCTCGAGAAAGGCGACTACGTCACGTTCGGACAGAAAATGAACGGATCGCACGAGGGGCTGAGCAGGCAGTACGAGGTCAGCTGCGACGAGCTCGATTTCTTGGCCGATATCGGTCATCGGACCGACGGCGTGCTGGGCGCGCGGATGATGGGCGGCGGTTTCGGCGGCTGCACGATCAATCTGGTTCGCGCCGAGGCTTACGACGGCTATCTGGCCGAGGCTACGGACCGGTTCGCGCATCGTTTCGGGCATGCTCCGCGCGTGATCGAGGTCAACATTTCTCAAGGGGCCCGACGCATCGGGTAGCCTCCGGCGCAAACCGTATCTCAATGGGCCGCCGCCTCGTGAAGGGGCGGCGGTTTGTGTCCGTATGTATCCCATGTGCGCCGACCCTTCCGACCGCGAGTTTCCCGGGAGAAGGACGGACTGTCCGCTTTCGATTGTCGGTTCAGTCGTCCGGTTTTATGGCATTTTTGCCGATCCGGATGAATAATTTCTCGCCTCGCTTTTCCCCGGCGGCATGATAGGACCTCGTATCCTCGGATTTCGTCGTTCGGGTCCGGCTGTCGTTCCGAAAACCGTAGCAAGTCTGCTCCGGGATATGTCTGTCCGTTAACGGTGGGCTTGCGGGACGGGGCTTTCTATCGGCAAGCGCTCGCCTTTCCAGTGCGATATAATACGAATCTTCGGGAATCGGGACGAGCGGAGCGACGGAATCGACTCCGAGTGAATTTCGCCCCTTTGCCGTATCGGCTTTCGAGTTCCCGATATTTCCGGTTTCGTCGTATGAAATCCTTTCCGGATCCGTCCGCCGCTCGCTACCGCTTTTTGTTGAACAGGGGGAGAATCCGTCCGACGGGCAAGGCTTCGACGGTGATTCCGGAGCCGGTCATCGTTTCGGCGGCGAACAGCGAGTTCCACAGCGCTTCGGCCGTCGCCTCGATGGCCGCCTCGAATAGCGGAGATACCGCTTCGTTATGCAGAAGCTTGGGGGTGTAGTACGCGTTCCGATCGTCGATCAGGTTTTCCGAAGCGGTCGATACGGCGATCACGTAGTCGCCGCTGCCGTTACTGGCTATCCCCCCGGTTCGAGACAGGCCCATCATGCCCCGTTTGGCCAGCCGTTCGAGATTTCGGGCATCCAGCGGCGCGTCCGTGACGATCACGATCATGCACGATCCGTCCGTATCCTGCAGCACGGCATCGCGGTACGGATAGTTCTCCAGATATCGCCCGACAGGTATTCCCGCGATCTCGAGCACGCCGCCGTAGTTGGTCTGCGTCAGTACGCCTACCGTGTAGCCTCCGTACCGTGCGGGCAGCACCCGGGACGAAGTGCCGATACCGCCCTTGAAGCCGAAGCAGATCGTTCCGGTACCGGCTCCCACGTTGCCTTCCGCTACGGGGCCTTCCTTGGCGTTGCGCAGAGCCGCGAGCACATGTTCTTTGGTGACGTGCCGTCCGCGAATGTCGTTCAGCATTCCGTCGTTGGTCTCTCCCACCACCCCGTTGACCGACTTGACGTCGCCGTTCTCGGGATTCGAGAGCGTGTAGTCGATCAGCGCGTCCAGACCGGCCGCCACGCCGAGCGTGTTGGTCAGCACGATCGGGGTTTCGAGGTTTCCCAATTCCCTGATCTGCGTGTAACCGGCCATTTTGCCGTAACCGTTGCCGATGCAGACGGCTGCCGGCAGCTTGTGCCGGAAAATATTGCCGGGATGGGGAATGACGGCCGTGACGCCCGTGCGTACCGAGTCGCCTTCGATCAGCGTGGCGTGGCCGACCCGGACGCCCTTCACGTCCGTGATCGCGTTGAGCGGTCCGGTTCTGAAAATACCGTACTCGATTCCGTAGTCGCGCATCCGGCTTTGGCCGGCAAGCGTGCCCGCCGCCATGAGAAGGCCGAGCGACAGAAGAAATGCTTTCATGCGTTGTTGGTCTGGTTTTTTTCGTAAAAGTACGGAAGCCGGACGGGAAAAACAACATCCGGACCCCGTTTCACGGGCCCGGATGCATGCTTGCGCGTCAGCGCGGCCCGCCTACATCGTGAAGCGTACTCCGAAATGGAACGTGCGAGGGAAAGCCGGGCCGTATATGTAGCCGGCATCCTTGGTCTTGCCCCGGTCGATGTCTTTCTGGAAGCTGTCGAGCACGTTCTTGACCCCTCCGCTGACCTGCATCGTGACGCGGCGCGTCAGCGCGATGTCGTACGACAGCTTGATTCCGAGATCGAAGAAGCACGGCGTTTCCTTGAGTCGGTCGTCGTCCGGGTTCTCGAAATAGTGCGGTACGAGCATGCTGCCGCTGAAGGTTCCGTAGACCGATGCGCTCAGGCTTTTCGCCGGCGATCCGTTCAGCGAAACGTATCCGTAATGGTCGGGCGAGCGGAGCATCCGCTTTTCCTTGGCTTGCGACGCGCCGGTACTCCAGCTCATCGCCTCCTTGTATGTGCTTCGCTGATAGGTATATCCTGCCTGGATATAATTGTCGGGATCGAGCGCCGCTTTCGCCTCGAAGTTGATGCCCCGCACCGTCGCTCCTCGGGCGTTCGTCCGCATGAAGATCAGGTTGCCTTCCGCGTCGGGCGCCCGCTCTTCGAGAAAGAATACGTCGTCGAGGCTCGTGTAGAATCCTTCGGCCAGCAGGTTGAGCTGCACCTTGCCCGTGTTGCGGTAGAGATCGGCCGACAGCGTGAAGCTGTTCGAGTACTCCGGCTTGAGGTCGGGATCGAGAACGATCAGCGATACGTTGCCGCCTACGGCGTTGACGTGCAGGTCCTCGTCGTAGGCCTGCGGAGCCCGGTATCCCGACGTGTATCCCGCTCGGAGAATCACGTTCCTTACGGGCGTATAGCGGATGTTAGCCCGGGGACTGAACACCGGATTGCCGATCCGGTTGTTCTTGTCGATGCGCGCGCCGATCACGAAATTGAGCCGTTCGCTCTCCCACTCGTTCTGCACGTAGCCTCCGTAGGTGCAGCTCATCTGCCGCATGTCGCGGTCGTAACCGAGCATCCGGTCGTGCAGGTTGTTGCGATTGTATTCCATGCCGAATGTCAGGTGGGCCGGCAGGAACAGGAACTTGTGCATCCGGTAGGTATACTGCGCGCCCGCCACAAGCGTGTTGTCGGATGTTTTGCCGTAGGCGTCCGGATTTTTGTCCGTTCCGTAGTAGCTTTCCCTCCGCACGTCCTGATAAGAGGCGTACACTCCTATTTTGTGGCGTTGGTTCGGCGTGTAGAGGTCGAATTGAAGGCCGCCTCCGTTGATCGAGTGGCGGGCCTGCTCGGTGATATCCGATTCGTGGGGCGGCCGTTCGAGGTGGTCTCCTCCCCGGCGGAAATCGTTGATATGGTGGTATTCGAAAGTCAGTTTGGAATAGGCTCCTGTCTTGTAATAGGCGCGGAAGCCGGCAATCTGCGAGGCGACCTTCGGAATATCCGAGAAACCGTCGTCGTTGCGGTCGTAGTTGTCGCGGTTGCGGACCGATGCGAACAGGTAGGCTCCCGCCCGGCGGTCGTCCGACAGCATGGAAGCGTTGAGGGAGGTATTGACGTCGGCCGTGCCCGACTCCGTGAATCCCGTCGTGTTGGCCAGCGAGACCGAGTTGCGGTGCGGTTCCTTGGTGATGATGTTCACGACGCCGGCGATTGCGTTCGATCCGTACAGAGCCGAGCCGCCGCCGCGGATCACCTCGACCCGGTCGACCATGCCGGCCGGCAGTTGTTCGAGACCGTAGACCGCTGCCAGCGAGCTGAATACGGGGCGGCTGTCGAGCAGAATCTGCGAATACTGGCCTTCCAGCCCGTTGATCCGGATCTGCGAAGTTCCGCAATTCGAGCAGGTATATTCCATGCGCAGGCCGGAAACGTATCCGAGCGCGTCGGCTATATTGCCCGAGGAGGTTTGATCGAACAGTTTCGACGAGAGTACGTTGACGACGGTAGGCGCTTCGGTACGCTTGGTGGCCTGACGGTCTGCCGTGACGACGATCTGTTCCATGATCGCCGTGGAGCGCAGCTTGAAGTCGAGCCGGGTCTGCTGTCCGGCGATGATGGCGACGGTTTGTTTTTGCCGGTCGTAACCGACGGCCGAGGCGACGGCCGTAATCGGTCTGCTTTCGGGCAGACGCGAGAGGGAATAGAATCCGGCTGTGTCGGTCGCCGTTCCCAGCGTGGTTCCTTCGATCTGGATGACCGCATAGGCGATTCCTTGATTCGTTTCGGCATCGACGATCCGTCCCGAAAGTTGGTTCGTACCGTGTTCGGGACCGTGCGCGCGCATGTGTTCCGAAGACAGACAAGAGGCCAGCAGGAGCATGACCTGTAACGTATATTTCATGTTCTTTTTCGTTTGCGTGAGTATTGTGTAACGATAGCGACACGTCCTATCGGCCGTATGCGATCGCATACGGTCTTCGGATTCGAGCGGCCGCTTGAAAGCCGGGCGAAGTCTTCGTTCGGATACCGGTTAGGAAAGGAAAGCCGGCCGGGGAGGGCCGCGCAGGAAAAAGGGGTGATTCTCCCATTGTTGCCTTGCGGCGACGAGATGTTCTTGCTGTCGGGCGGAAAGCTGCCGGAAAACTCTCGGGAGAAGCGCGAGCGCCGAAGTGAGGAAAGTCAGTCCGGACAGTAGTTGGATAGTCCGGCACGAGGCTGCCGAATGCGCGTGGTGCTGGGCGTCGCCGGTATACGGATGCGAATGGACGATCTTGACGCCGTCGATCTCGTGCGCATGGTAAAAGAGCGTCGTTCCGCCGTAATACCCTGCAAAGAGCGCGACGAGCGACAGTCCGATTATTTTGCGCGTCCAGTCTTTCATTCCGTCGCAAATTTAGTCAAATCGATGGAATTTTTTACTCTCGGCGGTTCGGTTCGTTTCCTTTTGCGCTTTTTTCCGGAACGGCGACTTATCGGACACAGCGAGAAAGTATACGTCCGTCGGAAAGAATCTGTATCGGAAGATAAATAGAAAGTCGAGTCGTGTATGGCTCGGTTACAAGTAGTTTCGCAGGAAAAATCTCCGAGACGGTCCGCATGGCCCCGGTCCGGAATAGCGGTGTGAAAAGCGAAAGCGGCAGCCCGACCGGGCTGCCGCTTTCGTGTTGCCATGGGGAAGCGACGAGGCTTTATTTCGGTTCGACCACCTTGAGCCGGTCGCCCGTTCCGGCGGCCACCGCTCTTTGCCATGCTTCGTTGTAGCCCGGAAAATCGGGCATGGCCGGAATGTGTCGTCCGTTGCCGTTGTCCTCGAACCGTCCGTCTTTCTCTTTCTTGACGTTACCGTCCATATACTTGACCAGCAGATAACGGTCCAGCTCTGTCCAGCGATCGAACATTTTCTGGGCCGTACGGACCGAATAGTCCGTCAGGAAGTCGACCGCCAGTTCGGGATTCTGCTTGTAAAGCATTTCCGCCGCCGCATCGACGGCCGGAATCTCGGCCATGTTGCGATCCTCGGTTTCATGGATCACCCGTTTGATGTCCTCGCTTATGAGGTCGTAGCGCAGATAAGCGAAATTCGTCACGCGGTTGAAAAGCCAGAAAGCCGACGTGGTCGAGTATTCGGTCAAATGGCCGTTGCCTTCGCGGAAGCATTCCGGCACGCGCGTCGAGCTGGTATAGATCGGCGTCAGGCACGATGTGCCCGAGTCGTCGACTCCGAACCACAGCAATCCTCCGATCGCGTCGGGCAGCCAGCTTCGGCTTTGGGAAACGAACCAGAAGCCCGTCTGCTGCGTGGCGATTGCTCGTTCGTTGACGTACTCCTGCCCGTCGACGGTGAAGGTCATCGGGCGCCAGCGGTACGGCAGATTGTGCCCGCCCGCTCCGATATCGTTGCGCATATCCAGCGGTGTATCCTCGTAATGGTCGCGCATCAGCCACATCACTTCCTTGGCCGACAGCTTCTCGACCGGCTTGACGAACAGCGGCATCCGGTTCGAGCGATTATGCCCCATTGCGTAGTCGAGGTATTTTTCCATAGCTCCCCGCGTCACGCGGTTGAACGTGCTCCAGACGCGGGCTTCGCAGGCCCTGAGCGCGCTGAAGTCGGCCGGCGCGAAAGCCTCGACGAAGCTGAACCCTTTGTCGGGCCCTTTGTACAGCCCTTTCGATTTGGCGAACGCGATCAGATCGGGCGAATAGAGGCAGTTCTGCGGATCGTCGAGCGGAAACTGCGTGATGCGGGCCTGGTTGGCGTGCATCGAGATGTATCCGTCGGGCACTTTCACGGCGACCCATACGGCACCCCGGTTTACGTTAGCTCCGTCCTTCATCTCGACTCCCTTGCCGACCATTTCCATGTGCCACACTTCGTTCGGGTCGGCTATCGAGAACGACTCCCCTTCCGAGCAGTAGCCGTACTTGGTCACCAAATCGTTCATAACGGCGATCGCCTCGCGGGCCGTGCGGGCGCGCTGAAGCGTCGTGTAGATCAGCGTGCCGTAGTCGATCAGCCCGGTCGTGTCGACCAGCTCGTGCCGTCCGCCGAACGTGCTTTCGGCTATGACGAGTTGGTGCTCGTTCATGTTGCCGATGACCGAATAGGTCTCGGCCGCCTGCGGGATTTCGCCCAAATAGCGACCCGTGTCCCATTCGTATACGGGCATCATCGTTCCCGGGGCGTATTTCGCTGCCGGCCGGAAATAGAGGCATCCGTACAACTGGTGGGAGTCGGCCGTATAGGTGACCATCGTCGAGCCGTCGCGGCTCCTTTCGATACGAGGATATTCGTGCAGGCTTCGGCCTGCCGCAGAGGCAGCAGCGCCGCCGCCAGCAGGAAAATAGCCGTTCGTTTTCTTTTCATGTTTCGCGCTTTTTCGTTAATTTTGGTTGTCGAAAAACAAATGTAGTAATTTCCAGTCATAAAAATGACCCGCCGAGGGGTTTCGTTATGTCCGTAGCCGATAAAATAGCGTCGCTGAAAGCGTCCTTGCCGTCGGGCGTCACGCTCGTGGCCGTTTCCAAAACCTATCCGCCGTCCGCGATCATGGAGGCCTACGAGGCCGGCCAGCGCGTTTTCGGGGAAAACCGTCCGCAGGAGCTGGCGGCCAAGCAAGCCGAGCTGCCCGGCGACATCGAGTGGCATCTGATCGGTGGCCTGCAAACGAACAAGGTGAAGCTCGTCGCCCCGTTCGTCTCGATGATCCACTCGGCCGAGTCGGCCCGCCTGCTTCGGTTCATCGACCGGGAGGCTCGTCGCAACGATAGGGTGATCGACGTACTGCTGGAGGTTCGTATCGCGCGCGAAGAGAGCAAGCACGGTTGGGACGAGGGCGAGCTGGAGCGCTATTTGCGCTCCGGCGAGTACCGCTCGTTGGAGGGTGTGCGCTTCCGCGGGCTGATGGGCGTGGCGACCAATACGGACGAGAAAGAGATCGTGCGTGCGGAATTTACGCGTCTTCGCGACTTGTTCGTCCGGTGGAAAGGTGAATTTTTCGACGAACGGTTCGACACGCTGTCGATGGGCATGTCGGCCGACTATCTTCTGGCCGTCGAATGCGGCAGCACGATGGTCCGCATCGGCAGCGCGATATTCGGCGCGAGGCAGTACTAAAGCCGATTGTTTCCGCCATTCCGCCCGGACGGAGTAGGAAATTGGTGAGTTAACCCGCAATACGTTTGGATAAGGGCTATGATCCATACGTTTGTTGCCCTATTAACGCACAAGCATGAAAGCGGTCATAATAGGATTGTTTATCGTTTTCTGTTCGTTTACCTTAAACGGACAGGTTGTGGGTATATCATCGGAGAATATGCCATTGGATTCTACCGACTCCCTTTTTTCTTTGCACCCCTCCATGCCGTCGCGAACAAGGGGGGAAGGGTTCGTATTTTCCGTTAAGACGCCTCATGATAATTTTTGTGTTTTATCGTTATACAAGAATGGGATGTACAATATTGAATTTTTCTTCGATGCATCACCGGACGTACTGATTGAAATACCGCTCGGAGATGGGATTTGGCGAGAATATGAGAAGGGAAAGATCGAATTGACAGACCGTTCGACAGGAACTCGAATGAAGGCTATCATGGCGGATACGTTATTGCATTTCATTATGGGACCTGATCATTTTGTCAAATATCCTTTTCGGTGGGATTGGTCCGGTCCAGATCTGCGGAACCCGTGGAGCGAGACCCAACGCGGACTCCTTCTCGATACGGTACGTAACAGACGGGAAGCATATCAACGCAGACCATATGTTCATCTCGATCATCTTGTCGGAGCATACGGCGATCCTTTCGATGTCTCTTCCCTTTATTTGGTGCTGACCAAGATGCATAAATACCGTTTATACATCGGTGCTTATTCGTTCCTTCTCTCTGCCGGTACATGGTGGCGCGATAAGAATCTGATCATTTTGACCGACAGTACGATGAAGCAGAATTTTTACGGTCTGATCGGAGAAAAAGGGATTCAGAGTATGGTTTTCCCGGGCGGTAACAGGGGACAGTATCTGCCCAAATTGGATTGACGATTTGTCTTTTGAAGAATAGAGCCGGCAGTCTGCCGGCTCTATTCTTCTATGATTTATATGGACCGGTTTCGGCACTGTAAAACCGAAGGAGGAATACGGCACTTGAAAATGCAAAGCTTTCCTCGGGCGTTCGTTTCACCATTGTTTATTTGATACGGAGTTTCCGGCCCAGCTGCAGGATCGTCGTGCGGCTGATCTTGTTCAGGCGGCAAATCTGGTCAATCGATACGCCGTACTTGATCGCGAGCTTGCCGAGCATGTCGCCCGAGCGGATCGTATGGTAGACGGCCGTGCTTTGCGACAGCGTCGAGCGCTGGCTTTCGGCCTTCTCCTTGTTCTGCGCTTCGGCTATTCTGGCCAGAATATCGGTCGAGGTGGTGGTGCTGTCGCCTTCGGCCGATGCGAGCAGCGGAAAGTCGTCGTCGTCTTCCTCCAATATCTCCGATGCGCGGGAGTGTATGTTGAAAAACGACTTTTCGAGTGCGAAGGTCTGGTACTTGAGGCAGCCCGTCGGAAAGTCGATGATGAATTCCGGATCGAAAGTCTGGTCGCAGTAGCGCATTTCGAAATGAAGGTGGGGGCCCCGGCTTCGGCCCGTATTGCCGCTGAATCCGATGACCTGCCCCGTCTTGACGTATTCGTTGACTTGTACGTTCAGCTTCGAAAGATGGGCATGCCATGTTTCGAGCCCGTTGGGGTGTCGGACGATTACCAGATTGCCGAAGCCGCCTGTGTTGTACTTGGCGTAGCGTACCCTTCCGTCGAACGCGGCACGGATCGGCTCGCCCACTTTCAGCGGGATATCCACCCCGTTGTGGTTGCGACGACGGCGAGGACCGTACTTCGACAGTACGTTTCCGACGACGGGCGGAGTGAACTCGCTCAGATCCTTGACGATTTTCAAGTCGATTACGGGCGGCAGGTCGGCATACTCGATGCTCTTGTACGCGAAGACCTGAGAGGTGTCCCAGTGCTGGGCATAGACCGGCAGCGAGTCGAGCGTACGCAAGGAAGGTCGGTAGAAGCTCCATGTGTTGTTGCTGTACAGGATCACTTTCGTCTCCGGGTCGTCTGTCGGCAGCGTGTCGAGCGGCCGCTGGGGCAGTTCTTCGAGATGGGGAGCGGCCGGCGGTCCCGCCGGTTTGCGTCGCTGGGCGTCGACGCGGGTCAGGCAAAGAAAAAGACAGACCGTCAGTATAAGGTTTTTGAGCATTCGGTCGGGTTTAGAACGAAAGCAAAAGTACGAAATATTTTTTACTTTCGGCCTCGGCGTTCCGTTCGGTAAGGGTGTCGTGTGGGGACAAACGCACTGTCTGTTCTTCTTCGTTCAGCCCGGCACGCTGTCGTGTAGCGCGTTTCGGGACGAAACGCCCGGAATGCGAATGTCCGGGGGCGATGAAAGCGGGTCGGTTCCTGCCACACCCGAGCAACGGTCGGACGAAGCGGATGCCGTCGGGTTGCATGGCCGGCTTGTGGCGGATTTGACTCGAAATAAGAACGAAACGGACAAATTTTTAGAATGTTAATAGCTTTTGAAAACTTTGACAGACCATCACCCGGCGAAAAAAGGTAATGGAAACGGGAAACGAAAAAAACGCCGCCCGCTTCGGTGTTCTCTGCCGTCGGGTCGCGGAAAGCAGGCGTATGCTCTGTTCTTCGTTAGCGTTGGTTTTCTATATGGCTCGGTCCGATATGAAACCGATCGGTTGGTCGGATGATTCGGGATACAAAGAACGCCTGATGCTTTCGCCGGAGCCGCCGTTCCGGCGAGCCGAGGCGGGTCATTTATCCGGTCCGGTTTCGCTCAGGTAGCGTTCCGCTTCTTCGAGCGCTGCGAAGAACGGTTCGCCGAAGCGACGGACGATCGGCTCGCGCAGCGTGCGGTAGACCGGTGTGCCGAGTTTGCGTCCCAATCGTCTCGCGCTGTCGCAAACGTCCCATCGGTGGTAGTTGAGGCCGACGGTTCCGTTGCTCAGAGTAATGAGCCGGATCGGATACAGGTGGCACGAAATCGGCTTCCGGAAAGGCGTGCGCCCTTCCCTCCATGCCCGCTCGATCGCGCACATCGTGACGCCGTTCTCCTCGAACGAGTATGCGCACTCGGCTTCGCCGATCAGCGGTGTGGTAAGGTCGCCGTCCTCGTCGAGAACCATGAAGCCCTGCCGCTCGACGGCCTCGATCCCTTCGGGCTTCATATACGGTCTGTACGCTTCCCACTCGTGTTCGAGCACTTCTACCTCGTCGATTTCGAGCGGAGCTCCGGCGTTGCCCTCGACGCAGCAGATGCCCTTGCAGTGCGACAGGTCGCAGCAGAAACGCTCGGTCAGCAGCTCGGAGCTGACGATCTTGTCGTCGATCTGGATCATCATGGCTGCGCCTGCGAGGTTTCCTCGATAATCAGGTCGAACAGTTCGGACATGCTCATGCCCATCGCGGCGGCCTGCTGCGGGATGATGCTGTGCGCGCTCATGCCCGGAATCGTGTTCACTTCGATGAAATACGGCTCGCCGTCGCGCACGATGAAATCGATGCGGACCACGCCCCGGCAGTTCAGCTTCTTGTAGGCCGCCAGCGTCATCGCGTTTACTTTTTTTACCGTTCGTTCGTCCAAATCGGCCGGGGTGATTTCCTTCGAGAATCCCTGATACTTGGCCTTGTAGTCGAAAAACTCGCTCTGGCAGACGAGCTCCGTAATCGGAAACAGATACTCCTTGCCCCCGGCGATCATGACGCCGCAGCTGATTTCGCGTCCGTCGATGCACTCCTCCATCAGCACGTGGTCGCTCTCGGCGAACGCGGCCTCGACGGCGGGAAGCAGCTGTTCCCGCGTTTTGACTTTCGTGACGCCGAAGCTGCTTCCGCTGGCGTTCGGCTTGACGAACAGCGGCAGGCCCAGCCGGCCGATCACCTCGTCGGGATCGACCTGACTGTGACGGTCGAGCAGAATCTCGCGGGCCATGTTCAGACCCGCTCCGTGCAGGGCGCGTTTGCAGGCCGCCTTGTCGAACGTGATGACCGATGTGACGAAGCCGCAGGACGAGTACGGGATTCTCATCATGTCCAGATATCCTTGCAGGCGTCCGTCCTCGCCCGGCGTGCCGTGAATCAGGATCAGGGCGTATTCGAGACGAATCCTGCGCCCGCCGAGCGTCAGCGTGAAGTCGTTGCGGTCCAGCTCCGTCGTGGCGCCGTCCGGAGCCGTATAGGTCCAGCGGCCGTCGTGAAGAACGATTTTGTATACGTCGTATTTGTCGGTATCGAGTACCTGTTCGATCAGCGCGGCGCCCTCCAGCGCGATTTTCCATTCGGAAGAGTCTCCGCCGGCGATCAGGGCGATTTTTTTCTTCATGGTTCGAGTTATATACGGCCGCAAATTTAATGCTTCCTTTCCGAAAAACGTTACGGGTTGTACAAATCCGTGTAGCGGAAATCGAATATTTCCTGCAGCATCTCGATATAGGCGTCCGCTTCGGCGTTCGTGCCGTCCAGCTCGCGCGCCTTGCGGAAGTCGTTCAGCGCCCGGTGGAACAGTCCTGCCCGGTACAGCAGGCGCCCTCGCCGCATATACAGCGCGCTTTGCTCGGGCGTCCGGCCGATTGCGCGGTCGAGTTCTTCGATCCGGCGGATCGTCTCATCGGGCGTATCCATAGAGTCCGTTTTCCTTGATGTATTCCCACACGCCGGGAGGCAAGTCGTCGGCCGGGTTCTCCCCCCGGCGGATTCTGGCGCGAATATCGGTCGCTACGACGGGAATGGTCGGGACGTCTTTCAGAAACGTGAAGCGTTCGTCGGAAACGCTGCCCGGCTCCGTCCCGCGCGGATAGACCAGAACCTCGAAGCGGTCCAGAATCTCCCCGGACCGGTACCAGCGTCCGAACTCTCCGACAATGTCCGTGCCGACCAGCAGGGCGAACCGGCGCGACGGATATTTCGCTTGCAGTACATCGAGCGTGCGCAGTGTCAGCGACGGCTTGGGCAGCGTGAACTCGACGTCGCAGACGGCCATGCGCTCTCTGAGCGGAGACGAGCCGACGGCTATCCGAGCCATTTGCAGCCGGTGTCGCTCCGCAGCGAGCTCTGAGGGGGATTTCAGCGGATTCTGCGGCGATACGACGAACCACAGCGTAGCCTCGGGCATGGCTCGCAGAACGTTCTCGGCGATACTCAGATGACCTTTGTGAATCGGGTTGAAAGATCCCGGCAGCAGGATGGTCGGCTCGACTTCCATGCTATCCGATGAATTCGGCGACGGTTTTTTCTGCCTCGGCAACGGCTTCTTCGAGCGAGTCGTTCACGATCACCCGGTCGAACTGCGGGGCATGGGCGATTTCCTGCTCGGCCTTGGCCACCCGCTTTTCGATCGTTTCGGCCGAGTCGGTTCCCCGGCCGACGAGCCGGCGCCGCAGCTCCTCGACCGAAGGCGGCATGATGAAGACGGACAGGGCGCTTGCGCCGAACGTTTTCTTGAGATTGACGCCTCCTTTGACGTCCACGTCGAAAACGATTACGCTCCCCTTCTCCCATATCCTGTCCACTTCGCTGCGCAGCGTGCCGTAGCAGGTTCCGGGATAGACCTCCTCCCATTCGACGAACTCCCCTGCCCCCGCGCGCGCTTTGAACTCGTCGTTGCTGAGGAAATAGTACTCGCGTCCGTGAACTTCCTTTCCTCGCGGCGGCCTGCTCGTGCACGATATGGAAAATTCGAGGCGGGGAAATTTTTCGAGCAGGCGGCCGATGATCGTGGACTTTCCCGCTCCGGACGGAGCCGAGAAAATGACGACTTTTCCTTCGGTGATTCGGGACATGGCTGTTATCGTGTTTGATCGGATGGACTTAATTCGGGGAAGGAGCTTTTACAAGATATTGAGCACCTGTTCCTTGATCTTTTCGAGCTCGTCTTTCATTTCCACGACCATTTTCTGCATTGTCGCTTCGTTGGACTTCGATCCGAGCGTATTGATCTCGCGCCCGAGCTCCTGCGCGATGAACCCGAGCTTGCGGCCCGCTCCCTGCTCGGCATGCGCCACTTCGCGGAAATAGCGGCAGTGGTTCTGCAGGCGGACTTTCTCCTCGGTGATGTCCAGTTTTTCGATGTAGTAGATCATTTCCTGTTCGAGCCGTCCCGCGTCGTAGGGTATGCCGAGCGATTCGACGTGTTCCCGAATCCGGGCCTTGATCGTTTCGGTGCGTGCTTTCTCGTACGGTTCGATCTCGTTTTTGATCTGCTCGATGCGGTCGATGCGGCGGAGCAGGTCGGCTATCAGCGTGGTTCCTTCCTGAGCGCGGAACTCGTCGATGCGGTCGAGGGCTTCGGCTACGGCGCTGCCAAGTGCCGTCAGTTCTTCGTCGGAAACGGCTTCGGAGTTGTTCTGCACGGTGTCGGGCAGCTTCAAGATGGCCGTCATCGCGGCCGCGTCGGCCGCCGCGCTCCCCCAGCCCAGCCCGCTCGCCTCGGCGAGTTCGCGGAGCTGCCCGGCATAGTGCGCGAAAATGTCCCGGTCGATCGTCACGCCGGTGGCCCGACCTACCGTTTCGTACGATACGAAGACGTCGATCTTCCCTCGTTGGAGCCGTTTGCCTACTGTCTGACGGATCTCGTATTCGCACTGGCGGTATGCGGACGGCAGCTTGACCGCCAGATCGAGCTGCTTGCTGTTGAGCGAGCGGATTTCGACGGTTATCTTCTTGTGCTCCGTCGCGGCTTCGGCCTTGCCGTAGCCTGTCATCGATTTAATCATCACGCTATCATTTGGAAACGCTTGCAAAAGTAAGCCAAAAAACGCGTTAAAAAAAATGGACGGTTTCGGGTTGTTGTATAAAAACGGGAAAATCTTTCGCGGTTCGGAGATTTTTTGGTAAGTTTGAAGCTGTTATTCCCGATTCTTTTAGAGTATTAACCGTATAATTTCTTTTACGACGATGAAAAAACACAATTTCAACGCAGGACCGTCGATTCTGCCGCGCGTAGCCATCGAGAATGCCGCCAAGGCTATTTTGGACTTCGAAGGCATCGGGCTGTCGCTGCTGGAAATATCGCACCGGACGAAAGATTTCGAAGCCGTGAACGACGAAGCCGAGGCGCTTTTCCGCGAATTGCTGCATATTCCCGACAACTACAAAGTTCTTTTCTTGGGCGGCGGCGCCAGCACCCAGTTTTTCGAAGTGCCCTACAATTTTCTCGAAAAGAAAGCCGGTTACGTCAATACGGGCGTATGGGCCAAGAAGGCGATCAAAGAGGCCAAATTGTTCGGCGAGGTCGAGGTGCTCGCTTCCTCGGAAGACAAGAACTTCACCTATATTCCGAAAGGATACGCCATCCCGTCGGATTTGGATTATCTGCACATTACCTCCAACAATACGATTTACGGCACGGAGTACCACACCGACATCGATTCGCCGGTTCCGCTGATCGCCGATATGAGTTCCGACATTCTGAGCCGTCCGGTCGACGTGAGCAAGTACGCGATGATCTACGGCGGCGCGCAGAAGAACATCGGTCCTGCCGGCGTGACGTTCGTCATCGTGCGGGAGGACGCGCTGGGCAAGGTTTCCCGTCCGCTGCCCTCGATGGTCGACTACCGCAATCACATCGCCAGCAAGTCGATGTTCAATACGCCTCCCGTGTTCGCGATCTATGTCGTGAAGGAGACGCTCAAGTGGCTCAAGTCGATCGGCGGCGTGCCCGAAATCCAGAAGCGCAACAAGGCGAAAGCCGATCTGCTCTACGCCGAAATCGACCGCAACCCGCTGTTCGTCGGGACGGCCGTCAAGGAGGACCGCTCGCTGATGAACGTCTGCTTCGTGATGAGCGAACCGTATGCCGATCTGGCACCCGAGTTCCTCGAGTTCGCCAAGGGCAAAGGTATGGTCGGCATCAAGGGGCACCGTCTGGTGGGCGGTTTCCGCGCGTCGATCTACAATGCGCTGCCGATCGAGAGCGTGCAGGCACTGGTCGACTGCATGCGCGAGTTCGAGAAGATCCATGCCAAATAGGCGTTTATGGGAATCCTCGTCATGTACCCCGGACCTTCGCGGGTGAAAAAAGCCATTTCGTTTGAAACCTTAGAGAACGTTACGTTTATGAAAATATTGGTAGCTACCGAGAAACCGTTTGCCAAGGCGGCGGTCGACGGTATACGAGAAATCGTCGAGGGAGCCGGATACGAGCTGGCTCTGCTCGAAAAGTACGCCGATAAGGCGGAACTGCTGGCCGCCGTGGCCGATGCCGACGGACTGATCGTCCGCAGCGATAAGGTCACGCGCGAGGTGATCGATGCGGCCCGGAACCTGAAAATCGTCGTGCGGGCCGGAGCCGGCTACGACAACGTCGATTTGGCGGCCTGCACCGAGAGGGGCATCGTCGTGATGAACACGCCCGGACAGAATTCGAACGCCGTGGCCGAGCTGGTCGTGAGCATGATGATCTTCATCTCGCGCAACCAGTTCACGCCGGGTACGGGAGCCGAAGTAAGCGGCAAGCGTCTCGGAATCCATGCCTACGGCAACGTGGGACGTATCGTGGCGCGCTACGGGCGTGCGCTCGGCATGAGCGTGAAGGCGTTCGATCCGTTCGTCGATCCGAGGCAGCTGGAAGCCGACGGCGTCGAGGCGGTCGGAACGGTCGAGGAGTTGTATGCCTCGTCCGATTACGTTTCGCTGCACATTCCGGCTACGGCCCAGACGCGGGGATCGATCGGTTACGAATTGCTGTCGAGTATGCCCAAGGGCGGCGTACTGATCAATACCGCGCGTAAGGAGGTGATCGACGAGCAGGGATTGATTCGGGCGTTCGAAGAACGCGCCGACCTGAAATATATCACCGACATCGCTGCCGAGGCACAACCTTTGCTGACGGAGAAGTTCGGCAAGCGGGTGTTCGCTACGCCGAAGAAGATGGGGGCCGAGACGGCCGAGGCCAATCTGAATGCGGGTTTGGCAGCTGCCCGTCAGACGGTCGATTTCCTGAAAAACGGCAATCGCAGGTTTCAGGTCAACAAGTAGTTCTTCGCCGAAGAACGGGCCCCCGGAACATCGTTCCGGGGGCTTTGCATCTTCGGTTGTCCGGATAGTATCATTCAAAAAATAGGAAATATGGTAAAGATCAAACCGTTCCGGGGCATCCGCCCGCCGAGGAAATACGCCGCCGAGGTGGCCTCGCGTCCGTACGACGTGCTCAATTCGCAGGAGGCTAAAAAGGAAGCTACCGAAAAATCGCTGCTCCACATCATCAAGCCGGAGATCGATTTCGATCCGATCGCCGATGAGCATTGCGAGGAAGTCTACCGCAAGGCCGTCGAGAACTTCCGGCGCTGGCGCGAGCGCGGGTGGCTCGTGCAGGACGACGAGGAGAAGTACTACGTCTATGCGCAGACGATGGACGGCCGTACGCAGTACGGGCTGGTCGCCGCCTGTCATTTCGACGATTATGTCCGCGGCAGGATCAAGAAGCACGAGCTGACGCGTCCCGACAAGGAGGAGGACCGTATGATTCACGTGCGGAATCAGAACGCCAATATCGAGCCCGTGTTTTTCTCCTATCCGGCCAATGCCGAAATGGATATGATTATTCGCGGTGTCGTCGAGAACAATCCGCCCGAGTACGATTTCACGGCGGCCGACGGTTTCGGACATCGTTTCTGGGTGATCGACGATCAGGAGATTCAGCGGCGCATTACGGAGATATTCGACGAGATTCCGGCGTTGTACGTGGCCGACGGGCATCATCGCACGGCCGCTGCCGCGCGTGTCGCCGAGGAAAAGATGCGAGCTAACGGGGCGCACACAGGTAATGAGGAGTATTGCTATTTCTTGGCCGTCATCTTTCCGGACAGCCAGTTGAAGATCATCGACTACAATCGCGTAGTGAAGGATCTGAACGGCTTGTCGCCCGAGGAGCTGCTCCGGGCGCTCGAGAAGGATTTCATCGTCGAGGACAAGGGCACGGGCATCTATCATCCCGTCGCGCTGCACAATTTCTCGATGTACCTCGACGGACGCTGGTACAGTCTGACGGCACGCGAAGGGACCTACGACGACAGCGATCCGATCGGGGTACTGGACGTGACGGTCCTTTCGGAGCGCGTGCTGGACCGGTTGCTGGGCATCAAGGACCTGCGCACGGACAAGCGGATCGACTTCGTCGGCGGTATCCGGGGGCTCGGCGAGTTGCAGCGCCGGGTCGATAGCGGCGAAATGAAGGTGGCTTTCGCGCTCTATCCGGTTTCGATGAAACAGTTGATCGATATCGCCGACTCGGGCCAGATCATGCCTCCGAAGACCACTTGGTTCGAGCCGAAACTACGCTCGGGGCTGGTCATTCACTCGCTCGATTGACGTGGCGGAAGGTTTTGAAGCGAATCGCTTTATAAGAAAAAACGGACGGAATTTGTTCCCGTCCGTTTTTTTGCAGGCATGCCGTCTTGTTTTGCATGTCTGATCGGCCGGGCTTAACCAACCTATGCATGGCTTTCCCGCTTGAGAGCCTTTGCAGAAGCGATGCCGGTCGCAGAGCCCATGCCGGAAGGTTTTGCCATGCGGAGAAAAGACCGGCGCGGGAAAATCTCGAAGGACTCCCGCGCCGGTTCGAAGTGCTTTCGACACAGCCGAAAAAGATCGCTTATTTTTCGTTCTGCTTTCCGTTATGTTGTTCGAGATCGCTCGTGACTTTCGCTGCTTTGGCTGCCTCGTAGCTCGTGGAAGGAGCGGACAACCAAGCAGGGGCGGGAGCTGCGCTGGAAGTGTTGTAGCTGTCCCAGTACTGCAGGGGACCCGTATAATCGCTTTGAATGGTGTTCCCCCTGTCGTCGATCAGTTGGAAAGCGACCGTATAGTCGTCGCCGTTTCTGCCGACATTAACCTCGCCGGATACGGCCGGAGCCTGATTGTCTCCCAAGTCGTAGTACCATGTGCCGAAGTTGTAGCCCCAGCCGCCTTGGCCCATATTGGCATGATAAGGTACTTCTTCTTTCGATATGACATAGCGGCCTTCCGGAATTTCGGTCGTATAATGCGAGTCGGTGAATAATTCGATTGTGATATATTCGCCTTCCCCGTTCAGTTCGACGCCCCAGTATTGGTCAGGATGTACGACTATTCCGTCGGTGTAGAGTCGAATGCTCCAGCGATTGACTCCCTTGATGTTCCACATCGGCGAAGGACCCCTGTATTCGAGATAGCCGAAACCGGGCGTTTCCATCGTCAGATCCTGCGTCAGGGTTGTTTTCGTGAACTCGTCGCCTTGCCTTACGTTACCGACGTATTTTGAAAGATGCCTCTCTCCGTTGTTGAACAGGATGTTGAATTTGAGAACGTATTGTCCGTCCCCGATCTTTTCGACTTTGGAAACGACCTCGATGGCGAAATGCTCGGTTTTTTCGCCATTGACGATCTGTTGCCGCATGGCATAACCGTATATGCTCCAAGGCTGTTCCTCGATGATTTCCGGAGTGGCTACGAGGATCGTCCCCTTCTGGTACTCCGTCGAGCTGTGATAAACGCCCTCGGGAATTTGTGCTTCCCATGCCTTAGGCGCCATTTCGGCATAGTAGCTGAGCGATATGGAGGTTCCTTCGATCAGGCCTTGGCTGTCGTATTCGCCATCGTATAGGGTGATTAGATATTGTCCGATACCGGGATAGTCATAGTCGTCGTCCCCCCAGTACCATCCGGTCTGAGCGGTGAAGACCGTATTGTAGACCGGTTCGACGTCTATCTTGCCGTTGTATTCGCAGGACACCCATTTGTTTTCCTGCTGGTCGATCTTCAGGTCGGAGATGAAAGCCGCCTGATTGTCGTCCGTTATGACGAAGTAAATCTCCCCTTCGGTTACAGGGAGCTTGGTGACATTGCCGTTTACGTCCGTAGTGTAGTAGTAGGAACCGGTGACCCTTCCCTCGGCTGTCTGTCCGGACTGGATCGTGAATTTGCCCGGAGTCTCCCCTGTCGCGTACCTTCCCGGAGCGATGCTGGCATCCAGCAGATTTTCGGGTGCCACGACGTCCGAATAAAGTTCTATGTGCAGTCCGGAGGCATTCGCAGGGATTGCTTCGTTCTCGCCCGTAGGCTCTGTGCAAAAGTCGAAAGTGAAAAAGCCGCATGCGTTTTGTTCGCCGACGTATGTGGCCGTCACGTATTTCATGGCGGTTTCCGTACTTTCTTTTTCCGGTCCCTGGCCCTGGCCTTCGTCGGAATCGTCGCACGCCGTATTCATCCCAAGCAGGCCCGCCATGCATAATAAGATCGGGTAAAATTTCTTCATGATAGTAAATCTTTGTTAGTTAGTAAATTAAGAAACTCGGTAGCCGAGTCTGTAGTACGAACATAAGGATTCCGATCCGATTTGTCAACCGTGTAATATACTGACAGATAATAGGCAAAGTGGCGGTTTTTTAGGTAAATGAAATAAAAAATTACTATTCGTCGGTTGGGTCGGGATATTCCGATCGATTCGGATGTATTTCGGCTTGAGGAATTTCAATTTGTTTCTTTCGATTTTTTGTGATTTCCCAGCGACGGCGAGGGATTTTCTTCGCAGGAATGAATTGCTTGCAGAATCGACAGGCACGGTTTCGTCATCGGCTTGCAGGAAACGGTAGGAAAAGCTGACGCTTTTTGTTTTTTATGTTTTTATGCGGTGAGAATGAGGTGGAAAAAGGAAAGTACATTTTCTTGAATATCGTATTTCGAATGAAAAATTATTACTATTTTTATATGCGGCGGATAAATTTGTAAGAAAATAAACGAAATTCTATGACAAAGATTAAGGGGGCGGTCGTAGTCGATGCCGAACGCTGCAAGGGATGCGAGCTGTGCGTGGTCGCTTGTCCGATGAAGGTTCTCGCGTTGAGCGGCGAGGTCAACGGCAAGGGTTATCGTTTCTCGCGGATGGTTTCGCCCGAGGCTTGTACGGGTTGCGCTTCTTGCGCGAGCGTTTGTCCCGATAGTTGCATTACGGTGTACAGGCAGAAGTTTACGGAGCCCTGACGACGTGAAAAATCATAGCGATATGGAAGAGATCAAATTGATGAAAGGGAACGAGGTGGTCGCCGAAGCCGCCGTGCGGTGCGGCTGCGACGGCTATTTCGGCTATCCGATAACGCCCCAGTCCGAAGTGCTCGAAACGCTGATGGAAATGCGTCCGTGGGAGACTTCGGGCATGACGGTGATTCAGGCCGAGAGCGAGGTCGCGGCGATCAACATGGTGTATGGCGGAGCGGCGACCGGCAAGCGCGTGATGACCTCGTCGTCAAGCCCCGGCATCAGTCTGATGTGCGAGGGGCTGAGCTATCTGGCCGGGGCCGAGCTGCCGTGCGTGGTGGTCAACGTGTCGAGGGGAGGTCCGGGGCTCGGTACGATCCAGCCTTCGCAGGCCGACTATTTTCAGGCCGTCAAGGGCGGCGGGCACGGCGATTACCATCTGATCGTGCTGGCGCCCTATTCCGTGCAGGAGATGTACGATTTCGTGCCGCTGGGATTCGATTTGGCGTTCAAATATCGCAATCCGGTGATGATTCTCTCGGACGGCGTGATCGGCCAGATGATGGAGAAGGTCGTGCTGTCGCCCGCCCGTCCCCGCTGGACCGACGACCGGATTGCCGAGCGGTGCGGCGCGTGGGCCGCCACGGGCAAGCCGTCTTCGCGCGGGCGGAACATCGTTACGTCCGTCGAGCTCGACTCGCTCGTACAGGAGCGTTTCAATCTGAAACTGAAAGCCAAGTACGATGCGATCCGCCGCGACGAGGTTCGCTTCGAGCAGACGCTTTGCGACGATGCCGACTACGTGCTCGTGGCTTACGGGTCTTCGGCCCGTATCGCGCTGAAGGTGGTCGAGATGGCCCGGGCGGACGGCCATCGGGTCGGACTGTTGAGGCCGATCACGCTCTTCCCGTTCCCGACCGAGGCGATCGACGGGCTGTCCCGCCGCGTGAAAGGATTCCTGTCCGTCGAGATGAGCACGGGGCAGATGGTCGAGGACGTGATGCTGGCCTCGCGCTTCCGCGTGCCGGTCCGCCATTACGGCCGCACGGGGGGCGTCGTGCATTCGCCCGGCGAAGTATACGATGCGCTGAAGTCGAACTTTTCATTGCAGTAAAAGGTTATGGCAGAATTTGAAGTGAACATATCGCCCGAAAACCGGGTATACGCCAAGCCGCGCCTGATTACGGACAATACGATGCACTATTGTCCGGGATGCAGTCACGGAGTGATTCACAAGCTGGTCGCCGAGGTGATCGACGAAATGGGGCTGGAGCACGATGCGATCGGGATTTCTCCGGTCGGATGTTCCGTGTTGGCTTACAATTATATCGACATCGACTGGATCGAGGCGGCCCACGGCCGGGCCGCCGCAGTCGCCACGGCCGCCAAGCGCCTCAATCCGTCGAAACTCGTGTTTACCTATCAGGGCGACGGCGATCTGGCCGCGATCGGGACCGGCGAGACGATCCATGCCTGTAATCGGGGCGACCGCATTACGATCATCTACGTCAATAATGCGATTTACGGCATGACCGGCGGCCAAATGGCTCCGACGACGCTCACGGGCATGAGGACGGCCACGACGCCCGACGGCCGCGACCCGAAGCTGCACGGCTATCCGTATAAGATCGCCGACATGCTCGCGCATCTGGACGGCGTGACCTATCTGACGCGTCAGAGCGTTCATACGCCGGCGGCCGTCCGCAAGGCGAAAAAAGCGATCCGCAAGGCGTTCGACAATTCGATGCACGGCGAGGGGCTCTCGTTCGTCGAGTTCGTCGCTACGTGCAATTCAGGCTGGAAGCTGACGCCGGTCGAGGCGAACCGGTGGATGGAGGAGCACATGTTCCCGTTCTATCCGCTCGGGGACATCAAGGGCTGATCCCGCATCGGGGTATTAACGGTTAAAAACGAAAGTATATGTTCAAGGAGGAGCTTATCATAGCCGGATTCGGCGGACAAGGGGTGCTGTCGATGGGAAAGATTCTCGCCTATTCGGGCGTCGTGCAGGGACTCGAAGTGACGTGGATGCCTTCTTACGGCCCCGAGATGCGTGGCGGTACGGCTAATGTGACGGTCATTCTGAGCGACGAGCGGATCAGCTCGCCGATCGCGCACGACTACGACACGGCCGTTATTCTGAACCAGCAGAGCATGGACAAGTTCGAGCCGAAGGTCAAGCCGGGCGGCGTGCTGATCTACGATCCGAACGGGATCGTGCGTCCGCCCTCGCGGAGCGATATTCGCGTCTATTCGATCGACGCGACGACCGAAGCGGCCCGGCTGGGCAATATCCGGGTTTTCAACACAATGATTTTGGGCGGCTATCTGAAGGTTCGGCCAGTCGTCACGCTCGAAAACGCGTTTGCGGGACTAGCCAAATCGTTGCCCGAACGGATGGCCCGTCTGTTGCCTGCCAACGAAGCGGCCATGCGTCACGGGATGGAGATTATCCGGCTCGCTACGGCCTAACCATAGCCGAAAGCAGTTGTTGCGGAAAGAGGTGCCGATCGATCAGGAAAATCGGCTTCTCTTTTAATTTATGTGACTTAGGGGAAAACCCGGTTATATACTTCGTTGTGCCGGCCCTTGCATTCCCAAGGTTTCCGGTTCCTCGGCATCAAGTTTTCTCCAGCGGATGGACTTAGATGAGGGCCGCATCGGACGTGCGGCTTGTAGTCACAAGCTGCGACTGGCGGATACAAAAACTCCTGTTGCGAACGCACCTGGCATATAGAAGCAATGCCAAGTCGCCTTATGAAAGAAAACCGGGACGGATTTTCTGGCTCAATCACTTGCCGCACCGTGTCGAAATTTTATCGTTTTGTTTGCCCCGACTCGCAGGCTTGCTTCAGAAAGCGTTTTCTCCATACGAGAAAAACGATGCTTCCGAACAAAGGAACGAAAGTAACGATCAGTGCCCATAATAATTTATTGACAGAGCTTACTTTCAGGTTGATCAGTAAAACCAATGCGACGCACCATAGAATCACGATGCCGATCATGAATAGTTGCCAAAGACCTAACATAGAGGTTGAAAATTGGGATTTAATGTTCGTTCAGGTTCAAGAGAAAGTCGCGCATACGGAATAAACTGCCCCGGTTTTCTATATCGCACAGTTATAGAGAAAACTCTCCGTGATGGTATTATTATTCGATCCGGTTTCCATTCGGGTGAAACTCTCTCCCTGCCGTTCGCTCTTTTCTGCATTCATTTTCTGACAACGCCCCCGGCAAGCGATACAATGCAAAGTGAAACGACGCGAAGCAGGTCAATTTTCCCGTAATCGTTCAACTTAGAGAAATCGGGTTGCGCTGCATGTAGGTAAAACAAATATAATCAATCTTTTCCAAAATTTGGCCTTATGTCTAATAAATTGCGAGAAAAAATGGGCAAAACCGCAATGGGCCAAAAATACATCTTTATGAACATGGAAAAGATGTATCGGGGTTTATTCGAGCCGGTCGGGTCATTCGCCGGCTATCGGAAGGTGCAGCTTTCGATCTCTTTGAATCCTCGGAGCAATTCCTCGGTCGTCATGCGCCGGCGTCCGGCGATCTGCAGCTCCTCGATTTGGACATAGCCGTCCGCGCAGGCTACTTTGATTTCCGACCTGCCGTCCGTTACGATGGCTCCGGGGGCCTTTCCCGGCCGACACGCTTCGGCTTTCGCACGGAAGATTTTGACTCCGACCGGAACTGCGTCCGGACGGCTCAGCTCGCTCCACGCGGCCGGATACGGGCTCAGTCCCCGGATCAGGTTGCATATTCGGGCGGCAGGCTGCCGCCAGTCGATACGGCACGTTTCCTTGAATATTTTCGGAGCGCCCTTCAGGCATTCCGGATCGACGGTCGGCTGTTCGACGGCCGTCACGGTTCCTTGCGCGATTTTTCCGATCGTTTCGACGACCAGTTCGGTCCCCGCTTCCATCAGACGGTCGTGGAGCGTGCCGGCGTCGTCGTCGGGACCGATCGGCACGCGCGTCTGGCATAGCACGGCTCCTTTGTCGATCTCGCGGTTCAGCAGGAAGGTCGTGACACCGGTCTCGGTCTCGCCGTTGATCAAGGCCCAGTTGATCGGGGCGGCGCCCCGGTACTGCGGCAGCAGCGAGGCATGCAGGTTGAACGTTCCCAGCTTCGGAGCGGCCCAAATGATTTCGGGCAGCATGCGGAACGCGATGACGATGCCCAGATCGGGCCTCATCGAGCGGAATGTTTCGACGAAAGCCGGGTCCCTAAGCTTCTCCGGTTGGTAGACGGGCAGTCCCGCCTGCAATGCGTACCGCTTGACCGCGCTCTGTTGTACGTGCAGTCCCCTGCCCGACGGCTTGTCGGGCATCGTGACGACGCCTACGACGTTATACCCCTCCTCGACGAGCTTGGCGAGCGGGGATACCGCGAAGTCGGGCGTTCCCATGTATACGATGCGCAGTTTTTTTGCTTCCATGCTTTTCAGATTGTGATTTCCACGCGGTTTCCCTCCGGATCGGCCACGACGCTTTCGTAATATCCGTCCCCCGTCGTGCGGGGCTCTCCCAAAACGGCATATCCGTCCTGCCTCAGCCGCTCGGTCAGATCCCGGACCTGCTCGGCGCTGCCTGTCGAAACGGCGATGTGACAGAAGCCTATCCTTTCGTCCTGCTCCGCACGGTCGGCGATCCGCGCGCTTCGCATCAGTTCCAGCGCCGTGTCGCCGAGACGGACCATATACGACTCGAACCCCTTGGCTCGGTTGACGTATTTCTCTCCGCTCCGACCGCTGAAATAGCGCTCGTAGAAAACGCGCATCGTTTCGAGGTCGCGGGTCCAAACGGCGATGTGGACGATTCTCATGGTGCGGGCAATCTATTTTTTGAAGAGGCCCAGCCTGTGGCCCATGACCGTCTCTTTGGTTTTCAGGTATTTCTCGTTGAACGGATTCGGGGCGATCACGATCGGCACGTTCTCGACGATGCGCAGCCCGTATCCCTCCAAACCGGCCCGCTTGAGCGGATTGTTGGTCATCAGGCGCATGTTCTTGATACCGATCTCGCGCAGGATGCCGGCTCCCACGCCGTAATCGCGCTCGTCCACCTGAAAGCCGAGCTTCAGGTTGGCTTCGGCCGTGTCGTATCCCTGCTCCTGCAGCTTATAGGCTTTGATCTTGTTGCACAGTCCGATTCCCCGGCCTTCTTGGTTCAGGTAGACGACCGCTCCCTTGCCCTCGCGCTCGATCATCTGCATCGCCTCGTGCAGCTGCGGACCGCAGTCGCAGCGGTACGATCCGAGGATGTCGCCCGTCATGCAGGACGAGTGCACGCGCACGAGTACCGGCTCGTCCGGAGCCCACTCTCCTTTGGTCAGCGCGAAATGCTCCAGTCCGTTGCTTTTTTGCCGGAACGGAGTGAGGCGAAAATGTCCCCACTGGGTCGGCATGTCGACCGTCTCGCCCTTTTCGACGATCGACTCGGTCTGCAGGCGGAATGCGATCAGATCGGCGATCGAGACGATTTTCAGACCGTGTTTCTTCGCGATCTCATGCAATTGGGGCAGGCGCGCCATCGTGCCGTCCTCGTTCATGATTTCGACCAGCGCCCCGCCGGGCGTCAGTCCGGCCATGCGGGTCAGGTCGACGACCGCCTCGGTATGGCCGGGACGGCGCAGCACGCCGCGTTCGCGCGCCCGGAGCGGAAATATGTGTCCGGGGCGGCCCAGTTCTTCGGGCTTCGTGGCCGGATCGACCAGCGCACGGATCGTCTTGGCCCGGTCGGCCACGGAGATTCCGGTCGTGCATCCCTGCGTAGTCAGGTCGACCGAGACGGTGAACGGGGTTTCGTGCAGCGACGTGTTGTGGGTGACCATCATCGGCAGGTTCAGCTCCTCGCAGCGCGATTCGGGCAGCGGAGCGCAGATCAGCCCGCGCCCGTGGGCCGCCATGAAATTGACGATTTCGGGCGTGATCTTTTCGCCGGCGACGATGAAGTCGCCCTCGTTCTCGCGGTCCTCGTCGTCGACCACGATCAGTATCCGGCCTGCCCGGATCTCCTCGATCGCTTCCTCTACGGAACTCAATATTCTCTCTTGAGGTTGTTTGGATGTCATATTGAAAGTCTGTGTTTATTTAGCGTGTTTCGGAACCGGCTGTGCCGGCGGGAGGCAATCCTCCCCGGAGGGCATTCCGCCGGAAAAGGCTCCGGAAGAAAGCACTGATTTTCTTATAGCGCGCAAGATACCACTCGGCGTTGAACAGGTTGGAATCGTTGGTCGCCTTATAGGTCAGGTATACCGAGATCGGAAGCAGAATGAACGTTGCGATCCACATGCCCAGAAACGAGTCCCACGAACCTTCCCGCGCCATCTTTTCGCCGGTGATCGTGATGATGTAGTAGATCACGAAAAAGCCGACCGAGACGACGACCGGCATGCCGAGCCCCCCCTTGCGTATAATGGCTCCGAGCGGAGCCCCGATCAGGAAGAAAATCATGATCGATACGGGCAGCGACATTTTCTTGTGCCACTCGACCTTGTATCGGTACAACTGGTTCAGCGCCTCCTTGGAAGTCGCCTCGTCGAACGAATAGTAACTGCGCGAATTGCGCGCCTTGTTCAGCGCGACGTCGTAGATCGATACTTTCGACCGGACGGGAAGGTTCTCGATCTTTTCGGCCAGTTCGGCCCGGGGCATGTCGACATGGGGAATCGAGTCGCTGGCCAGGCTTTTGTCGAAAGGGAAGATGAACGTATTGAGCAGCGGTTCGTACGAGGCGCTGGCCGACTCGGAGCTGATTTTCTCGAGCGAGTCGATTCCGGCCTGAAGTTCCCTGACGTTCTTGGTTTGGCTGCCGTTGAACATCGACTGGTCGGTTCGCTCGAAGTCGAAGCCGGGCACCTTCATCACCATGTTGTACACGTCGAAGATATTTTGGCGCAGTTCGCTGTTGTCGAACCATTTGTAGCCTCTCGCCTGCTCGTAGCGCTCGCCGCTGTACAGGGTGACCAGCAGATACTTCTTGTCGTCCGACAGGGAGATGTAGCCCGAGTCGGCCAGCGTCGTGGTCATATTGCCGTTCGGATCGCTCGTGTCGTAGATCAGCACGCCGTTCAGAAGTTTCGTTTGGGGGTCCTGACGGTCCACCCGGATGCTGATGTCGTCCATGCCGTTGAAAAACAGCCCGTCCTTGAATTCGATCGACTGTTTCTGCTGACGGATATCGTACAACAGGGCGGAGATTTTTTTCGTAGCGATCGGCACCAGATTATTGGCGACGAAAAAGCTGCCGACGGCTACGAACAGCACCAGTATGATCAGCGGACGCATGATTTTCGGCAGGGAGATGCCGGCCGACTTGAGCGCGAGCAGTTCGTAATTCTCGCCCATGTTGCCCATCGTCATCACGGCGGCGAACAGCGTGGCCAGCGGCAGCACCATCGGGATCAGCGTGACGGCCGCGTACATCATCAGTTCCAGAATCACGTCCATGCCGAGCCCTTTGCCGACCAGCTCGTCGATGTAGCGCCACATGAACTGCATGATGAAAACGAAAAGCACTATGAAGAATGTCAGGACCATCGGCCCGGCATAGGACTTCAGTATGAGCTTGTGGACTGTTTTCATCCGTCGGTTTTGCGCTTGAGGGTACGCAAAGGTAATAGTTTTACGACAATAAGCGTAAGAGTGAGGACAAATATTGTGACGGCTCCCGAAGGGACGTCGTTCCGGTAGCCGATGTACAGTCCGGCGAAAGAGCCGAGGACGGCGATCAGCGTGGAGACGGGGAGCATGCGGCCGAAAGACTGGGTCAGCTGGTTCGCGACGACGGCCGGTATGGTCAGCAGCGAGATCAGCAGCACGATGCCTGCCACGCGGATCGACATGACGATCGTGACGGCTACGAGAGCTGCCATGGCATAGCTTACGAGCCGGGTCGGCATGTTTTGGCTCCGGGAGTAGTCTCGGTCGAAAGCCACGTAGAGAATCGGCCGGTAAAACAGAGCGAAACCGGCGACGATCGCCGCGTCGACCGCCCCCATCCAGAGCAGATCGGCCGACGTGACGCTCAGGATGTTGCCGAACAGAAAGCTCATAAGGTTCGGTGCGTAACCCGGGGTCAGATATATGAAGATGATGCCCAAAGCCATGCCGAGCGACCAGATCAGTCCGATGGCCGAGTCTTCGCGGATACGCTTTCCGGAGGACGTCGCCTCGATGCCCAGCGCCGAGGCGACGGCGAAAAGCAGCGCGCCGGCGATCGGATCGGCGCCGAGGTAGTAGGCCATGCCGATACCTCCGAACGAAGCGTGCGTGATGCCCCCGCTCAGGAACACCAGCCTGCGGCATACGACGTATGTGCCGACAAGGCCGCAGGCGATACCGCACAGCAGACAGGCGAGCGTTGCGTTGGCGAGGAACTTGTATTGGAGAATTTCTGAAAAGAAGCCCATAACGGTCGTTTGAAGAGGGAACCGACGGCAAAACTAACCCTTTTTTCGCTAAAACGTTCGGGCCGGAGGATTTTGACCGGTGAAAAATAGACGGCAGTTTTGTACATTTGCAACTCATCAATGGAAATCACGGGTCATGTCGCAAGGGAAAAAGGTCGGATTCTATACGCTGGGCTGCAAGATGAACTTTTCGGAGACATCCACGATCGCGCGCGAGTTCGAAGCCGGCGGGTTCTGTCGCGCGCGACGGGGGGAGCCCGCCGACATCTATGTCGTGAACAGTTGTTCGGTAACCGAGCATGCCGATAAGAAATGCCGCAATCTGGTACGACGGCTGATCCGGGAGAATCCGCGCGCGCTGGTCGCCGTAACCGGATGCTATGCCCAGCTCCGGCCTCGGGAACTGGCCTCGATCGAGGGTGTCGATCTGGTCGTCGGCAACGGCGACAAGGGATCGCTTTTCGAGCGGATCGCTTCGATGCGAAGCAAGGGCGGGACCGTCGTTCACGGCTGCGAGGCCGACGAGCTGACCTCGTTTTTCGCCGCGTTCTCGACCGGGGACAGGACCCGCTCGTTCCTGAAAGTGCAGGACGGCTGCGACTATCGTTGCAGCTATTGCACGATCCCGCTGGCGCGGGGCGCAAGCCGCAACCTGCCGATCGCCGATCTGGTCGCCGAGGCGGAACGTATTGCGGCCGGCGGCCGGCGCGAAATCGTGCTGACGGGAATCAATACGGGCGACTTCGGCAAAACGACCGGCGAGCGGTTCGTCGATTTGCTGCGGGCGCTCGACGGGGTTCGAGGGATCGATCGCTACCGGATCTCGTCGATCGAGCCGAATCTGCTTTCCGACGAAGTCATCGCGTTCACGGCCGCTTCGGAGAAGTTTCAACCTCATTTCCACATTCCGATACAAAGCGGTTGCGACCGGATTCTGGGTCTGATGCGCCGCCGTTACAATACGACGAAATTCGCCGAAAGGATCGGAGCCGTGAGGCGCGCCATGCCCGATGCCTTTCTGGGGATCGACGTGATCGTCGGCTTTCCCGGGGAGACGGACGACGACTTCGCCCGGACCTACGACTTTCTGGAACGGATCGAGCCTGCGTTTCTGCACGTTTTCCCCTATTCCGTCCGCCCCGGTACTCCGGCGGCCGATCTGCCCGGACGTGTTCCGGCTCCGGTAATCGAGCGCCGGGCGGCCGCGCTCGGCGAGTTGTGCGATCGCCTGCACCGGGCGTTCTGCCGCAGCCATGACGGCCGGACGGCGTCGGTGTTGTGGGAAAGCACCCGGCGGGACGGCCGGATGTTCGGCTATAGCGAAAACTATATCAAGGTGCGCGCTCCGTTCGATCGCAGCCGGGTGAATACGATCTCTCCGGTGGTATTGCGCGCTTCGGACGATGGGGCGGCGATGGACGCGACGTTTCTCGCGTGAGGGGTGGCGAAAACGTTATAAAATGCCTACATTTGTATTTCCGTAAAAACTCGGGCGTATGAAAAACATGGGTATTCGGGAAAAAATCCGGCTGGGATTTCTGGCGCTGGGCCTTTTGCTTTTCTTCTCTGGACTGATCTCTTTTTTCGAGCTCAGCAAGCTGAGCCGCTCGACGCAGAGCATGCTGGGCGCCAGCCTGAAAAACATGGAGTTGTCCAAAACGATGCTCGACGCCGTTCAGGATCAGAACACGGCTCTGCTTCAGATCATCGTTTCGGGCCGGAGCGACCGCGAGAGCGACTCGCTGCTGCATGCCGGACGCGAGAAGTTCGAGGCGGCTATCAGCGACGCGAAAATCTCGATCCGCGACCTGCAGGGATTCGATTCGGTCTATGCGGCCAACATCAGCTACAACGAGACGGTCGGCGCTTACCTGCGCGACAGCCTGCGAAAGGAGAACGTGGACTGGTTCGTCGATATCTACAAGACCTCCTATTCGGACCTGACCTCCTCGATCAAGAATTTCATGGTCTCGTCCCAGAATATGATGGATGCCAAGGCGAGGCGGCTGGAGGACAATGCCTACCGGGCGACGATGCCCGGATTCATCGCGCTGGTGATCGCCATCGTGATCGTGCTGATATTCTACTATTTCGTCAATCTGTACTATATCACTCCCGTGCTGAAAATCGACAGCGCTCTGAAAGCCTATCTCGATTCGAAGATGCCTTTCAAGGTGACTATCGAGGGAAAAGACGAGGTATACAGACTGAAGGAGCGGATCGAGTCGCTGATCGATCAGAGCAAATAAAGACAGTGGCGCCATGCGGTTGAACGTCGTACTGAGATATGTAGGGTTGATCTTGCTGCTGGACGCGGCTTTCATGCTGCTGTCGGTCGTGGTATCGTTGCTCGGAGGCATGGATACCGGTTTCTACCCGCTGTTGCAGAGTTTCGTATTGACGGCCATTTTAGGCGCTTTCCCGCTGATATTCGTTCCGCGCGGCGGACAGATCACCAGCAAGGAGGGCTATGCGATCGTCGTCGGGGCATGGCTGATGTCGTGTCTGGCCGGCATGCTCCCTTATGTGCTTTGGGGGGGCGAGTTTTCGGTTTCGGACGCATGGTTCGAGGCCGTTTCGGGCTTTACGACGACCGGATCGACCAGCCTGAGCAATGTGGAGGCGCTGCCGCGGGGGCTTCTTTTCTGGCGAGCCTCGACCCATTGGTTGGGCGGCGTGGGCGTTGTGATGTTCGTTTTGGTCGTCCTGCCGTCGATGGGATCGACCAAGATGCGCCTGTCGAGCGTCGAGCTTTCGTCCATGGCCAAGGATAATTTCCGCTACCGGACGCAGAAAATCCTGCAGATTCTGCTGGTCGTCTATGTCGGTCTGACGTTGGTCGAGACGGTATTGCTCCGGATGGCGGGAATGAGCTGGTTCGAGGCCGTGTGCAATTCGTTTTCGACGATCGCCACGGGAGGATTCTGTACGAGGAATGCCAGTATCGCGGCGTACGGCAGTCTGTGGATCGAGATGATCGTCGTGTTTTTCATGGCCGTATCGGGGCTTCATTTCGGACTGATTTTCGCTACGCTGACCGGGAAAAGCAACAATATATTCCGTTCCGAGATCAGTCGCTACTATGTTCTGTCGCTGTTGTTCGGAGGTCTGATCGTTTCGGTCAGCCTTTGGGCGAGCGATATGTATCCGACTTTTGCCTCGTCGATGCGCTACGGCTTTTTTCAGGTCGTGTCGGTGTCTTCGACGACCGGTTTTGCCACGGCCGATTCGTCGGTTTGGACGCCGTTGGCTATTATGGTGCTGACTCTGTTTACGATGCAATGTGCTTGCGCCGGATCGACTGCCGGCGGAATCAAATGCGACCGCGTGCTGCTGGCGTTCAAGACGATCCGGGCGATGATGATTCGCCGGCAGCACCCCAATGCCGTGATTCGCGTCAAGCTCAACGGCGTGATACAGGAACAGAGCGTCGTCGACATGGCCATGCTGTTCATCGTGTTCTACCTGATGCTGCTGGCTTTGGGTACAATCGTTGTAGCTGCGTTCGGCATGGACCTCGAGACGAGTTTCAGCATGACGGCTTCGTGCATGGCCAATGCGGGCACCGGTTTCGGAAAAGCCGGAAGCATGAGCAATTATCATGATTTTCCCGGAGCGATTAAGTATATTTGTACGGTGTTCATGCTGCTCGGCCGGCTCGAAATTTTCGGTCTGTTGCAATTGTTCGTTACCAATTGGTGGAAATAGGTATATGAATTTTTGAAAGAGATAACGGTATTCAATATTCTTGTAATGAATAGATTCGTTTTTTTTCTGTGTCTTTCGGCGTTTCCGTGCGTGCTTTTCGGGCAAAATGTCTCGGCGCGGGTGGCCGGATTGGAGAACGATCAAAAATACATGGAGTTGCTGGGAAGGGAACAACAGCTCCACCGCATGGAAGATTCCGTGGTGCGCATTATCGGCGATACCCGCGAGCTGTTCTCTTCGCACTCGTCGCCCGACGAGCGGGAGAAGTACGGGGCCGAAATCTTGCGTCTGGAAAAGGAACTGTATGAAATTCGCAATCGTATCGGTGTGACTGCCAATGAAATCGGAACGATCGAGCAAGAGTTCATCGTAAGCAATATGAACGGTTCCGGACTGTCCGGGACTGTCGTCGGACCGAAAGCGTCGGGCGAGCAAGTGCGTAATCTGGTCTACAACGCCTATTTCAGGGACCATTTGTCGGCTGCCGACTACCGCTCGCTGCTCGAGGCGCAGCAGAAGGAGACGTTGCCCGGTCGGCTGATCGCTCGCTACATGTCGAACTATGCCCGTCTGGACTCTTTGGCCGCGCAATACGCCGCTACGTCCGATCGGCAGCAGGCCGACGAGATTTACTCGCGCCTGTCGGTCGTGCGCTCGCTGAACGAGGCGATCGGCGATTCGCTCGCCGGCGTATGGGGATTCATATACGACAACAAAGTATATGCTTACGGTTATTTGCTCGACAAAATGGGCAAAACCGAGCTGCTGGCCGACTTCGAGGCCCGGTTCCGGAAAAACCGGCAGCAGGTCATGGCCGTGCAGGACAGCGTTGCGTCGATGGCGTTGTACGGATATCCGTTGCAGAAGCAGCTCGTGCTTTCTTATGAGAAGACGCTGGCCGATCTGCTCGGCTTTACGGCCGCATCCGATTCGTTGGAAAAATGTATGGCCGAGACGTCCCGCCTTTCGTACGGAATGCCGGAAATCGACCCGGCGCGCAGGGTGTTTATCGTTTACTCCGACATCGAGCGGACGACGCCTTCGGTCTACAATGCCCGCAATCCGATTCCTGAGAACGAGACCGATCAGTACGGCACGGTTTACCGCATACAGCTCGGAGCGTTTCAGCAAAAGCAGCCCGTTTCCATTTTCAAGGGCGTTTCCCCCCTATGCTACGACAGGACTGAGGAGGGGCGTTACCGTTACTGTGCAGGTGCTTTCCGCGAGCTGTCGGAGGCCGAGGCTGCTTGGGCCAAACTGAAGGAAATGGGATTCCGCAAGCCCGAGATCGTCGTTTGGCGCGATGGGGTGTTCGAGATGATCGGAAGCGGATCCGGAACGTCTTCGAAGGACGGAGGCCCCTTGTATCGGATCGAAATATCGGGACAGCAAGAGAATATCAGCGATGAAATACGAGAGATCGTGAGCCGTCAGGCTCCGGGCAAGGAACTGACTCGGGTTGCGACCGGTCAGGGAACCTTTCTCTATTCGGTCGGCAGTTTCGACGACCGTTTGTCCGCCGAGTCGGTTTGCGAGGCGATCAATGCCGCGGCTCCGGGGTGTGCCGCCGTACTCGAGATAGCCGAGTAGCCGGGGCCTGATTTTTAGTGCTTGCCGATTGTTTTTCCCGAAAAATAGACTATCTTGTTGAAAATTCCGGCATTTACTGTCGGGACGCAAAACGTATTTCGATCTATGTGGCTGATTATAACGCTAATCATCGTCGGCATACTGTTGCTGGTGGCCGAGTTGGTCCTGCTGCCGGGCATTAGCGTGGCAGGCATCGGGGCCTTTCTGTCGTTGGCCGTAGCTGCCGTGTACGGCTTTTTCCTGTACGGGATTTTGGGAGGCTCGGTCGTTTTGGCCGCGATCATCATCGTGGCTGTAGCCGCCGTAGTGGTCTCGCTGCGGGCCAATACGTGGCAGCGGCTGTCGCTCAAGTCGACGATCGACGCGACGTCCACCCCTACTCCCGAGCAGAACGACATTCGGATCGGTCAGCGCGGGGAGACTCTGACGCGCCTGGCTCCGATGGGTAAGGTGCAGGTCGGGGACGTTACCGTCGAGGCCAAGTCGGTGGACGCCTATATCGATCCCCGGCAGGTCGTCGAGGTGATCGGGTACGATAATACGGCGGTGGTCGTCCGCCGAATTGCGGCGCAGGAAAGAGCGGAGGAACGGCCCGAAGCCTTGACCGGGAAAAATTCCTGAGAAGGCGTTGGCCGGTTGTGTGAGTTGTACTGAATTTAATAAAGATAGATTGTATGGAATTGGGAATTTGGATTGTCGTGGCCTTCGTGGCGCTCGTGTTGCTATGGTTCATTCTTTACTTTATCCCGATCGGCCTGTGGTTTTCCGCGTTGGTGTCGGGCGTGCGGATCAGCCTGATTCAATTGGTGCTGATGCGTTTCCGTAAGGTCCCCCCCTCGGTGATCGTCAACCAGCTGATCGCGGGAACGAAAGCGGGGCTGCACCTGACCGCGAACGATCTGGAAGCGCACTATCTGGCGGGCGGCAACGTGCCCAATGTGGTGACGGCGCTCATTTCGGCCCAGAAGGCGAATATCGCGCTCGACTTCCGCATGGCGGCCGCGATCGATTTGGCCGGCCGTAACGTGGCCGAAGCGGTCCAGATGTCGGTCAATCCGAAAGTGATCAACACGCCTCCCGTGGCTGCCGTGGCCAAGGACGGTATCCAGCTGATCGCCAAGGCCCGCGTGACGGTCCGCGCCAATATCAAGCAATTGGTCGGAGGCGCGGGCGAGGATACCGTGCTGGCGCGTGTCGGCGAGGGAATCGTTTCGTCGATCGGCTCGTCGGACTCGCATAAGAGCGTGCTCGAGAATCCCGACTTTATCTCGCGCGTGGTGCTCGAGAAGGGTTTGGATGCCGGTACGGCTTTCGAGATTCTGTCGATCGACATCGCCGACATCGACGTGGGCAAGAATATCGGCGCTTTCCTGCAAATGGATCAGGCTAATGCCGACAAGAACATCGCGCAGGCCAAGGCCGAGGAAAAGCGCGCGATGGCCGTCGCTCTGGAACAGGAGATGATCGCTAAGGCTCAGGAGGCGCGCGCCAGGGTGATCGAAGCGGAGGCGGAGATTCCGATGGCGATCGCCGAAGCTTTCCGCAACGGCAATCTGGGCGTTATGGACTATTACAAGTTTCAGAACATTCAGGCCGACACCCGGATGCGGGAAGGAATAGTCAAGCCTGAAAAGAAATAGTTTTTCGATCTGTCGTACAAAGCGTTCCGGAGCCGACGGTTCCGGAACGCTTTGTTTCTTCGCTCGTATGTCCGCGAAAACCGCTCTCATACATAAGCCGTTCTTTTTTCGGATGTCGGCAGTTTTCGTTACGAACGATCCGGTGCCGATCGCCATGAAAAAGCCGCTGCCTTGCTGTACGGCGTGGAGCATCGGAAACGGCCGATCGGATACGTGAACGGGTTTTTCGTTTTTCAAAGGGCCCTGCCTTCGTCCGGCGTTTTACCGGGAAGATACGGACCGCTCGGCGCGGACGGCTCAGCGGGCTTTCCGGAGTCGGGATTCCCCTACCGGTTTTCGAAGGCATAGGCCGCGGCCCGGTTCAGTCGTTCGTTGAAGTCGAAGGTTTTCTTGAAGTCGGCCGCCGCCTTCCGCGCTAGGTCGGGCTGCAGCATGTAGTCTTCGTCGACGAATTTCTCGAGATAGAAATCCTTCAGCTTCAAATAGTCCGAATATGTGCCTTCCGCAGTGAATCCTGCGGGGAATTTCTTGAGCTTGTTGCCTTGGTACAGGCGGAATCCTCTGGCTCGCTTGACCGAGGCCTCGAACGCCGCTCCGTTGTCGAGTATTTCCTCCCGTATGCTTTCGAGCACGTCCCGGTCCGGCATATAGATTCCGGCCGACAGCAGATGGCCGCCCGGAGCGTCGCTCTGCGGCTCGACGTGGAAATAATAGCCCGCAAATCCCGACTTTTTGCCTCCCCGGCAAACGTATGCTCCCATGTGGGTCTTGTAAGGGGTCTTGTCGGCGCTGAAGCGTGTGTCGCGATAAATCCGGTAGGTACAATCTTTTGCGGCGAGCCCTTGCACGGAGGAATCGAATCGGGCGATGCCGGCGATCAGCTCCTCGACGAAGGCGGCGAATTGCGATTGCGCGTCACGGTACCACGACTTGTTGGCCTCGAACCAGGTCCGGTCGTTGTGGAGCCACAGCTGTCTGAGAAATTCTATAACGTCTTGCATGGCGAACCTCGCGTTGTTTTTTACAAACATAGCGATTATTCGTCGGTTGTCATGAATGAAGCAGGGAAACGAGCGATTTTAGAAAAATATGGGAGAAATTGCGGCAAGTTTTTATACTTTTATATATTCGTTTCACGCGCATTGCGGCGCCCGGATAGGCCGAAGGCTCAGGTTCCGCACAGTCGAAAAACATAGAACACAGATATGAATGTCAGGATAGAAGAAAGCTGGCGCCGCTGCTTGCAGCCCGAGTTCGACAGTCCCTATTTCGCCGAGCTGGCCGAGTTCGTACGGCACGAGTATGCGAGCTGCACGGTTTATCCTCCGGCGCGGCGAATATTCCATGCGTTCGACAGTTGCCCTTTCGACCGCGTCAGGGCGGTTATCATCGGGCAGGACCCCTATCACGAGCCCGGGCAGTATTACGGGCTGTGTTTCTCGGTGCTCGACGGCGTGCCGTTCCCGCCTTCGCTGGTCAACATATTCCGAGAGATCGAGAGCGATCTGGGCAAGCCGTTTCCCTCTTCGGGCCGATTGGAGCGCTGGGCCGATCAGGGTGTTCTGCTGATCAACGCGATTCTGACCGTGCGGGCTCATCAGGCCGGATCGCACCGAGGCCGCGGTTGGGAAAGGTTCACCGATGCTGTGATCCGGGAACTGAACGAGCGTAAGGAGCATCTCGTCTTTATGCTGTGGGGTGCCTACGCTCAGAAAAAGGGCGCGTTTATCGACCGTTCCCGTCATTGCGTGCTGACGGCACCCCACCCTTCGCCTCTGTCTGCCGACCGGGGATTTTTCGGCTGCCGGCATTTCAGCAGGGCGAACGCTTATCTGCGCGATCACGGAATCGCTGAAATCGATTGGTGACGGACAGAACGATCGTAGAGGCGGTCCGGTCTGCGAACGGAAGCGGGCGAGAGAGGCCCGACGGTTTATCTGTGTGCGGCGATTGGGCGAATCGTTCTGTCGATTTGGCTGGGCGGACGGGGGTGCATTGGCAGGGAGGGATGTTCGTTTGTCGTCATATTTCAAAATTTATAAAGTGAATCGATATGAAAGTTGGGATTATCCGGTGTATGCAGACGGAAGATTTTTGCCCGGGAACGACCGATTTCAAAATGATTAGAGAAAGAAAGGGTGTTTTCGAGGGAATAACCGAGGACATAGATATTGTCGGTTTTTGCAATTGCGGGGGATGCCCTGCGAAGAAATCGGTGTTACGGGCAAGGGAGCTTGTCCGGAGAGGCGCCGACACGATCGTTTTCGCTTCGTGCATTCAGAAAGGTACGCCGCTGGGTTATCCGTGTCCCTTTGCCAAGAAAATGAAAACTCTGATCGAACGCGACCTGCCCGAAGGTATCCGTTTTTTGGATTACACTCATGAGGCACCTCCGGAGATGTAGAGGTCTCTGCAGGTTTTCTTGCGTCGTCCATCGCCGAAGTCCTATGGGACGAGTGCGGTACAGCCGATGACCGTATAAAAGATTTCCCCTGCTCTCAACGAACAGGGGAAATCCGTGACGATCGTATCGTCGATCGGAGAAGCTTTACTCCCACTCGATCGTTGCGGGCGGTTTCGAGCTGATATCGTAGACGACGCGGTTGATTCCTTTCACGCGGTTGATGATGTCGTTGGACATTTTCGCGAGGAAATCGTAGGGCAGATGGACCCAGTCGGCCGTCATGCCGTCCGTCGAAGTGACGGCGCGCAGCGCGACGCAGCTTTCGTAGGTCCGCTCGTCGCCCATCACGCCTACGGACTGGACCGGCAGCAGCATCACTCCTGCCTGCCATACCTGGTCGTACAGGCCGTATTCTTTCAGTCCGTCGATGAATATCTTGTCGGCTTCCTGCAGGATGCGTACCTTTTCGGCCGTCACTTCGCCCAGAATGCGGATGCCGAGCCCCGGGCCCGGGAACGGGTGGCGGTTCAGAATGTCGGAAGGTATCTCGAGCTGACGGCCTACACGGCGCACCTCGTCCTTGAAAAGCAGTCGGAGCGGCTCGACGATCTTCAGATTCATTTTTTCGGGCAGGCCTCCCACGTTATGGTGCGACTTGATCGTGGCCGACGGACCGTTGACGGACGTCGACTCGATCACGTCGGGATAGATCGTCCCCTGAGCGAGCCAGCGCACGTCGGTCAGCTTCTGCGCCTCGGCGTCGAATACCTCGATGAAGTCCCGCCCGATGATCTTGCGTTTGCGCTCGGGATCGGTCACTCCTTTCAGGTCGGAGAGGAACTTTTCGCCGGCGCGGACGCCGATCACGTTCAGCCCCATCGACTCGTACGATTTGAGTACGTTCTCGAACTCGTCCTTGCGGAGCAGTCCCATATCGACGAAAATGCAGATCAGTTGCCGGCCGACGGCCCGATGCAGCAGCATGGCCGCTACCGACGAGTCGACTCCCCCGGACAACCCGAGCAGCACTTTGTCCGGCCCGATCTTTTCGCGCAGTTCGGCGACGGTCGATTCGACGAACGAGGCGGGAGTCCAGTCCTGACGGCAGCCGCAGATGTCGACGACAAAATGCTTCAGCAACTGCTTGCCCTCGGTCGAGTGGTACACTTCCGGATGGAACTGGATGCCCCATGTCTGCTCTCCGTCGATCTGGAACGCGGCGACCGGCACGTCCTCCGTGCTGGCGATGATCCGGTAGCTTTCCGGAATCCGGACGATCGTATCCCCGTGCGACATCCATACCTGCGTCCGCTCGGAAAGGTCCCTGATCAGCGGATTGTCGCCTTCCGTTTTCGACAGCATGGCCCGTCCGTACTCCCTCGTCGCCGAGGGAGCGACCTCGCCTCCGTAGCAATGCGAGAGGTACTGGGCTCCGTAGCAGACGCCCAACAGCGGCAGCTTGCCCTTGATCGCTGACAGATCGACGCGCGGGGCCTCCTTGTCGCGGACCGAATAGGGGCTCCCGGACAGGATGACGCCTCGCACCGATGCGTCCAGCGCCGGAATGCGGTTGAAAGGGTGGATTTCGCAATATACGTTCAACTCGCGCACTCGGCGGGCGATCAACTGCGTGTACTGCGATCCGAAGTCCAGAATCAGTATTTTTTCCTGCATATTCTCTCGTTTAAGTTTTTTCGGTTCGTTTGCGCTCTTTCCGCCGGGAGTTTACGAGCGGATTTCGGCTCCGGCATGCTGCTCGAAAGCGCGGATCAGATTGCTCATCGCGCGGTCGATCGCCGAGTCGGTCAGCGTCTTGGTCGTGTCTTCGAGGATGAAGCTCAGCGCGTAGGATTTCTTGCCTTCGGGCAGCTTGTCGCCTTCGTACACGTCGAACAGCGAGACGCTGCGGAGCAGCTTTTTCTCCGTGCTCCGGGCGATGGAGTACAGTCGGGAGAAGGTTACCTCCTTGTCCACGAGCAGGGCCAGGTCGCGACGGACCTCGGGATATTTCGACAGTTCCGAGACCGTGACCGAGTGGTTCCGCGTGATCCTGACCAGCGTGTCGAAGTCGAGTTCCGCATAGTATACGTCGGCCTTGATGTCGAACAGGCTGCGAATCTTTTTCGACACGACGCCCATTTCGAGAAGTTTCTTTCCGTTCCAGCGGCAGGCGATCGCTTCCGAGTAAAGGTCGCTTTCGAGCGGTTCGGTCTCGGCCGCATTCAGGTCCAGTCCGAAGCGCAGCATCGCCTTTTCCGCCATGGCTCGCAGCGTGAAGAAGCCGGCGGGCTGCGCGGCGACGTTCCACGAGGGCTGACGGTCGTTTCCCGTGACGGTCATCGACACCTTGGCCCGCTCGGAGTACGGAGCCAGTCCCCCTTCCTCCTTTTGGGCCGGGTCGTAAAAGTAGCAGTTTCCGTATTCGTACAGCTTCAGGTCCGCGTTGCGGTGGTTCACGTTCAGCTGGACGGCTTCCAGCGCGTTGAACAGCAGCGTCTGACGCATGACGCTCAGGTCGTTGCTCAACGGATTCAGTATCCGTACGCAATGCTCGGCCGGATAGCTGGCCAGTCCGTCGTAATAGGACGCTTTGGTCAGCGAGTTGCTCATGATCTCGTTGAAACCGTTGGCGGTCAGCATGTCCGACAGCAGGTTGACGAGCCGGTCGCGGTCGGGATGCGGAGCGTATGACAGCGTCGAGTGGACGCGTTGCGGAATCTCCACGTTATTGTAGCCGTATATGCGCAGAATGTCCTCGACCAGGTCGGCCTCGCGCCGCACGTCCACCCGGTAAGGCGGTACGGCGACGCTCAGTATGCCGTCGCGCTCGCTTTCGATCCGCACGTCGAGCGCGACGACGATCCGGCGGATCGTCTCGTCGGGAATCTCCTTGCCGATCAGTCTGCGAACCCGGTCGAGCGATACGTCGAACCGGAACGGCTCGATACGGACGGGATAGAGATCCGTGACCGGAGACGAAATCTCTCCCCCGGCCAGTTCCTTGACCAGCAGGGCCGCGCGCATCAGCGCGTAGGGCGTCATGTCGGGATCGATCCCGCGCTCGAAGCGGAACGAGGAATCGGTGCTCAGCCCGTGGCGCTTGGCCGTTTTACGAACCCAGACCGGGTTGAAATAGGCGCTTTCGATAAAGATGTCGGTCGTCGTTTCCGTGACGCCCGAGTCGAGCCCGCCGAACACGCCGGCTATGCACATCGGCTCGCGGGCGTTGCAGATCATCAGGTCGTCGGCCGAGAGCTTGCGCTCGATCCCGTCCAGCGTCGTGAAAAGGGTTCCTTCGGGGCAGGTCCGCACGACGATACGGCCGCCCTCGATTTTCGCCGCGTCGAACGCGTGCAGAGGCTGTCCCGTTTCGTGCAGAACGAAGTTGGTGATGTCGACCACGTTGTTTTTCGGATTCATTCCGATCGCGCGCAGCCGTCGCTGGAGCCATTCGGGCGAGGGAGCCACCTTCACGCCGGTTATCGTGACGCCCATGTATCGCGGCGCGGCTTCGGCATTCTGCACTTCGACGGTTATTTCTTTCCGGTCGCTGTCCTGTGCGAAGGCTTCCACCGGCGGAAGCTTCAGCTTGCAGGGCAGGCCGTTGGCTTTTAAATTAACGGCCAAATCGCGCGCTACGCCGTAGTGCGACATCGCGTCGGCACGGTTCGGCGTCAGGCCGATCTCGAGCAGGTAGTCGTCCTCCAGTTGGAAATAGTTGCGGGCAGGCGTACCGGCCGGCACGTCCTGCGGCAGCACGATAATTCCGTCGTGGGCCGTGCCGACGCCTATTTCGTCCTCGGCGCAGAGCATGCCCAGCGACTCGACGCCGCGTATCTTGCTTTTCTTGATTTTGAATCCGTTCTGCTCTCCCGTGGGATAAAGCGTCGAATTGATCGTCGCGACGATCACTTTCTCTCCGGCGGCCACGTTCGGGGCGCCGCAGACGATCTGAGTCGGCGTGCCGTCGCCCAGATCGACCGTCGTGACATGCAGCTTATCGGCATCGGGATGCTTCTCGCATGTAAGTACGTGGCCGACGACCACTCCTGCGAGTCCTCCCCGGATCGATTCCGTCTTTTCGAGTGCCTCGACTTCCAGCCCGATGTCGGTCAGAATTCGGGCGGCCTGCTCGGCGTCGAGGTCGGTTTCGATATACTGTTTGAGCCAGTTGAATGATATTTTCATAGCGCTTGATGTTTTTTTGCTCCGTTCCGGTCGCGCGCGTCGTGCGTACAAGGCCGATTGCGGGCGCTGTCGCCGGTTGAAATGTGGCGAAAGTTACGAAAAGTTTGTCAAGTAGCCAACTTCTGGCGCGTTGATTCGCGGCGGGGCGGATTTCATGCGGGACGGGAATACGAAAAGGGGGGGAAGATCATCTCCCCCCCCCTTCGTATTTTACAAGACTTCGGTCGGATATAGGTTTGCGGGCCTCAGTCCGGGCGAGGTCGCATGCCCGGCGGACGGTCATTGCCGTCCGGTCGGAAGCGCGTCGCTGTACACGGCTCCGGGCAGGTCGCGCAGATTGTAGCGCGAAGCCATGGCCATGCCGTAGGCTCCCGCCGTCCGGATCGCCAGCAGATCGCCCCGGGAGGTTTCGGGCAGCTCGATGCCTGTGGCGAACGTGTCGGAAGACTCGCAGATCGGACCGACTACGGTATAGGTGCGCGGCTTGCCCGAGGAGGTCAGATTTTCGATCCGGTGGCGGGCTCCGTACAGGGCCGGGCGGATCAGGTCGGTCATACCGGCGTCCACGATGACGACTTGGGTTCCTGCGGCGGTCGTCTTGCCGTATAATGCGCGCGTCACCAAATCGCCGCATTGTCCGACCAGCGAGCGGCCGAGCTCGAAATGGACGGTTTGTCCCGGCTCGGTTTCGAGGCGGCGGTTGAAGACGGCGAAGTAGGCAGCGAAGTCGGGTATCGGTTCCCGGTCGGGGTTTTCGTAGTCGACGGCCAAACCACCTCCCATGTTCAGGTGGCGCAGGACGATTCCGCGCTCGCGGAACCAGGAGCGGATCGCGTTGACCCGTTCGCACAGGTGCTCGAACACTTCCATGCATCCGATTTGCGATCCGACGTGAAAGTGCAGACCGACGATTTCCAGATGGCTCAGTCGCTTCAACGAGGCGATCACGCGGTCGATCTCGGTGTACGAGATGCCGAATTTGTTATCGGCTTTGCCGGTCGATATGTACCGGTGCGTCATCGGGTCGACGTCGGGATTGATGCGCAGCGCGACGCGAGCTCTGCGTCCCATTCGCTCCGCGATGGCGTTGATCGCTTCCATTTCGGCGGCCGATTCGCAGTTGAACGAGAAGATATCCTGTCCGAGCGCGTATTCGATTTCGCGGTCGGTTTTCCCGACGCCGGCGAAAACGATCCCTTCGGCCGGAAAGCCCGCCTCGATCGCCGCGCGGACCTCGTTCCCGCTGACGCAGTCGGCTCCGAGTCCCGCTTGTCGTATCGTTTCGACGATGCGGGGATCGAAGTTGGCCTTCAGCGCGTAATGTATCCGATAGCCGTAGCGCGAAGCTTCGCTCACGGCCGTCGCGAGCGTACTGCGCAGCAGATCCATGTCGTAGAAGTAGAACGGCGTGGGCAACTCCTGCAGTCGTCCGATATATTTGCGTGCTCCCATATTCAGAACAGTCCGTCGTTAAGGCATTGCAGCGTCCGTTTTTTGTGCTCCGTGTCGATCAGTATGGCCAGGCTGCGGTGGCTGGCTCCGTAGGAAATCATCTTGATCGGAACGCCGCGCACGCACTCGAAGACACGGGCGGCCAGACCCGCGTCGCCGTGTTCCATGCGTCCCACGACGCAAACGATCGAGTTGCCGCGCTCGATTTCGATCGAACCCAGCGCGCTCAGGTCGCGAACGATCTCGTCGATGTGGCTGTCGTTGTCGACGGTCAGCGAGACGGCGACTTCCGACGTGGTGATCATGTCGATCGGAGTTCGGTATTGCTCGAAAATTTCGAACACCTTGCGCAGAAAACCGTATGCCATCAGCATGCGCGCCGAGTGGATGCGGATGACCGTGATGCCGTCTTTGGCCGCGACGGCGTGGAACGACTTCGTGTCGTCGTCGCGGTTCGATATCGTCGTGCCGGGAGCCTCGGGGTCCATCGTGTTCTTAAGCAGCACGGCTATCCCGTGATCCTTGCAGGGTTGAATCGTGGCCGGATGCAGGATTTTCGCACCGAAATAAGCCAACTCGGCCGCCTCGTCGAAACTCATCGTCCGGATCGGACGGGTGTTGTCGACGAAACGGGGATCGTTGTTGTGCATGCCGTCGATGTCGGTCCATATCTGTACCTCGGCCGCCTCGACGGCCGCTCCCATCAGCGCCGCGCTGTAATCGCTCCCCCCTCTGCCGAGATTGTCGATCCGGCCCTGCGAGTCGGAACAAATGAAACCCTGAGCGACGAAAAACGTGCTGTCGTCACCGGCGACGCGGGCCAGTGCCCGGCCGATGCGTTCCGTGTCGACCTTTTCTCCGGGATCCTTGACCATGAAGTCGGGCGAGTACAGGCATTCGGCCTTCAGTCCGGTTTCCTGCAGGTAGGCCGTGAAAATGGCCGAAGTCAGCAACTCGCCCTGTGCTATGATTTTCCGTTCGGACTCATATTCCTCGAAGGCGGCCGCTTCGTCGCGTATCAACCCGAAAGTTGCGTTCATTCGCGCGAGCGCTTGCTGCTTGCGTTCCCTGAGCAGTTCTTCTATGCAGCGCGTGTATTTGTCGGTCAGCATGGCGAGCTGTTCCTTGATGGCGTTCCGATCTCCGGATGCCGCCGCCCGACTGATTCTGACCAGCGAGTCGGTCGTCCCGGACATGGCCGACAGAACCGTGATACGAGCCTGCTCGCGGCGGACGATCTCGGCTACTTTTTTCATGTTTGCGGCCGAACCTACCGACGTCCCGCCGAACTTCAACACCTTAATCATATAAATTCGATCATGAAGTTGTAAAATCAAACAATACTTTTACTTTTGCACAAAAGTATGCTAAATTGTTTGTTTTTGTCCGATATTTTCATTTTTTTTGCAACAAGTTGCACTGGCGTCGAATTTTGCACATGGCGGTGCCGGACATTTTTAATGGCGGTCTCTCTGCCGGCACGTCGGCCGATGAATCGTTAAACCGTATTATATATTACATACCGATATGCTTACAATACCGAACGCGGTGGAGGAGGTCATTAAGAAAAAGCCTTTTCTCGAAGGTGCTCTCGTGGAAGGGCTGATCAATCTTTCGGCGTTGGCACGACAGCTCAAGCCCGAAATCGAAAAGAAGGTGGGCAAGGAGGTCAACGACAGCGCTGTCATTATGGCGCTCAACCGGCTGGTTCCCCGGCTCGAGCTGATGTCGGCGATGAAGTTCAAGAAAGTCGTTGAGAATATAGGCGACATCATCGTCCGGTCGAATTTGGCCGACTATGCCTTCGTGAATTCTCCCACGCTGTACGAGAGGCAGGCCATGCTGCTGGACCGCGTGCGCACGATGAAGGACGTATTTTGTACCTTTTCACAGGGGATATACGAGACGACGCTGGTCGTCAGCAGTACGATCGTCGGGCTGGTCGACGAGATTTTCGCCGATGAGAACAATATCGCCAAAACGGTCGATCTGTCGTCCATTACCGTCAAACTGCCCGCCGAGAATACGATCTGTCCGGGCGTCTACTATTACATTTTCAAGGAATTGGCGTGGGATAACATCAATATCACCGAGGTCATCAGCACGACCAACGAATTTACCGTCGTTATCAGCGACAGCGACATTCACCGCGCTTTCACGATTCTGATGGAGGCCAAGCGTCAGGTGAGCATTTAGTTGTCCGAGCGCCCTTTCATTGGCGCAGAACCCCTGCTCTACCGGTACCGAACGAGCAGGTCGGCTATGGCGAAAGCCGCGTAGCATACGCTTGCCAGTCCGTTCATGGTGCCGAACGAGAGACCGATCCGCGACAGGTTCCGAGGCGTGAAGCGCATGTGCTGATAAGTCAGCAGACCGACGAACAGGGCGGCTCCGACCCAATACAGTCCGCCAGCGTCGTAGTAGGTTCCCGCTACGACGACGGCGTAAACGCTCGTCAGATGGAGCGCGATGCTGATCGCGATGCCGCCCCGGACTCCCCAGCGGGCCGGTACCGAATGCAGCCCGTGTTTGCGGTCGAATTCCACGTCCTGCAGCGCGTAGACGATGTCGAAACCGCCGCACCATGTGATAACCAGCCCGCAGAGCAGGATCGGGAACACGGCCAACTGTCCCGTTACGGCGACATAGGCCCCGATCGGGGCGATTCCGAGCGCCACGCCCAGAACGATATGGCACCAGGCCGTAAAGCGCTTGGTCAGGCTGTACCCCGTGAGAACCAGCAGGGCGACGGGCGACAGAGCGAGAGCCAGCGGATTGATCCACCATGCTACCAGAACGAACAGCACGGCGTTCAGCACGACGAACCACAACGCGTTGCGCGCGGAGATCGTACCCGAAGGAATCTCGCGGCCGCTCGTGCGCGGGTTCTGCGCGTCGATCCGCCGGTCGGCCCAACGGTTGAATCCCATAGCCGTGTTGCGTGCCAGCACCATGGCCAAAAGCACCTTGACCAGTACCGGCCACTCGAACGGCAGACCGTTGGACTGCAGCGCGTACACGTATCCGACCAATGCGAAAGGAAGCGCGAATATCGTATGGGAAAACTTGACGAGCGACGCGTAGCGCGAGACGGTTGCGAGACAATTCATGGGAACGGCGTTTTTTACGAATTCGCAAAATTAACTAACTTTGCGTACGAATAAAAGGAACGTATGAAGAATATCCGCAATTTCTGTATCATAGCGCATATCGATCACGGCAAGAGTACGCTTGCCGATCGCCTGCTCGAAACGACCAAGACGCTTTCGGAGCGCGAACTGCAGGCTCAGGTGCTGGACGATATGGACCTCGAGCGCGAAAAGGGAATCACGATCAAGAGCCACGCGATCCAGATGGAATATGTCTACAAGGGCGAGAAGTACGTGCTGAACCTGATCGATACTCCGGGGCATGTCGATTTTTCTTACGAGGTATCCCGTGCGATCGCCTCGTGCGAGGGCGCGTTGCTCGTGGTCGACGCGACGCAGGGTATTCAGGCGCAGACTATCTCGAACCTTTATCTGGCGCTGAATCACGATTTGGAGATCGTGCCCGTCATGAACAAGATCGATATGGATTCGGCCATGATCGACGAGGTCAAGGATCAGATCGTCGACCTGCTCGGTTGCGATCCCGACAGCATTCTGGCCGCTTCGGGCAAGACGGGTCAGGGAATCGAGCAGGTGCTCGAAGCGATCATAGAGCGGATTCCGGCCCCGAAAGGCGACGAACAGGCTCCGCTTCAGGCGTTGATTTTCGACTCGGTGTTCAATCCGTTCCGCGGAATTATCGCTTATTACCGAATATTCAACGGCACGCTCCGCAAGGGCGAGCGCGTCAAACTGTTCAATACGGGCAGCGAGTATACGGCCGACGAGGTCGGCGTACTGAAGCTGAAGATGCATCCCCGCGAAGAGCTTCGCGCCGGCGACGTGGGCTACATCATATCGGGCCTGAAGACTTCGGCGGACGTGAAGGTCGGCGATACGATCACTGCGCAGCGGAACACTTGCAGCGAGGCGATCGCCGGTTTCGAGGACGTCAAGCCGATGGTGTTCGCCGGGCTGTATCCGGTCGAGTCGGACCAGTACGAGGATCTGCGCACTTCGCTCGAGAAGCTTCATCTGAACGACGCCTCGCTTACCTACGAGCCCGAGTCGTCGCTGGCGCTGGGCTTCGGGTTCCGTTGCGGGTTTCTCGGACTTCTGCATATGGAGATCATTCAGGAACGGCTGTACCGCGAGTTCGACATGGATGTCATCACGACGGTTCCGAACGTGTCGTACAAGGTCCATACGACCAAGGGCGATGTGCTCGACGTGCACAATCCCTCGGGATTGCCCGAGCCGACGCTGATCTCCTCGATCGAGGAACCCTATATTCTGGCGCAGATCATTACGAAGACCGAATATCTGGGCAATGTCATCAAACTGTGCATCGACAAGCGAGGCACGCTGCTCAATCAGGTATATATCACGCAGGACCGCGTCGAGATCAATTTCGATATGCCGCTGGCCGAAATCGTGTTCGATTTTTACGACAAGCTCAAGAGCATATCGCGCGGCTATGCGTCGTTCGACTACCACCAGACGGGATATAAGCCCAGCAAGCTCGCGAAGCTCGACATTCTGCTCAACGGCGAGCCGGTCGATGCGCTGTCGTCGCTGACTTACGTCGATCATGCCTATGATTTCGGCCGTAAGATGTGCGAGAAGCTCAAGGAACTGATTCCGCGCCAGCAGTTCGATATAGCGATTCAGGCCGCTATCGGCGCCAAGATCATCGCCCGCGAAACGGTGAAGGCCGTTCGCAAGGACGTGACGGCCAAATGCTACGGGGGCGACATCAGTCGTAAGCGCAAGCTGCTCGAAAAACAGAAGAAAGGCAAGAAGCGGATGCGTCAGGTGGGGAATGTCGAGGTTCCGCAGGAAGCGTTTTTGGCTGTGCTGAAGATGGAGTGAGTTGCAGGAGGGCTTGTCGGTTTCTCACGAGACATCCTTTTACGTTTTTGTTCCGTAGTTTGCGGTTTCGTTGCAGGGGCGGGCAGAAATGTCTTTCCGCGTTTGTCTGCTGCCGAACTTCTGCAGGGGGCCGGTCTTGCCTTGCCTTCCCTTCTACACTCGTACTGCGCGGCGGTGTCTGTCCTGAAAAAAGTTGGAGTTTTTTCGCTATCGTCATTTTTTTGCCCTTTTAAGTGACGAAATAAAGGGAAAAACCGTATATTTGCCTCTGCATTTGCGGAAATAGCTCAGTTGGTAGAGCATCAGCTTCCCAAGCTGAGGGTCGCGGGTCCGAGTCCCGTTTTCCGCTCTCCCGTTCAAAATGCCCGTAGACATTGATCTACGGGCATTTTGCTTTTCCGTGTGAATTTGTTTTCTCAGTATTTCTTCCCTCCCCTTCCTCATTTTTCCTCATTATTTGAGTATATTTGAGGGTAATTGTTGACGGATAGTTGACGGAATATTTGAGGGATGGCTACATTCAAAGCAGTTGTGCAGGATAAGCGTAAAGACGGTACTTATCAAGTAAAAATTCGGATCACTCACAATCGGGTAGTTCGACGACTTGCCACGAACATTTTCGTACATTCCTCTGGAGTTACACGCGGTTTGAAAATAAAGGATCAGGACGTAATCGATCAGGCGGACGAGTTGATTCGGAATTGTCGAAAGATATGTAATAATTTAGGGATAGCGCTTGATTCAATGTCTACCGACGATCTTGTTTCTCACATTAAATTGAAACTGCAGGACGGCGGAGGTTGGCGACTCGATTTTATAGATTACACAACCAAAATGGCCTCGACAATGAGTCCGGGTACAGGGGGGCTATACATTACTGCTATCCGGGCATTGAAGCGGTTTATTGGCCGGGAATCGCTCGATATATCCGAAATAAATTCTCGATTTTTGAAACAGTTCGAGGCTTTTTTGGAAGACGAGCCGTCGCAACGCGGCAAGAAACGTAATCAGGGAAAGGGAGGCCGGGCCGTTTCTCTGTACATGGAACGATTGCGCGCGGCCTATAATCGTGCGGAAAACGAATTTAACGATGAGGATGCGGGAGTGATACGCATACCTTGGTCTCCTTTTAAGAAGTATAAGGTCAAGCCTGAACCCCTACCCCGTAAGCGCGCATTGTCGATTGAAGCAATGCAGGCGATTATTGACCTACCCGTTGCAGAGAAGGATAATATAACCGGAAATTTTAATCGGGTCGAATTGGCTCGCGATTGCTTTCTTTTGTCGTTCTGTTTAATCGGGATGAACGCCGTCGATTTGTTCGACTGTCTTCCGACAAAGGGCGACGAATTGATATATTACCGTCGCAAAACAGCCAGTCGCCGAGTTGACCGGGCCGAAATGCACGTCCGGATTCCTGACGTTATTCGCGGATTGGTGGAAAAATACCGCGATCAATCCGGAATGCGGCAATTTTGTTTCCACAGACATTATGCCGATCACCATAATTTCAACCGGGCGCTCAGCCGGGGGCTGGCTTCGATTGCGGAAAGGCTCGGAATTGAAAACCTGACCTTTTACGCCGCGCGCCACTCGTGGGCGACGTTCGCCCGTTCGGCTGCTGTCGGTATTGAGAAAGCGACGGTGCACGAGGCATTGAATCATGTGGATCGAGATATGCGTGTGACAGACATCTATATCGACCGTGATTGGTCGGTTATTTGGTCGGCCAATGAAAAGGTGCTGGGCCTGTTCGACTGGAGAGCGATGGGGGAAAAATAAAGCCGCCCCGGATGAGGCGGCACTCTTTATTTTTTAGCATCATTAAAAACGATTTCTGCGTCTTTGAGCTCTTTTTGTAACTTTTCGATTTGCTTACTGCAATGCTCTTGCAAAGTTAAATTATTTAGTTTTGCTTCGTTAGTTTCACATGGTATTTTGAGCAATGAATCAATTTTTGCATTCCAAAAAGCTATTTCCGATGTAATCATTTCATATTGCATGCTTTCTTCAAATTTTGGCTTTGATTTTTGAGATATGCAAGAGCAATAGAAAAGACTACAAAGGCAAAATATTACCGTTTTTTTCATATTGTCAACTAATGGATTGTTATGCTGGGTAATATTGAAGGGTTTGAACAATCTGATCCGCGTATTTGTAGATATCATCGAGCGATTCAAGGGCGTGTTTCGTTCCTCTCTTTTCTGCGTCGAACGTTTCCAAATACTTATTGCTGCTGTTGAAATGCAGCCGACAGATAGGCTTACGATTGTTGTCATCGAGCAGAATACCGAAATAGGATTGCGTATCGCGGTGGGCGACGCGGTTAATGTCGTCGATTTTGTTGTAAAGAATCGCCCGTACAATGTAGAAGCCTTGCATTTCTTCTTCGGTTGTTACAATCTTGCTGTCTTCACATTCGCAAGTCGGATTTTCATCCGCAGACGTAGTCTGTACCTCTGCCGGAATCGAAACGTCCGGGGAAATGGCAGACTTTAAACGCTCGTTGACGTAATCGGTCATGTACTGTTTGAACGCCTGCTTGACAATTTCGCGGAATTGGTCGAAAATATCGTCATAGAACCGGCCCGGATAGACAGGCTTAGCAAAATACTTCACGAACTCGTCGCTCGGATTGCTTATTTCTTTGGCGATCGCGTTACGAATCTCGTTCGTGTATTTCAACTCGCTGGCCGTGTTCAGTATTTTTTCAAGGTCGAAATAGCTTTTATGAAATTCCTTCAATTTCTCGATATGCGTGTCCCGCAAATCTTCCATGTTCAGTTCAAAGAACGGTTTCTCGTCCATTTTATTAGGTTCTACCAGATCGGTATAGAACCTATAAATGATACCGTTAGTCAGTAGGCCGAATTTGGCGTTAGATACATGGTAATATCGGAATAATTGGCCGTTATGACAGTCGAGACATTCGCGCCAATTCTTGCATTCTACCAAGATGATCGGTTGTCCGTCTTTGTAAATTGCGTAGTCGATTTTCTCGCCTTTCTTGATTCCCAAATCACAGGTGTATTCGGGGACGACTTCGGTCGGATCAAAAATGTCATATCCGAGGGCCTGAATGAAAGGTAGGATAAATGCAGTTTTGGTTGCTTCCTCGGTTCCGATATTATCTTTTAGTTTAGATATGCGATCACCCAAAAGTTTGATCTGATCTTTGAAATCCATACATGGTAGTTTTAGGTTTGTTGGGTGAGTTTGTATGTGCTAAAGTATCAATATTCTAATCGAAATGCAATATTTTTCTGTCAAAATTCACCGGACGTTGGATGCTTTACTGTCATTAGATAAATTTAATGATTCTTTCCCCTTGGGTACAAAAAAGGTTTGGCAGATATGATCTCGGTGTTTTCTTCGTTAACAGGTAAACTTATTGGAATGATAAATTTTAGCCTGTTAGTAGCTATATTGGTGACATTATTGCCGACATTACCATTTCCACTTATTGAATTGAGGACGCTGATTTTCATTCCTGCTCCTTTACTTCTTTCAGAAGTCATGGAAACCGTTAGATCAAATTCAATTTTTTGGACATTCCTATAAACGTTCTCTCCTTCTCTTCCGAGAATAATTGTACCCGATGAATGTGTTGCGGGATTGATTAACGTGTCGCTCTCTTTTAATTTTGTTGAGGCATTTTTAATGCCTTCTGTTATCTCGATAATTGTCTGGCAGACAAATTTTTCAAGACTTAAAGCGTTGGTTTCTAATTGATCATTGGTATCAGACATAGGTCAGTTTTTTTGTTGTTTGTAGAAATAACTTTATAACTGCCTCCGATTGACCTTCCCTTTTACTAAAAATATTTTCAGTACATCATTGCGGGGGACTATCGTATCTCCTGCATATCGGGGATTTGTCGCTCGCAAAATGAACTTTTGGCGGTCGTCGGATAAGTAGACATTCTTGATTGTGCGAAGATTATCGCAATTCGCGTTCGTGATAACCAAATAAGGCTCTCCCCAAAGCATCGAATCCACATTGGTTACCTCTTTAACCAATACAACCTCTCCGGCATAAAAATCGGGTTCCATACTTTCGCCGTACACGGGGAATGCTGCCGTGCAGTCGTTCAACGGCGGGAAGTTTATATAGTATTGGGGTATCTCCGGAGTGTCGCAGAATGCTTCGGTTATGGACGCAGTCACGTCGATGTCATAAAATGGGATATTCGCACCGCTATGAGGTTTGGGTGAACTTTCTGATTTCAACATCTTGCCCTCTCCGGTGAGAAGCCACTCTGTATTTAAGTCGGGATATTTCAAGGCAATTCTTTGGAGTTTGTCTGGCTGTATGGATTTTCTGATAGATGCAATATAGGCACTTGACACTCCAATATCTCTTCCAAATGCAGATTTTGAGATTTTTTTGCTCTTAAGATATTCTGTAAGTCTCTCTTTTACAGGCATATTTACGATAAATTTAAATTTTGCACAGAAAACGCCTTGAATTATTTGCTTATTTAAAGGCATTGCCTTATATTTGCAATGTGTTTAATCGACACCAGCAAATGTATGCCGAATTAAACTTACTGTAAATAGCAAATATACACTATTTGCGGGAAAAACAAGGCTCTTTGACGTTGTTAAGCCCCTGCCCTGCGCGGATGGATTGCTGTCACGGGTTCGACTCCCGACAGGGCACAAGTTTGAATAATTATGAGAATAGTAGATCAACTCGATTCGACGACACGAGTCGTTGTTAAACGATTTTGCTGGGAATATTGGGGTGCTGCCATTATCCTGCAAAGGAAAATAGGCAAGCGGTGGAAAAACGTTGCACAGGTACGCCCTGAAGTTGTATTGAACGAATCGCCAGAAACTATCAGGAAGTATCTTCTATGGAAAGAGCGACAGTGTGATTTCCCGAAAAACGAATACGAGGCTGCCGTATGGCTATTTAAAGATAGAGATAGCAAGAGAAAGTAGGCTGACTGCTATTGCAGCGATTGACAGCCACTTGTTACGCTTCCGTTCTTTGATGCACAGCTTCAAGTCCTGCACAAAAAGAGAATTTCTCTCAGCCTTTTGTTGCTGATCTTGAAAGGTACTGCCGAATATATCGAGTGCCGCTTTCTGCTGAATTGAATCGGTGGGTCGTAACTCAAACTCGTCTGCATGTTTGCCTTGTTGGCCGACACCGTAAAACTTGCATATCGCAACTATTCGATGTGCTCTCGATTCATCGAAGTTTACCAAATCGAGTAGACGCGAAGGCATTACATAACCCTTGCTTCGTAGTTCGGTCATTATGCAATTCAATATTGGCAAATCTTCTTCTGCGATTTTCATAACGAAAATTTAAGTGGCATTACAAAAATAGTCAAAACCAAGCACCTCTGCATCATAACGATAAAATTTGAGTGGCATTGAATTTCATCGGCGGAGGTGCTTTTCAAACACAGACCATATATGATTAACGCTTTCAGAAAGGGGCTTGGCGACACACAAGCAAGATTTCAGGTGATGATCCGAAAAGAGATCATGGCCGCATTGCGGATCAAGAGCCGCTATCAATGGTATAACCGCCGTGATGGTAAGGTAGACCATACTCCGGCCGAACGGGCGGCAATCGAGGCAGTATTTGCCAAATATGACGTTACCTCCCCTTGGGGATATGAATAGCAGCCATGAACGTAGATGCGAAACTCACCGCCGAGGAGAACCGGGTCGTTCAGTTTGTTGCGTGGGGATGTCCTTATAAGATCATCGCCGACAGACTTTGCAAATCGGTACATACGGTTACGAATCAGATTCGGAGTGCATGTGAGAAGATCGGCATAACGCCGGGCGAGCTCCCTGCGTGGTGGTTTTGCACCCGCTTTGGGATCAGCTTCGATCTGTCGCCGATCAGGCGCAAGGCAGGAGCGATCATGCTGCTGATACTGTTCTGCTCCCAGATCGGGAACTGCGATTCGATAGCCCGGCGGGTGCGCCGAGGCCGGAGAAATGAAACGGAGTATATAGCGGAGTTTTGAATTATGGACCTCTTTACTTTAAAACAGCACATTATGGAAGTTGTAGAGTTAGGTGCTGCGGCGATTGTGAAATTGCAAAAGCCTCTTTCGGACGAAATGACGCGCCGTCAGGCTTATAAATTTGCCGGGGAGGGTTGGATTGATCGACATACTGCTGCGGGGAATCTGCATCCGGTTCGTAAAGGGAATAAGTCTACCTCCCCTATCATTTACAGCCGACTCGAAATTCTCGCTTTAAAACAGGCTGAAAAGTTAGGTCCCACGATCTTATGATTTTGACGTTTCCCGCGCTTTTTCTGGCCGTGTTCGGTTACAGCGCGATTCGAGAATATAAAGACAAAAATGCCATGAACGACGAGATCCAATTACACGACGGTCCGCAAAGCGAGGCCCAGAAAAACAAGGAGCGTATAGCGCTGCTCAAGCTGGCAGAACAGTATCCGAAAGGCTCCGCCAGCGAGCAAACATTAATAGACCAAGCGAGTAAATAGACAGGAAATTCCAACAGATCGGGTATCCTACCCCATATTCAATTTAAGGAAATGAAAATAAAACGCTTTCACTTGAGTAAAAGAGCGGCACACGAGTATATCCGCAACTTGGGTTATCGTGGTCGTGGTTTGGAGGTTTTCAAAGTCTCCAATGGCAAATTTTGGGTAGGTACTTTCATGGAATGGCTGAACAGATGATACGTCTGACAAACGAAGATTACTACCAGTTAGCGATGCTGGTCGAGGACAAATCATGTGAGCATCGGGGAGACTTCTGCGATAAGATCGAATACGACACGGACAGATTTCACAGCGATCTGAATATATCCGTGATGATTTACGAAAGCCGCTTCGAGGACCCTAAACTGTTCATCGTCTCGGCCGATTTGAAAACCTACTTGCCCGACGGAGAGGTCGCCAACGACTTCGACCTGACGAGGCTCAAGAACGATCCCTACCTGTCGTAGGTTGTTAGGTTAGTTTTAGGTTGATTCACCCCCTCCGCATCCGCGACGGCCCCGGAGGGTTTTTAAGGACAAATTAAAACTCTCAAATATTATGGACAAGCATTTCGAGTTGACAAACAAATTTATAATCAACGCATTTGGTGTTAAGTTGTTCCAAATCAAATGCACGCGTAGAATCAAGTATGCCGAGGTAGGTGATCTTGGAGGGTATATCGAGAAAGAAGATAACTTGTCCGGCGATGCTTGGGTGTCCGGCGATGCTCAGGTGTCCGGCGATGCTTGGGTGTCCGGCGATGCTCAGGTGTACGGCAATGCTCAGGTGTACGGCAATGCTCGGGTGTCCGGCGATGCTTGGGTGTACGGCAATGCTTGGGTGTACGGCAATGCTCAGGTGTACGGCGATGCTCGGGTGTCCGGCGATGCTCAGGTGTACGGCAATGCTCAGGTGTACGGCAATGCTTGGGTGTACGGCGATGCTCGGGTGTACGGCAATGCTCAGGTGTACGGCAATGCTCAGGTGTCCGGCGATGCTCAGGTGTCCGGCGATGCTCGGGTGTACGGCAATGCTCGGGTGTACGGCAATGCTCAGGTGTACGGCGATGCTCGGGTGTCAAATAATAATGAACATTGTGGATTTGATTGTTTCGGGTCTGTTAATCGTCACACCCATGCCTATAAAACTCAATCAGGAAAAGTTGAAATCACCTGCGGATGCTTTCGGGGTTCTATTGAAGAGTTCGATAGACAAGTCAAAAAGACACATCAGGGAAATAAATTCGAAAGGCAGTACATGGCTATTGCCGAAGTGATCAAGATCAAGTTCGGGCTAAAATAACATTATTATGGACTACTTAGCGGAACCCAAAGACGAATCAAAGCGGCCCTTCTGTCGGGGATTCGGATGACGACGGCGCAGGGTAACAGAATCGGCCAAACCGTAGACTCTCGCAAGATCATTTCGAGACTCAGGAAACAGGGTATGCCCATTTGTAGCTACTGGAATATCCGCAAGGACGACAGCGGCCGGACGGTGGCGAAATACAAGACATACTATTACGGATCGCCCCTGCCCGCCAAAGGGTCGAGAATGGGGACTTTCGATCATCCGAAACTGGATTTGTAACTCAAAATATGAATTATGGAAATAATCACTAAGCGCCCTAAAGGCATGCCTTACCGGAAATACGTTGAGATGCGTAAGGCCAGTAACAATCAGATTCGTCGCTATCTGAGATTTGGTCGATTGTATTACCTGTCGGCAGAGATAGTCACGGTCGAAACATCGTTGGGCAAATCTCAATATCGCAAAAGCTATCCGCCATTCGTCGGTTCGGTCCGGCGAGACTTGCGGAAGCCGATTTAATAAGCTGGATTTGTGACTGACTAATTCTGAATGAAAATGATAAAAAACGAAATCGAGCTTTGCGGCCTGCTGTGGGACACAGAGAACCTGACAATCGGCGGTTATGAGAAGGACGGCCATCATTACTACACATGGCATGAAGCGATGGAGGCCGCGAGGTCCGTTGGGAAGCGCCTGCCGACCCGGGAGGAATGGGAAGCATTATGCGATCTCGGTTCGACTTGGGACGACGAGCGCAAGGGCCGTTGGTTTGGGGGAAACCACGACTCGGACCACAAGGGCTCGTTATTCCTGCCTGCTGCGGGCTGGCGCAGCTTCTATAATAGCGACAAGTTAGCCAACACGAACATAGACGGCCTCTATTGGTCCTCGTTTTTGGACTACGTAGACAGCAGTTACGCGGGATACTTCAGCTTTTACTCGGGCTGCGTCTACTCGCCGGGCACCCACGATAGCGCCTTCGGCTTCAGCGTGCGTTGTGTGCGGGACAAAGAATAGTTCTTGAAAAGAAAAAGCCCCCGACGGGTGATACCGGGGACTTTAGCCGGACGGAGATTAGCTATCCGTTCGACGGAATAAAGATAGTGAAAAGTTTTGAATCATGGACAGGCAGTCACCGCAGACGTGCGGATAAGTGACAGGCAATGATGCGAGGAGTGCGCCACTGAGATGTACAGCAAGATGTGGCCAACACGAACGAAGCCGACGGCTACCTTTTCTCGCAGGTAAGATTCAAAGTCGTCGCCGGGGCGGAACCGGCCCTGTCCTCAAAAGCAATGGCATAAGCTGTAAGATGCCACTAAAAATTAAAAAGCATGGGATTAAACGAAGGAACTAACGCAACGTACATCGGTATCAGCGATGGGAAAGTGTCTCTGAGGGTGAGCGAAGGAACGCCGGGAGCGGTGCAGATCGTGAACAAGGAGAGCGGCAAGGTTAGCTGGATCAAGTATTACCGATCAATAACCGGCTATCTGACCGATCTGGCCAACAAGCAGGATCGATTCAATGACACGATGTATAACTGGCATCTGACAATCGTGGACGGCGACGATACCTATATTCTCCAAGTCAGAGAGCGGAGCGGTTATGGACGATCTCTGATGAAGTCCCTGCCCAATGTGGACTTCACCAAAAAAATCACTTTTACTCCCTATGTAAAAGTGGTGGACGACAAGAAACGAGGAACGCTCTATCTGTCTCAGGACAATGAGAATGTCGATTGGTACTTTACGCGCGAAGAACCGCACGGGATGCCCGAGCTTATACAACGGACGGATGCACGCGGAAACGTCGTTTACGACGATTCGGACATACTGAATTTTTTCCTCAATTATGTAAAAGACGTTATCCAGCCGCGTATCAGGGAGGCTAATCGCAAACGACTCGGAGAGCTCCCGCAGGGAGAGCCTGTAATGGACGAGGGCGACAGCGCTGCATGGATGGAGCAGGAACATGCTCGTCAGGTAGCATCTTTGAAATCGGACAAAGAAACGGCCCTGAGCGACCGCTCCGCCGTGCGCCAACGCTTCGAGCGTAATCAGACGAATTCCTCACCGTCATTCTCGGACGGGATGCCTATTCCGGACGATATGCCTGCTGATCTTCCATTTTAATAACGACGACTATGAGACGACTATTTCACGACCCGTCGGCTAAGCAGATTACATTCTGCGACGAACGTTTCTATAAAACGGCCGATGGCAATTTTTATCCGTCCGTTACGACGGTACTCGATCTTTACCCGAAAGGCAGAGAGTTCAACGAGTGGCTCAAGCGTAATGGGCAGGAGGCGGATATAATCGTTAATTCTGCCGCCGACACGGGTTCTAAGGTACACGAGGCTATCGATAAGCTGCAACAAGGGGATGAAGTATTATGGGACGACAGCGTATATACGCTGCGCGAGTGGCAGATGATAAACCGGTTCATCGACTTTTTCAAGCGCTTTCAGCCCGAGATCATAAGCTCTGAGTTTACGCTCGTATGCGATAAGTACGCAGTAGCGGGTACGGTGGATATGGTCTGCCGGTTACTCGGCAAGCTGTGGCTGATCGATCTGAAAACGTCGAACTATGTACACGCTACGCACCATATTCAAGCCGCTACCTATACGACGATGTTCAACGAGATCAACAAGGGCGAATTTCCTCCCATCCAAAAGACGGGTATTCTTCATCTGAACGCAAAGACTCGTACTGAGGGAGGCAAGGGGAAAATACAAGGGGCGGGCTGGCAGCTTGTGCCGGTCACGAACTGTCAGAAACATTTCGCCTCGTTTCGTCATGTGCGGGCAATATGGGATTTGGAGAATCCGAATCCCCGACCGAAGAACCTCGTATATCCGGACCGACTAAAACTTTCCGACTATGGCAACCTTGCAACAGCTGCTGTCTGAAGCCGAGGAGTATCAGCGGTACGCGGAACAGAAGTGTCCGTGCGATCCGGCCCAGATCAACGAGCGGCTTAGAACGCTCCATGTGTATATGGCCCGTACAGGACAGATGCTCGCCGAAGCCAAGCTTTTGCTTAATGAGAAAAAGGGTGCGGAGGTCGCTGATATGGTTGTCAAGCTGGCTAAAGGAGGCTTTTTGTCCGCCAAAGCTCAAAATGCGCTGGTGGATAGCATAGCGGCCAAGGAGAAATACTTGGTAGACCTGCTGGACAGACTCAATGCGACCTGTACGCATCAGGCCGATCACGTTCGGTCGCTCCTGTCCTACGAAAGAGAGAATATGAGATTGATGAGAACGGGATATTGAAAGGTTGATGGACGGTTTCATTCGATTAAATAGAAAGTTCTTCACGAATGCTTATTGGTCGCAGCAACGCACCTTTAGTCTGTCAGAAGCGTGGCTCGATTTAATTCAGATGGCACGATTTGATGCGGAACCAGCAATGAAAGAACTACCTAACGGTCGCCTGATAACTATTAAACGAGGCGAAATACACGCGGGTTTGCGATTCTTATCCGATCGTTGGGGCTGGAGTGTCGAAAAGACGCAGCGATACATCAATAAGCATATACAAAAACACGAAATCGAACGGCGAACCGAACAGGGGGAAAGTATTTTAATTCTTTGTAATTACGAGTATTACAATCCATTGGAAGACACTGTGTCGAACACTATGTCGAACACCCCCCCGAAAAACCCGTACACTGCCCTGACACCGACCCGTACAAAGAAGAAGAAAGAGGAAGAATATATACCCCCCTATAGTCCCCCCGTCGGGGGGAACCCCGCTGCGGGCGGTTCCGCCCTTGCGGGGCCTCGCTCAGCGGCAGATCCGGGGTATATCCCTATACCCTCCGAATCTTCTACGCAGGCGCCGGGGCCGCCGGCCGAGGCGGACGAAACGGTTTCCCGTAGACGGTTTCGTCCACCTCAGACCGAAGAGGTGGCAGCCTATTGTGCCGCTCGAAACAATGGCATTGACCCGGCAGCATTCATGGATTTTTACGAGTCTAAGGGTTGGATGGTAGGTCGTAACAAAATGAAAAATTGGCAAGCTGCCGTGAGAACGTGGGAGCGAAAACGGAAAACGACACAAGAGGAAGTAGTGCCTCGTAAACCATTGAAATTACTATGATTGACGATATTGTTATTCCACAGGCTACCAAAATAGAGCAAGCCGTAATCGGAGCTTTGCTTCTGGAGCCGGGCTTTATTCCCGAGGTGGTCGCCGAACTTACTCCGGATAGTTTCTACGAGCCTTTCAATGCGAAAGTGTACAGTGTGATACGGGCTATGTATGATAGCGGTGAGCAGATCGATCTATTTACCGTTTCGCAACGATGCAAACGGGATCAGGAGCTCGCATCGAAGAACGTAGCGGCTATTCTGTCAGGCTATACGATGCTGGTAGGATCGGGGGCGGGCGTAGTTGCCCATGCGAGAATAGTCCGAGAGAAGTATTTGTCACGGCAGTTGATAACCGTAGCCACCAAAGCTCTGAATGAGATACGCAATGAGGAGGATCTGTCGGAGATCATAGACGAGTTCAATTCGGGCATGGACCGTATTTCGATGTCCGTTGCCGGAGGACGTGGCGCAAGACATATCAGCGAACTGTTGAACGAGTGCATGCGTGATGCCGAACGAAGGCAAGTGTTGGCGGAGCAAGGCATGACTCCGGGTATTCCGACGGGACTTGTGCAGCTTGACGAACTGACAACCGGTTGGCACGGCGGAGAGTTGATCGTTTTGGCTGCCCGCCCGGGTATGGGGAAGACGGCCTTTATGCTTCACAGCGCCCGAACGGCTGCCGCTGCCGGTTACTCGCCATGTATCTATTCGCTCGAAATGAGCGGAGTATCCATAGCGGATCGGTTGCTAATGGCAGTCTGTGGGGTCGATTCGGATGTGTACCGGTCTGGCAAGATGGATTCAGAAGATTGGAAAGAGTTGGAACGTGCGTCTGCCGAGTTAAGCAACTTGCCGATATATGTGGATGATAATCCGGTGGTATCGATGCGCTACATTCGTTCGCATAGCAAGATCATGAAGAAGCGAGGACGTTGCGGAATCATCTTCATCGATTATTTGCAGTTGGCCGATACTTCGACAGACCAGCGTAATCGTAATCGGGAGCAAGAAATCGCCCAAGCCAGCCGGCAGGCCAAAATTATTGCCAAAGAGTTGGATGTCCCAGTCGTATTGCTTTCTCAATTGTCCCGAAAGTGCGAAGAAAGGGGAGGCATGAACCGTATGCCGATGTTGTCGGATTTGCGCGAGTCGGGTGCTATCGAGCAAGATGCCGACATTGTGGGCTTCATTTTTCGACCGGCTTATTACAATATCGATTCATGGCCTACTTCTCAGGGAGATGTCAGTACGAGGGACCTCGGCATCGTCAATATCGCCAAGCAGCGTAATGGCGCTACAGAAGAAATACCCTTCCGACATAATCACTCGATGACTCGTATAACGGACTATAAGCTTTACGACAATGAACCCAAGCGAGGCACCCCTTTCTGAAAGAGTATATGAAGCTATTCGGGAAATTGAGCGTCGCAAGACTGAGGCGAGGATTGTACCCTCTCATGCGCTAATGATTCGAGATATTTTCCCCGAAACAGGGATACCGCCTTCGCAAATATTTTCCGAGTGTGTCAAACTATATCTCGAGGGGAGAATAACGGGTGGACCAACTATCAATGATAGATACTTTAAAGCGCTATAACATTTGTGATTATGAAACTGGATTCTCAGATATTGTCATACAGTAGTTCTAAGCTGTCGAAAAAGTCGGAATACTCCGAAGAAGGGGTGCGGAATAAAGACAGGAACACCATTGATATGGATCGAGAACAATTGGTCGAGTATTTCAAAACAAAAGAACGTTTCGAGTCTCAACGAGAAAAAATGCTTTATGAAGGTAAAAATTGAGCCATGAAAAGCGAAAGAGCGGAGGCATACATCAATGCCAATGAGATGGATGCCGCATATTTGGTAGATAAGGATGGTTGCGGATGGGCAGTAATTGGTATTCATCAAGCTCGCAAAGCTGTCGAATTAGCCGAGCAGGAGGCAGAAGAAAGGGTATATGAAAAATTGACTCGCTGGAATGATCCGAAAAACCGTCCGCCTTACGGCCTCTGGGTATTGATGAAAGTATTCCGTATAGGTGGAGAACCGATCTATGCTGGTAGTTTTGAGTTAGGTAATGTATGGGTGACAGAGGGAGGATTGGTATTTACCGATGATGCTGAGAATGACGATGAATATGTTGTCGGCTGGCGTGAAATATTATAGAATCCATCTTTAAAAACTTGGAAGAAATGAAACGGACGAAAAACGAGGAGTGGATAATAGCCTACCTCAAAGACAAAGATTATGTGTCCCCGTCGGTAATAGGTTTGGAACACGCTCGAACCTTCGGATATAGAGGAGCGCACCATAGCTGTTGGGCTTCCCCTATCTGCTTGCGACTGGTACGAAAGGGGGTCTTGATACGAAACGACAGGGGGCATTACAAACTGAAGCCATGACCCACGCATCTCTTTTTTCCGGTATCGGCGGCTTCGATCTGGCCGCAGAATGGGCAGGTTGGACTAACGTGTTCAACTGCGAGGTCGACCCGTTTTGCCGTAAGGTTCTAAAATACCATTTTCCGAAAGCAGCACAATATGAAGACATCCGAACAACTGACTTTACCGTTTGGCGAGACCGTATCGACGTTCTCACCGGCGGATTCCCGTGCCAGCCGTTCAGCGTCGCCGGTAATAGAAAAGGCACGGGAGATGACCGCTATCTCTGGCCGGAGATGCTTGGAGCTATTCGGGAGATTCGTCCCCGCTGGGTCGTGGGCGAAAACGTTCTCGGAATTGTTGATTGGTCGGAGGGACTGGTTTTCGAGCAGGTGTGTTCTGACATGGAAAATGAGGGCTACGAAGTCCAACCGTTTGTACTTCCAGCTTGTGGTGTCAATGCCCCACACAAAAGGAATAGAATATGGTTTGTTGCCCACCGCGCAGACTCAGGGTCTGAAGATATGTGTCAAAGGGAAGACGGTCTTCATGCCTTTGGGGTTTATGCCCACGCCTACGGCATTGGATTGCGGGAGTGGGCGAATGAACCGGAGTCTGTCGAAGGGCGCGTCCGAGCGGCCGACATTAGCGCTTGCAGCGCGAATGGGGATGCTTCCGACACCGACAGCCAACGACGCGAGGAACGTTTCACTCCCGCCGAGTCAGGCCAAAAGAGATGGCGGAATGGTGAAAACGGCTATGCGGAGCGACGAATACCGGGCTGGAGCGGGTTTCCGACTCAATCCCCGGTTTGTCGCCGAGATGATGGGTTTCCCGGTGGATTGGACGGCATTACCTTTCCAAGTTGGTGCAGGGAATCCGTCAAAGCCTACGGCAACGCCATAGTGCCGCAGGTAGCGCTGCGGATATTCGAGACGATCAACGCTTACGAGAAATTAAGTCGATAATATGAAACTGATGACAGGATTAGGTATGAGCTACCTACAAACAGACGACTCTTTCCCTGAGTGGAGATACGGTCCGGAAAACGAATACCAAGAGGAAATCCGTCAACTGAAGGCAGAAATAGCCAAACTGAAAATCTGCCTCGACGAGTCGAAGCAGCGCGAGGAAATAGCCCGCAAGGTAATCGATGACAAGAATAGGGAAATTGAAAAATTGAGACGATTATGAAAACATTACGTGAAGTAGCCGAGGCACTGTGCCCGATTCGTTTGGGTGAGGATTACGATAAGACCATCTACAACATGATAGATAAAGCTTGCCACAATGAATGGATAGACGGGTTCATTACCGGCGCTCAATGGAGGGAGGATAATCCGGTTGCGGCCGATTCTGCGTCCGATCCCGAGTCCGACTCCATAGAGCTTTGCGGCCTGCTGTGGGACCGTGACAACCTGACAATCGGCGGTTACGAGAAGGACG
>ERZ836939.114-NODE-114-length-106816-cov-175.205412_pt1 | contig 106816 bp, 72 predicted proteins | sample MGYA00519912_ERZ836939 | MGnify/ENA primary metagenome ERZ836939 (study PRJEB31850, sample SAMEA3708810) | human gut metagenome | biome: human gut; feature: human-associated habitat; material: faeces | place: China | collected 2014 ...
ATAGTGGCCTGGGACGTGAGCCGCAGTCCGGACCTCGGGCAGCAGAGGCGCCTGCTCGCCATGCTCGCGGAGCGCCTGCCCGCCGGCGCGGAGCCGATCCTGCACTCGGACATGGGATGGCAGTACCAGCACCAATGGTGGAGGGACGAGCTCGAACGCCTCGGCATCCGCCAGTCCATGAGCCGCAAGGGCAACTGCCTGGACAACGCCGCCACCGAGCAGGTCTTCGGCCACTTGAAGGACGAGTTCTACCGAGGCCGGGAGTTCGACTCGTACGAACAGTTCAAACGCGAACTGGACGCCTACATCATCCATTGGAACACCAGACGGCGCCAGATACGACTCGAGGGACACACCCCGGAGGAGTTCCGGAGCATGTCCCTCGCGGTCTAGGGCTGTATCCTAATTAACAACGTCCAACAATCGGGGCGCAGTTCACAGCGGTCAGCACGGGGCTTGTATCTATAGGTATAACAGATGTTTCGAGGTCTTTGTCTTTCCCCGTTGTCTATTTAGACGTGCAACGTTGGTCGAACGCGGCACCAGACTGCGCGAACGGCGCGTAAGCTACGGCATCACCCAACAGCAGGTCGGCGAGGCGCTGTGCGTGCCGTCGAGCCGCATCAGCGAAATCGAACGCGGAACACGGAACCTGCCCGAACTCGAGCAACGGGCCATCCAATGGATTCACTCCATCACCAACCCAAAACAACACTCCCAAACACTCGGCAATGTATAGGAGCATCAAAACACACCTAACTTCTATTGAACAGACACAGCCGTGCAAGATACGCAGTGTCACACCGACGCACGCGAGCTCGCGGTGGACCCTAGTCCAGTCGGGTCGTTTGTACACGCTTTCCCATTCGCCCCTGCCGGGGAACAGTATCGAATACACCTCGTCGTCCCCGAGTGTGGCGTACGTGGCTGGAAGTTTGCTGTTGGCCAAGAGTTGGTGTTCGGAGCTTTTTCTATGGCTTCCGTTATCTCTTACATTAACGCTTTTTTGACTTTGGTTCCCTCACTGAGTTGTTTGGCGGCCTGCTTCCTCCGGATGCTGTCGTTTAGTTGCCTTTTTTGTTCTCAACGGGATGAAGGCTTTGTCATAAGGCGGGCGCGCTGGAGAACGCCATCAGCCAGTGTTCCAGACATTACGTTTCAATTACCGTGTTCCAAACATTGCCTGGACAGATGCTTAGGATATCCGATCGTCTGGGCCATTACCATCGGTATGCCGAAGTGCAGCTCCATCGCATGTCGCTGTTTCTTAGGGATATGCATAATCCCCTCCATCTAGCTTTCGAGAAAACGTTTGCGGCCTGTTGTCACCAGATGATGAACGCATCCACAGCCATTTAGACAAGAAAACAGGTTGTCATAGCTTCATTAAGAAATTGCTGGTGTGAGAAGATGTGTGGATTCGAACTTTTGTTCGATTTGTGCTGTATGCTGTCAATTGCTTTTTAAATTTAAAGATTGTTGCAAAGGAAGCGAATAGAGCATGAAGGGATTCACGATAAACAAAAAGGTTATTCAGAGGATGACGCGTGAGCTGGAGAAAGAATTCAGTAAGAATCCTGTTAAAGTTCCTGTTTGTGCATCGCATTTAGGCCTACCGCAAGATGAGATGAATATTGGTGAGCAGAGACCTGTCGGTGTTGTCAATGATTTTACTATCAACGCGGCGCCACATAGTCAGCTTGCAGTCAATGCTCATGAAATTCATCAAGAAATGAACCTGTCTGGCTCTGACGAAAAAATCGAAGCGATGAAGAAGCTCCTGACTGAAATTTCTCAAAAGATGGATTCTTTAAATTTGTCCGATGAGGATGAACTTGAACTTTCTGAAACCGTTAGTAAGGCCTCGGCGGAAATTGGCAAACAGCATCCAGATAAAGAGAGATTGAAGGATTTTATCCGTTTGATGAAACGTATTCTGGCTCCACTGGCGCTGTCGTCATTATCTGGTGCATCTACTGCTGTTAACGACATTGCAGAACAGTGGGTGCGTCAATTGGCGTCGTTCCTTGCATAAATATTTTCATGATTTGTTTTTGAAAGACGGAATCGGAGGATTGATTTTTGAACGAAGGCAAGGTTTCTGGGGAAAATATTTCTAGAATGGGCATGCTTCATTTCAAAAATGATAAGCTCCCTGACACGAAAGCTCTTCTCCGGATTCATGACGGTCATATTGACATCACCATTGTTTGGAATCCTAGCGATAGCACGTTTGAACGCTGTTTCTTTTCGGAACATGTGTTCTATGTTGACGATCCAGATCGCAAAAAATATGTTTATGATTTACCTAAACAAATCTGGTTTCGTGATTCTCAGGGATCAGTGGATTTGCTCAGTTGCAAAGTCAGATCATGCAAGGAAAAATACGGGGCAGGTGCTAACGGGATCATTGACGCGGAGTATGCAGTGCTTGATGCTTCGGTGGGGGAAGACTATTCAAGAGTCAATGCAGTACGTACTTCTTTAGACGGTTTGTGCGAATGGCTTGGTATCAGCAGTGTCCTTGTGTCGGCACCGATTGTCGATGACAATAATCGTGTGAGAGAGGGGATATACGCTTAAGTGTCCGGCAGATAGCATCGGGTCAGGCATCCCCGCATTCAATTTTGTTCCTTATTGGACTGTCTCAGTTTCTGGAGATACGACCGAGCTTCATGATTTGGCTTATATGGAAAGTGATTCTCACGAAGTTAAGCGCTGGCAAACGCATCTCGAAAATCATCGGGCCATGCGTGACCTTCTTCGTATTTCGAGTTGGACGGAGCATCTTCTTTCAATAGAAGCAGTCAGCAGGGAAGATGATCCCCTACGGGTGGAGAGTGGTATTCCATATCAGGAAAGGTGGTGCAAGGTTGCCGAGTTGTATCCTAACGCCCACTCGTATGCAAGACGACTCAATTATCTAATTGAGTATTTTGATTTCTGCAACGGCGATTTAAGCTCGTGGTTCAGTCTTCGGGACGCTTATGCACGAGGAATCGACCCTATAGTTTCACTATTCTCCATGAGGGGAGCCTCGATAGAGGCTTGGGTAGTGCAACTTAGCATTGGATTTGAGGCGCTCGGATACCAGTTACTGCAGGAAAAGGGAATAAGTAAGAATAAAGCTGGGGCTAGCCCTTTCATCAGCAGACTTCGCGCTATTGCTTCCGAGCTTGGTGATGATTGGCCTTTCAGCCTTGAACAGTGGGAGCTTGAGATGACTGAATCCTATAACTCGATTAAACATGCGAATCGAGCTCCCGTTGATCGGTTGCAAAGCCTTAATGCATGGAGGAAAGGCATCTTGGTATTTCGTAGTTGGGTTGCATTGCGTTTGGGCGTGTCCAAAGACCAGTTGCTTTTCAGGCTGCAGCTTGATCCGTTGATTCACCCGTATGTGCGTATAGAACAAATTTAGAGTGGCTGAAGAAGTGGTGACGTACTAACTGACATATATGAAATGTCATCAGAGTGTTATTACGAATGAGCGGCATAAGGTATCGCTTGAGAATTGTGAGTATCACTATGCTGTACAACAGCTCGATATTGGGATTTATGTTGAGAATTCGCTCTTGGATTTTGAAATTTAGGGAGCGCATGTCTAACGTGTGAGTCATTATGCTTGTACTCTACGTCTTTCCGTGGATTTCCCATAATCACAAATTGAGCGCTACATATTTTTGAGCATGATTATGCCACTCATGACAGCTCAATATGTTCAGATGATATAGGAGCTCATTGATGATAGGCTTATGGAGTCTAAGCATGCTGGTTATGGGAGTTGACAAGTGCGTTTTCAAATAACTGACGTTGGTAGGATACGGAAAGCGGATATCAAGCTTGACGGTATCACCGTTATTGCTGGTGAGAATAATACTGGTAAGAGTACCGTTGGCAAAGCGTTATTTGCTTATGCTAATGCGGATGGGGATCTGGAGCGTAACATTAAAGAAGAAGTTGCTGCCGAGATTCAGCTTGCAATGTTTACTACTCAGTTCGATGGTCAGTGGGGGCATCCTCGTTTTATGCGTCCTATCATCGATATGATGGTGGATGAGCTTATAGGTACGGATGTAACCGTTCAATCATTAGGTAAATGGCTTAGAGATATGCCTATCTCATCACCTTTACTTTCTGAGAAGGCATCAAAAGCAGCAAGTGATTACTTGAAAAAGCTAGGCGGTCGTTCTCGCAAGGCTATTGCGGTACGGAGTCGGATTGTCTCATTGCTGACGCGTAGTAGGCAGACTTGGAAAAATATTATATTGAATAAAATAATGAGGCATCTGTTTAACGAACAGGCCCATTCGCTTCTTCCCGAATCAAATGAAGATTATGATCTTAAATTATTTTCTAAATCTGAGAATGAATCTTTTAGCCATTGTCTTTTGTTAGATGATCCAGCGCAAGTTGCGCTAGTTGCTTCAGGATTTGAATCTGAGGTTTTCCGCAAAAGGATGGCTTTTAATAGTTCGATTAGTGAAGGTATATATGTTATGGACGCTTCAACAATTGCGTACATTATTGAACATGAAGAGTATTCGCATTCATCAGAAAAAATTGTAAATTTGTTGTCTGGGATTTATGATGGCAGTATCGGTTTCAATGAGCAATATGAACCTATGCTGCGTGAGATATTCCCGACCACAGATGGAATCAAGTTGGTAAATGCATCTATGGGAATTCGGCCTTTAGTGCTACTGAAATCGTTAGTTGCGCGAGGGATTATGCGATCTGATTTGCTTATTGTCTTAGACGAGCCTGAAGTTCATTTACATCCGGCGTGGCAGGTTGTTTATGCGCAAGCTTTGGTGAATATTTACAGGGAATATGGAACACGTTTTCTTGTGACAACACACTCGCCGTATTTCTTTAAAACGTTGTCTGTACTCACGCGACAAATGTCTGATTCTAATGGGTTGACTACTTATCGTGCAACATCTTCTTCTGACGGTGCAGTGTCATTCCGGGAGACTGATCAAAATGAGTGGGATGATTTATATGAAGCGATGATAGAGCCGTTTGATAAGATTACTGCATTGGAGTATATGTAAACATGGCTGAAAGTAAACTTCAGATACAATTTAGACAAAGAGGGTTACTCCCTCAAACATATGCCTATCTGAGCCGTAGCTCAGATGACTCGTCCGGCACGGCTTTGGTACAGAAAAATCCAGTGAATAAAGCTTTAGCTTTGGACGGTGACGCTTTTGCGAGATTATATGCAAAAAAGCATAATACGCGCATAAGCGAAAACAAGAATGGCTTCGATGGACCGATTCCACCGCACAGTGTCGATGCAATCGTCCAATGGGGTGAGAAAAAGGATAGTCGATTAGCTTTAATTGAATTTAAAAATCGTAAAATTGGAAAAATTTTATCACAGACGAACTCTTTTGAATTTGAATTCTGTGAAGAGAGCAGAGGCAAAAGTTTCGAATATTCCATTCGCCGTAAGTTTGTAGAAACATTACTTATGCTCGCGGTAGAATCTATGCCGGGAATCACGAAGCCTAATGAGCAAATTGATGCATATATCGTTGTCAAAGGAAGATCAAATGGAATGATGACTGAAAGGGTACGAGCTCGAGGAGCTGTTAAGGTATTTGGAGATTATGAGAGAATTCTTTTTAGACAGATTAGACTAATAAGTGAGAAGACCTTTGAAGAAATGGTATTGAATAATGTTTTTGGTCAACCTGTATATAAAGAAGACTGATTTTACATATTAGGTTTGTTGATTTTCGATGTTCAAATGTTCTTCACAGCTTTATAAAATACGCGATACATATATGTGTAAGATATTGCGAGTTTTACAAATTAGTGATAGCACACGGTTTCTTGTGTGGATTCGAATTTAGGCTCTAATGAAAAGGTGCGAAAGGTTGGCTTACATTAGTTAAGCTGTAGCAGCTGACGGGCAATGAGCTGCGGACTTTTCTTGGAGATAATTGCGTAGCCGTTCCTTGAATCTGACGTTATTGTATTGGACTTATCCAACCAAGTGACTGCCTTAATATGCTTATGGCTGTATCAGCAGATATAATCGTCGATCAGGACAATCACCTCGTCGCGGATGTGTTCATCCCAATGCTCGGAGGTGGATGGACTCCGTATTCTCTGTCATGTTTCCACCGACAGCAATGCAAACATTCTTGGTCGGCCGGCGGAAGTATGCTCCCACTCCAGACATCGGTTAGACAATTCACGCCTACCCCAGCCAACAACAACCACCATGACCCATTTCCTCGCATATCTGATTGCCGTCAACCTAGTAGCGTTCTTGGTGCTCTCCGTCACCCATCGCCCTACACGAACCCCTGACGGCCGCCGCACCGCCCGCAACCGCAACATTCGCGGCAACAGCCGTCAACCTGCCGATTCGCCGGCCGCACGCGTTCTCTCCATACTCATGCCGCTGCTTGCGCTCGCCGGCGGCTCGGTCGGCATGCTGCTGGGCCTGATTCTATGGGAGCGGAACGTCAACAAACATAACGTCGCCTGGTGGTTCGAAACGGCGGTGGGACTCGTGGCGTGGGGCATGGTGTGCGCGTGGAGATGCGGTCTCGTGTCGTTCAACGGAGCCGGCATGTTCCGTGCCTTCAACCCTGTTATGCTGCGGGGTTTCGGAATATATCTACTCGCGATGAACTGCGTCACCTTGCTGGTGTTCGTCGCCGATAAGAGAATCGCGCTCGCCAACGGCGATACGCCCCGGAGTCGCGGCAGGGGAGCGGGCTCTGACCGATCTGGTGGAGGCGCCCGGAGCAGGGTGCCCGAATCATGGCTGATGGGGCTGTCGTTCATGGGCGGCGCTCTCGGCGGCATAATCGCTATGCGACTGTTCAACCACAAGACCAGGGACTGGTATTTCGTGTGGGGGTTGCCCGTGTTCGTTGTACTGCAGGCTGTGCTGTTCCTATATCTTCATGCGGGCGGGCTGTTCTAGGTTGTGCCGTTTTGCCTAGGCGGTTGTGGTGCGGTTTGATTCTTCGACGAAAGTATGCGCATTGCTGAATATTTGTTTTCATTCGAAGCCGGTTCAATCCCCAATTCCTCTAAGTGGCTTGTTTGTGGCGCCGAAACCGTGAGATGGCGAGTAAGAGTGGCGGAATTCCAACGCTCATCCCCGGTGTTTCCGCGAAACGGTGTCACAAACAAGCGAAGTAGGTTTTCCAGATCTTGTAGAAGAGCGAGAAAAGCCCATTCTCTTACATGTAGTCGGCTTCACTACCCCCAGATTCGTTGCATAGTCGCCGTGGCCATAAATGTGGCCATAAATGCGGCCATAGATATCGACGCTCGAGTAGGGTTGGTTGCGGAAAGGGGCGCATGTGATCCGATCGAACAATGGCGAACGCAAGATGGCCGCCAATACCAAGGCGGGTGCCACCGTTGACAGCGCCGCCGCACAGGTGCAAACGAGCGGCAGGCAGTCGGCAGAGCGCATCGTCCCATACCATCCGCTGCTGCGATTCCTGGCGACGCAGGAACGCAACGTCATTTGGCTGCTGCTGGCCATCGCTTTTCTTCCGGTGGACGGCACCACGCTCGGCCTGTACGCGCCGTTCTGGTCGCCAATCAGTCCGGCGCTGTTCGCCGTGTACTGCCTATGCAATTGGCGGCAACTGCGCATCGCAGCCAACCGGTACCTGCCAATGTTCCTCCTGCCGGTGGCCTGCATAATCCTGTCCATCCCGGGATGGCTGAAATTCGGCATCCACCTCAACGCCGCGTTCATGAGCGTCACCGGATTATTGGGCGTGCTCGCCACTTTGGGTGCGATCGCCATCGCGTTCGGCATCAAACGCATTCCATGGCGTACGCCATTGCGGATTCTCATCGCTTCTTACTGGTTCTCCTTCGGCGTGGGCGTGGTGCAATGGCTATCCATCCATCTGCATATCAAGCCGTTGACCGACTATTTCGCGCACCTCATGTACCGGCAGTACATCACCGATAGTTCGGCGTGGGGCGGTGGTCGCCCGCAGTTCCTGTTCGCGGAGCCCAGCTATATCGGCATGCATCTGTTCGGCATATTGCTGCCGCTTATGTGGCTTATGCGTGGGCGCGACCGTATCTATGCCAAGCGGTTGCGCAACCTCATCGTTGTGTATGCGATTGGCGCTGTGCTGATGCAGGCCGGCACCCGGATCGTCCTTGATTCGGTGGTGGCGTTGCTAGTTGCCATTATTGTGCATAATTCGTGGTGCGACAAGAAACAGCGCGTGCGTGGTATTGCGCAGCTGCTGGGTGCGGTTATGCTTGGTCTGCTGGGTGTGCTTGCCGATTCCCGACTATCTTCGATTGCGGAAAACGGTGCCGAAGGAGACGGATCGTTCTTCGCGCGAATCTACCAGAGTCTTGACCCGATATGCGGGCTGCTCGCCCATCCGTGGACGGTGTTTACCGGATATGGCTCCGGCAACATCATCAACGCGGTATGGGACGGCGCGAAGCATGCGGGACGATTGTTGAATGGCCTGGGCATGAATGGGAGTGCTGCGGTGGGATTCGCGGCTGGCATGAATGCGGACACCGTATGGACGATGTGTGCGTATACCAGCGTTGTCGCCGAATACGGATTGGTCGGCCTGGTTCTGCTGATCATCGCTTCCATAGTTTCCATGACGCGTGTCTTCGATACGGCGGCTGCCGGGCATGGTGTTTGGAGCAAGACTGTTATCTGCTGGCTCGTCCTGATCGTGTACCTGTATATCCAGTGCGAGAACTACGCATTCGCCGCGCTGCCATTGTTTATCTTCGCGGCAAGCAAGCTGCGTAAGTAACCATATTTGACGGGGTGCGGATGTCTTCTTCTAGATAACTTACAGTTAGAGAAGCCGTTATCGCAAGTATTCTTTAACCTGTCCACAAAGCGGCTGGCATCAGCAATCATTTGGGTAGGTAATGTTCAACTGTTCAGTTTTTGAGCTTTGCCGCTCTGGAGCTGCCATAAGCGAGTGAAATATGTCGCGCAACTAGTGGTGAAATCAGTGATGGGGCCAATGGAATTCGTCGGGCTTGGCAAACGCTGTGTGTAGGTTATGCCTTATTTGCCTTACGGGTGGCGTATTTGGCCGGTGCGAAAATGTCATTTCGCTTATATGTGGCAGATAGTCGGCGGGGTTATACCCTCTAACTGTGGAATATGTACCCCCGAAGTGGCTTTTTCCTGTTACGACCTGCCACATATAAGCGAAATGGAAGTTTTCATCTCCTGCAATCTGCCACATATAAGCGAAATGAAATGTGTTTCGTTGCTTAGGGTGCAGTGGTCACGGCCTGTTCGGACCGCAGCTCCTCGATACTTATATGCCAGACGGCAGTCGATGGCCGTCTATGTTGGGTGAAGTGATCTGAAGTGGTTACAAGCTGCGGATTTGCGAGCCGAACGGCCATAGCGCTAGTTTGGCCATCTTGAACGATTGAATGCCGAACGGAATACCGATGATGGTGACGCACAGTACCACCCCTATAACGGCCCAGCTCGCAGACAGAAACAGACCACCCAAAATCAGCCACAGAATATTGCCAATAAGTCGCATACGCACATGATACTGACATGCCGTGCTGATGCCGACAAGTGGCAACGGATAACAGCGAAAGATATAAAAAGCAGCAAAGCCATGGGTAGTGCCCGAAAGGTTGCGCACTTTGGATCATGCCCGTCCATGGCACGATGATCAGTTCGCTTCCTCCGGCATGCCGCCAAGCCGGGACATATCGAGGTAGCGGCGCGAGCTCCACTCGTTCGCGGTCACGTACCGTATGCGCGCGCATACGAGCATCAGCGTGCTGTCGCCGTCCGGGAAGCTGCGACGACGCGCGTGCGGCGGCGGATCTCCCTGTTAAGCCGTTCGATCATGTTATTCGTGCGGATCCTCCTGCGGTGCCCAGCGGGGAACTCGGGCAGGAGGTAGGTCGTGGCCTCGCCTATGCCCTCGCGTGGGTATCCGACCGCTGCGCCGAGCCTTCGCCTCTCCATCTCCGCGGCGACCTGCTCAGCCTTGGCGGTGCCCGTGCCTGTAGCGGCCCGCGCGGTCGCCGACCTCCGGAGGACGCTTACAAATCATGATCAAGGGGTCGTGGAACCACGGATGGTGCGCGTCTGTCGTCATGACCACAATGCGAGTGATCGCCAATCCTCGGGGAATCCCATTTCCGTTGCAGGAATTTCCGGATAGCGGTCCATGAGGCTGATGAATTTGTTCTTCCATGCGGAGCCATCGATTTGTTGCAGCAGGTAGTTTTCCATGGTGAGGAAAGCGGCGGGGCCGGTAGAGTCCGTTCTGAAAGCGTCCCAATCGTTGCCCCACCATTCATTGGCGTGCGAACCGCTCCGATGCTTAGGCAGCTTCGGAACGATACGGGTACTGGTCTCGTTCCAGAAACGATCATGATGTGCAACCATGTTGCGGACTTGCCTAATCGTTTCCAGCCAATTTGAGAGAATCTTGATATCTCCATGTACTGTGGGATTGGTATTTGGGTTAAAAATATGAAGCTTCGCTGCTAGCTTTCTTTTCACAGAATCGGGGGATCCCTGATAGAAATAACCTTTCAGAGTTCCGTAGCTTAGGCAGCCTACTATCATCCAATACGGTGGCAATGGGTCTTTATATGTTCTTTTGAAATGTTTAAGGTATGGCAGATTGGATTTCGTGAACGATGCTCTTAACGAGTTAATGCATGCCAGATAGTCATCAAAGCTGAGCTCAGGCAATCCTTCAGGTGTGGTATATCCAAATTCGCCGCCAAACAAGGAAAGCTCGTGTGCGAGAAAGCTTTTGAGATATATTTCAAAGGTGATTATGCCGTCGAACACGAGAGTTCTCAGTTCTTGATCGAATATGTATCTGCACCAGATTTGCTGGAACTGTGTCCCCTCTCTGAATGGGAGGACATGCTTGTGGTCGCATGAGGAGGATGGGCTAAGGAATGGATACCAGTATCCTTTTAGACGAAAATAGCCAACCTGTTCGAGGTGGCGTTCAAGGGTCTCGACATCTACTCCGCCCAGGCCGTTCTTAATTAGAGTGGCTGCCAGATCTGAAAAATCTTTTGGTGGGTGCTGCGGGTAGGAAAGAACTTGAGCATTGCCGTCATGCGAATTTGCCATGGAGTCCCCTCGAGCAAGAAAAATGCCACCCTAGTGTGCTTCAGTGAGAGGCATTGGTGGCTTTTAACAAACGAACATTCTACCAAAGGTAGAACTTTTTGTCCAATAAAAGACACTTCATACTGCTAGTGGTTAACCTAAGGCGAAAACGCTAAATATGGTGAGTGCATACAGGATTCATCTCATTTCACTCTGTCGAAGTGTGGTCATGATTGCGATTCGATTGGGCCGAATCGGCAGATGATTAACTTGTTTTTCTACTCTCGGTTTGTTTCTTGTCTCCTCCATATAATCGACAGGGAGAAATGGTAGTCAAAGGAGAGTTCCACAGGCGCACAAGCTCAGCAGAACCAAGCGCAGGCTGAACACAGACCTAAGTGCAGACGAACCAACAGGATTCAGGAGCCGTAGCAAAAGTGCATTGGCGCGAACAAAAGCGTAGCGGTTGCGCTAAAAAAGGTGCATGCCATGTGTGTTCTGGGTACTGGCATATTCCATTCGGGCGTTCCTCAGGAATTGTGCCTTTGAAATCGCGGTGGTGAATGGGGGAGTGTCGTAGATCGAGAGAAAAGTCTCCGCAAGGATGTCTATCCGGCTTATTTATGGCAGATTCGAAGAGTTGGTTTTTACTAGGTGGCTTATATATGGCACCTTTTCCGCAGTATGCCGAGTATGAGCTGCGGAATTCCAACGCTTATGCCCGACGTTTTCCGCTTTTGGTGCCATATGTAGGCGAAGTAGTGTTTCCAAACTGTCGAAAACTGCCATATATAAGCGAAGTAGCGGATTCCGACGCAGATGAAACCGGCGAAAACACGCAAAACCGGCGCTGATCAGTCTCTGGGAACACAGAGGAGAGCCAGTCAGCGCCGGTTATATGCGCAAGGTGTTGTCATGGGCGTGAATCAAAACATCCGGAAACGCCAGCACCCGGAAACATCAGCACTCAAAAACGCCAACCATCACCCGCGAATCTGAGAACCGAACGGCCACAAGGCCAGTTTGGCCATCTTGAACGACTGGATGCCGAACGGAATGCCAATGATGGTAATGCAGTTGAGCAGCCCGGCGCCCACATAGCCAATCGCCATCCACAAACCGGCCAGCACGAACCAGATGATGTTGATCAGCACGGATCCCACGCCGCCGCCATACTCCACGGTCTTACCGAACGGTGTCAACGTGAGCCCCGCCATCTTGAACGCCTGAATACCCAGCGGAATGCCCACAATGGTGATGCACAACACCAAGCCGATAATCGCCCAACCGGTGGCGAGCAGCAGCCCGCCCAAAATCAGCCACAAAATATTGCCAAGAAGTCTCATGGGGTCATCCTAACGAACTCTGAGGAATAAGGAAAGAGCCCAAAGCAACGAAACAGGCCCAAACCCATGCCGCAACTGCGATTGAGCTTAATCATCTGCTATTCCACCCGGTAGTGCCCGCTAGTAACCTGTACCTAGTCGTAAACTGCCAATGATTGAGACATTCAGACGGGAGAGAAGCGTGGCTGAAGAACAGAACGCTTCCGTGCTACTCAACTCGCGCCTGATGCGCGAACTCGTACATCACGCGGTGCAGCAATACGACTATGTGATCATCGACACCACACCTATCTGTGGCGAACGATGCCGCGGTGTTCGGCCAGATGGGCAATGGCATGGTCAGGGTCTCTGCCAAGAACGTGACCTTCAAGAGGGTGCTGTGCGAGGCTGTGAACGAACTGCGTGAACTCGGCGTGCCACTGCTCGGTTACGTGTTCAACCTGGCCGACAAGAAGCATGGCCGCATTAGACAGTGCGAACGCGAAGAATGCAATCGGGAAGAATCCTGCTGTTACCAGAAAAAGCTCATTGGTCAAAAGCAACTTAAGTGCGCTGACGAGCCACAGTAGCAGCGTAGCCGCAACCAACAGCCGCAGACGAGCCTTGCGGGAAGAAATACGGAACGTATCCTTCTTCAGCAAGTAGCCGAAAAGCATATACGGTAAGCCAAGGGATCCGCGACCGACACAGACGCCGAGAGTGATGTCATAACTAAGCTCCAAACCATTACCCGCCGCGCTGCATCAGACGAGTGATTGTGCTGGACGGCGCTTCTCGAATAAGAGGAGTGATCTCGGCGGTCACGCGCGTGACGTGTCCTACAGCAGGGGAGCGGTGCGTGGTTTTGCGGTTGAGTTTCGTACTTGCAACTGCACGGGGAATGTCTCGAATGGTTCCTCGATGGGTTGTCCTTCGATGAGCGCCAGAGCCTTTTGCGCCGCATCGACGGCCATGTCGTATGGGCGCTGTCGAACGGTGGTTAGCTCAGCCTCCTTAGCGAAGGTGCTGTCGTCAAATCCGGTTACGGAAATATCTCCAGGCACGGAAAGGCCACTGCGTTGAAGGCGGAAGAACAATGGAATTGCCTGTGAGTCCTGATGGAAACACAATGCGGTGGGTGGGTTGTCTTGCGCCATGATTTCGGAAATTGCCGCATCTAGAATGCTGTCGCCTTTTTGCACTGCCAGTGTGCGGGCGGTCAGTCCGTCAACTGCATCGCAGGCTTCTTGGAATCCGGAAATACGGTTAAATGAGCTGAATCCCAATGTGGAGGAAAAGCTTTCATATAAATACAGCAGGTTACGATGTCCCAGCTTGGCGAGATGCCGAACGATGAGTTTGATGCCTTCTTTGTCGTTGATACCGACAGTTGCGTCGAATCCTTCGCTGGTGGTATTGATGCCGATAATCGGAATTTTTGCGGTTCCGAGACGTTTGACTTCGTCGGGGCTGATGCCAAATGAGGAAACGAATACGGCATCAGCGTTGTTGCGTACGGGAAGTTCCTCGAAGAATGCGTCGCGCGCTTCCGACCCCTCGATGGGGTAGATGACCAGATCGTACCCGGCGTCACGCAAAACATCGTTAAGTCCGGCAATGATTTCGGCGGTGAACCATTCGATGACGCCGCTGCCGACCAATAATGCTATGCGATAGGTTCTACCGGATTTAAGAATTCCTGCCGATCTGGAAACGCTGAAATTCAACGCATCGGCTGCGGCCTGCACTTTCAACCGTGTTGCCTCTGACACCTGTTCAGGGTGTGCGAAAGTGCGTGAGACTGTAGCGTTCGATACGCCTGCCTTCAGTGCCACATCGCCGATGCTCGCTTTCATGGTGCCTCCGAAAGTTTTTCACTGTTGGTTTCAGCCTACCATCATTGCCGTCCTCATGGCTACAGAGTTGAAAGATGAATGAAAAGGGTTGCGATACGACACGCCGTATGAAAAACAATGTGTGCACGCTCACAGCGGTGAGATGAAACGGGTTTCAAATGAAACCGTTTACATTTTAAAAAACCTTGAATTGCCAATATGAAACCCTTGTCGTATGCTATTGCTTGTCCGCAAGGGGCGGATGAAGGCTTACGAGGACGTAAGGAGAGATATGAAAATCAACAAAGGTATCGCAGTGGCAGTGGCGGCCTTGAGCATCGTCGGCTTGGCTGCGTGTGGAAACAGCAATGCCGCGTCCGGCACAACCGATACGAAAGCCGACAAAGGGCTTGACGTTATCGGCAACACCATCACCTACGACCCCAATCATCTCGTGAACGACGGCAAGCCAATCCAGCTCGAGTACTGGAGCTGGGGCAGCAAGGGCACGGATCCTGTCTACAAGATGATTGAGTCCTACACGAAGACGTATCCGAACGTCACCATCAAAACGGTGAATGTTTCATGGGATGATTATTGGACCAAGCTGCCGTTGGCTCTGAAAGGCAAAAACGGTCCGGCCGTTTTCAACATCCACAACTCTCACGATGCGTTGATTCGTCCATACGCAGCGGATTACGATATCGACACGAAGTCTCTGGAATCCGACTACTCCACCGCATCCGTACATGAAGATGAGAACGGTAAAGTCAAGTACATCGACTCCGTGATCAACACCGGCAACATCTACTACAACAAGACATTGTGGAGCGAAGCGGGCCTTACCGACGCCGACATTCCGACCACATGGGACGAATTCATCCAGGTCGCCCAAAAGCTCACCAAGACCGACGGCAGCAAGATGACGCAGGCCGGCTTCAACTTCAACGGCGATGCCTACAGCGCCATCTATCAAGGTCTGAACTATCAGAAGGGTGAACTGCTCTTCAGCGAAGATGGCAAGAAAGCCAACTACAACAACGATGTGACCAAAGAAAACATGCAGTTCCTCAAGGATTTGTATGACAAGTACAAGGTCGGATCCGTTGACTTCGGTAACGATTACACCCAAAGTTTCGGTAACGGCCAGTCTGCGATGATCTACGCTTGGGGCCACATGGAAGGCACGCTGAAAGAAAAGTATCCAGATATTGACTACGGTGTGTTCGCCACCCCAACTTTCTCCGAAGACACTCCGTTTGCATACGACCGTTACAACGGCGAATCCACTCCGGGCGTCAACAAGAACCAGAGCAAGGAACAGCAGGCCGTTGCCCAAGACTTCATCAAGTACCTGCTTGCCAACGATGATTACATTCGTGAAGCGGTATCCGAACTGAACTCCTTCCCAGCCAAGACCTCGCTGCAGAACGACAAGGACATTCTCTCCAAGCCGGTCATGACCGCCATCCAGCCACGCGTAGACCGACTGATCTGGCCGGGGCCGGCACCATCCACCGTTGAATCCAGCGGCACCACTGCTTTCCAGAACGTCTTCCAGAACGGCATGTCCATCGATAAAGCTCTCAAGAAGGCCCAGGATCAGATGGATACCGACATGAAGAGCTCTGACTTCACGTCAATGGAAAGCAAGTACGCTTACTTCGACGAACATAAGTAATACCGATATATCCTTTCCGATCCCTTTTCCAATCCGGGCAGTCGCGGTACGATTCTTCTTCCGCGCCGCGACTGCCTTTTATCTACGAGATACGTTCAATCTTCTTATTCGCTTCGATCCGGCATTCTGTATTGCGTAACAAAACGGTCGAATCGACTCACAGAGAGGCGAGATTCAATGAAAAACAAAAATGGTGAATCTCTGGTATCGAGAATTTTCACCCTACGCAACATGGCCGTTGCCTTCTTGGTGGTCTACTTCGCCATTTTCCTGGCCTACCCAATTTTTAAAGCCTTCGCGGGCAGTCTGCATAACTGGAATCCTCTGATCGGCACTTATGATTGGGCTGGGCTCGACAACTTCAAACAGATCCTCACAGACAAACTCTTCTGGACTTCCATGGGGAACACTGCGGTATTCGCAGGTGTTTCCACACTCTTCCGCATTGTGCTTGGTCTCGGTTTGGCCCTGCTGCTCAGCGCCAAACTCGTCAAATGCAAAGATACCCTCCGCGGTCTGTTCTACATGCCGACCATCACTCCGCTCGTGGCAGTCTCTTTCGTGTGGATGTGGATGTTCGACCCGCAGTTCGGCATGGTAGACAAAATCACAGGACTCGACATCAACTGGCTGCACGACACCAAATGGGCCATGCCGGCAGTCATCATCATGACCATTTGGAAGGATTTCGGCTACGCGACCGTTCTATATTTGGCCGGTCTCATGAATCTTCCTCGAGACGTGTACGAGGCGGCCGCCATCGACGGTGCCAACTCAGTGCAGATTTTCTTCAAAATCACCCTGCCGCTGCTTAAATCAACCACCTTGTTCATTGTCATCACGTCACTGATCAGCTACCTGCAGGCATACGTGCAGATTCTCGTCATGACCGAAGGCGGGCCGGGCACGTCAACCTACACCATCAGCTATCTCATCTTTGATCAGGCATTCCAGAAATACAACTTCGGCGTCGCATCAGCTCAGGCAGTTGTGCTCTTCCTGTTCACTGGTGTGCTCACCCTCATCATGTTCAAGGTTTCTGGAGATTCGGAGGAACTGGCATGAAATCACGTAAAATTGGCGGCATCATTCTTACGATTCTGCTCTTCATCGCCGCCATCATCACCATTGTTCCATTTGTTTGGATGTTCATTTCATCATTCGCGCCAAATAGCGAAATCGTCAAAGTGACCGGAGGATTATTCCCTAAGCCATCCACAATTGACAATTATGTGAGCATCCAAGAAAAGTTCAATTTCTTGCGATTGTTCGCAAACTCGCTGATCGTAGCAGTACTGAAAACCGGTATTGCAATCTACACAAGTGCGGTGCTTGGTTACGTGTTCTCTAAAATGCGATTCCGTGGTCGCAACCTGCTTTTCGGCATCGTTATGAGCACCATGATGATTCCTTGGGCAGTGACCATCATTCCGCAATACGAAATGTTCACCAACTGGGGTTTGCAAGACACCTACACGTCGCTCGTGCTTCCTGGCATGATCAGCGCATTCGGCATCTTTCTGTTCCGTCAATCCATCTCGGGAATTTCTGACGAACTCATTGAAGCGGCAAAACTCGATGGCGCATCCGAAACCAGAATCTTCCATAGCATCATTCTGCCAATGAGCCACAACACCATCGCGGCGCTCGCCATCTTCACCTTCCTGTGGAATTGGGAAGACTACCTGTGGCCATTCTTGATGATCACTGACGAAAACAAGCAGCTGCTCGCTGTCGGCTTGAAGGCCTTCAACGGCCAATATGGCACCGATTACGGCGGATTGTTCGCAGCGACTTCGTTGGCAATTGTTCCAGTGATTATTGTATATATGATTTTCCAGAAGCAGTTCATCGCAGGTATTGCGACGGGCAGTAGCAAGTAAGGCAGGAGTAGCATGGCAAACAACGCATTAGATAACGCAGCCGGCACGGTGTTCGTCGACTATGTGCGCAAGGCGCGGCCGAATATGCGAGAAGCGTCGATCCTGCAGGGGGAGCATTGGAGGATTGGCATTCTAACGGAATCGCTGATCCGTTTCGAATGGTCAGATTCCGGTGAATTTGAGGACAATCTCACGCAGATGGTGGTCAACCGCGATTTTGGCGCCGACCCGCAATTCACGGTGACGCATCGCGACGGACTGCTCATTGTGGACACCCCCGCATTGTATGTGACGTACGATGGCAAGCCGTTCAGCAAAGAAGGTTTGAGCGTGGTCGTCAAAGGCGTGGCCGACACCCAGTTCAATACGTGGTATTACGGCGACGAGCCGAAGCATAATCTCAAAGGCACCGCGCGCACGCTCGACGAGGCGAATGGTGCGATTCCGCTCGGCGACGGTGTGATTTCGCGAGACGGATGGGCGGTACTCGACGATTCCGCCGCGAACGTGATCGTGGAAGCATACGAAGTGAACGGCAAACCGAATCCACTGGGGGCTTGGGTTATGCCACGCGATCACGCGGAAACCGACTTCTACTTCTTCGGCTATGGCCGCCGCTACACCGAAGCGGTGCAAGACTTCTACAAGCTGGCCGGACCAACGCCTCTGCTGCCGCGCTTCGCACTCGGCAACTGGTGGAGCCGCTACTACCGCTACACGCAAGACGAATACCTGCAGCTCATGGACCGGTTCAAGCGCGAAGGCATTCCATTCACCACGTCCGTGATCGACATGGACTGGCACCGCGTGGACGATGTCGATCCGAAATACGGTTCCGGTTGGACCGGCTATTCGTGGGATAAGCAGCTGTTCCCGGACCATAAGGCGTTCTTGCGCGACTTGCACGAGCGCGGCCTGAAAGCCACGTTGAACGTGCATCCGCGAGACGGCGTGCGCGCGTTCGAAGACGACTATGAGGCGGTGGCCAAGCGCGTCGGCATCGATCCCGCAACCGAAGAGGCAGTGGAATTCGACCTCACGAATCCGGATTTCGTAAGCGCCTACTTCGACATGCATCATCGTATGGAAGCCGAAGGCGTTGACTTCTGGTGGCTCGACTGGCAGCAGGGCGGCGTGACCCGCCAGCCGGGACTCGACCCGCTGTGGGTGCTCAACCACTTGCACTACCTGGATTCCGGGCGCTACGAGACTTCTTCCGAACGCAATGTAAATGAGAACTGCGAATGCGAAAAGTGCGCCGAGCCGGGCGCTCGAGATGAGCATGAAATGCATGTCGAGCAATCCAAACGTAACGTGAGTTGCACGGAACGCAACAACCGTTGGCCGCTCACCTTCTCGCGGTATGCTGGCCCGGGTTCGCACCGCTATCCGGTCGGCTTCTCGGGAGACACCATTGTTACGTGGGAATCCTTGCAGTTCCAGCCGTATTTCACTGCTACCGCGTCGAATATCGGCTACGGATGGTGGAGTCACGATATTGGCGGTCATATGTGTGGCTATCGTAACGAGCATTTGGAAGCCCGTTGGTACCAGCTTGGCACGTTCAGCCCGATCAATCGCCTGCATTCCAGCAATTCGCAGTTCATGGGCAAGGAGCCGTGGAACTTCTCCGCGGAAGTGCGCGATTCCATGGTGGGTTCGCTGCGACTGCGCCATATGATGCTGCCGTACTTGTACACCATGAACTATCGCGCCGCGTTTGAGGGCATGCCATTGGTGGAGCCGATGTATTGGGCGGATCCGAACAATCCGCAGGCGTACGAGGTGCCGGACGAATTCCGTTTCGGTACTGAGCTGCTGGTTGCACCAATTGTTTCTGACAATGACGATTCCGCGCAGCTGGGTAGCACGGAAGCATGGCTGCCGCAAGGCGAATGGTATGACTTCTTCGACGGTCGCCGTTACGTTTCGGCAGGGAAGTCCGGGCGTCGTTTGGAAGTGTGGCGTGCGATCGACCGTATGCCGGTGTTTGCCAAGGCTGGCGGTATCGTGCCGTTGCAGCAGCTTGGCGAGGGCAATAAGGTGAATGATCTGGGCAATCCGGAGTCCCTGCAGGTGCTGGTGTTCCCCGGTGCGAACGGTTCGTTCACACTCAAGGAAGACGATGGTTCTGTGGCCTCTGCTGCTTCCGGTTCTGCATCTGCCGAGTCTTGCGATGGCCAAACTCATGTTGCCGATACGCGCATGAGCCTTGACTGGAAGAATACGGACAATGCCACGCAGTTCACCATCAGTCCGGTGGAAGGCTGTGCTGAAGCCATTCCGGCACAGCGTAACTGGGAGATTGTGTTCCGTGGAGTTGCGCAGCCAGACACGCAGAACGTTCGTATCGAAATTGGCGGTAAAGCTTGCAATACTGCAGAAATTACATACGATCAGCAGACGTTGAGTCTGTCGGTCGTTGTGCGCGACGTGCCGTCTACTGCATGCTTGAACGTTACGATTGCAGACGGACTGCAGATTGCTGAGAATTCAGTCGAACAGGACGTGCTTGACGTGCTCTTGCATGCGCAAATGCCGTACATTTCCAAAGAGCATGCGATGCAGGCGATTCGTGAGCAAGGAGTGCGTGCGCTCGGGGCTCTGCGCACCTTCGATACCGCGCCCCGTTTCAGCAACGAGCTGTTTGTCACCTCCGGCATGCCCGATGCGGTGATCGGCGCCCTGGAGGAAATCCTCCTCCGCAGCTGATTGTGGGAGTACCGACATCCATCACCCTTCTATGCCATTCTAGGGTGGTGGATGTTACTCGGGGGGGGGGTGGGTGTAATCTGCCCTAGAAGGATGGAGTGTAAGAGCCAGACTGAAGGGATTGGACATGCGAGGGAACTCCTGCGATTCGGATTCAACGCCAAAGACGGAGGAAATACATATTGTTTCCTCCAACGCATGGCATAAGCAGCGGACGCATGTTCAGGATCAAGCTCAAAACGTTTCGCAGTTTGAACCGATGACATTCTCGAACACGCCGTTTCCCGTTGATGGGGACGGGCATAGCTGTAAGAGGGTCAAGAAGCAGGTCGTTCCGGGGTGGAGATATTCGTTCGTTGCCTGTCTGGTAATGGTCGACCTTGCCGTCATGCTGGTTTCTCTCGCGTTCAGCCTGTGGGCAAACAATTCTGCATATGAAGCCATCGGTAGCGTCATGCCATTTGGGCTATTTCTTGTTTGCTTCAGTGCCATTTGGGTATTGAGCCTTACAATCGTCGGTGCATACCATAGGCATGTGATGGCGGAGGGCTATGAGCTGTACGCGAAGATCATCAACGCTTCGCTGCTCACTATTATTACGTATTGCTCGATTGCGTTTATTTTCAAACTTGCGCTTCCACGAACGGCACTTATCGTTGCCCCGATCATCGCGTTCCTCCTGGAAGTGATTGCCCGTTGGCAGATGCGTCAGTGGTTGCATCGCAGCCGCAAAAAAGGTTCTTGCAAGTATAAGACCGTGGTGATTGGTTCTTCCGACGGCATTAACCGTGCGTTGCGTACCATGCAGGATTATTCCAATTGGGGGTATTCGCCGGTCGCAGTATGCCCGATCAAAGCTGACGGCAGAAAGAAAGATGCGTATGTGGTCACTTCGTTCGAGCCGGATCCTTCCATTGAAGGTGCCGACAAGCTGAAGGTGATTCCGCTTAATTCCGCGTTCCCCCGCACGTGCGAAAGTCTTTGCGCTCAAGAAGTGTATGTTGCCGACGTGCTGTCTCGTGATTCCGAAATGCTGCATGGTATCTCTCTTGCAGTGGAATCTTTGGGCATGGAGCTTGCGTTGGCCGTGTCTTTGGCTGATGTGAGCGGTCACCGCCTATATTTGCGTAATACGGCTGAGCAGCCGGTGTTGTTGGCGAGTCTGCCGCAATACACTACTGCTACTGCTGTGGTGAAACGTGTCGTCGATATCATAGGTTCGGCTTGCGCGTTGTTGATTTCTTCGCCGATTATGCTCGGTGTGGCTATTGCCATCAAACTCGATGATGGTGGTCCGGTGTTTTTCTCTCAGCAGCGTGTCGGGTTACATGGTAAGCCGTTCACCATGTACAAGTTCCGTTCCATGGTTACCAATGCAGAAGAGTTGAAGAAGAAGCTTGCGGAAGAGAATGGCCAGAGCGATCGTTTTATCTTCAAAATGAAGGATGATCCACGTATTACGAAGATTGGCCATTTTATTCGTAAGACTTCGTTGGATGAGTTCCCTCAGTTCTTTAACGTGTTGAAGGGCGATATGTCTTTGGTTGGGCCTCGTCCGGCGTTGCCTGACGAGGTTGCCCGCTATGGCTCCCTGTATTCCACGCGTTTGCTGGTGAAGCCCGGTATTACTGGTCCGTGGCAGGTTTCCGGTCGTTCGGATCTTTCGCAGGAGCAGAGCGAGTATTTGGACGTTTCGTACATCGAGAATTGGTCCATCGCTGGAGATCTCGCGATTCTCGCGAAGACCGTGCTCGTAGTCTTCCGCGGTACCGGTTCCTACTAAGCTGCGCATTGCGTTGCATAAACTCGAAAAATCGCCTCCCTTTCTAGTAAAAGGGAGGCGATTATTTTGTTGAGATTGGGTCAGTTTTTGTGCTTACTCTTCTTTCGGCTCCTTTGGCTCTTCTTGCCGCCCTCGTCGTAATAGTAATGGTAGTTGCCGTTCGAGGAGACCTTGCGTTCCTTCGCGAAGTTGAACACGAAGCCCATCACCGGAATGTTGAGGTTGTCGAGCTGAACGGAGATTTCCTTCAGATCGCTCTTCACAGTTATGTCACAGCCAGATACAATGCCGCTTTCGGGGAGCTAGGGGCTACGGGCTACGCGGCGCGCTGCACCATGGAAAGCTTCACCGGCGACTCTTTGTTGGAAGCGTGCAGCGACTTTTCCGCCACATTACTCAAGGATTCCGCCACGCTGTTAACAATGTCGGAATCCTGCTTTGCGGCGGGGTTCCATCTTCTTTGATTGCGTTTGCGATGCTGTAACCGTGTAGTGTATGTTCCATTTCAATTGGAGTGTAGAAAGTACCAAGAAATGGTGAAATTCCAATGAAAACTGTTGCTGGGAAAATATTTTAAAAATGAAAATGATTACAAAAGTGGTTGCGTGAGATGGCCTCATTGTGTTTTTCGTATTATGTTGTGTTCTTAAAGATACGAATATATATTCCCTAAGATTCGATTCGTTTTATTCTTAACAATGAGGTACAGTATTTCATGTAGTTATTTACAGTAAAGGAGGGATTTACATGTCCGTTCTTGATGGTTTCAAAGAAGTTGGCGAAAGAACGGGTGGCAAGTTGACCATGACGGTCATGCTTGAATCCGTTCGTTTTTCCAAGGGTGTTTCCGAAGTGCTCGGTCGTCCGGAATTCGTCAAACTGCTGGTGAATTACGAGCGCGGCAAGTTCGCAATCCAGGTGTGCGACGAGAACGACGATTTCGCGGTTCAGTTCAACAATCCGAACGCTGATCGTCCGGCTTCCGTGACCACTCGCAATCTTGACCTGCTTGTTGCAACGCAGAAGTTCTTCACTTTCCCGGAAGTGCCTGCAGACAAGATCGCCTACTTCGCCTTGGAAGGCGAATATCACAGCGATGAGCGCGTGATCCTCTTCGACGCCAAGAACGGGGTCCGCAGCGGCACCGTCGGCAAGCGTGGTCCGAAGGCCGGTCACGGCGGCCGCAAGCGCAGGAAGATCGACGACGTCAAGGAAGCTACGGTGATCGGCGCCAACAACGCCCTGTGAAACCGATAGTATCTTAGTGATATATCGAATCACAATATAGTTTGAGCCTCGTAATATCTTCAAATATTACAAGGCTCAAACTATATGCGTTGAATTACGAAAATTAAATTAAATATCAATCACCAGTCAGCATAAACTTTCAATACGAGCTTGCTTGAGATCAGATGGCGACGCATATCAGTAGCAGTGGTTGGCAAGCCAGTACGAATAGGCTCCCTGAATGGAACCGTAACGCTGTGCGCAATAGCCCCAGAACCACTTGAGCTGGGTCTGGTAATTGGTAGCCCAATCGGCGCCCGCGCTCACCATCTTGCTGCCAGGCAACGCCTGGGGCAGACCATAGGCGCCCGAACTCGGATTCGTTGCGGTGACGCTCCAGCCGGACTCATGGGTAATGATGTATACGGTGGCGGTGAAATCGGCTTCGGTGTAGCCGTTCGACAGCAGATAATCGTGAGCCCACTGCTGCATTTCGCCCGCCGGCACAGTGGTGCCGATCGACGCGGAAGCGCTGGAGGACGACGACGAAGTGGAGCCGGTGCCGACGAGAACGACCTTGTCGACCGGAGCCTTCTTCACATACGAGCTGATCATATTGGAGGAGACCACGGTGTCACCGGACTTGGTCACGAGGTTCGTGGTTTCCATCACGCCCTCTTCGCCCTCCGTCTCAACCTTCTCCTGGCCTTCCGGCAGGCTTGAGGTTTCCTTCTTGACGACATTGAAGCCGATGGCGGTGTCGGAAACCTCGACGCTCGCGCCGGCACGCTGAATGGTGATCACGGTTTTCTCATCGACCTTGGTGGTGAGCGAAGGGGAGACCGTGTCTTCCGGTTCGAGCGTGATATCACCCGCGTCAAGCACGGACTTCACGTCGGTGAAATTGGTGCCGGGCACCACGCGTGACTTGCCGTTGATTTTCACGGTGACGTACGAGGTGTCTCCATTAAGCAGCTCGCGGGCATTGCCACGGGACGCCTCCGCGGAATCGGTGACGGAGAAAGCCGTGACCTGATTGGCCGTATTCCGCTCCGCGGATGTGTAAAGATTGCGCGACACAATGCCGCCGGTAGCCAACAGGCCCATCGCCGCAATCGTTGCGGCGATCTTCACCAGCGAGGACTTGCTCGGCACGGTGAAGGTAGACGATTGGGCGTGCTTGCTGTGGTTAGCCATTCTGCTCCTAAACGCGCGTTCAGATCCTCGGCGAATTCACGCATGCTCGGCATGCGGTGCGCTGCCACACGAGGCTTCGCCGGAAAGCGCACATCTAACAAGCCAGTTTACCTCACGCCATGGAAACCGAGCGGGCGCATATGTAACAGGTGGGCAAAGCAAGCGTACGCAATAGGCGGGCAAAACAAAAAGTGCCGTTGATGTTTACCATCGAACGACACCTTTGAAATCGTTGTAATTTTCAGCCTACTCCACCTGCGCCTCAGCCTCTTCGGCAGCGGCCGCATTGACGTCCAGCTCCTTGGCCTGGGCGATCAGATCGTCCAGATCCGACGCGCGCAACGCGCCAGCCTGCTGGAATACGATCTGCTGGTTCTTGATCACCATCAAGGTCGGCACGGCCTGCACTTTGGCGGCGGAGGCGAGATCCGGATTCTGGTCGATATCGACCTTCGCGAAATAAATGTCAGGATTCGCTTCGCTTGCCTTTTCGAACGTCGGGCCGAACGCACGGCACGGACCGCACCAGGTTGCCCAGAAATCCACGAATACCAGATCGTTGGATTCCACAATCTGATTGAAATCCTCGGAAGTGACTGCATGCGTTGCCATGATTGCTCCTTGCTGTTCGTTCCATCGACGCGCGTGACGGGCTGCACCCCTCGTATGCGATTGCTTTGGAGTATATAACCGTGCCCCAACCCGACGCATTCCCGGCATGCGCAAGATCCGCTATCAGAGGAATCGTCTTCCATCGCACGCTTTTCCAGCCAATTCACACAAGATGCGTGATAATGGGACTATGCCAGTGATGAATGATGAAGTGCCCGACGAGGGCGATTTCGATGCAGGCCGCCGTCGCGGAGAATTCGACGACATCACGCCGGAGGATTTCATCCGCGGAATAGGAAACCCTCCAGGATGGCTTGCTTCCGGCGAAATCAACCGTATGCGCGGTGAAATGCCGATCCCGTACGTGCTTGTGGTGCCGGTGCGCACCGATGATCTGGGACGTGTCTCACAGGTCGGATCACTGCTTCGTGTGTCTGACGACGGCAGCATCGAACGAACGCTGATCGCCGGCCGCGTGCTCTACCACGAATCGTTGCGTGAGGCCGTGGCGCGCAATATCGCCAAGGATTTGGGAGATATCGCGTTGCCGCAGTTGCCAGTGAGCCTGCAGCCATTCACCGTGGCTGAATTTTTCCCGACGCCAGGACTGTCCGATTATTTCGATTCCCGCCAGCATGCGATCGCATTGTGCTATGTAGTGCCGATCGCGGGCGATTGCAAGCCGCAGGACGAGACGCTCGACGTGGAATGGGTCAACACGAACAGCGAGATCCTCGACACTTTCATAAACCAGATGAGCAACGGATACGGCACGATTGTGCGTCAGGCGATCGCTTGGGCCGGCAGGTAGCCGACAGGCTTATGGTTGACGTCGAAAACGGTCGGCCGTGGGCGCCAGGAAAGCGCGTGGCAGCTTGCGAATGCAGGCAGCGTAAGCGATAGATATATAGGCAATATAGGGGAGAGGAACGGAGTGAGACGATGACGATCGAATTACATAATAACGTGTATTGCGAGGGCGAGGGACTTCCCGTGGTGCTGGTGCACGGGTTCCCCGTGGACCACCGCATGTGGGACGAATGTGCGGAGGCGTTGGAGGCGGCCGCTGTGGAACATGGTATGAAACGGTTCCCGATCTGGGGTCCCGACATGCCCGGTGCGGGAGAAGGGCCGATTCCTTCCGATGAGACCAGTGGCGGCAAAGATGCGGACGGCGCTTTCCCGAACGGTTTGGACCATATGGCCGACGCCTATGTCGCGATGTTGCATGCGGCCGGTTACGACAAGGCGATTTGGGCGGGCCTTTCGATGGGCGGCTATCTGATTCTCGACATTCAGCGTTTGCACCCCGAAGCCGTCGCCGCACTGGCATTATGCGACACGAAGGCCGCCGCTGATTCCGAGAAGATGCGTGCGAAACGCATCGCGATCGCCGAGGAATGCGAATCGACGGGTACACACGAACCGGTTATGGGATTCGCCGCCGCCACGCCTGAGGATTCAACCATCAAACAGTCGGACGCCTACCGTGAACAGTTCACGACGTGGATCAACGAACAGCCTGCCGAAGGCATCGCATGGCGTGAGCGCATGGCGGCTGGGCGCCCGGATCTGAACGATGTGTTGCCTGCGATTACAGCACCGGTTGCGGTGATCTGCGGCGACAAGGATCCGTCGAGCCCGCCGAGCGTGATGACGCCGATCGCCGATGCGATGACAGGCACGAGTGCGGATATGACGGTGGTATTCGATTGCGGGCATTTCAGCGCCTATGAGCATCCGCAGGCGGTTGCCGACGCGCTGCTCGCGCTGGTGCGCAGGGTGCAGTAGCCGGTATTTTCCGTCGCTGCCGTCAATATCGCAATCAGAAATACAAAAAAGATATAAAAAAATAGAAAAGAAAATACGGAATAGAGAAAAAATATCCGCTCTATCAATCGTATTCAAGGAAAGAAGCAAGCGATGAGCGTGTTCTCACCATTGGCGCTGACTCAGGCACTGCCGTTCCTGCCACTTGCGCAAGGTGACATCGACTATGAGGTTTCGAGACGCGGCGAACCCGACCTGTTCGACACGGCGCTGCTGGAGCCGGCCACGAAGGTCATTCTCGTCAAAGACGGCATGGTGGCGGTGCCGCACGGACAGGGGGCCATCGCGGACTACGCCAACGTGCATATGCGTCTCGCGCAATTGCCCGGCGCCTACGTGGCGGCGGAACTGCACACGCATCCGACGGCGCTCGCCATATTCCTTGGATCGTATGGCGGCAAACGCGACGAACACGTGGTCGCCGTTGACGTGTCTCGCGTGAAAGCCGCGGAGACGGTGGCCGCAAGCAGCGAGCATATGGGCGCGGACGATGCGTTCGGCGAACAGCACGAACCGGAAGCGAAAACGTCGAAATCGTTGCTGGAAAGCGCTGCGGAACGATTCGACTGGGTCGATCTGCGCGGATTCGCACCGCATGCCAGCGCGCGCGAAGCAGGCCAGGCCACGACGGCGATCTCGCTGGGCGTATGGCATGCGCGCCAACGTCATTGCCCCACATGCGGCGCTCCGACCGAACCGGCGTTGGGAGGATGGGCGCAACGCTGCACCAGCGAAGCGGACGGCAAGCGACTGCTGTTCCCCAGAGTGGAACCGGCCGTCATCACGGCGATCGTGGACCATGAGGACCGTCTGCTGCTGCAGCACAACAGCGCATGGCGCAACACCGGACTGTACTCCGTATCGGCCGGCTTCGTGGAAGCCGGAGAAAACCTGGAGCATGCCTGCCGGCGCGAAGCCAAAGAGGAAGTCGGCATAGACATCGGCGAACTCAAATACTTGGGATCGCAGCCATGGCCGTTCCCCGCATCGCTCATGATGGCGTTCAAAGGCGTGGCCAACACCACCGACGTGCGCGTGGACGGCGACGAGACCCTGCAGGCGCGTTGGGTGACCCGCGACGAATACATGAACGAGTTGGTGGCAGGGCGTATGGAAGCTCCCGGAAAGGCCACCATCGCCCGCTACATGATCGAAGAATGGCTCGGCCACGACCTCCCGTAACAAGTTTCGGCACTGCTCTAGGGAAATACATACGATTGACGTAGAATGAGCTTTCATGAGCGAAGAAAACGATAACAAGCCGAATCTGGATGTGCCTGAGCATCTTGAATATTCCGACGAGCATGTGTGGGTGGATGCTTCCACCGAGCCGGCCATGGTGGGTATCACCGAATATGCGGCCGACCAGCTTGGCGAACTCGTGTATATCGATCTGCCGGAAGTCGGCACCGAAGTGCAGGCGGGCGACGAGGTGGCGGAACTGGAATCCTCCAAGGCGGTCACGCCGCTGGTCACTCCGGTGGCCGGCGTGATTCGCTATGTGAACAACGAGGCCGCCGACGATCCAAGCATCGTAACGGGTGACCCGTATGGCGAAGGCTGGATTTTCAAAATCGAACTTGAGGATGACGAGCCAGGACTGCTTTCCTCCGAGGAATACGCCAACATCGTGGCTCAGTGAACGGCACGATTCGGGAAATTGGATGGGAAATCATCGGTATTCCCTGAAAAATCCCTGATTTTCACGCTGGGGTACCAGGTAATTCAATAATCGCCTTTATAGTGGGGTTATGACCGAACCGCAGCCGTTGCCCCAGCGTGAACCGGATTCCATATCCGAAGATGACATGCCGACCGTGCCCATTCCCGCACGCAAGGTGGTCACCACCTTCGACGCGGCTTCGAAACACGAACGCATCGAAGTCAAGCCTCCGCTGACACGACTGTTCCGCCGCACCATTACCAGAGCGTTCAACAAGTGGGTGACGTTCTCAACAAGCATGGTGCTCAATCTCAACTGGTATCCGCGCGTGGAACCATATGTCGGCTACGGCACCGAACATTACTCTCGACTGATCTGCCGAACCGTGTACGGGCCCTTCAAACGTCAGGCGGGTCGTCTGACCCGTGGCATCCGTGCCATGCTCACCATCCCCTCGCCGCATACGAAGGTGCGCATCGCCATCGACGGCGTGCCCCTCGAAACCGTGCAGGTGGGCGCGTCCGAAGTGCACGACGAAGTGGACGCGCAGCGCAATGTCTCCAGTGAATTCGCAGCCTCCGATTCCGCAGGATATCTCGATCTCGTGGCCGAACATTCGCTCGAACCGGGCGTGCACGACGTGTCATACAAGGTACGCAGCCGCAAACCAGTCACAGCCAACCTGTTCACCATCCCCAGCGGTACGAAAGTCGGCGTGATCTCCGACGTGGACGACACCATCATGGTCACGCAGGCGCCAAGCCTGATGAAAGCCGCCTACAATCTGCTGCTGCTCGATCCAAAGAAGAAAATGCCGGTTGCGGGCATGAACCTGCTGTTCAACCGCATTGCGGACATGTTCCCGGACGCGCCGTTCTTCTACCTGTCGACATCTCCATGGAATGTGGAAAGCTCGATCCGGCATTTCATCGCCAACCATGGTTTTCCGGAAGGTCCGCTGCTATTGCGCGACCTCGATCCTCGCCCGAAAACGTTCATTCCTTCCGGAGTGCAGCACAAACTCGAGTATGCCGAACAATTGATGGCTGATTTTCCTGATATGAAGTTCATTCTGATCGGCGATGACGGGCAGAGGGATCCGACCACGTACGCCACGATCGCACGCCGATACCCAGGGCGTGTGCTGGCGATCGGCATCCGGCAGTTGTCTCCACGCGAAGTCGCCGGCAATCTCGGCACCGTTGCGGGGCGTGCGGTCACGCAGCCGATCCCGGTCACCGATGTCCCGGTATTCACGGGAACGACCGGCTCGAATCTGATGAAAACCATGCTGCCGTTCCTGAAACAACAGATGGGCGTCTGACTTTTTCGTACGCCCGGAGCAGGGGGTGCGTGCCGCGTGGGATTGGGAATGCAATGCCGGTATAATCGCGTGCATGACTGATTTTCGGGGTGAACAGGGCGCAACGGGCGCGCGAGAAAGCGACGAAAGCGTGCAAGACAAATGCGGGATGCCGATCGCGAAGCGTGTGCCGAAGGAGCGCGTATTCCACGGCGACACCTTCATCGACGAGTACGAATGGCTGCGCGACAAGGAATCGCATGACGTGCAGGATTACGTCGCCGCGCAGAACCGGTATTGCGAGCAGCGCATGGAACCGTTGAAAACCCTACGCTCCACACTGTTCGACGAGCTCAAGTCGCACGTTCAGGAAAACGACATGTCCGTGCCGACACGCATGGATGGCTACTGGTATTTCGTACGCACCCAGGAGGGCCAGCAGTATGCGGTGCAATGCCGTGTGCCTATTCGAGGCGCAGACGATTGGGATCCGCCAACCATTGAAATCGGCGTGCCCATCGACGGCGAACAAGTGGTGTTCGACACCAATGCCGAAGCGCAAGGCCATGATTTCTTCCGTATCGGCGGCATGGATATTTCCAAAGACGGACGTTGGATGCTGTACGGCATCGACACCAGCGGCGACGAACGTTACGATTTCCGCATCCGCAGCTTGGAAACCGGCAAGGAACTGCCGGAAGTGTTCGAGGGCATCGGTGGCGCCTGCTTCACACCGGACGCGCAATGGGTGTTCTATGTGAAGCTCGACGACGCGTGGCGTCCATACGCGGTGATGAGGCACCGCGTCGGCACTCCCATCGTCGACGATGTGGAGGTGTACCGCGAACGAGACGAACGATTCTGGGTTGGCATCGGCCTGTCGTTCGACGAACGCAATCTGGTGATCGGCACCGGGTCGAAGACTACCACCGAGGTATTGCTGCTTTCCACCGACGATCCGGAAGGCGAATTCCGCGCGTTCATTCCGCGCGAGCAGGACGTGGAATACGACGTGAGTTTCAGCCGTTTCGAAGGTGCCGGCGAATGCGGTGAGGATATTCCGCTCGCCGTGGTCTATCACAATGCGTTGAACCCGAATTTCGAAATCGATGTGATCGACATGCGCTCCCATGAGCCCCCGTACCGTTTGGGTGAGGGCGTGCGTGTGGCCGTCGGTTCGCCGTACGGATGCGAGCACGGCGACGAGGTCGAACCGGGCGCTTCTGAGATGCCGATCGGCACACCGTATTCCAATCCCTGCAATCCAGCCATTTTGCAGGGCGCGCATGGTCTTGGCATTGAGGGGATCTCGATTCACCGGCATTATGTGGCGTTGCAGTACCGGGCGGAAAGCCTGACGCATATTGCGGTGATGACGAAGGATGCCGCTGCGGAGGATTTTCTTGCGGGGCGTCCATGGAAGTTCACCGAGCTGGTTCCCCACGCGTTGGAAGACGATTGGGATGTCGACGAGTCGGTGGACGAGATCAACGAGGAACGTGCCGAAGTGTGGGGCGCGCTCGACCAATTGGCCGCCGCGCAAGGCGAGGGGTCGGCCGTGCATGGGGTTTCCCGCAAGGCGATGACCTCATCGGATGGTGCGACCGCCGATGCGATGCCGGGGGAGACCCGGCGCTTGTATTCGATTGGTGTGGGAGGCAATCCTTCGTATGATGCGCCCCGCATGCGCTACTCGTTCTCCAGTTACACGCGTCCCGGCGAACTGCATGATATCGATCCGGCGACCGGCGAGGATCGCCTGTTGAGGCGTGCCACGGTGCTTGGTGGATTTGAACCGCGCGAATACATGGAGCGCAGGGTGTGGGTTACCGCCCGCGATGGCGAGCGCATTCCTGTTTCCTTGGTGTGGCGCAGGGATGTGCCTGCGTGTGATTCGGCGATGTTCGTTACCGGGTATGGCGCGTATGAGATCAGTTCGGATCCGGGATTCTCGGTGTCTCGCATCAGCATGCTTGATCGTGGTGTGCTTTATGCGGTGCCGCACATTCGCGGCGGCGGTGAGATGGGTCGTGCTTGGTATGAGCAGGGGCATTTGCTCAATAAGAAGCATTCGTTTGAGGATTTCGTTGATGCCGTGCGTGCGTTGCAGTGTGCCGGTTTGGCGTCGCCTGCTCGCACGGTGGCCGATGGCGGTTCCGCCGGTGGCCTGTTGATGGGTGCCGTGGCGAATATGGCTCCCGAATGTTTCGCGGGCGTTGAGGCGGATGTGCCTTTTGTGGATGCGTTGACGTCGATTCTTGATCCGTCGTTGCCGTTGACGGTTACGGAGTGGGATGAGTGGGGCGATCCGCTGCATAATGCGGACGTGTATCGGTATATGAAGGAATATACGCCGTATGAGAATGCGCCGTCTGATGCAAATGATGCGCGGGTTGCGGTTTTTCCCAAGATTTTCATTACCACGTCGATGAATGACACTCGTGTGCTGTATGTGGAGCCGATGAAATGGTTGGCCCGACTGCAGCGTGCGGGCGTGGATGCCGTGGCGAAGATTGAGGTCGAGGCTGGTCATGGGGGTACGTCTGGAAGGTACAAGCAGTGGGAGGAGATCTCCTATGAGAATGCTTGGTGCCTTGGCGTGATGGGTATTACCAGCTGATTAGGCTGTGCGATTTGTGAGATTCGTATGATTCATGCTTTTCGTGTGTTTCGTACAGGAAAGCGGCATGGAGTGTCCATTAGTTGAGCGTTACGCGTCCACGTGCTGATTCGTTGACTAGAGTCGCGTGCTATGAGTGATTCTGCAAAGAAGTACACCATCGCCGTCATTCCGGGCGATGGCATTGGCAAGGAAGTGACTCCGTGGGCTCAGAAGGCTCTGGAGAAGGCGGCCGAGGGCGTTGCCGAATTCGATTACGAGAATTTCGATCTTGGCGCCGAACGTTACCTGCGTGACGGTGCGATTCTTCCGGAAGAGGAAGAGGAACGCATCAAGAAGACCGACGCGATCCTGTTGGGCGCAGTCGGCGATCCGCGTATCAAGGCCGGCATTCTCGAACGTGGCCTGCTGCTCAAGCTCCGTTTCGATCTCGACCAGTACGTCAACCTGCGTCCGTCCAAGCTGTACAAGGGCGTGACCTCCCCGCTCGCCAACCCGGGTGATATCGACTTCGTCGTGGTGCGTGAAGGCACCGAAGGCCTGTACTGCGGCGCCGGCGGAGCGGTTCGCCGCGGCACCCCGAACGAGGTGGCCACCGAAGTTTCCATCAACACCGCCTACGGCGTGGAACGTGTGGTGCGTTACGCCTTCCAGCTGGCCATGAAGCGCAGGAAGCATGTGACCCTCGTGCACAAGAAGAACGTGCTCGTCAACGCCGGAGACATGTGGCAGCGCATCGTCGATAAGGTCGCCGAGGAATATCCGGAAGTTTCCCACGACTATCTGCATATCGACGCGACCACCATTTTCATGGTGTCGAATCCGTCCCGCTTCGACGTGATCCTCACTGACAACCTGTTCGGCGACATCATCACCGACGAGGCAGGTGCCGTGGTCGGCGGTGTCGGATACTCCGCTTCCGGATGCATCAACGCTTCCGACGAATACCCGTCCATGTTCGAGCCGATCCATGGTTCCGCACCGGACATCGCAGGCCAGAACAAGGCCAATCCGACCGCCGCGATCCTTTCTGCGGCCATGCTGCTGCGTCATCTCGGTTTCGACGAAGCCGCCGCCAAGATCGATGCGGCCGTCGAAGCGGACATCGAAGAGCTGGGATCCGCTACCCGCTCCACCGACGAGGTCGGACGCGACATTCTGGCACGCATGTGACATATGATCCGGAACGCATGATTGCGCCGGATATGTTCGCCTGTTGAGACGCCTGTCGAAATCGAGTTCATGCTTGAATTCGACAGGCGTCTCGCATATTCAGGGGGATTTCAGGGATTGCTTTCAGGGTGGATGAAAGCAACAAGGCAAATTATGGGATATTGTTGAAACCATGAGTGACAACAATGCCGATTACAACGGTTCCGGCCAAGACGAGTATTTCGCGACGAACGATTCAACTCAAGCCGATTACAGGCAGTCGCAGGATGGCTACAATCAGCCTGCATCACAGCCGCACAATCCCAACCCGTACGCATCGCAGCAGCCTGTGCAGGGATATGCCCCGGGTACGCAGGGCAACAACATCCCCGGCGGTACGTACGGCAATGGTCAGCCATATGGTCAGTCGGCTGCCTACGGTTCGTCCGTCCCCGCATATGGCTCGGCCGCTCCCGCTTACGGGCAGCCGACTCAGCCTGCGCAACCTGCACAGCCCATCTACGGCCAGCCGACGTACGGACCTACGGATTACGCACAATCGGCGCAGGCCCCCTATTATCAGGAGCCGACTCAGCCCCAATACACGCAGTCCGCATACAATCAGCCACCAACCTACGCGCAGCAGACCTACTATCAGGCGACCCAACAGCAGCCCGGCTATGGCTACGCGCAGAAGTCGAAGATCGTCGCCGGCCTGCTCGGCCTGTTCCTCGGCACCCTCGGCGTGCACAACTTCTATCTGGGATACACAGGCAAGGCCGTGGCCCAGCTGTTGCTGACCCTGATCGGATGGATCATCCTCATCGGACCGATCATTTCCGGAATCTGGGCTCTGATCGAAGCCGTCCTCATCCTGTGCTCCAGCTACGGGTCCAACTGGCACCGCGATGGGCACGGCCAAGAACTCCAAGATTGATGGGCAGAGGGCTGTACAAGCAGCCGGGCGGCAAACTCGTAGGGGTTTCCGTCCGGCTTTCTGATGACATTCCAGCATATTTCCGCGAATGTGCAAGTTCCATCCAATCCGTGGAACAATGTCGGATCGACGGCGATTTCTTTCTTGACGGCGATGACAAGGATTCCCGCCGACTATTGCAGGATTGGGAAAACTTGCTGCAAAGCCAGCGAGGCGCGCCCACACGCGACATTACGCGACGATTGCAAGCGATTACCGCGAACTATCCGAACGTGCGATTGGTGGGTATGACGGCAGAAGGCATTGCCATCGCTTTTCTCCGCGCAATCACAGGCAGTGAATCGCGTAATGCGGAAGATGCAACGGGCAACGGAAATATCGCGAGGTCCACGAAACAATATTCCGGGGAACAACCGGGAATGCATAATGCGCTGACACAAGAGGAATATCTGGAACGCTGGCGGGACCTGAAACCGACCGTCATCCACGACAAGCCGCGCGACCCGAACGAACAAATGGAAACCGACATCGCATGGGCGCGCGAAGTGGCGGCAGGCAAACGCGAACCCACGCTGCGTATCTGGGAATGGGCCGCTCCGGCCGTGGTCATCGGCAAATTCCAGTCGCTCGAAGACGAAGTCAATACGGCGGTCGCGCAGAAGGAAGGATTCACCGTGGTCCGACGTTGCACCGGCGGCGGGGCGATGTTCATCGAACCGGGCAATACCATCACCTACTCGTTGTACGCGCCGTTCGATTTCACCCAAGGCATAAGCATCGAGGAATCATACCGGCTCTGCGATTTCTGGCTGGTGCGCGCGCTTAAGGAACTCGGGCTCGACGTACGATTCGCCGGACTCAACGACATCGCCACGCAATACGGCAAACTCGGCGGAGCCGCACAACGCCGATTCACACCAGTAGAGGGAGGGCCTGGCGCCATACTGCACCACGTGACCCTCGCCTACGATATCGACGCGGAAAAAATGGGGCGGGTATTGAACACCTCACGTGAGAAAATGTCGGACAAAGCGGTGAAATCAGCGGTAAAACGAGTCGATCCAATGCGCTCGCAGACGGGTATGAGTCGTGAAGACGTGGTTGAACGGCTGCTCGACGCCGCCAGGCGAGTTACAATGTAGCCCGATGGTCGAAGCCGCCCCTGATATCAAGGGCAATGAGAACGTTACGAAAGCTTGGTGTTCCGTGAGGGCATGTGGAATCGCAACAAGCTTTCGAAGCCGCGGCAGCGCGCCCGGCAACACGCCTGGTGGCGTGCCCAGAGGATGTGCCTATGAACGGAGGTGTGACAAATGGCTACGCCAAACGAGACCAATAGTGGACCCAGTGGCGAAAGCGCGACGTTGCTGCACACCGCGTTGTTCAAGCAGGTTTCTTCCGAAGAGGCGGAGGAACTGCTGCCGCATCTGCAGCATGCCGAATACAGCAAGGGCGACTATATTTTCCGCGAAGGCGACACCGATCACCGCATGTATCTGCTGGAACGCGGGCGCGTCAAACTGATCCGGCAATCGTCCGACAGACGTGTGCAGTTGTTGAGCATTCATGCGTACGGCGAAGTGCTGGGTGAGATTCCGGTGTTCGATCCGCATGGTGGACCGCGCACCGCGTCCGCCGTGGCCATGACCAGTGACACGAAAGTCGTATGGCTTGAGCATGACGCCCTGTTCGCATGGCTTGACGAGCATCCGCGCGTGGCCGTCGACATGCTTCAGGTGCTCGCGCATCGCATGCGTGACAACAACGAGCGCATTTCGGAGCTTGTGTTCATGGACGTGCCGGGACGTTTGGCGAAAACGCTGCTGAATCTGGCGTCACGCTTCGGCGAGCCGGTCGAGGCGGGGTTGAAGGTGCCGCACGATCTGACGCAGGAGGAAATGGCGCAGCTGGTCGGTTCGTCGCGCGAGACGGTGAACAAGGCGCTGATGGATTTCGCCAACCGTGGATGGATTGCGCGTGAGGGCCGTTCCATCATCATCTACCAGCCTGGCATGCTTATTCGACGATCGAGACGATAATTTTCGACTGTTTTCCAGTGTTTTTCAAGTTTTACGGTTGTTTGTGAGAAACCCGTGATGGCTGCGATCGGCCGGTTGATTAGTAGACCCACCACTTTAGAATGGGCACCATGCCCGAAAAGAAGACTTTGACCGTTCAACGTGTGCTCGCACTCGTGATTGCCTACATCACGCTGAGTGTGGGTGGCGGCGTGGCCGCCAGTTTGTTCCTCCTACCGGCGGTTTTCGGCGCGAACAGCGTCGCCAAGGCGGTTATTCCGTCGCTGTCGGTCGAAGGTATTGATTTTGATGTGACCAGCCTGCCGCAGAAGTCGACCATGTACGCTTCCGATGGCACCACGAAAATCACCGAATTCTGGGATCAGAATCGTGAAGTCGTGCCGTTGAAGAAGATTTCCAAATACATGCAGCAGGCCGTGGTAGCGCGTGAAGACAGACGATTCTTCACTCACGGCGGCGTTGATGTGCAGGGTGTGTTCCGCGCGTTCGTCCAAACATATATGAAGGGCGACCATCAGGGCGGTTCCTCCCTTACCCAGCAGTATGTCAAAAACGTGCTGATCCTGCAGGCGCAGCAGGATGACGATCCGATCGCACAATACCATGCGTCGGAAGATACCATCGCACGAAAAATGAGGGAAATGCTGATTTCCGTGCAAATGGAAAAGCAGTATTCCAAGCCTGAAATTTTGCAGGGATATCTCAATATCGCACAGTTTGGCGGCAATAGCCTCTATGGCGTGCAGGCGGCTGCGAAGCGGTATTTCAACACCACCGCAGATCAGCTGAACATCGTGCAGTCCGCCACCATCGCGGCAATCACCAAGAATCCGAACGCTTACGATCCTTCCGTCGAATCGAACCAGCCGGAATCCGAGAAGCAACGCAATATCGTGCTGCAGCTGATGAACGAGCAGGGCTATATTTCGGATGCGGAATATCAAGAGGCGGTCAATACTCCGCTCGCAGATACGCTTGATGTCCAGCCTATTTCCACCGGTTGCATGGCCGCGGACTATGATGCGGGCTATTTCTGCGATTACGTGGTGCATAAGATTTTGAATTCCAAGGAATTCGGCAAGACCAGCGAGGACAGGGAAAGACTGCTGAAAGAGGGCGGTCTGAAGATCGTCACCACGTTGGATATCGATGCCAACACCTTGTTGAACGAAACCGCGCGCAACACCATCCCACCGGAAGATTCCTCCGGCATGGAAATCGTGATGGCGTCCGTCAAACCGGGTACCGGAGAAGTGTTGGGCTTCGGTCTGAATCGAACGTATGATGCCACCGAAGCGGCGCAGAACGACCAGACCAGGGATTCCATGAACTATGCCGTGGATCGAGAAGACGGCGGCGGCATGGGCTTCTCCATCGGCTCGTCGTGGAAGCCTGTCAATCTGGTGGCATGGATGGAAGCGGGACATTCCGTCAACGAAAACCTGCAGACGTCCACGAGGTATTCGACCTCGTTGTTCGCATGCGATCGTTATACCGGCGGCACTGATACGTGGAACGTCACCAACGCAATAACCAATGGAACGGTGAACCCGGAAACGCCGGCATTGGCTTTGGCAAGGTCTCATAACACCACGCAGGCTTCCATGGGATCCATCATCGGCTTGTGCAAGATTGCCGATACCGCAACTGAACTTGGCTATCATGATGCGAATACCGGTGAGACGCTCGACAAGACCTCATCATTCGTGCCTGCCATGATGGTCGGCAACGTCAACGTGTCCCCGCTGACGATGGCAAGCATCTTCGCTGTATATGCGTCCAATGGCGTGCAGTGCGATCCGATCGCGCTGAAGCAGGTGACTGATGTGGACGGCAATGATATTAAGGTGCCTTCCGCGAACTGCCATCAGGCGGTCGATCCGGAAATCATCCAAACGCTTGCTTGGGCCATGAATCAAGGCGTTGTCCGTCCTGACGGCGCAGGCGGTGTGGCACAGCTAGCCAATGGACGTAAGACCTTCGCCAAGACCGGTACCCACGAGGATCAGCTAGTTACGACGGGTGGTTTCATTCCGAACCAGATCGCCACATTCGTGCTCGTCGGTGACGTGCAGAACCCGGTTGGCCACCCGATTGCGAATATCGCTATCAACGGCCAGTACCACAGCTACTGGGATGGTTCCACCATCGCGGCCCCGGCATGGCGTGACTTTATGAATGCTTATGCGGAACGCAAACAGCTGCCGATTGACAACGATTATGGGCAGCCTGCGGCCAAGTATTCCGCAACATCCAGCACGGTCACCAAGATCGGCGGTGGAAAGCAGAATGCCACCCAGCAGCAAAGCACAATCATTCAGCAGCAGAACCAGTCGCTTCAGCAGCAAAGCCAGCAGAACGACCAGCAGGATGATCAGGATCAGCAGCAGACCGAAGATGAGTGACGCTTCCGCAATTCAGCGAATGGAAGTGAACAATCAATGAACGTCCGCCACGCTCGGCGGGCGTTCTGCGTAGAATGCAGATAGTGCCGGTTTTATGGCACGAAATCTCCAGAGAAGCTCAAGGGGAATACAAGAAGAAGGTTCAGCCGATCGGCATGGAGCCAGTAGGTGCGACCGGAGGGGAGCTACTACGATGAGCGAAGACGAAAAGAAGGCGAAGCGGTCGAAGAAGGCCAAAACCAATGGCACGGTTGGCCTGTTCGATCCTATGACTTTGCGTGGCATGACCGTGCGCAACCGCATCTGGCTGCCGCCAATGGACACGTATTCCGCGTTGGCCCAGGATGGCCTGCCCACGCCATTCCACTACCAGCATTATGTGTCACGTGCCATGGGCGGTTTCGGCATGGTTATCGTGGAAGCCACCGCAGTGACGCCGGAGGGTCGTATTTCGCCGTGCGACTTGGGATTGTGGGCCGACGAGCAGATGGACGCATGGCGTTGGATCGTTGCCGATGCGAAGGCCGCCGGCGCGACGATGGCGGTGCAGCTCAACCATGCCGGACGCAAGGCTTCCACCGGCTGCTTCTCCATCGGATACGAGCATGAGAGCGTGCCGGAAGAGCAGGGCGGATGGCAGACCGTGGGGCCAAGCGCCAACGCGTTCGGGCCGTTGGACAAGCCTCGCGAACTCACCGTTGACGAAATCCATGCCATCGTCGACCAGTTCCGCGACGCCGCTTGGCGTGCTTATGATATCGGCTTCGACGCGGTGGAAATTCATGCGGCCCACGGCTATCTGCTGTCGCAATTCCTCGATCCGCTGATCAACGAGCGCGAGGATGAATACGGCGGATCGTTCGACAACCGTATCCGCATACTGGTCGAAGTCGTGGACGCCGTGCGTTCCGTCATCCCCGACACCATGCCGGTGCTGGTGCGCGTTTCCGCGACCGATTGGGCCGCCGGAGGCTGGGATCTCGATCAGACCGTCGACCTTGCCAAAGTCCTGAAGAAGCACGGTGTCGATCTGATGGACGTCTCCACCGGAGGCATGATTCCGGGCGTGACCATTCCCGTCAAACCCGATTATCAGGTTCCATTCGCCGAACAGGTGCGCTCGCGTGCCGAAATTCCAACCACGGCCGTCGGATTGATCACCAAGCCGAAGCAGGCCAAGAAGATTTTGAAATCCGGTGCCGCCGACGCCATCGAAATCGGACGTGCGGCGCTTCGTGATCCGAATTGGCCTCTTCGCGCCGCCCACAAGCTCGGTATTCCGACCGAAGATGCGCCCTACCAGCCGCAGTATGTGCGTGGCGCATACTAAACGCAACCAATAACCAAGGTAATATCGAACAACAATCGAACAACAATAATGCGCCCTGCACCGCGTTGGCGGTCGCAGGGCGCATTATTATTTGGTGCTCGCTGCCGATTGAAATAATCGGTATCAGGCGTCGATGCCGACAGCCTGGCTCACATGGTCGAATCCGTCGCGCTTGAGCAGTTCGGCAAGGCCGCGCTTCAACACGGTGATCTGCTGCGGTCCGCGATACATCAGCGAGCTGATGAACATGACCAACGACGAGCCGGAACGAATCTTCGCATACGCCTGCTGCGGAGTGAACACGCCGCCGATGCCGGCAATCGCAAAACGGTCGCCATACTCGCGGTACACCTGCTTGATGCGTTCGTTGCTGGCCTCATAGCATGGCGAACCTGACAGTCCGCCCTCCCAATCGCGAGGAATCTCCATGCCGGCGCGGTCCTTCTGCAGATTCGCAATCGACAAGCCCTGCACATTGTGTTCGGCAAGCACGTCAAGCAGATCCTTGAACTCTTCCCAGGACTTATTCAACGGCATCTTCACCAGCGTGGGCTGTGGACGTTCGATCTTGTCGAGTTCGGTGAACAGCTTGTCGAGCGCTTCAGGGCTCTGATTGAACGGTTCGCCGGCCATCGTGTTCGGGCAGGAGATGTTCACTTCGACCATGGCGGTGCGACCGGCCGTGCGGCGCATCGAAATGCAGTAATCCTCGATGCCTTCGTCCAAATCGCCGGTCTTATCGTCATTCGTACGCGCGATCGACACGGAAATCTGCATGTCGCGCGCCTTCGTCCAAGCCTGTTCCGCGCGCGGAACAACGATTTCCGAACCCTCATTGGCAAGACCGACATGCACCATCATCGAATCATATTCGGGCAGACGGTGGAACCACGGCTTCGGATTGCCGGGGCACGGACGAGACGTGGTGGATCCGACCGTTTCGAAGCCGAAGCCGGCGTTGTCGAGCAGCACCGGCATCTCGCAGTTCTTGTCGAGGCCGGCGGAAAGGCCGAACGGATTGACGAAGTCGACGCCCATCACGCTGGTTTCCAGCACGGGGTCGGAATAGTTGAGCATTTCACGGCACGCCCACATCAGCGGCGGAATGTTCTTGGTGATCTTGCAGAACTGAATCATCTGGTCGTGCGCCACATCGGGCGTCTGATTGAACACGAAATGCGGCTTGATGATGTGCTTGTAGCCGAAGGTGAAGAGATCTGTGGTGGCTTTGTTCACCGCATCGTGCCAGAAATTCTCAGAAACATACGTCATGGTTCACTATTCTCGCACCGTTTGTCGCAGGAAAGCAACACGTCGATTGATTTCGCTGACGGGATGTCGACGTTCGTTTTTGTTCGATTTGAACGATTACAGGAGTGCCAAGTATATTTTTTCGTGAGGAAAACGCGCGAAACGCTCATCTCAGTTTTTATTTTGAGTGAACATGTGCGATAATGTTCGAATGATATCGTCACAACGTCAGCATTTGATTTTGAGCAGGTTGCGTACCCGCGGTGCGGTGCGTATCACCGCATTGTCCAAGGAATTGGGCGTTTCCGCCATGACCATCCGACGCGATATCGCCGATCTGGCCGACAAGGGTCTGCTGAAGCGTGTGCACGGCGGCGCCGTCACCACCAGCACGCTGCTGAGTGAGCCGCTGTTCTCCGTAAAGTCGCAGATGGACATCGGATTGAAGGACGCCATCGCACAGGAAGCCATCAAATATGTGGCACCCGGCGACGTGATCGCCATCGGCGGCGGCACCACCGCATACGTATTCGCGCAACATCTGTTGGAATCACAGCAGTCGTCGGGGATCACCATCCTCACCAACTCCATTCCGGTGGCGGAACTGGTGCAGGCGCTGGAATCGAAAGACGTGGAAGTCATCGTGACCGGCGGCGTGACCACCCGATCCAACTCGCTCGTAGGCCCGATCGCAGACAAAGTGGTGGCCTCCCTGCGCGTCAACACAGTCTTCCTGGGCACGCATTCCGTGTCCATTCCGCGCGGCTTCCTCATGCCGAACTCGCTTGAGGCCGCAACCGATATGGCAATGATGGACATTGCCGATCGCACCATAATTTTGACCGATCACACCAAGTGGAGCTGCACATCATTGTCGCTTTTCGCACGCTTCGACCAGGTGGACACGGTCATTACCGATGATGGACTAGACCCCGATTCGGTTGGGAAAACAAGGGATTTGGTTAAAGAGCTCGTGCTGGCGCACCAGAACGAGCCTATTCAGGAAGGTGAATAACCATAATGAGTGAATTCGCAAACTACACTCCGGGAGAGTACGCGAAGGAACACATTCGCATCACGCCGACCACGCTCGCCGATGGCCGCGCTTTCTTCTACCTCGACGATGATCCGGAATACGTTTCCGGCGCGAAGACGCGCGAACTGAACGATCCTCGTCAGCTGGCATACCGTTTCTCCAACCAGCTCAACGCGGCCGGTGAGGAAGTGCCGTACGCTGCTCCGGAAATGCGTCGCGATCCACTGACCGGCGACTGGATTCCTATGGCGACCGCACGCATGAACCGTCCGATCACCGCGGGCCCTGGCGCCACCGCCAAAGGCAACCCGCTGGCCGCACGCAAGCCGGGCGACCCGTACCAGGACGGCGAAGTGCCGGACACCGACTACAACGTGGTCGTGTTCGAAAACCGCTTCCCGTCCATGGTTCGCGTGCCGGGCCGTTCCGAAGCCGTGGAATACGTCAACGGCAACCCGCTGTGGGAGAAGAAGCTCGCCGCAGGCCGCTGCGAAGTGATCTGCTTCGACCCGGACGAAAATGGTCTGCCGGCAGACCTGCCGGTCTCCCGTCTGCGCACCGTCGTGGAAGCATGGGCGTTCCGTACCGCCGAAATCTCCAAGATGGAAGGCATCGAACAGATCTTCCCGTTCGAAAACCACGGACAGGAAATCGGCGTCTCCCTGGCACACCCTCACGGACAGGTCTACTGCTACCCGTTCATCGCGCCGAAGATGGAAGCCGAACTCAAGCAGACCGAAGCCTACCATGAGAAGACCGGCGGCAACCTGCTCAAGGATCTCATGAACTCCGAAATCGAAGCCGGGGAGCGCATCGTCATGCGCAACCACAGCTGGGTGGCCTACGTGCCAGCCGCAGCCCGCTGGCCCCTCGAGGTGCATGTGGCTCCGGTGCGCGACGTGCTCACCCTCGACGAGCTCAACGACCAGGAACGTTGGGATCTGGCCGTTATGTACTCCACCCTGCTCAAGCGCGGCAACGCGTTCTTCGACAAGGGTGACGGCAAGGGCATGGACCTGCCGTACATCGCAGCATGGCACCAGGCTCCGATCCACGACGCACGCCGTGAAAACTACCGCCTGAACCTGCAGTTCTTCTCGTTCCGCCGCGCAGCCAACAAGATTAAGTATCTGGCCGGATCCGAATCCGGCATGGCCGCATGGGTTTCCGACACCACGCCGGAACTCATCGCCAAGCGCTTCCACGAGCTCGGACCAATCGATATCGAAGGCTGAAAGCCAATAAAACCCAAAGGACAAAACACCAATGACTGCTGTTGAATTCATTGAGCCGCTCTCGCACGACGAGGGTGTGAAGAACGCGACCGATCTGTTCCGTGCCACCTACGGTGAGGAGCCGGCTGGCGTATGGGCCGCACCGGGCCGTGTGAACCTGATCGGCGAACACACCGACTATAACGCGGGCCTGTGCCTGCCGATCGCACTGCCGCACCGCACGTTCATCGCGCTCAAGCCGCGTGAAGACACCAAGGTGCGCGTGGTTTCCGACGTTGACTCCGAAAACGTTACCGAAGCCGACCTCGACGGCCTGCAGGCCGGTGGCGTGGAAGGCTGGGCCGCCTACCCGGTAGGCGTTGCCTGGGCATTGCGCGAAGCCGGCTTCGATGCGGTGCAGGGCTTCGACGCGGCATTCTCCTCCTGCGTGCCGCTCGGATCCGGTCTGAGCTCCTCCGCAGCCATGACCTGCTCCACCGCCTTGGCGTTGGATGACGTGTACGGTTTGGGTTATGGCGCATCCGATGCCGGTCGTGTGACGCTGATCAACGCCGCCATCAAGTCTGAAAACGACATGGCGGGCGCGTCCACCGGTGGACTCGATCAGAACGCATCCATGCGCTGCACTTTCGGCCATGCGTTGCGTCTTGATTGCCGTCCAGAGCTGAGCCCGCTGGAGAACGTCTCCCAGCAGGAATTCGATCTCGACAAGTATGGTCTAGAACTGCTGGTGCTTGACACTCAGGCTCCGCACCAGCTCAACGACGGACAGTATGCCCAGCGTCGCTCCACTTGCGAGAAGGCCGCCGAAATCCTCGGCGTGGCCAACCTGCGTGTGGTCGCCGACAGCATCGCCAAGTCCGACGATCCGTTCCAGGCGCTCAAGGAAACGCTCGACAAGCTGGAAGACGACACGATGAAGAAGCGCGTGCGCCACGTCATCACCGAAATCGCCCGTGTCAACTCCTTCGTGCGTGCCTTCGCCAACGGCAAGATCGACGAGGCCGGCCGACTGTTCAACGCGTCTCATGATTCGCTCGCTGCGGATTATGAAGTGACTGTGCCCGAGTTGGATATTGCCGTGGACGTGGCTCGTGTCAACGGTGCGTATGGCGCGCGTATGACCGGCGGCGGCTTTGGTGGCTCCATCATCGCTCTGGTGGATAAGGGCCAGGGGCACGAGATCGCACAGAAGATTGCTGACCGCTTCGAAAAGGAAGGTTTCAACGCACCTCGCGCCTTGCCGGCGTTCGCTGCGGCTTCCGCGAGCCGTGAGGCCTGATCGCAGAAGCTGATGCAAAAACGCGCGTTGGCGCACGTCCATGAAAAGGACGTGCGCCAACGCGCGTTTTTCATGATTTACTGTGGACCAGATGGCGCACGGCGTATCCCGCGGCGATGGACAGCAGACACGATGCCGAATGCTTCATCTCCGGCTCCCGGGCGGCTACGTATTTGGTTTGGTGCTGTCTGTGAGCGTACTCGTGCTCTCCTTCTTCCTGAAGGAGGAATGCGGCTTTCGTAAGTAGCGACGTGTCGCTTTGGTGGCCGTCTTGCTTGGCTACGTTTTTGCGCGTACAACGGACGGGCTGTACGTGTATTTGATGAAAAACGATACGTTATACGATTAACGGCGTGTCGCGATGTGGATGATTCCGGTGTTCTGCAAGAACGGCAGTATGGAGCCGAAGTTTACGTTTGCAGCGCTGGTCGGTCTGGTAGATGAGAGCGTTAACTATTGAAATAAACGATTAACGTTTGACATTAAACGATTAACGATTTACAGTGTTAATCACCGCAAAGAAACAACCACAAAGCAAGTGGCTGACGGGGTCGTACCGGTGCGTCTTACATCGGTACGAGGAGGAAACATCAAGGAAGAAGGAGCCTAATCATGGCACGAAGAAGTGTTCGCCTGTTGGCATCAATAGCTGCAGTCGCGACTATGGTCACGACGTTTGCCGCCTGCGGCAACAAGCAGGCCACCACAGACGAGAACGGCAAGCCGATCGTCAACATTCTGGTTCGTCGCAACGTGACCGACCATCCGATGCAGGACACCCAGTACACCAAGGATCTGGAAGCCGCTTGCGACTGCACCATTAAATGGCAGGAAGTCTCCGACAACGCGTGGGGCCAGCAGAAGAGCGCCAAGATGGCCGCCGGTGAATTCCCGGACATTGGCTTGAGCTTGTTCAGCATGGTGGATGCGGCCAAGTACAGCACCTATTTCGAGGATCTCAAGCCGCATCTGGACAAGATGCCGAACGTCAAGAAGTTCCTCAAGGCCCAGCCGGGCGCCGCGAAGTACGTTACCGATGGCACCAAAATCGCCATGCTGCCCTCCGACCGCGGCAAGGGTTACGAGGTTTCCGGCACTCACATGTTCATCAACAAGACCTGGCTTGACAAGCTCGGCCTCCAGATGCCGACCACTTGGGACGAGCTCGAGAACGTGCTCGATGCATTCAAGACCCAGGATCCGAACGGCAACGGCAAGGCTGATGAGGTGCCGATGAATATCCGCAGCCTCGGCTTCGGCCTGTGGAGCCCTCTGGCGCTGATGAACTCCGAAGGTGTGGTCACCTCCTTCATGGGCGGCGGCGCTTCCGAACAGGGCTATTATGTGGACAACGGCAAGGTTAAGAGCTATTACACCTCCGACGCGCTCAAGGACGTCGTCTCCTACCTGCACGGACTCATGGCCAAGGGCCTTATCCCGAAGGATGTGCTCACCCGCGACGCCTCGCAATACACTTCGCAGACCGTCAGTGACGGCAAGACCGCGCTGACCGGCGTCTCCTTCGGTTGGTCCAACTACGCCGAATACGGCAACGCGCTTGGCGACCAGTACGTCACCCTGCCGCCGCTGAAGAAGGACGCCTCCACGCCCGACTCCCAGGTCAAGTGGGATTATTCCCAGGACGCTTGCCGCTGGGCCTACTCCGGTTCCGGCCTGACCGTCAACCCGAACGCAGCCAACCAGGACGCCATCTACAAGGTGATCGACGCCATGTATGGCGAGAAGCTTTCCGTGGCTGGATTCTTCGGTTCCATCCCGGATATCGTCTCCGATGACGGCGACCACCAGTACACCATCGACAAGGCTAAAGCTTACGCCGAATATCCTGATACCCGCGCCGTCGCCCTGCAGGACCGCTTCGGTGGCTGGATCCGCGACGACGTGAAGATGGTCAACGACACCAACGCCGACCAGGTCACTGCGTCCGACTTGGCCATTCGTGAGGCGCGCAACCGCGTCGACGGTGTCAAGGATGTCATACCGATCTACGTGCGCCCGAATACCGAGGACTCCAACACCCTGCAGAACAACAACACCGCCATCTCCAACTACGCGAACAACCAGATTGCGAAATGGGTCCAGAAGGGCGGCATCGACAAGGAATGGGATGCCTACGTGAAGAAGGTGTCCGAACCGACCCTCGGCCTCGACGCCAACATCAAGATTTGGCAGAAGTGGTACGACAAGTACACCAAGTAGCCAAGCAATACCGCGGGGTCCATCGCACGGGTTCGTTTCTCTCCCGTGACTGCCGCCGGACCCCGCACTTTTGTTCCCTAGCAATCATCCTAAATTGGAGATCAACATGAGTGCACAAACATCGCAAGGCGTTGCTGCACGGACCGTGGCGATGGAAGCGGCTCCCGACCGCAAGAAACCAGGTCTGCTCGATCGCATCGCCGACCATTTACGTCGCTACTGGCAGTTGTGGATTCTTTCCGCTCCGGCATTGTTCTTCGTGGGACTGTTCTCCTACGTGCCGATGTGGGGCATCCAGCTCGCCTTCCGCGAGTTCGATCCGACCAAAGGCCTGACCGGCGGCAAATTCGTCGGTTTCAAATACTTCCTGGAATTCTTCCACAACCCGCTGTTTGGCGAGATCATGACCAACACCATCCGCATTTCCCTTTGGACACTGGTCATGGGCTTCATCTTTCCGATTATTCTGGCCCTGCTGATCAATCAGATCGGTTCTAAGAAAATCAAGGGTTTCGTGCAAACGATTACCTACATGCCACACTTCATCTCCGTGGTGGTCATCGTCTCCATGCTCAACATCTTCCTGACTCCTGGTACCGGCATTCTCGGTCGCTTCTTCGGTGATGAATCACTGATGGGCTCCACCAGCGCCATCACCGCGGTCTATTGGATCTCCGAAGTCTGGCAGCATGTTGGTTGGAACTCCATCATCTACCTGGCTGCGCTCGCCGGTGTGAACACATCGCTGTACGAGGCGGCGAAGATCGATGGTGCAGGCCGTCTGCAGCTGATTCGCTACGTCGATATTCCTGCGATCATGCCGACATGTGCGATCCTGCTCATCATGAACATGGGCTCTGTACTCAACGTGGGCTTCGACAAGATCTATCTGATGCAGAACTCGCTGAACATGCCGGCCACCGAAGTCATCGCCACATACACCTACAAAATCGGTATTATCAATGGCCAATACTCGTATTCGACGGCAATCGGCCTGTTCAACACCTTGGTCAACTTCATCTTCCTGATCACCGCGAATGCAATTGCCAAGCGCGTTTCCGATACGAGCATTTTCTAGAAGGGTTTTATCATGTCTGCAACAATTGAGGCTGTTACCCAGAACAAGAACGATATTCCCTGGAACAAGCACGTGCGTCAGAAGCAGAAGCCGGGTGACCTGGCGGTGTCGGGCGTCATCAATGTGCTGCTGCTCCTGACCATTGTGGCGGTGCTCTACCCGCTGTGGTTCGTGGTCATCGCATCATTTTCAAATCCGAACGCCGTGGCCGGCGGTGAAGTGCTGCTGCTGCCCAAGGGTGTGACCTTCGCTGGCTATGCTAAGGTGTTCGCCAACCAGCGCATCTGGCAGGGCTATCTCAACACCATCATCTATTCGGTGGTCGGCACCGCGGTCAACATGGCAGTGACCATTCCCTGCGCTTTCGCTCTATCCCGTCGCGAGTTCAAGCCGCGACGCGTGATCATGTTCCTGTTCACCGTGACCATGTTCATCGCCGGCGGCCTGATTCCGAACTACCTGCTGTACAAGAGCCTCGGCATCAACAACAGCATGTGGGTGTTTATACTGCCTGGCGCGGTTTCCGTATACAACGTGATCGTGGCCCGTTCCTTCTTCGAAACCTCTATCCCCGAAGAGCTCTTCGACGCGGCCCAGATCGACGGGCTGAGCTATTTTGGCTACTTCTTCAAGATTGTGCTGCCGTTGAGCTCTGCGATTCTGGCTGTAATTGGTCTGTACTACTTTGTCGGCCACTGGAACGACTTCATGACGGGCCTTATCTACATCACCGACGACAAGAAGCAGCCATTGCAGGTGGTGTTGCAGCAGTTGCTGCTGGTGGCGCAGGGTACTGGAACCAATGTCAACGCGGCTGCTCAGCAGCAGGCCGCCGATCAGATCAAGTTCGGCATCATCATCGTCTCTACCCTGCCTCTGCTTGTGCTCTATCCGTTCTTGCAGAAGTACTTCAACAAGGGTGTGATGCTCGGCGCGGTCAAGGGTTGAGTCAAACGCAATCCGACAAGAGACAACCAATCTAAAAGCCAGCTGATAGAAAGGATTCGCTATGCTTGCCCGCTTCTCTGTGGCCTACGAGCGGTTCTGCCGTCTGCTAGTCGCGATTTTCGTGGTCAACGTGGCCATACTCGCGCACACTCTGATGGGAGCCGTCGTGCTGGGAGTTTTCCCCTCGTTCGCGGCTGCGCAGGCTACATTCCGTGCGTGGGTGCTTTCTGAGGACCGTTCAATGCGGGCCAAGGAGGTTTGGACGACGTTCCACGGCTTCTGGAAAAGCGAAGTCAAGAGTGCGAATCTTTTCGGTTGGCCTTTGATTATTCTCTGGGCCGTGGTCATCGTCGACTACTACGTGATGAACTGGCATGCTCGCGGCGATTTCGACATCATGGTTTCCGGCGTGCTGCTGCTCATCATCGTAGTTTTGGCAGTGTTCTCGTCCTTGGTTTGGGTGGTACGCGCGAACTATGCGGAGCGTCCCGTCTGGATTGTTCGTACAACACTGGCGATGATTGTGGCACGCCCGTTGTGCAGCCTTCTGCAGGTTGGACTGCTGATTCTTACCGTGCTTGTATGGGTGCAATGGCCTGGAATTCTCATGGTGTTCGGCTTGTCGCTGCCGATGTTCTGCACAGCTTGGATTATTTATTCATTCGGCCGTCTGCCTGGAATGGACATTCATGACCGCATGGAACAGAGCACGGGCCACGCCCGAAACCAGACATCGTGACATGTTCGCAAAAAAAGGGGGTGATAAAATGGTGCAGTCGTCAGTAAGGCAACGAGTGAACAGGTCCAAACGATTGGTATCCATCAAAGACATAGCTAAGGAAGCGGGTGTTTCCGTATGCACTGTGTCTTTGGTTATGAACAACAAGGATCACAATCGCGTCAGCAAGGCGGTTGCGCAGAAAATCCGTGCGACTGCCAAGAACATGGGGTACAAGCCCAATTCTGTGGCGCGCACCCTACGTACCAGCAAATCCAATACTCTGGGATTCGTCACCGATGAGATCGCCACGACCCCGTACGCGAGCAAGGTACTCGAAGGTGCGCAGGATGCCGCGAGCAAGCTCGGATACATACTGCTTACCACGAACACCAATAATGACGCCGAACTCGAGAAACAAGAAATATCCGCCCTGCTCCGATATAACGTGGATGGCTTCCTATACGCCATGATGTTCCACCGCAAAGTGGACATTCCCGAAGTCTTGGAAGGCAGCCCGACCGTGGTGGTGGACAGTGAGGATGCAGCGGGGCGAGTTCCCTCGGTCTACCCCGATGATGAACTGGCGGGGTATGACGCCACCAACCGTCTGATCCAAGCTGGATGCAGACGCATCGTCTACTACGGTTCCGCAACATCCATCGTCGCGCAAGAGCAACGTCTGACTGGTTACCGACGTGCGCTTGCGGAAGCGGGCATTCCATTCGATGACGCTTTGGTCGTCGAAGTATCGGAATTTACTAACGCGGACGATGAAGCGGCGCGGGTGTTCGACGAAATCAAGCCGGACGGCATCTTTTGTTTCAACGATGTGCGCGCCACTTTCATCTACGAAGCCGCACGCGAACGCGGAGTGCGCATCGGCGCTGACGTGTCGGTGATCAGCATCGATAACCAGCCGTTCATCACTAATGTGATCAAACCATCACTGACTACGCTGGAACTACCCCATTATGAGATGGGTTTTGAAGCGGTTCGGCAACTTGTCACCATACTTGACGGCGACAAGGCCGTAGCCGATCTTGAGTCCGATCGTGGCATGGCGGTGCAGAGGCAACGTGATGGCAGCAAAACAGCATTGCGCTGCCGCATCATCGAACGCGATTCCATCGTGTCGTGACGGACGTTTCCTTTTTCCATTTGTTTTTCTAATTATCTGTTTTTCAATGCGTAGCCACATGATATCTGATCATGTGGCGCTGTGGAGGAGATTATTATGCCTGACAACTATTCCGTTGCCATCGAAACCGGCGGCTACCGTTTGCTGGAATTGTTCGCCGAAAGATGCGGCGATGACGCTGCCATCACCATTACAGACGGGGACGGCCATCAAATCGCCAGCCATGCCATGCCGGTGGCCGAGCGTCGCCACCATTTCTTGATTCCGGTGCCGACGAACGTGCGTATTACGGTGAGTGCACACCGACTGACCGTACGGTTCGCCTACTTGTCCGAGTGTGAGAATCTCCTTGATGAAGGCGTGCGTTTCATCAGCATGAATCCGTACGACAATGAATGGGATACGCAGCCGACGCTGGAGCAGATCTATGATCGTTTCGCTCGTCCTGCGGCGCATTTCGAGCCATTCGCTCGCTGGATGAATGATCCTAACGGCCTGTGTCGTTTCCAAGGACGCTACCATCTGTTCTACCAATTCAATCCGTATGGTTTTGGCTGGGACAATATGCACTGGGGCCATGCGGTAAGCCGCGATCTGGTGCATTGGACGCATCTGCCAATCTTCCTCGAACCGCAGCCGGAGCTGCATATCGACGAACGCATCGTTGGTGGCGCGTTCTCCGGATCAGCGGTGACGGTGGATGCGTGTGATAATCCCTGCAAGGGTGATGATGCGGCCGCTATTCGCCTGTACCTGACCCGGCACCTGGAGACTCGCGGAGACGAATCGTCTGTTACTGAATACCAGACCACCTGCTTGTGTGAGGATGGCGTGCATGTGAGTGTCGAATCTCCGGTCGCGTTGCGCGTTAACGATGGTTTTGGCTTCGATTTCCGTGATCCGAAGGTGGAAACCGGCATGTCCGGCGAGGCTATCAATCCGGAACGCGCTTACATGGTGACCGCCACGAATCTGCCGGTCTCCGAATTCGATACTGATGCTGTGTCCTCCGCGGCGCCTGGCATCAGCGTACAGGGAACAGACGGCTGGTTCACGTGCGGTCCGCAAGGCAGGCCCGGCACCGACAAGCCCAATATGGATACGGTGCCTGCCATGGCGCTCTTCTCCGCGAAGAAACCACTCAAGCGCAACGTGACATGGCAGTATGAAGGACCGGTACTCGCCGATTTCGGCCACCAGCTATCGCGTACCTACGAATGTCCTGACCTGTTCCAGCTCGACGGCAAGACAGTCGCCATCGGCGCGTTGATGCACTACCGTGACAAGCAAGGTCGTTTCCAGCAGGTGCGTTGGTATGTTGGTGATCTCAAGGACACCGCCGAAGGTCCACGTTTGCAGGTAGAGAACAGTGATTGGTGCGATTTCGGTACCGGCTACTATGCCACGCAAAGTTTTGCCGACGACGGGCGTCGTATCGTGTTCGGCTGGTATACCGACTTTCCCGCGATGCGTGTGGAAAAGCCGTGTATCGCCAACGGCATGATGTCGCTGCCACGTGAACTGCACGTGCGTGACGGCCGCTTGACCAGTCGTCCTGTCAAGGAAGCGTACGAGCAGCTGCTAGGCGATCGTTTGGAAGCTCATGCAGACGAAAACGGGACCTTCTTCATTGTGCCGAACAACGCGTATTACATGGACATGCATCTGGCCGACGATAACGATTTCACAATGCTCATCGCGACCGGTACCAATCCCGCCAATGGTAATTCGATGGAATTGCAGCTGCAGCGTCGCAACGGCGTGACCCGACTGGTCACGAAGGGAACAGTCGTGGACAACGTTGATTTCGATAGCGGCATCACCGACGTGCGTCGCGTCGAAATCTTCTTCGACCGCAATGTGGTGGAAGTCTTCCTTAACAACGGCGAAGCGGCCGGCAGCATGCTGTTCCAAGGCGCGGACGGCGATGGCGAGTTCCGTTTTGTTGCCGACGGCAAGGTCGATTGCGTGGATGTGCGTGTGCTCGACGGCATCTGGCGGTGACATACAGCTGCTACAGCGGCAGGTGGTAACCGGCAGTCATCTCAGTATGTAAGGCAAATAGATGGAAGGCACGTGTTTTGGCACGTGCCTTCCCTATACTTGAGGGCACGTCCGGCAATTCGCCGAGACGGCAACTGGATATTCGCACCTAACGTTTAGGGAGTTCCATGAACAAGGCAATCATCACCGTCGTCGGTCAGGATACTGTCGGCATCATCGCACGCGTCTGCACATACCTTTCCGAACATCAGGTCAACGTGCTTGACATTTCCCAGACCATCATCGACGGTTTCTTCAACATGATGATGATCGTGGATTATTCCAACGCTGACAAGGAATTCGGCGAGATCGTGGACGATCTCGACAAACTCGGCGAGGAGATTGGCGTGCGCATCCGCTGCCAGCGCGAGGAGATCTTTACCAAGATGCACCGCGTCTGATCCGCGGCATACGTGAGCCACGCAAGTAATCGAAGCCACGAATCGTACCAATCGTAAGGAAAAACCATGCTGAATATCATGGAGGTCCACGAGACCAACCAGATGATCGAGCAGGAAAAGCTCGACGTGCGCACCATCACCATGGGCATCAGCCTGCTGGACTGCGCGGCCGACAGCGTCGACGAAGTCTGCGACAACATCTACAACAAAATCACCACGTATGCCAAGGATCTCGTATCCACCGGCAAAGCCATCGAACGCGACTACGGCATTCCGATCGTCAATAAGCGCATCACCGTCACCCCGATTTCCCTGGTCGGCGCAAGCTCGTGTAAAACGTCGGACGATTTCGTGAAAATCGCGCATGCGCTTGACCATGCGGCGAAGAAGGTCGGCGTCGACCTGATCGGCGGCTACTCCGCGCTCGTATCCAAGTCCATGACCCCCGCCGAAGAGCTGCTCATCCGCTCCCTGCCGAAAGCGCTGAGCGAAACCGACATTGTCTGCTCGTCCGTCAACGTGGGATCCACCAAAACCGGCATCGACATGAACTCCGTCGAACTGCTCGGCCACATCATCAAAGACATCGCGCACGCCACCGCAGATAACGATTCCTACGGATGCGTGAAATTCGTGGCATTCTGCAATGCCCCCGATGACAACCCGTTCATGGCAGGCGGCTTCCATGGTGTGACCGAAGGCGATGCGGTCATCAACGTCGGCGTTTCCGGCCCCGGCGTGGTTTCCCGCGCGCTCGACGAAGCCAAGGGCAAAAACTTCGAATTCCTATGTGAAACCATCAAGCGCACCGCGTTCAAGATCACGCGCGTTGGCCAGCTGGTGGCACAGGAGGCATCCCGTCGCCTCGGCATTCCATTCGGCATCATCGACCTTTCCCTCGCGCCAACCCCGGCCGTAGGCGACTCCGTCGGCGAAGTGCTTGAGAAGATCGGCCTCGAACAGGTTGGCGCACCAGGCACCACCGCGGCGCTCGCCATGCTCAACGATCAGGTGAAGAAGGGCGGCATCATGGCGTCCTCCTACGTCGGCGGACTTTCCGGCGCGTTCATCCCCGTCTCCGAAGACAAGAACATGATCGACGCGGCAACCAATGGCTGCCTGAAGATCGAAAAGCTTGAGGCCATGACCTGCGTGTGCTCCGTCGGCCTCGACATGATCGCCATTCCGGGAGACACCACCGCATCCACCATTTCCGGCATCATCGCCGATGAAGCCGCGATCGGCATGGTCAATCAGAAGACCACAGCTGTGCGTGTGATTCCGGTTGAAGGCAAAAGCGTAGGGGAGATGGCCAACTTCGGCGGCCTGATGGGCTATGCGCCGATCATTCCAGTCAACCAGACCAGCTGCGAAGCTTTCGTGACCCGAGGCGGTCGCATCCCCGCCCCAATCCACAGCTTCAAAAACTAGCCCCTCTCTTCCCTACGCATCTTTCGCAGTGGTTGCGTTGGTTGCGGAAGGTCGCGGGGAGCCGGCATGTTCTATTCCCGACACGCTCCGGGCCGCTCAGGCCAAGTCTTTACGGTCTGAAACAGAACATGCCGGCTCCCCGCTTATGTTGCGCTTCACATCAGATTAGGTTGACGCTTACTTTTTGTTTGCAATAACGTTGCCTTGTGTGCCATAGCAAGCAGTAGGGCGGGATATTCTGTTCGGGACCGTAGGCTTGGCCGAACGGCCTTGAGTGTGTCACGAATGGAATATCCCGCCCTACTGCGCCCCTAGTATCCATAAGGTAATGAATTGAAACGGAAGTTGGCAGGCAGGGGAGGGATTACTGACCGCCGGCGAAGCCTAGTTGGCGCCAGGCTTCGTAGATGGCGATGGATGCGCAATTGGTGAGGTTCAGGGAACGCAGGCTCGGGCGCATTGGCAATCGCACCTGTTCGGCCACGTGCGGACCGGCCATAATATCCATCGGATCGGGAATATCGCCCGGCTCCGGGCCGAACAGCAAAATGTCGGTCGGTTTGTATTCGATGTCGGTATACAGTTTGGTGGCGTGTGCGGTGAACGCGATGATGCGTGAATTCGGCATGGATTCCACTAGGTTTTCAAAATTCGGGTGTAATACCACGTGCGCCATGTCGTGATAATCCAACCCGGCGCGGCGCAGCTTCGTATCGCGCAGATTGAATCCAAGCGGCTCCACCAAATGCAGGATCGTGCCGGTCACCGCGCACAGGCGGATTGCCGAACCGGTGTTGCCTGGAATTCGGGGGGAGTAATAGCACAGGTGGGGCGTGGAGGTTTCGGCTTTTGCCGCGTCTTCGGCCGACAGCATCGCGTCGATTACGGAAATCGGATTGCCGTGCGCGTCGGTCACGAGTTCGTCCGGACCGTAATTCGACTTGCGATAGCCGTATTCGAACATTTTCTCGACTTTGGCTTCCGCTGCGTTTGCGCCTTGCGCGTCATTGGTATGCTCTTCGTTCGTCATGAATGCAAGAATAGGTACGATGAACGACACGAACGGGAATAATGCAGAAATCGAAAACGCCAAAGCTGTGGCGGTCGCGCTCGCCGAATGGTGGCATGCCTCGGCGCGTGACCTGCCGTGGCGATTCGGCCGTGCCATGCCATGGGGTGTGCTTGTTTCTGAGGTGATGAGCCAGCAGACGCAGATGAGCCGTGTGGTGCCGTATTGGAACGATTGGATGGAGCGTTGGCCTGATGCGGCTGCGCTTGCAGGTGCTGCGAAATCTGATGTGATCACTGCCTGGGGCAGGCTTGGGTACCCTCGGCGCGCGTTGCGATTGCAGGAATGCGCTCGTGTGGTCGCTTCCGACTATGGCAATGAGTTGCCGCAAACATACGATGAGCTGCTGGCTCTGCCGGGTATCGGCGATTACACGGCCAGCGCGGTGATGAGTTTCGCGTTCGGCGAGCGCATCGCGGTGGTCGATACGAATATTCGCAGGGTGCTTTCGCGAGTTTTTCTTGGTGCGGAGTCGTTTGGCGGTGCGGCGAGCCCTGCTGAGCGTGCGTTGGCGAGGCAAGTGTTGCCGCAGGATGGTGCGTCGAAATGCAGGCGGTTCGACCGTTCTTCGGTGGTGTGGAATCAGTCGGTTATGGAATTGGGTGCGATTGTGTGTGCGGCGAAATCGCCGTTGTGTGAGGCGTGTCCGGTTTCTTCGTGGTGTGTGTTTTTGCGTGATGGACGCCCGGGATTGGGGGAGCGTCGTACAAGGCCGCGTCAGCGTTTCCAGGGTACGGATCGTCAGGTGCGTGGGCTGGTGCTGAATGCGTTGCGTAATCTGCCGGAAGGTGAGATTGCCGTCGATCGTAAGTCGCTTGAACGATTGTGGAATGATCATATCCAACTTGACCGTTGCATCGCGTCGTTGGATGAGGATGGTCTTATTGAGATCCTGCCGAATGCGGATGTGCGTCTTCCGGTATGAAAAGGCGGGCGCTGACGTTCTTTGGATGCGCGCACGCTAGACTGTGGAATCATGGCACAGAAGACGTCCTCGAAATCCGGCAAGAAGCGTTCGAAAGAGCAGCAGGCGATATTTCGTCGTCGTCGCATTGTCGTCGGTATTGCGGTGGTGGTGCTGGTCTCTTTTCTGATGTTTTGCCTGTATTCGCTGTCTAGGGGGCTTGTTGCGGTGAATCGGGAGATTCATCATGCGGATGCGTATGCGATTTCCCGTAAGGAAGTGCCGTCCCCGACGACGAAGAAGAAGAAAAGCGGGGTGCCGGATTGCAATGCGACGAATGTTGCGCTTTCGTTGACTCCTGCGGCGTCGAGTTTCGGCGTGGGCGGTTCGATGGATTTTACGACGGATATCAAATATGACAGTTCCAGCAAGGTCGGCTGTTTGGTTGATATATCTGCTTCCAACGTTGTGTTGACGATCAAATCGGGCGATGATGTGATTTGGAAGTCGAATGTGTGCCCTGTGGATGCTGATTATCGTCTGTTGGCGAAGGGCGACGAGGTCAAGCAGACGATCACTTGGACGGGAACGCGTACCGGCAGTGAGTGTGTGGAGGAATCCAATCTACCGAAGGTGGATCGGGGCGTGTGTTCGGCGCAGCTTTCGATTGAGGGGCACCCCAAAGCCAAGTCCGATCCGGTCGGCATAACCATCGAATAAAAATCTACAGGATATGTTATTCTTATGACTTTGCGTACATGCGTGTCATATAGCGGGCACGCTGACAAGGAAGAAGCGCCCGCGTACTAGGCATATGGTGGCCAATGGGAGCGCTTCCGGGGAAACATATCGAAACGATTTAGCGAGCGATAAGGAACGTCCATTGGCTGAGGCTACGACGAACACCACCACCATCATCGCACGCGCCGACCAGCACGATATTGATCTGCACAAGGCGTCGGACCGTGTGAACTTCGGCTCCATCCGCGAGCCCATTGATGTACCCTACCTGTTGGGTGTACAGACTGACAGCTTTGACTGGCTCATCGGCAACGAGCGCTGGCAGAAGCGTGTCGAGAAGGATCTGGAAAACGGCACCAACACCGTGTCCCACACTTCTGGTCTTGACGAGGTCTTCCAGGAGATCTCTCCGATCGAGAACTTCGCTCAGACCATGAGCCTGACTTTCTCCGATCCGTATTTCGAGGAACCGCGCCACACCGTGCAGGAATGCAAGGAGAAGGATTACACCTACTCCGCTCCACTGTACGTGAACGCTGAGTTCGAGAACGGCGACACCGGCGAAATCAAATCCCAGACCGTGTTCATGGGCGATTTCCCGCTGCAGACCCCGCACGGCACCTTCATCATCGGCGGTACCGAGCGAGTGATCGTGTCTCAGCTGGTGCGTTCTCCGGGCGTGTATTTCGACCGTAGCCAGGATCGTACTTCCGACAAGGAAGTCTTCGGCGCGAAGATTATTCCGAGCCGTGGCGCATGGCTTGAGTTTGAGATCGACAAGCGTGATGTGCTTGGCGTGCGCGTGGATCGTAAGCGTAAGCAGTCCGCCATCGTGTTCCTCATGGCCATCGGCATGACCAAAGACGAGATCGCCGACGCCTTCAAGGATTACCCGCTGGTCATGGACGCGCTCGCCAAGGAGACCGTGCAGACCCAGGACGAGGCTTTGACCGATCTGTACCGCAAGATCCGCCCGGCTGACACTCCGACGCCGGAAGCGGGCCGCAATCTGCTGGATTCCTTCTACTTCAACACCAAGCGTTATGATCTGGCCCGCGTCGGCCGTTACAAGATCAACCGCAAGCTTGGCTTGGAGAAGGATATCAACGATCGTAGCCTGTCTCGCGAAGACATCATCTCCACCATCAAGTATCTGGTCACTCTGCATGCCGGCGACACCAAGTTCCCGGGCAAGCGTGATGGCCAGGATGTGGATCTGCGTGTGGACGTCGACGATATCGACCACTTCGGCAACCGTCGTATCCGTCAGGTCGGCGAGCTGATCCAGAATCAGCTGCGCACTGGTCTGAGCCGTATGGAGCGCGTGGTTCGCGAGCGTATGACCACTCAGGATCCGGAGGCCATCACCCCGCAGTCCCTGATCAACATCCGCCCGGTGAACGCCACCATCAAGGAGTTCTTCGGAACCTCCCAGCTGTCGCAGTTCATGGATCAGAACAACCCGCTGGCAGGTGTGACCAACAAGCGTCGTCTGTCCGCTCTGGGTCCTGGCGGTCTGTCCCGCGACCGTGCATCCATGGAAGTGCGAGACGTGCACCCGTCCCACTTCGGCCGTATGTGCCCGATCGAGTCTCCTGAAGGTCCGAACATCGGCCTTATCGGCTCTCTGGCAACCTTCGGTCGCATCAACCCGTTCGGCTTCATCGAGACCCCGTACCGTAAGGTCGTCAACGGCCATGTGACCGACGAGGTCGAATACATGACCGCAGACCGCGATGCCGAGCACGTCATCGCACAGGCCAACCAGGAGCTCGACGATAACGGCAACTTCGTCAAGAAGCAGGCCCTTGCCCGAGTCGGTGAGGAAGAAGCGGTCGATGTGCCGGTCAGCTCCGTTGACTACATGGACGTTTCCCCGCGCCAGATGGTTTCCGTCGGCGCATCCCTGATTCCGTTCCTGGAGCACGATGAGGGCCACCGAGCGCTGATGGGTACCAACATGCAGCGTCAGGCCGTGCCGCTGATCGAATCCGAGCGCCCGCTGGTGGGCACCGGTGCCGAATGGCGTGCAGCCGTTGATTCCGGCGATGTCATCCTGGCTGAGAAGCCGGGCGTGGTGACCTACGTTTCCGCCGACATCATCCGAGTGATGAACGACGATGGCACCACCAGCTCCTACAAGCTGGCCAAGTTCCGCCGTTCCAACCAGACCACCTGCTACAACCAGGTGCCGCTGATCCACGACGGCGAACGTGTGGAAGCCGGTACCGTACTGGCCGACGGCCCGGCAACCCAGAAGGGTGAAATGGCTTTGGGCAAGAACCTGCTCATCGCCTTCATGCCGTGGAACGGCTACAACTACGAGGATGCTGTGATCATCTCCCAGCGTCTCGTGCAGGACGACACCCTGAGCTCCATCCACATCGAGGAATATGAGATCGACGCCCGCGAAACCAAGCTGGGTGCCGAAGAGATCACCCGCGATCTGCCGAACGTCGGCGAGGACGCGGTGGCCAACCTCGACGAGCGTGGCATCATTCGCATCGGTGCCGAGGTCGAAGCCGGCGACATTCTGGTGGGCAAGGTCACCCCGAAGGGCGAGACCGAGCTGACTCCGGAAGAGCGTCTGCTCCGCGCCATCTTCGGTGAGAAGAGCCGCGAGGTGCGTGACACCTCGCTGCGCGTGCCTCACGGCGAAACCGGTACTGTGATCGCCGTCAAGGAGATCACTCGCGAGGATGCCGAGGAAGACGGCGACGAGCTGCCGAACGGCGTGAACCAGATGATCCGCGTCTACATCGCGCAGCATCGTAAGATCACCCAGGGCGACAAGCTGTCTGGCCGCCACGGCAACAAGGGTGTTATCTCCCGCATTCTGCCGGAAGAGGATATGCCGTTCCTTGCCGACGGTACTCCGGTCGACATCATGCTGAACCCGCTGGGCGTGCCTTCTCGAATGAACCTTGGCCAGGTGCTGGAACTGCACTTGGGCTGGATCGCGCACGCCGGCTGGGACATCTCCCTTGATCCGGATGCCGAAGCCGCTTGGAAGAAGTACATTCCGCAGGGCGCCGAAAAGGGCGAGCCGGGCACTCCGGTGGCAACTCCGGTGTTCGACGGCGTTCGTCCGGAAACCATCAAGGGCCTGCTGTCCTGCACCCTTCCGGATCGCGACGGCAACAAGCTGGTCGGCGACGACGGCAAGGCTGTGCTGTTCGACGGCCGTACCGGCGAACCGTATCCGAAGCCGATCTCCGTTGGCTACATGTACATGCTGAAGCTGCACCACCTGGTCGACGACAAGATCCACGCGCGTTCCACTGGCCCGTACTCCATGATCACCCAGCAGCCGTTGGGCGGTAAGGCTCAGTTCGGTGGCCAGCGTTTCGGCGAGATGGAAGTGTGGGCCCTCGAGGCCTATGGCGCCGCCTACACGCTGCATGAAATGATGACCACCAAGTCCGATGACGTCGACGGCCGCGTGCGTGTCTACGGCGCCATCGTGAAGGGCGACAACCTGCCGCCGGCAGGCATTCCGGAATCCTTCAAGGTGCTGCTTAAGGAAATGCAGTCCCTGTCGCTGAACGTCGAAGTGCTCAACGCCGAAGGCGTGGCCATCGACATGAAGGACGAGGACGACGATCCGTCTACTTCCTCCGACGATTTGGGCTTCAACATTGGCGCACGTCCTGACGCGGCCGCCAAGGAAGACCAGGTTGTGGAAGAACCTGAATTCCAGTGATCCCAAGGCTGGTCGCGTTGCCTGACAGCGCGGCGCGACCAGCCTGATGAAACGTGATTAAGCATTAAGAATCGATAGACAGGACAATAGAGTGCTGGACGTCAACGCATTTGACAAACTGAGGATTGGCCTGGCCACCGCCGACGACATCCGTAACTGGAGCCACGGCGAGGTCAAGAAGCCTGAAACCATCAACTACCGTACCCTGAAACCGGAGAAAGACGGCCTGTTCGGCGAGCAGATCTTCGGACCTACCCGCGACTGGGAATGCGCCTGCGGCAAGTACAAGCGCGTGCGCTTCAAGGGCATCGTCTGCGAACGCTGCGGTGTGGAAGTCACCAAGAGCCGTGTTCGTCGTGAGCGCATGGGCCATATCGAGCTTGCCGCTCCGGTGACCCACATCTGGTTCTTCAAGGGTGTTCCGTCCCGTTTGGGCTACCTGCTGGACATCGCTCCGAAGGATCTGGAAAAGGTCATCTACTTCGCCGCCTACATGGTCACCAGCGTCGATGAGGAACAGCGTCATGAGGATCTTCCTGGTCTGCAGGACGAGTTCGACAACGATATCGCCAACCTGGAGAAGCGTCGCAACGCGGAAATCGAAGAGCGTGCCAAGAAGGTCGAAGCCGATCTGGCTGAACTTGAGGCCGAAGGCGAAGCCAAGGGCTCCGCACGCGCCAAGCTGCGCAACAGCGCCGAGCGTGAAATGGCCGCCATCCGCGTTCGTTTCGACGAGCAGATCCAGCGTCTGAGCGCCGTGTTCGACCGCTTCAAGAACCTGAAGCCGGGCGACATGGAAGGCGACGTCGACCTGTGGCGCGAAATGGAAGACCGCTACGGCGACTACTTCGAAGGCTGCATGGGCGCCGAAGCCATCAAGAAGCGCTTGCAGGACTTCGATCTTGAGGCCGCTTCCAAGCAGCTGCGTGAGGAAATCGACACCGGCACCGGACAGCGCAAGGCCCGCGCCCTGAAGCGTCTGAAGGTCGTCAACGCCTTCCTGACCACCGGTAACAAGCCGGAAGCCATGGTGCTCGACGTGATCCCGGTCATTCCGCCGGATCTACGCCCGATGGTGCAGCTCGACGGTGGCCGTTTCGCCACCTCCGATCTCAACGACCTCTACCGTCGCGTGATCAACCGTAACAACCGTCTGAAGCGACTGATCGAGCTCGGCGCTCCTGAAATCATGCTCAACAACGAGAAGCGCATGCTTCAGGAAGCAGTCGACTCCCTGTTCGACAACGGTCGTCGTGGCCGCCCGGTCACCGGCGCTTCGAACCGCCCGCTGAAGTCCCTGAGCGACATGCTCAAGGGCAAGCAGGGTCGTTTCCGCCAGAACCTGCTCGGTAAGCGTGTGGACTACTCCGGCCGTTCCGTGATCGTGGTCGGTCCGTCCCTGCGCATGCACCAGTGCGGTCTGCCGAAGCCGATGGCCCTCGAGCTGTTCAAGCCGTTCGTCATCAAGCGCCTTGTCGACCTCAACTATGCCCAGAACATGAAGAGCGCCAAGCGTCTCGTGGACCGCGGAGACTCCGAAGTGTGGGGCGTGCTCGAAGAGGTCATCGCCGAGCATCCGGTGCTCCTGAACCGTGCACCTACGCTGCACCGTCTGGGTATTCAGGCATTCGAGCCGATCCTGGTGGAAGGCAAGGCCATCCACCTGCCGCCGCTTGCCTGCGCCGCATTCAACGCCGACTTCGATGGCGACCAGATGGCAGTCCACCTGCCGCTGTCCGCTGAAGCCCAGGCTGAAGCACGCTCCCTGATGATGGCTTCCGACAATATTCTGAAGCCGGCTGACGGCCACACCGTGACCATGCCGAGCCAGGATATGATCCTCGGTCTGTACTACCTGACCACCGTCATCGACGGCGCCAAGGGCCAGGGCCGCGTGTTCTCCTCGCTGGAAGAGGCCGAAATGGCCCTCGACAAGCATGAGATCGACATGCAGGCCAAGGTGCTTATCCGCCTTCCGGAAGACTTTGTGCTGCCGAAGGGCTGGGAGCCGAGCGAAATCGAAGTCGTCGATCCGGAACCGGGCAGCCCGGCCGTGGTGAAGGAAGAGCGCTTCCATGATGGTTCCGTGCTTTTCGCAACCTCCTATGGCCGTATTCTGTTCAACAGCACGCTGCCGGTGGATTACCCGTTCGTGAACGATCAGGCTCCGAAGAAGCGTCTGAGCAAGATCGTCGACGACATCGCAACCCGTTACTCCACCGCACAAGTGGCGGCAACGCTGGACGCGCTGAAGGATATGGGCTTCACCCGCGCACCGTGGTCCGGTGTGTCCTTCGCGTTCTCCGACGTTATCCAGCCGTCCGAGCGCGACGAGTACATCGAGAAGTACGAAGCCGAAGCCGACAAGGTCAACGAGAACTACGAAATCGGTATGCTCACCGAAGAGGAGCGCCGTCAGGAACTCATCGACCTGTGGACCAAGTGCACCAGCGAGGTTTCTGAGGCGGTCGAGGAACACTTCGATTCCAAGAACAACCTGGCTATCATCGTGCAGTCCGGTGCACGAGGAAACATGATGCAGATCAACCAGATCGCAGGCATGCGAGGCCTCGTGGCTAACCCGAAGGGCGAGATCATTCCTCGACCGGTGAAGTCCAACTACCGTGACGGCCTGTCCGTGCTGGAATACTTCATCTCCCAGCACGGTGCACGTAAGGGTCTGGCCGATACCGCACTGCGTACCGCAGAGTCTGGCTACCTGACCCGTCGTCTGGTGGACGTTTCCCAGGACGTAATCGTGCGCGAAGAGGATTGCGGCACCAAGCGTGGCCTGACGATGAAGGTCGGTGAGCGTGATGCTGAAGGCAACCTGCATCTGGTCAAGGCCGCCGATGGCGGTCCGTACTCCCGTCTGCTCGCAACCGACGTGATCGATCCCGCCGACGGCGAGACCGTGCTGTACAAGGCCGGTGACGCGCTGTCCATGGACGTGCTCAACGATCTTGTTGCCCACGACGTGGAAGAGGTCAAGGCCCGTTCCGTGCTTACCTGCGAATCCAAGCGTGGCGTGTGCGCCAAGTGCTATGGCTGGTCGCTGGCCACCAACAAGCTGGTGGATGTCGGCGAGGCCGTTGGCATCGTGGCCGCACAGTCCATCGGCGAGCCTGGTACCCAGCTGACGCTGCGTTCCTTCCACTCCGGTGGCGTTGCTTCCGCATCCGATATCACCCAGGGTCTCCCTCGTGTTACCGAGCTTTTCGAAGCCCGTACTCCGAAGGGTGAGGCCCCGATTGCAGAGTTCGCTGGCGTGGTCAAGGTGGAAGACACCGAGCGCGGCCGTCAGGTCATCCTGAAGCCGGACGACGATTCCGTCGAGCCGATCGCCTACCCGGTGACCCGTCGCGCCCCGATGATGGTCAAGGACGGCGATCATGTCGAAGCCGGCACCCAGCTGATCGAAGGCTCCGTCGATCCTAAGAAGATCCTGCGCATCCTCGGCCCGCGTGCTGCCCAGGTGAACATTGTGGAGGAAGTGCACACCGTGTACCGCTCCCAGGGCGTGGATATCCACGATAAGCACATCGAGGTCATCGTGCACCAGATGCTGCGTCGTATCACGGTGATCGATTCCGGCGATACCGACCTTCTTCCGGGTGAACTGGTGGATCAGGCCCGCTTCAAGGCCGCCAATATGAAGGCCGTGAAGGAGGGTGGCAAGCCTGCTGCCGGTCGTCCGGAGCTGATGGGCATCACCAAGGCCTCGCTGGCAACCGATTCCTGGCTGTCCGCGGCTTCCTTCCAGGAGACCACCCGCGTGCTTACCGAAGCCGCTCTGAGCCAGAAGGTCGATGACCTCAAGGGCCTCAAGGAGAACGTCATCATCGGTAAGCTCATCCCGGCAGGTACCGGCCTTGCCCGTTACCGTAACGCTGTGGTCGAGCCTGACAAGGCCATTCGCGACACCATCTACCCGAACTTCGGTTTGGGTGGCGACGAGTCCGATGCCGCCTTCGGCGACGCCGATCTGTCCGAAGTCGACTTCTCGAACATCGACTTCGGAGATCTGAAGCTCGGCGACGACTTCAATCCGGATGACTTCTTGGACGACAATGGCGGTCAGATGGATTTGGGCGACACCCTGTGATCCGAAAAGCGATGATGGAATGGCATAACGTCTGAAATCATCTCAATACATGAATGGGGATTGGCTGGAAATAGCTGATCCCCATTTTTTTTTAATGCGGAACTATTTTTAATGCGGAACTGTAGTTGCTGCGATCCCTACGACAACAGTCAGCCTATTGCGGAACCGTACGTATTGTAGAGCGGATAGCTTCATCGCAAAATCGCATGGCAAATTACAATGAAGGTATGAGCTTTCTTCCATATCCGCCTCCACCTGAACCAGGTTGGTATGACGATGATGCCACAGTAATGTCTTCTCTCGTTGAGCCCGCCATGGCGGAGGCTGCGCAGTCGCAGCCAACATACGAATCACCGGAATCCCAAGCATTCCAAGCATTGGAAAATGCGCAGGAATCCGCGGAATCGTATGCGGCGAGCATACAGCCGGTGGAACAGGCTGCCGCATCGCCGGAACCGTCAGACGTCGAACCGGTCAATGACGATGATGATATCGATTGGGATGGCACGGTGCTGTCTTCGGCATTCACCATGAAGCAGCCGAAGCTGGAATACATGCTTTACAATGAGCAGACCGGTCAGGAAGTGATTATCGACATGGGCGTGCTGCTGGGACGCAAGCCGTCCGTTGAAGTACCGGAAGGTGCTAAATCTGTGAAATTGGAGGATCCGACGCGCACGATTTCACGCAATCATGCGGCGATCAGCTTCGATCAGGATGGCACGTTGTGGATTGAGGATTACGGATCGCTTAATGGCACGTACATTATTCAAGGCGATGAGGAGACCAAGGTCGAGCACGAGCCAATAAAGTTTGAGGTACCTTGCACGGTTCGTATCGGAGACCAGTTTTTCACGCTCGAACAGCGTTGATTGAGATGTTGTTTTCGCATCGCCAAGTATGCCGTCAAACCGCAAGGTTTGGAATGAGTGAAATGACGGTGCGACAATGAACGATATCGAGAGCCGAAGGGCTGTATGCGTGAGGATGCGCGTACAGCCCTCTTCGACTATTGCGATTCGTTGCCTGTCGACTGGTGCTTGCTGACTGACTGTTTGCTACTGGCGCAGGCGGATGGCCGCGTTGACGGCGGAATCATTGAGACCGGCAAGCCAGTCAAGCAGATCCGGGTAGATGTTTGGATTGCGTGCGAGGAAGGGGTGCAGCTCCGGAGCCTCGCTCGCGATCTGGGCCATCAGCATCTTGTCTTGCGTGGTCATGGCCAATTCCGCGGTAAAACCGCTATTCGACACGGCCGGTTCCTGCGGCTGCATGGCGTACTGGGCGTTGTCCGCGTACGGCTGCCCGTCATATTGCGGCTGATCGTATTGCGGCTGGGCCGAAGAATAATCGGCCACTTCCGACAAATCCGCTGGATTGGCATACGGGTCGACGTATTCCGTTGAAACGTCGCTCGCCATATTCGATGCCGACGCTTCCATGAACGATCCAGACTGGTATTGGTCGGCTGCCGGTGGTTGGTATTGCATCTGATACTGCGCTTCCGACGCTTGCTGCGGCTGCTGATACTGCGCTTGCGTTAGGGATTGCTGTGCCTGTTCCGGAGTGGTTTCGGTATTCCTCCGCATAACGCCTTCCTGCGGAACCGGCCACCCCATCGCGACCAGCTGCTGTCGTGCGCGCTCATCGCCGAATTGGGCGACCCAACGTTTCAGACCCGGATACGCACGCGGATTGGCAACCACATTCGCGCCGAATTCCGGATTTTCGTAAGCGATTTTCGCCAGAAACACGGGATCTGCGTTCGGATCCTGCACGGCCGCCACCGCGGCATCGAAATCGACCATCATGATCTCCTTATCTCGTGTTCTGCAAATATTGTATTGAATACGCTGATATAACGTGACAAATCCGATTATTGACGATTGTCATTGCGGGAACATGCGCATTATTGGACGGCACGTAACGTTTGCAATGTGCTTTCCTGTAAATCGCCGTGACATTGTCATTGTCGCCGGCATTGAGCGCGGACTGCGTCAGCCTATCCGCGGAGATTTGCGGATTGCCGTACACGTCCACCGCGTTTGTCTCGAAAATGGAAAACGTCGGCAAGCGAAAGTTTGGCACGCCATCGGCGTAACGTCGGCAATGACTTGAGCATGTACTTGCGTTCCTGTGCAATATCGCGCCAATACTGCTGCACATGCTCTTCGTTGACGAAATTACCGGAGAAGGCCGCGTAATCGGCTTGCGCGCCCAAAGCGAGCAAGGTCTCGCGGGAAATATCCATCTGATTCGCGATCGAAGCCGCCTGTTCGCTGCGTGTGCCTCGAATGTCGAGTCCGCTTTGCCGTGCGAGCGCGGCGACCGATTGCCAGCCGGCTGCCACACGCTGCTGCGTGCTGCCGTGTTTTCTTGATCGTGCCAGTGCGATCGCTTTGATGGCGAGCAGGAGACCGCATATGATGAGCAGCGTCCATAGAGGGCTTCCGTAGATGGCTACTTTTCTTGCGATTCTGACGAAATGCTGCCAGAACAGGTTAGCTGAGGTTTCGTCGGCCATGCTTCCGCCGATTGAGGACTTGCCTTTGGCCTGGGTGTCGTCGCGTAGCGGGTCGGTGAGTGGTACCGGGGGCTGGCGTACCAGGGTTTGCGGATTCGGTGGGGTGAGGTTCTGGTTTTCGTCGGGGACTTTGGTTTCCTTTGGCGTTGGATAGAATGCCACCCAACCGTAGCCGTCCAGTTTGATTTCCACCCATGCGGTCACGTCGTTGCCGGTGAATTTCGTGATGGTGGTTTTTCCTTGTTCTTCGGTGCGGCTTTCGCTGATTTCACCTTCGTCGTCTTTTGGCAGGAATCCGAGTACCACACGGCTGGGAAGACCTAGGCTGCGTGCCATCAATGCCATGGCGGAGGCGTATTGTTCACTGTCTCCGACCATGGCCGTTCCGGCGAGCAGTTGGTCGATGCGGTAGTTGCCGTGGCCTGCGGTTGACGGGTAGTCGCCGCTTAATCCGTGTGAGAACCAGCCGGATTCTTTGAGCTTTTCGGCTAAGGCCTGGGCTGCTTCGCCGCCTTTGGATTGGCCTCCGGCGATGGCTGTGGCGAGTTTGTCTACGCAGTCGGGCACATCTTCGGCTTTTGGCTGGCTGATGGCGGCCGCGTCTGTTTTGGCGATCTGTTTGTCGGTGGGAACCGTTGGCATGATGCCGGTTTCCGTGTAGGTGAGACCTTCGGAGGTGCGTGAGGGGTAGATGGCCGACATGGTGTCGCTGTTGTAGTAGAACGAGTCGGAGTTTTCGCTGTTGTCGAATGTCACGCTGGATGCGGCTCCGGCCATGGGCAGCCAGTAGTCGCTGAGTCCTTTGTCCACGGTGAATGTGGCGGTGAATTTCTTGCCTTCGGCATTGTTGGTGATGGAGGTGCCGACACGTCGGTAATTGGAGGAGTCCGACGACATGGTGGAGTCGGACAGATTCCATACGTTGCCGTCGAAACGGTCCATGACCGCTAGTCGCACGCTTGATCCAGCGGGCAGGTTTTCGACGGTGAGGAGCACGTCGTCCTTACTGTTTGTAATGTACGAGCGCATGCCGCTTAACGGACTGGTGTAATTGTACGGGCTAAGCGGCGGATCATAATGGTCGCGCAGAATGGTGCGGTCCTGATCGACGACGAGGCATCCTCCAATCGCCAATGCGACGGAAAGCACCACGATCACGATGGAACTGAGCCAACGTCCCAATTCCAGTAATTTCCAACGTGCGCTGATCCAAATCACCAATATGAGCGCCATTATGGTGCCTACGAACATGCGGTAATAGCCGGAAGATGAGCCGAGCAGCGCGCAAATCGCAAGATTGGCGGTAACGGGAATAATGGCGATCATGGTGAATCGGCCATCTTCAGTCACTGCGAAAATGCCGGTCAGTAGCGCGAACCACAGGCAGATGGTCCATACGGCCAGCAAACAGCCATCGGCGGTACCGGTAGGAGGTTCGACCGACAGAATGAATTTGAACGATCCGAGCATGTTCATCCAGCCTTGTGTAAGCGTGCGCAAGGTCGGAACAATATGGGCGATGGTGGTGTCGTTGAGGAACAGTACAGGGCCGACAACCAGCTGGGCGACGGCCATGAACAGCATCTGCCACCAGAGACGAAGTGCCGGAACCGTGCCTGCGAGCGCCACGAGAGATCCGATGATGGTGGCCGGAATGGCGGCGAGCGCCCAGGATGCGGCCGATCCGTAGACGTCGATGAGGTTGCTGGCGGCGGCGAGGGTGAGTAGGGCTGCGACGAGCAGGCTTGCGTATTGCGAGGCGCGTGTCCGGCGTAGGTAGGGGAGTGCCTGTGATTTGCCGTCTCGTGACATCCAGATGACGGAGTGTGTGGAGTCGGCCCATGAGCCGGTGCCGGTCCCGGTGAAGGTGTTGCCGAATCCGGTGGTGCGGCCGGTGCCGCCGGTGTTGGTGTTGTGGGTGGAAAGTCCTGTGGCGCTCATTCCAGTACCCCCATGATCATTGGGAGATCGTCTAGGTTTCCTACGGTCGCCAGGGTGAAATCGGCGTATCGTTTGATGGCGCGTGGCTGTCCGATGGCGGTTTGCAGTACCACGCAGGTTGCGGATCGGGGGAGTGCGAGCGCCATGTGTTTGATTTCGTCGATGTTTTTGAGCCTGCCGACGGTGATGTAGTAGAACGATGAGTCGGGGGCGTGGGTGAGGGTGGTTTGCGCCAGATTCGGATTGTCGCTGATATCGGGGGAGATGGCGCTGCAGCCGTCAAGGAATTCCGTGGAGTTGCGTGGCATGATGTGTTCGGTTCCCGCGTGTGAGGTCACCGGTCGGTTTTGGAGCAGGCATTGCACGCCGATGGAGGCATGGACGGATACCGCCAGTTCGAATTCGTCGGAGCTCACATAGTCGTCGGGGTTCACGCTGATGGTCAATGCGGTGTCGGTGCGTCGGGTCGCCTCGTATTGACGGATCATCAGTGCGCCTGTTTTTGCGGAGCTGAGCCAGTGCACGTTGCGTACGTCGTCGCCTGGCTCGTATTCACGCAGTCCGTAGAAATCGAGGTCGTCGTCGACGATTTCGCCGCTTGGCTGGCCTTCGAGATCTCGCGGAATTCCGGCGTTGAGTGTGTTCAGCATAACGGTTTTCGGGTGGATGAACACGTTGATTTGGTCGACAAGTTTCTTTTCGTGTCGTACGAGTCCGAATGGGTCGCCTTTGCGTATGGACAGGGGGCCGACCGGCAGTACCGCGCGGGAGACGGCGGTGAATTCCACGGTGGTTTGGCGTGATTGGCCGGCGGCGAGCATGGGGATGGAGAATCGTTCGTGGCTGTCTCCGATGGGCAGGTCGCCGCGCGCTGATGTGGTTGGCGTGCGCCCTGGATTGTCGACGCACACATCGACTTTCACCGTGTCTGACACGGTGACGCGCCTGCTGGACACGTCTATGGTGGCGGTGAACGACGTGTTGCCGAGCGACAGCATGATGGCGGCGACCATCATGCATGCGAACACGATCGCCATGGTCAGCAGTTCATGCCAGCTGAGGATTGTGAACGCTATGAGTGAGGCGATGGCGAGTCCGGTCACGGCCCATCCGAGCGGCGACACGTATGAGGTGACCAGTCGTTTGATGCGATGCTTGATGCGTCGCAGGGATCGTTGCATGGTTCTCCTGCGCTGCATGGTTTTGGATTGTCGCATGCTTGACCTTTCGGGGGTTTACGAACGTTTCGTGTGGGGTGTGCGCTTTGCGTGTGCCGTGCCGTACGCGGCTGGCTGCGCCGTGCGTTTCAGGCGGCGGCGCCCACGGTCGGTGAAGGCACTTCATTGAGGATCTGTTCGATCATCTGTTCGGGGGTGGATCCCGCGAATGTGGCCTCCGCGGTGAGCGTGATGCGGTGTGCGAGCACGGCGACGGCCAGTTGCTTCACATCGTCGGGCACCACGTATCCGCGATTGCTGGACGCGGCCCACACGCGGGCGCATCGGGTCAGTGCGAGCGCGCCTCGCATGGACGATCCGACTTGGATGCGTTCGTTGTGACGGGTCGCTTCCACCAGACGTACGATGTATTCGATGATCGCGTCGTCGAGACGCACGGTTTCGCTGATGGCGCGCATGCGCAGCACGTCGTTGCCGGTGAGCACCGCATGTACGGTGGAGGCACGGTCGGTGACGTTGACCTGCTTGAGGATGTTCACGCTTACGTCATGGCTCGGATAGCCGATGGTTGTTTTGATGAGGAAACGGTCCATCTGCGCCTCAGGCAGTTTGTAGGTGCCGAGTTGTTCGATGGGGTTCTGGGTGGCGATGACCATGAACGGCTGCGGTACCGCATGGGTTTCGCCGTCGACGGTGACTTTCTGCTCTTCCATGACCTCGAGCAGTGCGGACTGCGTTTTTGGCGAGGCTCGGTTGATTTCGTCGGCGAGCACGATGGATGCGAAAATCGGACCTTCGCGGTATTCGAATTCGCCGTTCTTCTGGTCGTAGTAGGTTACGCCGACCACGTCGGACGGCAGCAGATCCGGAGTGAACTGGATACGTTTGAACGACATGTCGATGGAGTTGGCGAGGCCGCGGGCCAGCTGCGTTTTGCCGGTCCCCGGATTGTCTTCGAGCAGAATGTGGCCACCGACGATCATGGCGGTGGCGCATTGGCGGATCGGCTGTTCCTTGCCGACCACGACTTGGGAGACGTTGCCGACCAGTTGGGCGAACAGTTCATGGAATTCGGTGATGTCGGCCTGCGGCGCGGACATCATGGAAGAAGCCATGGCCGGCTGCGCGGGCTTGACGCTTGGTGCCGTAGTCTGCGGGAATTGACGCGTTGCCATTACGGGAGCCGATTGCGATTGTGGTAGCGGCTGTTGTGTTGGAGTGGATTGCGTAGGTTGCGCCTGCATGGGCTGCGCCATTGGAACCGTAGGCCTCGTCGGCCTGGAAGGAGTTGCGTTATGCGTGCTGAGTACCGTGCCATCCTCGTCTCCGTCCTGTTCCTGCGGATGTGTCGGCAGGCTTGGAGCTTGGAATGCGGGGCGTGCCTGCGGATTGCCGGGCTGTTGCGGCTTGCTCATATGGCGTCCAATGGAACCCAGCTGGGTGACGTCGTCGTTTTCGTTGCTCATAGGTACTCCTTGGTTGCTTCTATTGGTCGTATTGATGATTGGTTGTGATGTTGAATTTGCTTATTTGACGGTGAATGAGATGCCTCGCGCCTGTTTTCCTGCCAACCCTGTTCGTAATGAGATGGCTGAAGCATTGGTGTCTATCGAGGATTGCGTCTCTCCATTATCAGGAGTTGGTCCCGGTTTCGGATCGGGGGTTTTCTCCTCGTATCGGACTCCGGTCACGGGATCAGAACTTTTCTTGGTCGCATTGATTTCTGGTTCCCCGGCAGTGGTGATCACGCGAACCTCCCAATCGCATCTGGTACCGGAAGGACTGGTGATGTCGGAAACATCCAGTGTGCCGTTAGCTGGCCAATCGTAGGTATGCGAGCTTTCCCCTGCCGGAGTGATGACGATCTGGCCTTTGACACTTCGCCCGTGGGCCTCCCAACTACCGCCATTGACATGAATGATGTTGGCGTTCTGTGTATCCCACGTCAATGAGGATGGCAGTGTGATTTCCGCTGGCTTTTTGTTGCCGACGGTATTATCGGTAGCGATTGCTGGGTCGCTGAGATGTGAGGTGTCGATGAAGTACTGTTGCACGCTTACCGTATCGCAGGTGCTCCAATCACCGGAAAGCGGCCATTCGGCTCTGCTCTCATGAACATCATCATCGTAATAACCCTTGGCCTTTACAACGAAACCTGTGACGCGTCCACCTTTTCTGGACCAGGTCGCCACACATGTGTTGTTGTTGAGTTCCAGCTTCACATTGGTTGGAGGATCGACTGCTGTGAAAGTCGAAACGGACGCTTCGTTGCGCAATGAGCCACTGCGTTCCGTAACCACGGTAATCGTCGGCTTAAGTTTTCTGTAGTACCACTCGTTCTTAATGTCGAATTCGACGGAATAATCCTTGGCGCTTGTCTCCACGGATTTGTCTTCGCCCTCGATGCTTACCGTAATCGACTGGTATTTCGAGTTACGTGCGTCATTGATCCGTCCTCTCACCACGATCTTGTCGCCTGATTGATCGGCGGAAATAGTCGGATTGTCAGGCGTGCCCCAAGGCGAAACGGCATTGGATGCCGTGGAGGGCTGGCTCCAGTTCACTTTGTTATGCGCCTTGACCGTGGCGGTATAGGATGCGCCGTCGGTGATCGCATTGTCGTCGAATTTGAACGTGATGCTGGTGCCAGTGACTTCCTGGGCCGGATTCGCCACATTCGGACCGCTCAACGTCGCCTGATACTTGTCGACGGCGGAGAAATTACCCTCCAAAGCCTTCCATGTGACAGTGATGGTGTTCTTGCTAGCTTCGGCCTTCACATCGGTCGGCGCGTCCGGAAGCTTGTCAGGCGTGCCTTCCACGCCATTCGACTCCTTCGACCAGCCGACCTCATTCTTGGCCTGCACCTTGAACGAGTACGTCTTGCCGTTCTTCAAGCCGGTGATTTGGCAGGAGGTCACGGATCCGCACGATTTCTCGCCGGAACCGTCGCCTCCCCACGACACCTTGTATTCGCTGATCGGACTGCCGTTCGAAGAGCCGGCCGTCCAACTCAGATTCACCGCGCCATCCTGCGGGTCTCCGGCGATGGGGGAGAGCAGCGGCGCATCCGGCTTGTCCATCACCGAAACGTTGATGGTGCCCGTCACCTCACGTTCCTTCGTATTGGTCGCATCGCGCACGTTGACGATCACCTTGTTGGTGCTCGCGCCGATATCGGACGCGGCGTTGATCGACACCATACCGTTGGACGGGCAGTCCACGGTCAGCTTCGACGCGCCATCGGACGTGCATCCGGTCACGGTCAATGCGGAATCGGGGAACGGATTATACGCATCGGACAGCAGGTTCACTTCCTCACTGGATCCTGCCTTGACCTTCACGGTTTTCGCGTTGATGCGTGCCAAAGGCCTGTTGGAGGCCGTCACACGAACCGTGACGCCCGCACTCACCGTGCCCTTCGAATATTGAATCGAAATCGGCACGCTCACCGTTGTTCCCGGCGAAGCGGTCTTGTCGGCGGACACGGTCAGCTTGCCGTTCGAACTCACCTTGGCGCTCACCTGGTCGGAATCGGTGCCACCCGAATACGTGTACTGCTTCTCATCGTCATACAGGTCGGACGCCGAATGGGTCAACGCGGTCAGATCGATGGTGGTGGCGCTTTCTCCTGCGACCACGTCAATGGTGGACGAGGAGAACGTCGGCGCGGGCATGTCACGTCCGATCACGGTGATCGGCAACGTCAACACCGCCGAATTGATGATTTTCACATTATCGTTCTTGTCGCGTTTGCCATCCACCGCGGTGAAGGTGATGGACGCTGGACCGGAATAATCCTTTGATGCGGTGAACTTCAACGTCTGGTCGTTCACATACAGGTCTCCGTCCGCGGCCTTCGTGGCGCTCACCGAATCGGCGCCGTCCACATACGCGATCTTGCCTGCGCCCACGCGCACATAATCGGCGATATTGATGGTGATCGTCTCGCGTGCGTTCACCTTCAATGCCGGCGCCTTCGGTCGAAGGGTCGGCGGGAACACGCCGTACGCGGGCACTTGGATGAACGCGGTGGACGTGATGTTGTATGTCGTGTTGGTCACGGTGTACGGCACGGCTCGTGCCTCATCCGTCAATTCCACGCTAATGGTCGTGGACTTGTCACCGCCTTTGATATGCGCATGGCCGGTGGCGGAATCATCCACGGCCACCTGCAGTTCGTCGGCGCTGCCGGAAGGATTCGCGATCCATTGCGAAACGTCCACGTCGATGGATTTCTTATCGATCGTCGCGGAAGATGGCACACGGTAGTCGTATGCTGTCGGCGGTTCGATGGTGGCGTTGTCGTCCACGTTCACCGTCAATGTCGCGGTGTCGGACAATCCTGCCTTGTCTTTGACCGTATACACCACGTAATAGGTGCCCGCCTGCTGAGGAGTGGTGAAGGCGAGCGCATTGTCCGCCACGGTCACATTGCTGATGTCTTGCGATTCGACGTTTTCGCTGACGGCCAGGTCGGTGTTGTCTCCGGAGATGTCGTTTTGCGCCACGGGCACGGTTGCTGCGGTGTTGGGGCGCAATGTGATTTCGTCGTCGCGCGCGTATACGCCCGAGTCGGTGCCGGATTTGAATACGCCTACGCGGATTTGCGCTTGGGATCGTTGGCCGGTCCAGTCTTCGACGGCGTATGAGAAGGTGTCCGTTCCTGTGGAGTCGGCATAGGCTTCGTATACCAGGTAGGTGGCGCCGACTTCGCTGATGCGTCCGAGTGTCGGCGCCTTGTTGCCGAGACCGAGCAGCTGCACGTCGTCGCCGTCGGCGTCGATGCCGGTCAAGGTGATCGGGATTTGGACTTTTTGGCCGGCCGCGACTTGCGCCTCGACGTCGGATGGTGTTGGCGCAGCCTTGTTGGAAGCGTCTTTTTGGTGCACGTTGATGGTGATTGTCGCAGATGCCGCGTTGCCGAGATTGTCTTTGACCGTGTATGTTACGGGGAAGGATCCGGTTTGGTTGGATGCTTGGTATCGTACGGTGTTGCCTGATACGAATACGAGTCCTTTGAACGTGTTTTTGTCGTATTGCAGGTCGTTTTGCAGGCTTACCGTGGTGCCGTCGGAGTAGGTCACGTGGTCGAGCACGTCGATGGAGACGATGCCGTCAGTGCGTACCTGCGTGGTGATGTTGTCGGCTTTCGGCACGGAGTTGGAGGTGGTCAGTGCCGGTGGCTGCAGTACGATCACGCCGGTTGACATGCCTGCCGCGTTGGCGACGCTGTATGTGATCTGCACGGGCTCGGTCGGTACCTGTCGTGCGGTGATGTAGACGCGCTTGTTGCTTACGACGCCGGTTTTGATGCCGCTCGCCGCATCGGTGGTCACGCTGGTCACGGATAGCACACCGCCCATCGGGTCGACGTCGTTAGACAGTGGTTCCACGATTGCGGTGTTGTCGGCGCCGAGCAGTGCCACGTCGTTGGCTGCGATGGGCTTGGCGGAGTCTCCGGTCACTGCCTGCACTTCGATGCGGGCCAGGCCGGTCGAGGGGATGGATCCTTGTGTGATGGTGTAGGGCACGTAGTAGGTGCCGGGGTTGGATGCGCTGAAGGTGAACGACATATCGGTGTCGTTCATGGTGGTGGATGCGCCGGATGGGGTTTCCACGGCGGTCAGCTGCGCGGGTTCGGCCGAGGTGCCATGCACGTATTGTTTGAGCGTGATGGTGGTGCGGGTATCTGGCGTGGTCTGCTTGACGGCCGGATCGATCACCGCGGCCAGCGTGTTGGCCGGTTTCACTGAGAAATACACCATGCCGGTGCCGGTCTGCTGGCCGTCGGAAACGGTCACTTCGATGCCGGCGCGTCCGGAAGACATGGATCCCGCGTTGAATACGAGCTGCCCGTCGGCGCGCGTGGAAACGGTCACCTGGTCGGTGTTTTGCGGGGTTGCGGATACGAGGGTGAGCGGGTCGCCGTCGGGATCGGAGAAGCTGCCCAGCGCGTTGGTGGTGTAGGTCGCTCCTTGTTCCACGTCGATTTCCGGCGGCGTATCGGTTTGCTGGGGCGCGTTGTCGTCCCCGCCTACCAGTGTGAGGCTTACGTTGGCGTTGGAGGTTTGCCCGCGTCCGTCGGAGATTTCATAGCTGAACGATACGGATCCTTCGGATGCCGCGGAAGCGTCGAGCTGCAGATATCGTCCGTCGTATACGGGGGAAACGCTGATGTTGGCGCCGTCGGGGGCACTTACCGAGGTGATGCGCAGTACGGAGCAGTCGGTCTGTTCGTCGTTGCGGAGCACGTCGAGGATCTGCTGCGATCCTGTTCTCGCGCCGAACGAATCATCTTCGGCTTTGATCTGGCCGGATTGCGACGAGCAGGTCTTGCTGAAATTATGCTGGTTGTTGGCGCTGTCGTTGTTCTGTTCCTGTTGCTTCGACTGTTTGGTTTCCACCTTGTTCCATTGGATTTTGATGACCTTGGTGGATTCCTGTGGATTCCAAACGTTGCCGTTGACCACGTCGTTGAGTATGACTAGGCGATGGTTGGTACGGAATATCAGTTCCGAAGTGGCGTTGATGTTGGTCAGGGTGTCGAATGCCGTATCCGAACCGTCTACGGAGCACACTTTGGCATAATTGTTGGCTTTCTGCGCCCATGCGGCGAATACGCATCCGCCTGTGGACACCGGTTGGGCGGCCTCGCCCTTGCCGGAATTCGGTGTTTCAGAGGTTTTCTTGGTGCTGAGGTTCACCGTTGCGAGTCCGCGCGGCGTCGCCACGGCCACCCATCCGTTTTGCTTGCCGTCCGTGGAAGGGGCCTGCAAGGTCATGCTGCCCTGCAGATTGATGGCTGCGCTTCCCTGCGGCCAATACACGGTGCCTTTTGCCGCCACGACCGGGGTTTCGCCGATGACGGTGAACGATTCGGCATGCGGTGCGCCTCCTATCGTGCCGACTTGCTCGCGCGTGTCTTGCGGCCCGTCGATGCTCAGCACCGCGCCATCGGAAGCGCGGTATCCGTATACGGTTCCGTCATGCGTCACCGCGATTTTTCCACCGGATCCCAGTTTCATATTCGGCTTGTCGGTGATTGGATTGACGGATTTCACATCGGAAGCGGATCCCACCCACACATTGCCGGTTTTGGTGTTGATGAACGCTGCGGTGTCGCCTCCGACAATGGTTGCGATATCCGTTTTGATGGCGGTGTTGCCGGTTTCGCTGATGGTGGAAGCCGCGATATTGCTGGCTTTGGTGACTTCGGAGATCACTGTGTCGCCATCATGCTGTGCCACGTCGAAACGGGAGGCTGCGGATGAGACTCCGGCGTCCACATCCTTGTTCTTCGCATTGAATCGTGCGGCCTTGCGATCCTTCAGCGACGTGATCCACACGGTGCCGTCGTCGAGCTGCACATGCCGTTGCGTCACCGAACTGACGATGAACGCGCCCGCGATGATGCCCAGCAGCAGAAGCAGCATGACGATCGGCGTGATCCACCGTCTGCTTCCCGACGGCAACAGCAGTTTGCGTACCATTGATCCGAAGCGCAATTGACGTTCGTGCGATTGTGCCGGCTGATCGGCTGCGTTCTTGCGTTTGTCCATTTTCGGTTCTTCCTTGAGTGTTCCGATGGTCGTTGTGTTCGTTCCGGACATCGCCTGCGATGGAATAATGCCGTCGGCCGACCCTGTTGGGAAGTGCTGTGATGCTTATGGTTTGGCCGCGCACGCGATCGCAGGATTCTGCGACATCTGCCGGTCCGCTCGAATGAGGCTCACCTGGATGCAGGTCTGCGAGCCGTCGGCGGGTTTGATGCTGATGCGCGTGTCGGTGGTGGTGGTTCCTTGGGCGTTCGGGTCTACTCCTGCATCGCCTACCAGCGACCATGCGTACGAATCGCCGTCCTGAGGGTCGGGGTTCACCCATGTGAACTGCACGCTGCTGCCATCGGCGGAATATGAGCCGGCCAGATTCTCGACACTGGGCACGCTACTTGTGGTGATGGCCGAATCAGGCGAATCGTTGTCCTGATCGTGCGTTCCCGGAGTCTTGATCTGCACGCTGCTATTGTCGGAAGCCGAATCCATATTCGGCAAGATCACATACGCGAACGCCAGTTCGACGGCCGTGATCGCGGCAACCGCCGAAACAACGATCGCAAGAGGCTTGGCCCAAGTGCTGCGCTGTTTCGGAACAACCGCGGCTGCCTGGCTGCTTGCCTGGGACTGTGCGTACAGATTTTGCGGGAACGGCGGTTCGCCTTCGACCGTGGTCGGCGTGGCATGGCCATACAATTCCTGCTGCGCACGCTGCATGTCACGCGCGAAATCGTATGAGGAATAATATCTGTCTTCCGGCGTTTTATTCAACGCCTTGCGTAAAATCCGCTCCACTTGCGGGGGAATATCCGGCCTATTGAGCTTAGGGAGCGGATCGGTGAGAATGATGTTTCTCAGCAGAGCACCGCGTTCTTTGCCCCTGGTCGAGCCGAGGGCCGCGGAATAGCCGTATTCATATGGCGACTGGCCCGTCAGCATGGCGAACAGCGTTGCTCCCAGCGAATAAATATCGGAGGATTCGTTGCCTCCGCCGTTCTTCGCAAGCACTTCCGGCGGAGCCCACGCGATGGTGTAGCCGATGCCGGGACGCCCGTAGATCGTTCCCGCGATGCCGAAATCGGCAAGCATGGGCATGCCATGCGTGTTGATGAGAATATTGCTGGGCTTGATGTCGCGGTGGATGATGCCTTCGCGGTGCGCTGTGGAAAGGGCGCTCGCCAGATTGATGCCGACGGTGAGCATCTGGTCTGCGTTGAGCCTGTTGGATTCCAGGAAGGTCTTGTAATTGCCTCCCGGAGCGTATTCGAATACGGTGTAGCCGTTGCCTGTGGCGGTGACGCCGCTTTCGTACACCGAAAGAATGTAGGGATGCGAGGAGATCCTGCCCATGAAGTTCGCTTCGGAACGGAACCGCGCCGCCGCGCGCGGATCGAGCGTTCCCTTGCTGACCTTGATGGCCACTTGTCGGCTGGGGGAAAGCTGCTGGTACAAATACACGTTCGCTTCGGAACCTGAACCCAACTTTTGGGCGAATGTATACCCAGGGATTTGAGGGGGAATGCCGTTCATGGCTTCCATATGCTCTCTTTCCTCGTGGTGCGTATGCTTTTCGGCCGCTCTCTCTGGATCCCATCCTAACTGAAGACCAACCCAGAAACCTATCAGCAAGGGGTCAAAATGTCCATATACAAAGACGGGCATCTGAGACATGTTGTGGCTGAATAATAGAAGTCGTAGTGATAGAAAGAACGTGCGAACCTTAAGAGACGGCCTTCGTGGCGACGATGAGGGTACATACATTCAGTTGCTGGATGACGGGCATCTGGCTCAAATGGAAATGACCATTGATGTGTTGTCGGCGTTGCTGCAGATGCCACGAAGGAGTGGTTGCACCGCAGATTGTGTTGGATAAAGGTTGGCTTCGAGACAACTTTGTAGGTTCCGGATTTGTCAGGTGAAGGAGGGCGAGACTAGTAGTGTTGGGAGGCATGATGAATTTGGAAGACCTTGACCGCGTCACGTTGGTTGCGGGCGCGCCGAGCAGTGGAAAAACCGAGTTTGCGCTGGGCATGCTGGTTGCCGCAATGAGGCGGTATGGTGACGGGAATGCCGTGATGACGGTGTCTGGCAGGCAGATCGCCGATGCGTTGGGCGATCGGGCGATCCGCGAATTGTCGGCCGTGTCGCAGGCGCGACCGGTCACTACGTTGCCTGCCGTCGCATTCCGTCTGCTGACGGCCGTGAGATCAAGTCAAGGCGAACCGTTGCCGAAACTGTTGAACGGTGCGGAACAGGATGTGATCATCCGCAAGGTACTGGCTTCGCATGTGGAGCATAGGCAACATGGCGACGATTGCGCCACCTGCGATCTGCTGCGCACCTATTTCGCGGTTTCCGAATGGTCAGGACTGGTGGCCGACGATTCCACCGACGCATTCGCCAACCAATTGCGCGACATGCTCGCACGCATGAACGAGATTGGCGCGAAACCGCAGTTCGAAGACATGCTGATCGCCCGTGCGGCCAGCAGGGACGGCATGCTTGACGAACGTCGCGAACGCCTGCGCACTCAATGGCGTCTCGCCTTCGCCTTGCGTGAGGAATACAATGAGGCGATCCGTTCGTCTTATCCTGGCGAATATCGTCTCGACGCGTCGCAGCTGATGATCGACGCCACCGAAGCCGTGTCTGGCATACAGGAAGCCGATATTGCGAACATGCTGATCGTCGACGATTTTCAAGATACGACGTTGGCTGGTTTCGCACTGCTTGAAGCCCTGCATGAACGCGGGGTGCGCCTGCTGTTGGTTGGCAATCCCGACGAAGCCGTGCAGACGTTCCGAGGATCATATCCGGAATATCTGTTCAACCAGGCGCAGACGCGCATGGGAGCGAGGCTTGAACGCATCGAAGGTCTGCAAACGGCGCACGAAGGCGATACCGCGCAAACCGTGTCGAACCAGCAAGGCGTGCATGGCGACTATCGCACGCTTGTCGCGACGCGAGTGAGCCTGTCGATCGCAAGCACGGAGTCGACGGACGTGCCTCTGCCCGATCGTCCCGGCAAAATGAGCGATATGCCAGGCGCGATGCCCATCGAAACGTTGCCGGCCGACGATACGGGCGCTCGTGTCACGCCGGCCGACGGCAGTGTGGAAACGGCCTTGTACCGTTCCTCTTCCGAAGAGCTCGACGACGTGGTGTGGAAGATCAAAACTGAGCATTTGCAACGTTCCCGTGTATGGAACGACATGGCCGTGATCGCGCACGACAATGCCACCGTGCGCGCATTCGGCGAGCGGTTGCGCGCTGACGGCGTTCCCGTGCGCTATTCCAGCGTGACCCGGCCGTTGAAGGATGAGCCGTTCGTGCAGGGTCTGTTCGCGTTGATCGAGTTGGCCGAATTGAAAAACCAGACGATCGCGGCTTCGACCATGGACCTGCAGACCGCCGGATCCTATATTCGTTCGCGCGTGGCGTTGATTATGGGATCTCCGCTGATTACGGTCGGTGGTGATCAACGGCATGAGGGGCGTCCGGCCCGTCTCGCATCCATCGAATCCGCGATGAACGCGTTGGTTTCGCTCGCTTCGATTGTGGAAAGCAAGGCTGCGAACCATGATGAGGATGCTGCCGAAGAATACGACGAAGATGATTTCGAAGATTACTTTGAAGATGATTTCGAAGATGATGAGGATGCGGCGGACGCTGCCGTCGAACAACAGGCGTTGCTCCCTCGTTTGATGGAAGATTGGCGCGATTATATGACGGACTATCATGCGATTCGCGCCGATGGCGAGCATGATAGTGAGCATGAAGACGAGCATGAAGGCGATTTCGCGCTGAGTATGGAAGCGCTGTACGTGCTTCTTATGGAGGGCAATACCGATCGCGTGGTCGATGCGATCGCCTCCGTGCTGGGCGCGGATCCGCAGATCAAGGCGTTCGCATCATTGTGGAAGGTTCTTGACAAAACATGCGAGTCGGAAGCCAAACTGGTTTCGCGTGAACCGCAATATGTGTTGGATTGCGCATGGAGGGCCTGCGGCAAGGCGGAAGTCTGGCAGCGTGTGGCGCTGGAGCATTCGGCTGCCGGCCGTGCCGCGAATGATCGGCTTGACGCGGCGATGCGTTTGTTCAACTATGCTTCAGGCGGCGAGTCAAGCGGGGAATTCGCGGTACACACCATCGAGGCGTTCATCGAACAGGTGCGTTTGCTGACCATTGAGGCGGATTCGCTGGCGCATACCGCGCCCATTGATCAGGCGGTGACCCTGACGACTCCCGCAGGAGCGGCGGGAAAGCGCTGGAATCTGGTTTTTCTGCCGGCTTTGCAGCAGGGGCAGTGGCCGAATCTCACACCACGCAACACGTTGTTCGGCGGTGAGGAACTGGCCGATGTGATGCTGCACGGCGTATTGTCCGACACGATCGTCACTCCGGCGGGCAGGCAGGACGCGCAACTGGCGTCGGTGCTCGCCTCCGAGCAGAAGAGCCTGTTGGTGGCGTTGACCCGTGCCAGCGAGCGTGTGGTGGTGAGCGCCGTGCTGAATGACGACAATGTGCCTTCGGATTTTCTATACGGATATATGCCGGAGTGCTTCGACCGCGATCGCGACGCCGATATGGAACGGCGAGAATATGCGTCGGTCGGCGGCCAAGGCGATTACGCGGGGCTGGAAACCGATCCCCGTGGTCTGGTCGCGGCCGCCCGAAGCGTGCTTGCGTCGGAACCTGAGGACAGCCCGAAGGCGCGTGATGCCGCGGAAGCGTTGGCATTGCTGGCTTCGCATGGTGTTACGGCGGCCGACCCTGACCGTTGGCCGTTTATGGGGGAGACGGTCGAGGCCACCATGCGGAAGATCGCGGCCGTCATGCGGACGGGCATGAGCGACACGTCGGAAAGCTCGACGTCGGGCCGAAACGGTAAATCGCGGCGATCCGACGTGGTGACTTTGTCTCCTTCTGCGGTAGACAATCTGTGGGCGTGCCCGGTGTGTTGGATGTTGGAAAACCGCTTCTCCGGCCCGCGCATGGGCAGCGTCGCCACGAGTTTCGGCTCGCTGATCCACAAGGTGGCGCAACAGGCCACCGAAGCCGGACTTGATATGCCGGAACACCATACCGCCATCAGCGACGTGGACAATATCAATGCGATCACCGAATGGATGTATGCCGAATACAAGCGTCTATGCGGCGATTTCAACGCCATTGCCGATCCCGCGCAACGGTATCAGGCGTTGAAGAAAGATGAGCAGGCGCAGGAGGCGTTGCGTAACATCGCCACGTATTTCGTGCAATCGAATCATGGTGATTATCCGATTAAAAATAATGATGCATTCAGCGTTGGAAAACTTACGAAAGCCGAACCTGAGCTGAAATTTACCGCAAAATTCGATTTCGACGATATTCTCGACGCCTACAATGCGATGGACGGCGTTCACGCGATTTCACGGAACGAATTGATCGCCATTATGGGAGCGTTGGTCGGAGGATGGCCGGAAACCGGCATGAGCGAGTATCTCACCGTGCGTTTGACCGGCAGGATCGACCGTTTGGAACGGCGTGAAATGGCGGATGGCACGCAGCAGGTGCGTCTGATCGACTACAAAACCGGTGTCAGTCCGACCGGCGAAGGCCTGTTCAACGATCTGCAGCTCGTCTGCTATCAGCTGGGACTCGTATTCCCCGAGGAAAGCGGCATGCGCGGGGCGCAGGCGGTGGCGAACGCGCCGAACATCACGCAAAGCGCGCTATTCCATGTAGCCAAGCACGCATACCCTGCGCCGTATGGCGACACCGCCGCCGAATCGCATATGCAGCAGGCGCTGTTCGCCAATGGAAGTCTCAATACCGGCGAATTCATACCGCGCTATTACGTCAAAAAACTCGACAAGGATTTCCACGACGGACTCGATGACATGCTTCCTCCGTTGGAAGTGAGCGACGAGCATTGGAATGAGTTCCTTGGCTTACGCGGCACGATGGCGGTATGGTCCCTCACCATGATCGCGAGGGTCTTCTATGCGGCCGCGGCCAGCAGGGCGAACGAAATCACCGCAAGACCGACGACGGAACATGTGAGATACTGCAGAAACACTACGATCTGCCCGGCCTGTGCGGGCGAACAGAACACCGTATTCGAAAGGAGAACGGCATGAGCGGAACCATGAAGTTCACCGACAGTCCTGAGCAGGCTGCCGTCGTCCAAGCGCCCTCGTATGCGGATGTGGTGGTGGTGGCCGGCGCTGGATCCGGCAAAACCTACACGATGACCAGACGCATCATCACGCTGATCGAACAGGGGGTGAGCCCCGAAAAGATCCTCGGACTGACCTTCACGCGCAAAGCGGCCTCGGAACTATTGTCTCGAGTGTCTGCGGCCGTGACTCGCGACCAGCGCGAACGCGGCCTGAAATCAGCGAACATGACGTTCCTCAAACCGGAAGTCTCCACGTACGACGCTTTCTTCCAATCCATCGTGCGCCAATATGGACTGCTTGTCGGCTTTGACCAGAACACGCAGCCATTGAGCGAAGCAGGTGCCATGCAGCTCATCCACACCGTGCTTGACAGGCATATGGATGATCTTATGGCGTTCGACGGCGATCTGAAATCGTTCAACACCATAGCGGGCAACGTGTTCGCCCTGTCCAACGCCATTTCCGGCGCCATGATCGGCGGCGACTGCACCAGCTTCGACGAAGCCGTGCAACGCGTGCGCGACTGGGATGAGGCGTTCGTCGAACAGATCGCCAAGGCGCTTGACGGCGAAACCGTGCCAACGGAAGAGCCGAAATCGCCAAAGCTGCCGAAACGACTGAAAAAGGATTCCGACGCGGACTACGAAAAGAAACTGGAGAAATACCGCGAACTCGGGCACGACATGTGCGTGTTCAACAGCGCGCAACTCGCATTCGTCGCCAAGCAACGCGACCTGCTGCTCGATCTTGTGCTTGACTATCATGCCGAAAAACGCGCCTGCAATATGGCGGAATTCAGCGATTTCACCATCGCGGCATTCCAGCTTGTCTCCCGATTCCCGTCCATCGGAGCGGCCTACCGCAAACGCTATTCGCATGTGCTCCTCGACGAATACCAAGACACGTCCACCACGCAGGCGGCACTGCTGAGCGCGCTGTTCCACGCTGACGACACGCATCGCAGCGCGGTCAACGCGGTCGGCGACCCCTTCCAATCGATCTACGCATGGCGAGGGGCGAGTCCTGGCGCATTCCGCATGCTGCAACACGATTTCGGCATGGACGCCACCAGCAGGCCATTCGCATTGACCGTGACGCGGCGCAACTCACGCATGGTGCTCGAAGCGGCGAACAATCTCACCAAACCGCTCCGCTTGCCTGCCAGACGCCTCAGCAGCTCACTGATGCGCGAAGTCGACGTTCCGGCGCTCGTCAATACCGACGAAGCCCCCGAAGGAACGGTGGGCGTGCTTGCGTTCGACACGTTCGGGCAGGAGGTCGACGCGGTCGTGCGCTTCGCCAAACATGCGATCGCCCTGCACACGCCTTCCTCGCGCGACCTCGACAATGGCATGAAAGACAATCGTCCGCACGTGGCGGTGCTGTTCCGTTCCAAAGGAATCATGCCGCAATTCGCGGAAGCGCTCGAACGCGCAGGCCTGACCACGCTGGTAGTGGGGCGGTCGGCGTTGCTGGAACGCCCGGCGGTGCAGGACGTGTTCGCTTTGCTACGCGTCGTCAGCGATCATACCGACAGTGCGGCGCTTATGCGATTGCTGGCCACGCCGCGATTCTCCATCAGCGCCAACGATCTGCAGGCGCTCGCCGATACCGCGGAACAGGTGAACACGATGTGCCGGTATCGTGCGCTTGTTTCAGCTGGAATCGTGCAGGAGCAATCCAACAAGGAAGAAAAACCGGAAAATCTGGGAATTTATGGAGTAACTCCCAAGTCGGGTCCTTCCGATGCTGAAATCCGTGCCATCGTACGTGAATATCGAGATCAAGTGCCGAATGCGGTTTTCCTTGTGGACCTCATGTTGCGTGACGATCTCGCGGAACTCATTGACGGCAGGGTGAGTCGTGAAGGGACGAAGGAAGTGCTTCGCGCCGCGGATGCGATCCGTCAGGTGCAGCGCATGCTTGGCCACCCGTTGCCGGAAGTGGTTCGTGAGGCCATCGTCGCATTGAATCTCGATATCGACATGCAGCTGGCCGAGCATATGCGCGGCGGTCAGGCCGATGCCACGCTCGCCGCATCCCGGGTGGCGCTCGCCAAATCGCCGATCGATGCGTTGCTGAAGCTCGTCGACACGTATATGCAGGAGATCGCGTCGCAGGGAACGCCGAGCCTGCGCGCGTTCATCTCATGGGCGGATTCGCTGCGCGACGCACGCGAGGAGAACGCGGTGGCTCCCGATGTGCCTGTCGACGTGGTGCTGATGACCGTACACCAGTCGAAGGGCCTTGAATGGGATGCCGTGGCCGTGGTCGGCATGACCGATGGCGGATTCCCCACCAACAAGGGCAGCGATCTGCGTGTGGCCGTTGATGAAGAGCATCTCAACGGTTTCCAGGATGGCGTGTGGACGCCGCCCGAATATCATGAGACCGCCAAAACGTGGCTGACCGATCCTGCTGCGGTGCCGGTTCCGGTGCGTGTGGACGCCGATATTCTGCCGCGATTCCCCCATGACGCGCTTGTGGGTGGAAATCCGTTGGAAGCGTTGGAAATGCTGGAGGATGCGGAAATCATTGACGACGAAGTGTTCGGCACCTTGCGGAATATGAGCGTCGATGACATGGAAGGTATTGATCCGGACGGACTGTATTTGACGCAAATCGAGGAGTATGGCCGTCGGTTGCATGCCGACGAGCGTCGCCTCGCGTATGTGGCGTTGACTCGCGCCCGTCATGAGGCGCTGCTCACCTGCAGCGCAACGAATGCGGAAAGCCGTGATCCGCGTGCCGTGGGCGATCGCAAACGTGTGTCCAAACCGTCGAATTTCCTAGTGGAAGTGCGCGATTCCATGCTCAATATCGTTTCCAGAGCGGCTGAGCCGAGCAACCTGGCCGATATTGCGGAAGTTGAGGATGTCGATTCCTCCGAAAACGGCATGACCAGTCTGCATTCGATCGATGCGCCGTTGCCGGATGGATTTTTTGTGGGCGAGCATGCCCGCGATTTTGAAGATGCGGTGGTCGGCGACGCTTGGAATGCGCCGCTCGAGCCGTCGGAAGGCAACCAGTTCCTGCCATGGCCGTGCGAGTTGAGCGATGAGACCCTGCAGACGTTGCGTTTGTCTGCGTTGCAGGTGGATTCGGCGATGAACAATGCTGTCGGGCAGACTGATGGGCGGGCTGGCGAACGGGCCGGCGGGCAAGTTGGCGAGCCTGTCGGTGGCGAAGGTGCTGGGCGTTGCGAAAATACGGGTGCTTCGCTGCTGCGATGCGCGCAATTGCTGGTGGCCGACAGCAATCTCATGCCTGACATGCTTGGAGAGGCGTCGCAGGATGCGTTCGACAGCGCGGTGCGTGCGAAGGGCGAGAGGATTCTTGCATCCGGTCGTCAGAACGTCACCTCGCTGCAGGCGCGCGCAGGCATGATGGACGAGCGTGGCGCCCGCACTTACTGGCGTGGGCTGGTGCGTCCGATACCGAACGTAGCGTCTCCGGCCGCGCAACTGGGCACGCAGTTCCATGCTTGGGCGGAACGGTTCATCATGGCCGATGCGAATGATGCCGGCATTGGCGTTGGCGCGAGCGGCAATGGCGGTACTCGCGTAGCTGAATCGCGATTGGCGATGCTTGCCGAGCTGCGACGCAACAATGCGGCGCAATCGCAAGACAATCAAGACGATAATGGGGCAGACAATAACGGGATATTCGATTGGCAACAGCGTCTCGCAACGTCGACATGGGCACGGCGCAAGCCCGCGTGGGCGGAACGGCAAATCGTCGTCAACGTGCCGCAATTGGGCACCATCGTCAACGGCAAGCTCGACGCGGTGTTCTTCGGGGGTCTCGATGGGGCGGATCGGTCGAAACAATATACTATTGTCGATTGGAAAACTGGAAAAAAACCTCGCAAAAAAGAGGAAATTCAGAAAAAATTAGCACAGTTGGATATGTATCGTATCTTGCTGTCGGCAATGGAGGGCGTACCGCTCACCGCTGTCGACGCCTGCCTCTACTATCTGAGTGAACCCATTGAGGGCGATCGACAGCTCAATGCCGCCGACAAAACAGAAGAAGAGATCCTTGTCGAGTTGAGCTACGGAATTCCGGAACAATCCGACAACGACTAGTGCTGGTGCGCCGAACGTGTGGCGCTTTCCAGCCTGCCCGTAGGGTAACGCACTATGGGCAGCGTTGTGGAGGAGCGCCGCTACCCTCGTGCAGCATGTGTGGGCGGGCACACGTGCCGGACGCAACGAAAGTTAAGGAGCGATAATCATGGCTGCCACCAGCGCAACCGAAATCCCGAAGTCGCCATATTCCGTACTGTTCTCCATTCCGGGAACCAAAGCGTTCTGTGCTTCCGGAGCCTTGGCGCGACTGCCGATGTCGATGATGAGCCTTGGCATTATCCTCGCACTCAACCATTTGTATGACAATTGGACGATCGCAGGCGTGATGAGCGCGGCATATGTGCTTTCCACGGCGGCGGTCACGCCACTGTACGCACGACTGTTCGACCGATTCGGCCAGCGCAAGGTCGGATCGGTAGTGCTTGTCGTGCAAATCATCGCCATGCTTGGCTTTGCGTTCGCGGCATTGGTGCGCGTGCCGATTCCACTGCTGTTCGCCTTGGCTGTGGTGATGGGGCTCACGCAATTCTCGTTCGGCGCGCTTGTGCGTACCCGTTGGACGTATGTGCTTGACCGTACCGGCAACGGCTCATTGCTGAACACTGCGTATGCATTGGAATCCGCCATCGATGAGATCGTATTCATTTTCGGACCGATTCTGGCCGCGTTCCTGGCGGCTTCCGTGCATCCCGTTTCGCAGTTGTTTGTGCCGACGATTGCGTGCGCGATCGGCGGCACGGTGTTCTTCGCATTGCGTGACACGCAACCGCCGGTAGTACGTGAAATCACTGTTGTTTCGGCATCTTCCGACGATGCGGACGTGCGATTGGCGGTTGACGGCAATACTGGAAATAATGGCGGCGCAAATTCCGTGCAACAAGACAAACAACAAGACAAACTGACCGTCGCGCAGTTGAAGTCGAATGACAATCGCAAGAAACGCAATGTGCTCACCTATGCGGGCGTGATTCCGCTTTTGATGGTATTCATCGTGTTCAACATGAGTTTCACCGCATTCGATACGTCGATGACGGCCGTTATGAAAGCGTTGCATCTTGATTCCCTGCTTGGTGTGCAGCTTGCGATGTTGGCGGTCGGCTCGTGCATAGGCGCGCTGGTTTTCGGCACGCGCGAGCTGAAGGGCTCCCGCTGGCGCCATATGATCACGTTCCTCGCGATCATAACGGTAGGCTTCTTCATCATTCACATGTGCCAAGGCAATCTGATTATGATGGGAGTGTTTGAAATCCTTACGGGTCTTACCGTTTCGTCGGTGTTCGCTTCGGGCAATCTCGTTATGAAGGAGACCGTGCCGGAAGAATCGCTGACCGAAGGCCTCGCGTGGGTGAGCACCGCGGGAACCATCGGCGCGTCATTCGGTTCGATGACCACGGGAATCATGCTCGACCATTTCAGCCCAGACATAAGCCTGATGCTGCCATGGATTTTCGTGCTCGCTTCGATTCCGTTCGCCTTGATCGGCTGGGCGGTGACGCGTCGAAGCGTCTCTTTACATTCGTAAATGGAACATTCCTCAGTAGAATGAGTGAGACTGATTTGAAATGCTGTTCGTACGCTCGTACGTGCGACATGCTTGAAGGAGCTGCAATGATCAAGGTTTCTGTAGTTGGCGCCAAAGGACGTATGGGTTCCCATGTGGTCGATGCCGTGAACAACGCGGCCGACACCGAATTGGCGCTCGCGCTTGACGCCGGCGACGACCTCACCCACATCACCCCCGGCAACACTGACGTGGTGGTGGAGTTCACCGTGCCGAGCGTGTCTCTTGACAATGTGCTCGCACTCGTGGCGCAAGGTGTCGACGTGGTGGTGGGTACCACCGGCTGGACCGACGAGAAGCTCGATCAGGTGCGTGCCGCGCTCGCTGCCGCGCCTCGCGAGGGCCAGAGTGTGTTCATTGCGCCGAATTTCGCCATTTCCGCCGTGCTCGCCGACTATTTCGCCAAGGTTGCGGCTCCGTACTTCGAATCCGCTGAAGTGATCGAGCTGCATCACCCGAACAAGGTGGATGCTCCGTCCGGCACCGCATTCCACACCGCGCAGGGCATCGCCGCAGCCCGCAGGGCCGCAGGTCTTGGCCCTGTGCCGGATGCCACCGAAACCGATGGCGGCTCCCGTGGCCAGGTGGTTGACGGCATTCACGTGCACGCCGTACGTCTGCGCGGTCTTAACGCCCATGAGGAGGCCCTGTTCGGTAATGACGGCGAGCAGCTGACCATTCGTGCCGACAGCTTCGACCGCATCTCCTTCATGCCGGGCGTGCTGCTGGCCGTACGCAAGGTCTCCACCGGCGCATACCCAGGCGTGACCGTCGGCCTCGACAACTTCCTCGACCTGTAAATCTACCTCGTAAATCTACCTCGTAAATCTATGGGGTCTGGAACTTTTCCGGTCTGATCATACGATCCCCGATTTGGCGGCGATGGTGAGTTTTCGCTTGCTGGATCGGGGATTGACATGTTTTGCGGTCTACGATTTTACGAGGCGTGCTATGGCCGCGCTTGCCTCGGCGATTTTCGCTTCGGAAACTTCCCCGCCCTCTTCGATGGCTTCTTTGACACAGTGGTTGAGATGATCGTCGACGAGCAGCAGCGCTACCGATTTCAACGCACTGTTCACGGCTGATATCTGCGTCAGGATGTCGATGCAGTATTCGCCGTTTTCCGTCATTTGGCGTATGCCTCGCACTTGCCCTTCAATGCGGTTGAGGCGCGCGATGATTTTCTTCTGGTCGTCCGCGTATCCGTGATGGGTTGCGTTCATGATGCTGCTCCTCGTAACGCTGAAATCTTGATCTTACCGCTGAAGATACCGCTTTTCTCTTGCAAATATACCCTATAGGGGTATATTGTGATGATGGTCATTGAGACGTGAACGTGAATAAGGTTGGTGAGAATATGCAGGCTTTGATTGCCGTCATTGTCGCGTTCATTGTGACGGCAGCCGTGTTATGGTTCTTCTTCGCGCCGCGCAAAGCATTTCGCGCTCGTGTCGATAACGGTGTGCAAGAGGCGGTTGTCGAAGTCAAAGGTGGGTATAGTCCGGCAATCATCGAAGCTGAGGCCGGCTTGCCATTGCGATTGATATTCGATCGCAAAGAAGACGGTGAATGCTCGTCGCATGTGGTGTTCTCCGATTTCGGTGTCGACCTGGCATTGCCCGCTTTCCGCACAACGACATTGACGCTTCACCCTAACGAACCGGGGGAGTACGGTTTCGCATGTGGCATGAACATGCTGCATGGCACATTACGGGTGGTGCCGGGAAAACATCATGCCGCAATGCCGAAAGAACATTCGGAATCGGAAGAGAGCACGAATACTGCTGAATCTCACGTTCATATGCAATCGCAACAAACTGTTGTTGATGAAAAATCGTATGAATCCGCTGAATCTTCCAATATTTCTTCAGATTCTTCTGATTCGTCAAACGATTCTTCCGAATCTCGTGAGATGCGAACGCTGATTGCGCGTCTTATTGTGTCAGCCGTCGTTACGATTCCAGTATTCGGTTCGACGATGTTGATGCTGTATCCGATGCCGAATTGGGTGCAATTTGTGCTGATGCTGCCGGTGATGTGCTATGCCGCATTACCGTTTTTCCGCAGTGGTTTCGCGGCGATTATTCACCGTTCGCCGGAAATGAATGCGCTGGTCAGTCTGGGTACCGTATGTGCGTTTGCCTACTCGTGCGTGGTCACGTTTATTCCGCAGATTCTGCCTGAGAATGCTCGCGAACCGTATTTTGAAGCGGTTGGTGTGGTTATTACGCTGATGCTGGTCGGCCAATTGCTTGAAGCGCGCGCTCGTGTCGGTACTGGAGAGGCCATGCGCGCGTTGGCGGGATTGCAGCCGAAAAACGCTCGCGTGGTACGAGGTGAAATTGAAGAGGAAATTCCGGTCGAGCAGGTGGCGGTCGGAGATATTATTGCGATTCGCCCCGGCGAACAACTTCCTGTTGACGGTGTGGTTATTGCTGGTTCGTCGGCTGTTGACGAATCCATGATTACCGGCGAATCCATGCCTGTGGTGAAGCAGGCCGGCAGTTCCGTGACCGGTGCCACCATCAATGGCACTGGATCGCTGCGGTATCGTGCCACGAAAGTCGGCAAAGACACGGTGCTCGCGCAGATTATCGGATTGGTGCAATCCGCGCAAAGTTCAAAAGCGCCGGTGCAGCGCATGGCGGATAAGATTTCAGGCATTTTCGTGCCGATTGTGGTGCTGATTGCCGTGTGGTCGTGCGCGTTGTGGTTTGCGTTTGGGCCGGAACCACGCGTGGTGCATGCGTTGGTGGCTGCGGTTTCGGTGCTGCTGATCGCATGCCCGTGCGCGTTGGGTCTTGCCACGCCGCTTTCCGTAACGGTTTCGACTGGTCGTGCCGCGCAGATGGGCGTGCTGATCCGTTCCGCCGAAGCATTGGAAACCTGCGGCAAAATCAATGCCGTCGTGCTTGACAAAACAGGCACGATCACCGCTGGAACGCCATCGTTGACCGACGTGTTTCTGCTTGGAAAATGGCGCAAAATGCCGGATGATCTGCTGGCGATTACCGCCAGTGCCGAACGGGATTCCGAACATCCTCTTGCCGCCGCGATTGTTGCGGGCGCGCAAGAAAAGCATCTTACGTTAGGCGAGACCACGCAATTCCGTGCGATTTCCGGTCGGGGAGTCACTGCGCACGTCGCGTTGCCGTTAATATCTGCAAATAATCCGACTGTTGCAGCTGACGAATCCTCTGCATCTTCCGTGACCTTCGAATCATCCATATCTTCTCCCGAAACCGCAATGTACAACGTTGCGGTCGGCAATACCGATCTGATCGACGATCTTGACGTGGGCATGCCGAGCGTCGGCGATGAGGATCTTGACGACATTATCGCAACCATGGAACGGCTGTCGGCGGAAGGGAAAACGCCGATGCTCGCAGCAATCGACGGTGAGCTTGCGGGAATCGTTGCCGTTGCGGATACGGTGAAAGCCGATTCGCAGCAGGCTATCGCGTCCCTCAAATCGCGTGGCGTCAACGTGGTGATGCTCACTGGAGATAATGGAACGACGGCGCGTGCCGTGGCCGATCAAGTTGGCGTTGGCAATGTGATCGCGGGAGTGCGCCCGGAAAACAAGGCGGACGAAATCGCGAAACTGCAGGCGCAAGGCTATACGGTGGCGATGGTCGGCGATGGTATCAACGATGCTCCTGCGCTTGCCCGCGCGAATGTGGGATTCGCCATCGGTACCGGTACGGATGTGGCGATCCAATCCGCAGACGTGACATTGATGAATGGCTCGCTGATGGGTTTGGTGCATGCGCTTGATTTGACCCATGCCACCATGCGCAATATCGCGCAGAATCTTGGATTTGCGCTCGGCTATAACAGCGTCGGCATTTCCATTGCGGCGGGCGTACTGTACCCGTTCACCGGCATGATGCTCAATCCGATGATCGCGGGCGCGGCCATGGCATTCTCGTCGCTATGCGTGGTGACGAACGCGAGCCGACTGCGCCTGTTCGATCCAGACAAGGCGGTGCGTGCCGCAAATAAGACGTATCAGGTTCGCCAGTCGAACCCGAACGATAATAATCACAGCAACCATAGTCAGAAAGGATTCATCATGGGACTGTTCAGTGATCACAAAGCCAAGAAGGAAAACGCCCACGAAAGTATGGAAGGCATGCGCTCTTGCTGTGGCGGCCATGCTGCCAACGGCAATCAGAGCGCGCACGCCAAAGATCCGGTCTGCGGCATGAGCGTGGATCCGGCCACTGCCGCAGCCACCCGCGAATACAACGGCACCACCTACTACTTCTGCAACCCGGGCTGCGCCGCCAAGTTCGAGCAAAACCCCACCCAATACCTTGCCTGAGTTTGTTTTGGTGGGCGCACTTTTCCCTCTTGGTGATCGCACTGTTTTGGAGTGTTGTGCGGTCAGGAAAGCAAAATCGTGCGATATTCCGAAATCGTGCGATATTCCGAAATCGTGCGGTCACCAGATCAAAATCGTGAAGTCATTTGGCTTGAATCCCCCTGAGTATGCGGCTAAGCGTACCGATTCTTCCACTTGCTGGGGGATTTTGGACTGTGGGAGGCTTGGCAGCGGGAGGATTGTTCCATTAACTGGAGGTTTTGGGTCTCTGGGAGGCTGGTTGACGGGAGGATTGTTCCAGCGGGTGGAGGTTTCGGGAATGTGAGGGGTTGTTTAGCGTACCGATTGTTCCAGTGACTGGAGGTTTCGGGACTCTGGGAGGCTCGGCAACGGGAGGATTGTTCCAGCGGGTGGGGGATTTTGGTCTCTGGAAGGCAGTTCATATTGCGATATGGTCGCGAACTCGGGCGCTTCGGCGTCCGTGGCGGGAAGTACCGTTGGCACTATGACTGACGGTACTATGCATCTTCTTGATCCTGCTCCTTTCGGACGTATTCTTCCGGCTATGGTCACCCCCATGAAGGCCGACGGTTCCGTTGATTTCGAGGCCGCGCAGAAGCTTGCGAAGCAGCTTGTCGCCGATGGCGCCGATGGCCTTGTGGTCAATGGCACCACGGGCGAGTCTCCCACCACCCACATGGAGGAGAAGGTCGAGCTGGTTCAGGCCGTCAAGGATGTGGTGAGCGTGCCCGTTATCTCCGGTGCGGGTTCCAACGATACCGCCCACACCGTGCGCATGGTGGAGCAGACCCAGGAAGCAGGCGCCGATGCGGTGCTTGTGGTCGCTCCGTACTATTCGCGCCCGTCGCAGGAAGGCGTGTTCCGTCACTACAAGGCGGTCAATGATTCCGCGGACAAGCCGATTATCGTTTACGATGTGCCTGGCCGCACCGGTCTGCACATTCAGTTGGAAACCTACCGTCGTTTGGCTGAGCTCGGTCACGTCAAGGCAGTCAAGGACGCCACCGGAGATATCGCGGGTGCCGTGCGTAAGCGTATGGAAACCGGTTTGACTTGGTATTCGGGCGATGACGGTCTGTTCCTGCCGTTCCTTTCGGTTGGTGCAGTCGGCATTATTTCCGTGATCGCACATGCTGCTTCCGGTCCGATGCGCGATTTGGCTGCCGCATTCGACCGCGGTGACATTCATGGGGCTCAGCGCATTGCCGTGCAGCTTGCTCCACTGGTCGAAGCAATGAACGGCAACGGTTTCCAGGCTGTTATGGCCAAGGCTTCGCTGAAGGTGCGTGGCATTCTCGACTCCACGACGATGCGTCTGCCGAACGTCGGTCCGGGCGAGGCTGAGATCAAGCGCGCGGAAGATGGCATGCGCGCTTCCGGCTTGCTGTAATTGAAGAACTTGTGATTGCGAAACTTGTGATTGCGAAGCGCTTGATTGTCGGCGATTGCGCTGATTCCGGGCATTGTTGCGATCACAAGTTTGCTGGGTTTGCCGTAATACGGCAAACTAACTGAATTCCTCGTTTCCGCACAGGCGGAGACAATTAGTAATAGAAATCCAACTAGGAAATGGCTATAGAAGAAACCAAAACAGTAACTACGCACAAGCGCGGCAGCAAAGCTGCCAAGCGCACTGAAAACACGCAGACCGCGGATGTGAAATCCGTGAAGTCTGTGAGCTCTGAGAAGGTCAGCAAGGCTGAAACGACTTCCAAGAAGGCGAAGTCTTCTGGCCGTGGCGGTGGCCGTGGCAATCGTGCGGGCGATGCGTCCGGTTCCGTTCGTGGCGGTTCTCGCGGCAACGGCAGCGGCTCCTCCAAGGGCTCGAAGAGCACGAAAAACGTGAAGGCCGCAAAGAACACGAAGAACTCCAGAAGTTCCAAGAACTCCAGCGCGGCAAGCTCTTCTGCTGGAAGCCGTCGCAATTCCCGTCTTGCTCCGCAGACCACCGCGCCCCAGCAGGATGACGTGTTGATCGCTCCGCCGAAGTACCGTAAGGGCTCCATGCGCATCGTGCCGCTTGGTGGCCTGGGCGAAATCGGCCGTAACATGAACGTGATCGAATACAACGGTCACCTGCTGCTCATCGACTGCGGTGTGCTTTTCCCCGAAGAGGAGCAGCCGGGTGTCGATCTGATTCTGCCTGACTTCCACTACATCAAGGATCGTCTCGACAAGGTCGAGGCTCTGGTGCTTACCCACGGCCACGAGGATCATATCGGCGGCGTGCCGTATCTGCTGAAGCTCCGCCCCGACATTCCGCTGATTGGTTCCAAGCTCACGTTGGCTTTCGTTGAAGCCAAGTGCAAGGAGCATCGCATCAATCCGCGACTGGTTGAGGTCAAGGGTCGTGACAAGCTGAAGGTCGGTCCGTTCAATCTTGAGTTCGTGAACGTCACGCATTCCATTCCGGACGCTCTGGCTGTGTTCGTGCAGACTCCGGCCGGAAGCCTCATCGATACCGGCGATATCAAGCTTGACCAGCTGCCGCTTGACCATCGCATCACCGATTTGGTGGAGTTCGGCAAGCTCGGCGAAAAGGGCGTGGATCTGCTGATGATGGATTCCACCAACGCTGAGGTTCCAGGCTTCGTCAAGCCGGAAACCACCATTGGCCCGGCGCTGGATCAGGCGTTCGCCCAGGCCACGCGCAAGATCATCGTGGCCAGCTTCTCCAGCCATGTGCACCGTGTGCAGCAGGTTGTCGACGCCGCCCACAAGTACGGTCGCAAGGTGGTGTTCGTGGGCCGTTCCATGGTTCGCAACATGTCCATCGCTGCGGATTTGGGCTACTTGAGGCTTCCGGAAGACACGGTCATCGACCTGAAGAAGGCCCATGATGTGCAGGACGACAAGCTCGTCTACATGTGCACCGGTTCCCAAGGCGAGCCGATGGCCGCGCTTGGCCGTATCGCCGACGGCAATCATCGCGACATCACCATCAACGAATTCGACACGGTCATTCTTGCGAGCTCCCTGATTCCGGGCAACGAGCATGGCGTGTACAAGATCATCAACAAGCTGGTGCAGCTTGGCGCTCGTGTGGTCAATCGAGACAATGCCGCCGTGCATGTGTCCGGCCACTGCAATGAGGGCGAACTGCTGTACATGTACAACATCGTCAAGCCGAAGTGCGCCATGCCGATCCACGGCGAGAACCGTCACTTGGTGGCCAACGGCATGATCGCGGTCAAGACGGGCGTCGATCCGCAGAATGTGGTGCTTGCCGAAGACGGCGATGTGGTCGATTTGTACCACGGCCAAGCTGCTGTTGTCGGTTCCGTGCCATGCGGCTACGTGTACGTCGATGGCGATTCCGTTGGCGAACTTACCGAGGACGAGCTTGAGAAGCGTCGTATTCTTGGCACGGAAGGTTTCGTGTCGAGCTTCGTCGTCGTCGATACGGAAACGGCTGACGTTGTCGCAGGTCCGAAGATCTATCTCAACGCGGTGGCCGAAGACGAAAGCGAATTCGACAAGGTTCGTCATCAGATCGTCGAGCAATTGCAGGATGCGATGATGGCTGGCACGCACGATACATACAAGTTGCAGCAGATCATGCGTCGTACGTTGGGTAGCTGGGTCGCACGTCAGCTGCATCGCAAGCCGATGATCGTTCCGGTCGTAGCCGATATCGCACAGGATGTTGACGAAGCGATGGGATTGAACGCAGCGCAATGATGAATCGACAGATAGTCAATATTTTTCGCAATATCGCCGATTCCAGCGAAATCAATATTGGAATAATATTGAAATATCGACAGATCGTCAATAATTGTTGATTACATAATCAAAAGAAGGACGGCGTAACCGGCACAACCGGTTGCGCCGTCTCCTATTCAATAAATAGGAATCTCAACACAAATAAGGAGTGACATGCCAGGAGCAAATCTCACCCGAATCGAAGCGGAAGAACGTAAAAGCGTTATCGCAGCACCGGTTCATTACACGGTCAAACTTGATCTGACCCGTGGAGCCAAGAATTTCGGTTCCGAAACCACCATCACGTTCGACGCCGAGCCGGGAGCTACCAGCTTCCTTGACCTGATCGCCACCGAAGTGAGCGAAATCGTACTCAACGGCGAAACTCTCGATCCGGCCGAAGCGTTCGCCGACAGCCGTATCGAACTGAAGAACCTCGAAGCGCACAACGAAGTGACCGTCAAGGCACTGTGCCAGTATTCCAACACCGGTGAAGGCCTGCACCGTAGCGTCGACCCTTCCGACGGCAACATATACCTGTACTCCCAGTTCGAAGTGCCGGATGCCCGCCGCGTGTATGCCGTGTTCGACCAGCCCGACATCAAGGCCGTGTTCGATTTCTCCGTGCTTGCAGCCAAGTCGTGGATCGTCACCTCCAACATGCCTGCCGCATCCGTGACCGACAATGAAACCGTTACCGAAGAGGGCACGCTCGGCACGCACGAAGCCGAAACCACCAAGCTGTGGGTGTTCGAATCCACGCCGACCATGAGCTCCTACCTCACCGCCATCTGCGCAGGACCGTACGCCGAATGGCACACCGAATACGCCAACGAAGACGGTCGCACCGTGCCGATGGCCATGTACTGCCGTCAGGCGCTCGCCGAAGCGTTCGCCAAGGATGTCGACTACCTGTTCGACATCACCAAGAAGGGTTTCGCCTTCTATGCGAAGACTTGGGGCGTGCCGTATCCGTACGCCAAGTACGACCAGATTTACGTGCCGGAATACAACGCCGGCGCTATGGAGAACATCGGCATGGTCACCATCCGCGACCAGTACGTGTTCGAATCGAAGGTCACCGACGCGTATGCCGAGCGCCGCGTGGTCACCGTGCTGCACGAGCTTGCACACATGTGGTTCGGCGACTACGTGACCATGAAGTGGTGGAACGACCTGTGGCTCAACGAATCCTTCGCCGAGTTCACGTCCACTCTCGCCACTGCCGAAGCCACGGAATGGAAGGACGCTTGGGCCACATTCAGCTCCGGCGAGAAGAGCTGGGCACTGCGCCAGGACCAGCTGAGCACCACCCACCCGATCGTCGCGCCGATCAACGATCTGAACGACACGTACGTCAACTTCGACGGCATCACCTATGCCAAGGGCGCTTCCGTGTTGAAGCAGCTCGTGTTCTATGTGGGTCGTGAGAAGTTCTTCAAGGGCATCAACAATTATCTGAACAAGCATGCGTACTCCAACGCTACGCTCGCCGATCTGCTGGCTGAACTCGAGTTGACGTCCGGCCGCGATCTCAAGGCGTGGAGCGCCCAGTGGCTTGAACAGTCCGGCATCAACACCATCGCCACCGAAGTTGAGGAAAACGAGGATGGCACGATTCGCCAGCTTGCGTTGCGCCAGTCCGCTTCGGCTGAGCATCCGGTGCTGCGCGCACATCGTCTGGCTGTCGGCTTCTACAATGAGGATCCGGAAACCGGCAAGATCGTGCGTACCGACCAGTTCGAACTTGATGTTGACGGCGAACTGACGATTGTCGAAGCGGCTGCCGGCAAGGCACGTCCGGCTTTGATTTTGGTGAATGATGACGATCTGACATACACGAAGCTGCGTTTCGATGAGAAGAGCCTCAAGTTCGCTGCGGAGAACCTGTATCGTTTCGACGATGCGTTGGCTCGTTCCGTGATTTGGCTTGCATTCTGGGATATGACTCGTGACGGCGAATTGCCGGCAAAGCAGTTCATCGAAACCTCTTTGGCTGCGCTTGCCACGGAACATGAGTCCACCACGTTCCGTTACGCTTTGGCGCAGGTCAGCACCACCGCATGGCATTACACCGCTCCGGCCGACCGTGCCGAAGTGGTGGAGCATGTGGCTGCCGAACTGTTCAAGCTGGCTCAGGCTGCCGAAGCCGGTTCCGACGAGCAGTTCCAGCTGATCACCGCCTACTTGGGTTATGGCGAGCCGGGCGATGCTGCGTTCGAAGCGAATGCGAAGGGTCTGCTCGATGGTTCCGTGAAGCTTGATGGCTTGGAGATCGACAATAATTTCCGTTGGACCATCATCAACGCGTTGAGCACGATCAACGCCATCGGCCAGAGTGACATCGACGCGGAACTTGCCAAGCGTGAAACCACTGAGAACCGTGAGTTCGCATTGGGTGCGCGTGCGGTCGCAGGCATTGCGGAAGCCAAGGAATGGGCTTGGAACGAGGCTTTGCACAACGACGAGCTGACCAACATGCAGTTGGAATCCGTGGCCCGTGGTTTCGCATCAACTCCACGTGCCGACTTGGCTGAACCGTACGCGGCCAAGTATTTCGAGGTTGCCGACTGGATTTGGAAGAACAAGACCTTCCACATGGCTGAGGCTCTGCTGGAAGGCCTGTACCCGAGCTATGCCGATCCGGCCACACTGGTGGATCTCGGTGATGCTTGGCTGGCTTCGCATGCCGACGCCGACAACGCGTTGCAGCGCATTGTGCGTGGCAATGTTGAATCGTCGCATCGCACGCTCAAGGTGCGTGATTTCAACGCGTCCCTCTGATGCCGTTCCTGGCACCACTACAGTAGCTGTTTTTGGCAGCTACTTCTGATATCACTTGTGATATTGCATCATAAGCCCGGACTGACGGCGTGACTTATCCCGCTGCCAGTCCGGGCTTGTTTGCTTCCAGACAAGCCATCCCAAACAAAGTCCCATAACGGTTATGGACAATGGGTCTTTCGGACCCATAATGACCCAGCCGGTCGGAATCGGAGGATGGAAGTGAGATCGCAAGAAACTTGAGATTGCGGAAATCTCACGACGTTGCATACTGCGGTTTGCCTGACATCGCATACTGCAGTATGCAGGTATCGCAACATGCTGTTGACTATTTTGTTGAATGGTGAACCCGTTGAGTACGATGGTGCACGGCAATATAACTTGAGATAGCGAGGACTTGAGACTCATGCCACGTATGTTCGGAACAGACGGTGTTCGAGGATTGGCGAATAGGGCTTTGACCGCACAGCTTGCGTTGGATTTGGGCGATGCTGCGGTGCGCGTGCTTGGCGATGATGGAGACAAAAGCGAATTCGACGGTCGTCGCCGTGCACTGGTCGGCCGCGATACTCGCGTTTCCGGCGATTTTCTTGCAGCGGCACTGTCCGCAGGCATGTCCGCAGGTGGATTCGACGTGATCGACGCGGGCATTATTCCAACTCCGGGTGTCGCATACCTGACTTCCGTGCTGAACGTGGAAATGGGTGCCGTGATTTCCGCATCCCATAACCCCATGCCCGACAACGGCATCAAATTCTTCGCGCGCGGCGGATTCAAACTGCCTGACACCAAAGAAGACGAAATCGAAAACGTGCTCGGCCAGGATTGGGAACGCCCGACCGGTGCAGGCGTGGGACGTATCAGCCACGACACGGCAACCGCAACCAACCTGTATATCGACCATCTGGTATCCACCATCGCCCCCATCGGGCCTGACAAGTCCCAGCCGACACCGTTGAAAGGCTTGAAAGTCGTGGCTGACTGCGCCAACGGCGCCACCTCCGTGGTCGCGCCGGAAGCGTTGCGCCGCGCAGGAGCCGACGTGATCGTGATCAACGCTTCGCCAGACGGCTACAACATCAACAAGAACGCCGGATCCACACACCCCGAACAGTTGCAGGCCATGGTCAAAGCCTCCGGAGCCGACTTGGGCGTGGCATTCGACGGTGACGCCGACCGTTGCCTTGCCGTAGACGGCGAAGGCAATATGGTCAACGGCGATCAGATCATGGGCATTCTTGCACGTGCCAAGAAAAACGCGGGCAAACTCAACCACGACACCCTCGTGGTAACCGTGATGAGCAACCTCGGTCTGAAGCTCGCCCTGCGTTCCATGGGCATCAAAACCGTGCAAACCGGCGTGGGCGACCGTTACGTGCTTGAGGAAATGCTGCGCGGCGACTATTCGCTCGGCGGCGAACAGTCCGGCCACGTGATCAACCGCGAATTCGCCACCACCGGCGACGGTACACTCACCGCACTGACCTTGTGCAACGAAGTGGTCAACTCCGGCAAGAGTCTCAAAGAACTCGCATCCGACTTCCCGCAACTGCCGCAAACCCTCATCAACGTGCCAAACGTCGACAAGCTCGCAGCCAAAACCAACGCCAAAGTGCAGGCGGCCGTCGAACGCGAAGAGAAAATGCTCGGCGACACCGGCCGCGTGCTCTTGCGTCCCTCCGGCACCGAACCGCTCGTGCGCGTCATGGCTGAAGCGGAAACCCAGCGGCAGGCCGACGAGGTCTGCGACCGTCTCGCCAAAGTCGTGGCCGAAGAACTCGCCTTGTAATCACACCGCCGACACACAGTATTTGGCAATCCAAAATCCCGAACCAATCCGCGAAGGAACCCCATGTTTGGACGTAACTCGAAAGTCAGCCTCGAGCTCAACCGCGAGGTCGAAAAACTCATCAAAACCGGCGGCAAGGAACAGCTGCTTCCCATCGTGCAGGCAGGTGAACCGGTACTGCGCCAGCAGACCGCAGCCTACGAAGGCCAACTGAGCCGCAAGACACTTGACAAGCTCATCGAAACCATGCGCGTCACCATGATCGAAGCGCCGGGCGTAGGTCTCGCCGCAACCCAGATCGGCCTCGGACTGGCGCTTGCCGTGGTGGAAGACCATGTGCGCGACGACGATGACGATGACCCGCGCGAAGCGTCCGAATTCCCATTCCACGTCATCATCAACCCCAGCTATGAGCCGATCGGCACCGAAACCCGCAGCTTCTACGAAGGCTGCCTGAGCTTCGACGGCTATCAGGCGGTACGCAAGCGCTGGCTCGACATCACCGCCCGCTGGCAGGATGAAGATGGCAAACAGCATGAGGAACATCTGCACGGCTGGCCGGCCCGCATCTTCCAGCACGAAACCGACCATCTGAGCGGCGAACTGTATATCGACAAGGCGGAAATCCGCAGCCTCGCCACCAACGAGAATCTTGAGGATTTCTGGTGCGACGATCCGGTTCCCACCGAAGCCGCCGCCGAACTCGGATTCGAACTGTAAACCAGGAGCGCACGCCGCAAATCGCATACATGCGCGGCGAAAAACGCTGCGGAATCCGATTGTCACGGAATCCTATCGTTGTGGAATCCGCGGAATATCCTGCAGGGGGAGAGGCCCACAGGCCTCTCCCTTTTTGTCATACCGTCATTTTTTCGTCATACCACCATGCGCATAACCAGTGCAACGCGCGCACGCATCACACTCCCCACGGCAGACGCACGTATGAGCGTAACCATGTTTGCATTTCGCAGCATTATCGACAATATCGGCGTTCGCGTTGCGATGGAATGATTTCGTACGCGACGTCGTGCTCCGTCTGCAACGCGCATGATCGTATCCTGACGACGAATGCTTGGTGAACATAATCGTTTTTCGTAGCATTGTTCTTTCTCTTACCGAAAATCAACGAAATAAAACGAACCCAAGATAACCTTTCGAATCTCAAAAAAACTTAAGATTGCGCTATCCGAGAAGCATCATGGTTTTTTGTACGCGCCGACGTGTACTGCGCCCCCTCTCGGCTACCATGCAAAGTATGAACGAAGCAAAGACGGGCCGTTCCTGGCTTACCGAAGCCAAACAAGACATCAGCCAATGGTCGGCATCGATGCCGAAAAACGCCGACAATGAGCGCATCGACTGGCATTGGGTCATGTCTCTCGACTTGGAACACGGCATCGGAGCCGCCAAAGGCCAAGGCATCGACCTGATCGCCGTTCTGAATGCCGCGGATACCACGTTTTCGTCGACCTCGGAGAAAACGGATTCCATGCAGGATTCGGTACTATCCGTCCAACAGTTGCATAATCTGCTGAAAAAGGATTTAGCGGTCCGTGACCGGCTCGAATCCATCATCGCGCAATGCAATACCACCTTCATGACGGATTTCGACCGTCTGATCGCTTCATACCGTTTGCCTCGCGCGCTCGCCTATGCGAACCGTAGGTTGTGCGACGAAATTGCCGTGTTGCGGCGTATTGGTGTTGCGATGGGATTGTGGACGATTGCCGAAGAGCGGCGGGAGCGGGTGATAGTGCCTGTGCTGCAGTCTGTTGCCGGAGCGGAAAGCCGCGTGAATCTTAACGATATTCAGGATCGCACCGCGCAGATCGTCAATGGCCGTGCCGAACGTCGTGCCGCGGAACGTGAGCAGAAGCGGGCCAGCGATTACGCCATGTCACGCGCGAATTTGAGCGGGGTGACGAGTCCGGGAGGCTCGAAGGTGTTCGACTATGGCTCCCTCGGATCCGCTGGTGGTTCCGCTGACTTGGTGGAAGCCGCGCAGGACCGACGTTTGGCGGATTACAAAAAGTCGGATTGGCGTGACGCCTACCTTCCCGGCCGTGACGTCGACACGGTGATGGGCATTGATATCGAAACTACGGGTACGGATCCGGCTCGCGTGTACATCATCGATGCCGGATTCGAATTCATGAACATGATCTCGCCTCGTCCTGCCGGCGAGCCCGCGGGCTACCGCTACGAACAGGATTATTACGAGTCCGGCGATGCATATGGCCAGGCACGTCTTTCCTTCGGCGTTCCCGCGCAGAATGCGCTGCTTGGTAATCCTCTGATTCTCGACCTTACCGGTATTGACGTGCGCGATCGCGCCAGCGCGGACTTTCGTCTGTTCGACGAATGGCCCGAAGCTCAGATCGGATTGCTGCAACGACTCGAACAGCAGCCATACGTTGCGCATAACGCCCGGTTCGAGCATAGCTTTTTCATGCTGAACGTCGCCGGATATGCGGAAAGCTATCGTGCCGGCAATATCACGATCATCGACACATTGCCGATGAGCCGTCGTTGGGATGAGGGGTCGATTCCCGATGATGAGCATCCGCACGGCAACAATACGTTGGATGCGTATGCCAAACGTCAGGGCGCGTTGGATGCATCCAAAAGCGAACGACATCTTGGCTTGGAAGATACGCACATCATGCTGGTCGCCATGAAGCATCATCTGGGTGTGCTGCATGCCGAGGGGCGCGGGCCGTGGGGCGCCGGTGGCAGGCTCGGCAATGGTGGCAAGCGCTGTGGCAAGCGCTGGTAGACGGAGTCGCTCGCAGGTTGTGTGGCAAGGCGTAAGTTGGTCGGACGAATTGACGTTGCTGGATGTGTGTCAGGCGTAGTCGTGTTGTGTCTGTCCCCGCTGGATGTTTTGCCCGCTGTTTGTCTTGTACCTTTCTGTCATTCGTTCGTCTCGTGTGCGACACGCCCGGATGTTGACCTGTAGCGAGGTATGTTGAGGTTTTTCCAGCGGGATTGTGCTGTGAAATGGTGCTCATCACTCGATTTTCCTGCGATTTCGACACGCCGAGAGATACGTTATTTTTCAACGGTTTACACGGTGTTTACGGAAGGTCGATTTGCGTAGATCGGCAAGGACGTGTAAGTTTACATCTCGCTGCTCAGCACGGCGGTTCCGCTCCTGAGGTTCGGGACGGTCTGCTGGTGTGGTGGTGGTTTGAGAACTCAAGAGCGTATTTGTACTACTTCTTTATAGTCAAT
>ERZ836939.141-NODE-141-length-97964-cov-64.545629_pt1 | contig 97964 bp, 83 predicted proteins | sample MGYA00519912_ERZ836939 | MGnify/ENA primary metagenome ERZ836939 (study PRJEB31850, sample SAMEA3708810) | human gut metagenome | biome: human gut; feature: human-associated habitat; material: faeces | place: China | collected 2014 ...
TTTCCTCCATGGAGAGCAATATCATTGTCTCCGAGGCGGTGGAGGATTTTGTTGATCCGGAAGCCGAAACGACTACCGAAGATTGAGCATGAATAATTCAGAGATACAGATACAGTTTCCCCGGCCCGGCGAGTGGGGAGAATTCACCCTGACGGCCATTTATCAGGACAAGGGCGGTTACACCCGGACAGACCGCTACACAGCGGACGAGATACCAGCGGAACAGGCTCCGGCAATGGAGTCCGTAGTTGCTGCGCTGGTGGGATTGGGTGAGGACTGGCAGGCGGTGCAGGTGTGGGCGCGGTTAGGTATTACTATGACGTATGATGTCGCGAATGAGCGTAGCGAATACGTTTTTGCCGTGGTGCTGACCGTTGAGGCTGTCAATCCGCAGGGCGGGCGGAGGGTGTTCACTTCCCGTGATTACCCGGAGTTCATTGTTACCGACCCTGCCGCCGTGGATTTTTTCAAATACTTCACAAAACAAAACCATGAGTAAATTAAGTGACGAGCAAAAGCAGGCCGCCCTTGAGGCGGGGAAGCAGGGCATGAAAGATGCCTACGAAAAAAGCAAAACTAAAACCGGCCTGAAGTGGTGGGAACGCCTTTTGTGGGTAGTCCTAGCAGGTGCTGCCTATGCGGCTTCCGCTCTGCTGGGTGGCTGCGGCCATTCCGTGGACGTGACGCCGAAAAAGACGGTGGTATGCAAGGACGGTTCCTGCCTGGTGCTGGAGCCGGGGCATATCTCCTATTCCCAGGCCCAGCCGGAAACGGACGTTCCGCCCGTCGTTCAATCCCTGAAAAAGTGAAGCCATGACCGGATCTGTTGTCAACGCGGGCCTGCTGGGGGCTAATGCCCTGTCCGTGATTGCGTCCGTCACGTCAGGCAACCCGTTTTTGGAGTACATCCAGAACGGGGCGAGCGTGGCCGCGGTCATGGGAATTTTTCTGTGGCGGGAAATGAAACGGGCGGAACGTTATGAGCGGCTCTATGATGACGAACGCAAAAAACGCATTGATGCGGAAAATAAGTGTTCCGGCTGTGAGTTCGTCCGCAAGGCGCATGAAGAATTTCTGGACAACAGGGACTAGTTCCAACTGTAAAGTTTTTCTTACCAGTTCCAACTATTTAACAATTAAATAATTATATGATTATCAAAGAATATCAGGAATTCAAACCCGTTCAGCGCGCCCTGGGGCTGAAGGCGGATGGGATGCCGGGGCCTAAAACGCTGGCCGCTGTAGCTCTGAAATTGCGCTGTCATGAAATATGGTCCGCGGTCCAGGCCGCCGTGAACGTGACGCCTGACGGCATCCCCGGCCCTGCCACGGCCCGCGGCATTGCCGCCGCCCTGGACATTGCCCTGCCCCGGTCCTGGCCTGACCAGGCAACCGTCCGGGCCGGTCTTTCCATTTTTGGGCGGCCAGGGGACGAAAACAACCTTGTTTCTATTGTCCCCCCTTATCCTTTATATTATGAGGGGCGGCCCGTGAAAACGATCCGCGTGCATCAGGCAATCGCCCAGGACGTTCAGGCGGCCCTGGCGGAAGTCCTGGCCGCGTATGGCCTGGACCGGATCCGCGCGCTTCACCTGGACCAGTATGGCGGATCCTACAATGACCGCAGCACGGCCGGAGGCAAAAGCAAGAGCATGCACGCCTGGGGGATTGCCCTGGACTTTGACCCGGTGCGGAACAGTTATTCCTGCAAAGCCCCCCATGCCGGGCTTTCCCGCCCGGAGTGTGAAGAGTGGTGGCGGATATGGGAAGCCCATGGGGCCGTTTCCCTAGGCCGTGAACGGAATTATGACTGGATGCACCTTCAATTCGCCCGGCTGTAAAACAGTAATCTTTTGAGCGTCAAAAAATTACAGATAAAAATATCTTGCGGAAAGTTCCGTTTTTCTGTATATTGGCCGTGCCGGGTTGGTCCCGGAACTAAGAAAGGAGGTGTAATATGTGATAATAGACTGGCATTCAATACAACGGCTGATTGAGCTTTTGATAGTTCTGTTCAGCTGACAAAAAAGGCCCCGGCTGTTCCAGCAGCCGGGGCCGATTGTTTAGAAGGTGAACATGTGATGTTCGGCAATCAATACGTCCTTACTATGCTCTTTTTGCCGGATTTGTCAAGCGTGCGGTTGTCATGCTGGCGCGGCTAATAAGGCCGCTTTTTTATCATCATCAGGATATTTGGAACGTATATTTTTTACTGCGCTTCTTTCCGCGGGAATCCCATTTGACGGTGCGGCCGTCATTTAGTTTGAATGTCTTCCCTCCATAGGTTGAATTAAGAAGGAAGGAAAAGCGTTTGTTGGATGCCTGGGTGAGTTTGTAACGGGGTATCTTGCTTTCATGCCCGGTTTCGTCCGTTTCCGTCACGTATTCCGTACGTGCGTCAATAAGAGATTCAAATGAGTTGCGTTCAATGCAGATTTCTATGATTTCGTCCCATTTGATTTCTCCGTATGTTTCACCGGGCTTCAGGCGTGCCGCCGCCGTTTGCACCAAGTCGCGCATGTCCTGAAGGTTTTGGTCTCCGCCTCCGTATATTTCATCAGGACGTTCCCCGAACGGATCGCCAATGCCAAGCAGGGAGACAATGCCCGCAATAATGGATGATGTGCGTTGAAACCCTGCTCTTGTTTTGTCCGGCATGGGCCGTTTTTGCTCTATCCAGTTGCGAACAAACGCATGCAGGCAGGCCAGAAGTTCCGCCCGGTTGCCGGAGTCCTGAATGGTTTCAAGGTCAATGACGCGCTGAACCGTCCGGTCCTGGGGATTGGATTCTGTCAAATTCAAGTCGCATATCAGCAGCCGGGAAGCAAGGTCTGTGTTCCACTCCAGGGAGTTTCCGGTGATGAAGACGGTGGCGCAGTTTTGCTTGGTAACAAGAGATTGCGTATGAAATGGGCGTATGTCTTGGGAGACGGAAGAAATGAAGGATTCTAAACAAGTAGATTGCAGCTTGCCGCGCAGGTTGTCAAAATAGACGTAGGGCGCGCGGGTGTTGAGGATGGTGTTCAAGACGCCCTGAAGCTTTTCGTCGTCATAATACCATGGATGTTTTGCGTTATTGTTGTACGTGATGCCGGTGGCAAGGTCTGCCAATAGTGATTTGCCGGATCTTTGAGAATTGGAGGTATAGACATAACCAAGTCGAGGTGAGGACAAGGGGAGCATGGCGGATGCGTACAGGGCGACGCAGGCGCAGGTATGGACCGCAAATGAGCGGGATGTGGCGGATGTGGCCCGTTCTTGAAGATCGGAGGAAGACCAGTCCAGAAAGGGGAATTCCTTATGCCAGTTGCGCCAGATAAGCAAGGCTTGCTCCAGCGGCATTTCCGTATCGTAGTCCACGGCGGTTTTCAGGGTGTAAATCTTACTTTCCGGATCATAGCCGCGCTGGTTAAGGTGGTAGGTGCCATTAGGGAGCATGGCCGGAGTGATTTGGTCGTGGATTTTGATCAATTCCGGGATGGCCGTGAGGAATTCCATGGATGAAAGGGTTAATTTTGCCAGCGGTTCTTTCATGGGCTGGTAAACAAGCGTGGAGTCGTCTTTGGAGCGGAAAGCGCACGGGCAGATATACTTTTCCGCGGCGGAGATGAAATTGTTGGGGTTAAGGTACACGGTTTTCCCGTCGTCTGTGATATACACAGGAGAGCCGGCCAGATTATAAATAGGGGCATTGGCGCGTTGGAGGGCTATGGCGACGCGTTCGCACCATTGGGGGGTTGTCGTGCCATTTTTGGAGGGCATGGCAACTTTGATCCTTCCGTCCGGCGTAAGGTCGTCTCCGGCAGGGGTGGGGCCTGGTTGCTCCAGCCCGGCCAAAAATTGTTGAAGATCCGCGCCGGAGGCGTTGGTTAGCAAATTTTGTAATTTGAGAATAAGTTCTTGGGGGGAGGTCATTTTTTGGGAGGGAGTAAGGGAGTGAGAGATTGGAGGGCAGCATTGAGGCCGTAGGTGGTGCAGGCTGCGGCGGCTTGCTGGATCAAGGGCAACGGCCATTCATCCGGGCGGGCGACGATTTCCGCGGCGCGGGTTGTCCAGTCCTGTTCTACGTTGCGGAGCGGAGTGGCGTAGAGTAAGGGGCGCAGGGTAGGGCGCGGGTTGAAATACAAAAGTTCCTGAAGTTTTTCCTGGCCGTTTACGGTGCGATAGCAGCCGGGCAGCCGCGGCATGACAAGATGATTTGTGAGGGCCTGGATGTCCGCGCCAATGAGGGCTAAGGCGGGCTTTATCTGGTCCACATACCCGCGCCATTCTTCGTGTGTGGCCGCTTCCAGGCGGAAGAGTACATGCAGAGATCGGGACCCGGAGAAGGTGATGGAGACAATGGGGAGAGGAAGAGTAATGAGTGCCTGGAGCCATTGCTTTACGTCGTCCATTTGGTCTGATTCCAGCAAAGCATGACGCCAGGTGAGGACGCATTCTGAAGAGCGCCGGCTTTTTTTTCCGTCCCTGATGCGGTAAAATCCGTCCACGGGCTGCCCCAGGAAGATGATGCCGTCCGGCGCGGCCGTGGGAATGTGTTTGGCCTGGTCTGGCCAAAGGCACTGACCTTGCGTTTTCCGGTCGGCAAAAATGATTGTTTTTTCTCCGTGTGCCGTATCAAACAGGGCGCGTAAATACATATCCGGCGTAACTATGGCCGGATCTGTGGCGGAGATGTTGGCAAGGAAATAGCGGGATAATACTGGAGCCCCTTTTTCCGCCAGGGTGGCAATGACAGAGGAATCAAGCTGCGGGACTGGCGGCGGCCCTGTGGGGGCCTTGGGGGGCGGATTGTATTTGGCTTGCCCCTTGGCTATGCGTTTAGATGGAGGCAGGACGGCCGGTTCCGGTTTTTTGCGTCCCTGGGATTTGTCGGTGCCGTAGTTGCCCTTGGGGCGGCGCGCCGCATCTTCCAACTTGCGCCGGAGTTCTTTTTCATTCCACGGCGGTTCACACCGGGCGTTAAATGTTAGCAGGATAGGCCAGGCTTCATCCAAAGATAGATTATAGTCGTTTACAAGGATGCGGCATGCGCGGAACGTGGCAGCATGCCCGCCGGAGCCGGAAACGGCTGGTTCCAGGGTATCAATATGTTTTTGTGCGCGGGTGATGGCGTCCATGGTCAAAGGTCAAGATTGAGTTCCGGGTGTTTGCGTGTGCGGGGGGAGGGGGAGGCTTGCTTCTTTTTCCTGCGGTGTTTCTTTTGAGCTTTCCGGCTGGTCCAGGAAACTTGTGCGAGCTTGTGCAGGGCACTCTTGCCGTATTTGTCGATAAGAGCTTGCGCCTGGTCGGGGGTTAAGGAATCCAGGAAAGCGTTGCAGGCGTGCGCCCGCATGGATGATGCGCTGATTGTGTCGCTGGTCAGCAAAGCAAGATCGGAATGAGACAAGTTTTTTACTGATTCTGGACAGTATAGTTTGGCAAGTTTGTACACATTCCGGGTAACGCGCTGAGGATGGTAGCCGTTACGGAAGAGAATGGTGAAAATTCCGATAAGGATATGCAGGCGTGCATCCGCTATTTCTTCTTTTACCACATCAAGCTGATGATGATTCAAGCCGCATTCATAAAGTTGTTTTGAGAGTTCCGGAAAGATGGGAGCGGCATCAAAAGGCGCATTCCATTGCTCCTGTGTTTCTCCGTAGGCGTGCAGGAGGTGATCAAGCAGATCTCCGTAAACGTGTATAACAGAGGGGCTGGAACTCATAATGCACCCCCCTTCCAAGACAAGAATTGCTCCAAATGTGGAGCTAAAAACAAGATGTTTACTACACTTTTTACTACGCTAAATGCGTAAAATGTTGAAAGTAAACATGGAGGCGGGAGCGGGAATCGAACCCGCGAATAACGATTTTGCAGACCGTCGCCTTACCACTTGGCTACCCCGCCGCTGATGCTGTGCGCGGATACTAGGGAAAAGAACCGCGGGTGTCAATCTCGTTTTTGGAAAAGATGCTTTGTTTTTAAGTGAAGGACTCTCTGGAAACAGCCTTTTTCTTTGGCGGAACGGACAGAGAAGGAGAGAATGCTTGTTTTTTAAGGCATCATGATTGTGCGGCGGAATGCCGCCCGTGCCTGTTGTCAGATCTATATGGAGCAACTTTGTTCCAAAATGGCGTGAATCAGGATATAAAAATGCACCAGGAGTTTTTTTGCAAGTTCACGGCAGCACGTAAAATTAGAGGGGAGGTCGTTCCTCTTCGTTCCGAATGAGGGGGGACTACGTGTTAAACGTGTTGATGGGTTCAGGGAACGCCGCCAGAATACCGGAAGGCTGATGGTTCAGTCTTTCCAAAAAGTAAACAACAACAATAGCAATGAACAATTATATACCAATCAACAAGGCAGTTAATCCCGTCTGCATTTATCAAGGGAATGAGCCTCTTATCAGCAAGACGCTCGGAGTTGACGCGATGACGTTCAACTTTGACGGTTCGGCGTGTGAACACGCCACTTGCGCCGGAGCGCCGGAAATGTTCATCAAGGTCGAGGAAGACGGCCTGTACTATTTCGGCGTGGAAGCCGACGACACAGGCAGCCTGACGATTGCCGGTGAGCAAGCTATAAAAAAGGATGGGACACCACCCAACGGCAAGCTGAATATTGAAACCGATTCCAGGTACCTGAAAGCGGGCTATTACAAGGTGGCCCTGTCGTGGACCAACAACGCCTACACCCCCGTCAGCAACAATGCCATTGCATTCAACGTTACCATGGATACCAAACCTATTACGGAAGGGAAGTATGAAGGCAACTCGACGATGAAGCGCGAATTCTCGTCGTCCCCCAAAATCAAATTGTGGACGATTGAAAAGGAATCCACTATCACCTGTGAGCCATCCAAGGAAGTGGAACTGGAATTTGAGAAACCGGAACCCGTCTATTTGGAAGGGAATGGTGACTGCAATGTAAGTAGCTTGAGACCTAAGATTTGCGTAACGGTTTGCAAAGATGAATCGGAAAACGTATGGAGGTGTCGTGTTGTTTCCGTTTCTGCCGGAGCCAAGCTAACTATGTATGAAGGCATTTACGTGAATCCCTATGTTGATCCCCCTCTCAATGAAGAAGAAGCCACCGAAGCGGTCAACGAAATGAACGGTTATCAATCTCGTGCAGAAGTTGGAACATGGCACACGCCGCAGGCTTCCCTCGCCCACGAAGAACACCACCGCCGTCAATGGGAGGATGCCTACAAGTTCTACTGGAAGGACTCCAAAATACAGGAAATGCTTGAAAAGCAGACTATCTCCTGCGACAAAGAACCGAACATGGATGAAGCCGTGAAGTTCATGCAGGCTCTTGCCAATGAAATGGCATTGGACCTTTGGAAAGAAACGTCAGACTATGTACTGGCGTTGCCGGATGATGCCAATGACAGACCCTATTGCGCCGGACAGGAAGTCCTGAACGAGGCAACCGCCTATGTCATTCGTCTGGCCGACGCGATGGGGTGGAACAATGTGCCCAGGTTTATCACGAAACCTGGAACGATCGAGCCTCCCTGTTTCATGCCTCCGGTCAGCGAAGGTGAAACTCGCAGCATGGCTGTTGCGGAGGAACCGGCGCCCTTGATCCTCTCCATGGCGGATACTTCCCAATTCACGGAAGGCAAAATCACAGTCCGCTTCCGCAACGAAGGAAACGAGCCTGTCCGGATTCCGGACGAAATCAACGACGAAACGTCCGATTTCTTTTTCGTGACGGTGTTGAGGACGCAACAGGGGAAAATGCGCATCCTGAACAGGGAAATTGGCACCATGACCTTCCAGCGACCCTTGAACTACCGGGAACTGGCCCCCGGCCGGGAATACAGCGTCACGATTCCGGTATGCCTGGATGAAGTCGATCTGGAAGGCTGGAAACAATGTTCTTGTGAACTCGAAACGCGCTACTATAATCAGCAGGGTAAGGATTGTTTCCTGGGCGTTCTCCGGGCAACGGCCAAGCTCGCGCTGCAATGAAAAAAATCTTCCAATATTTAGGACTTCTGGCAAGCCTGTCCCTCCATGCCGCGGCATGGGGGGACATGGCCGACAACGGAGTGGAATGTTCCGTGGTGATGGAAAAAACCGAGTTTGACGCGAGGGCGGCCTTCCCTGACTTCAAACTGGTGTTCACGAACAAGGGCGAAAAGACCGTGCGTCTGTTCGATGATTTCTATCCCCTCAAGGATAACGGCCCGAATATTTTCATAAAGATTTTTCAAAAACAAACACGAGGGCAGAAGAAAGAAGCTGCGTGGTACAACCCCAGGTATCAAATTGAGCGAGGACGTTTCTTGAACTTCATTGCGCTGAAGCCCGGAGAAAAGCATGAAGTGCTCATTAAGGATGCGTACCTGCTAATGCTCTATCTTAAACCTTTTCGCCGTCTTATCAATGGTGAGAAATATGAGTTGGAAGTAATCTTTCGTGACGGATATGGAGATCCCGGTGTTCGGAGGAAGTATGTAGGAAGAAAAGATTTCTCCGTGGTCGATCAATCGCCCTGGAGATAGTGAGACATTTTATTACAAGGTGGCTTTAAAGTATGAGAATAACGCTTACGATCCCTCTAGTGGCAATGCGGTCGCGTTCAACGTCACGATGTACAAGGAACCTATCCAGGAAGGGAAGTACGAAGGGAACTCGACGATGAAGCGCGAATTCTCGCCTTCTCCCAAAAGCTCGCGCTGCAATGAAAAAAATCTTCCGGTATTTAATACTTCTGGCAAGCCTGTCCCTCCATGCCGCGGCATGGGGGGACATGGCCGACAACGGAGTGGAATGCTCCGTGGTGATGGAAAAAACCGAATTTGATGCGAGGGCTGCCTTCCCGGACTTCAAGCTGGTGTTCACGAACAAGGGCGAAAAGACCGTGCGTCTTTTCGATGACTTCTATCCTCTCAAGGATAACGGTCCGCATATTTCCATAGAGATTTTTTGGAAATTGACAAAAGAGAAAAAGGAAAAGGTAGCAGCATATTACCCTCATTATTGCATTGAGCGAGGACAGTTCTTGAACTTCATCACGTTGAAGCCGGGAGAAAGACATGAAGTGCTCATCAAGGATGCGTATCTGTTGATGCACTATTTTGGGCCTTCACGCCGCCTTCGCAATGGTGAGAAATATGAGTTGGAAGTAATCTTTCGTGACGGATATGGAGATCCCGGTGTTCGGAGGAAGTATGTAGGAAGAAAAGATTTCTCCGTGGTCGATCAATCGCCCTGGAGATAGTGAGACATTTTATTACAAGGTGGCTTTAAAGTATGAGAATAACGCTTACGATCCCTCTAGTGGCAATGCGGTCGCGTTCAACGTCACGATGTACAAGGAACCTATCCAGGAAGGGAAGTACGAAGGGAACTCGACGATGAAGCGCGAATTCTCGCCTTCTCCCAAAAGCTCGCGCTGCAATGAAAAAATCTTCCAAATTTTAGGGCTTTTGGCCAGCCTGTTCTTCCATGCTCCTGCATGGGGGGATATGGCCGATAACGGGATTGAATGTTCCGTGGTGATGGAAAAGGCTTCGTTCGATCCAAGAGCCGCTTTTCCGGACTTCAAGCTGGTGTTTGCCAATAAGGGAGAAAAGGCTGTGCGTCTTTTCGACGACTTCTATCCTCTCAAGGAACGCGGGCCGAATATGATCATCAAGATATGGAGTAAGGGAAACGGAAAGAAGGGAAAAAGGCCAACGGCATGGTATCTTCCCTCCTATCAAATGGAGCGTGTCGCGAATCTTATGCGCTTTATTACCCTGAACCCCGGAGAAAAATATGAAGTGCCCGTCAAGGATGCATACCTGCTGCTGACCTGTTTACAACCTCTGGCCAGCGGGAAAATATACGAATTGGAAGTACGTTTCCGGGACGAATATGGAGATCTGGGTATCCGGAGGGAGTATGTGGGGAAAAAGGATTTTATCGTCATTGATCAAACTCCCAGGTGAATTTGAAAAATTAATATAGCCCCGTTCATGAAATATGAACGGGGCTTTTTTGTGGAGGGGAGGCAAACCCTTTCTTTGGAATTTTAAACTATGAAGCCTGTGCTAAGGGGTATTCAGGGAATGAAATTTGAATGCTGAAATAAACGACGATGGACAGCAGGGGGACTCGTTTTTCCTGTAAATCCAGGGAAGGGATATTTCCGTAACATGGACGGGGAAAGTTTCAGGAGCCGGTTGTGTCCGCCCGTGCAGTGTAAAGGCCGCTGTCAGACTGGCCGAGGCTCCCATTGATGCAAGTGGTTCGTGCGCGTTTTCTAACGGCTGGATAGAAGTTGTTTCAACTCCGGAAGGCGAAAGTGCAGCGGAGGAAGTTCTTGCTCAAGCTCAGCTGATTTTTCTTTTCTCAGCATTTCAGCCCGTTCTTCCAGTTTTCGGGCTTCTGCCAGAATTTTGCGTATTTCCTGCCGGCCCCGGCCTATATGGGCGACGGCCCGGGAAGGATCCGGAGTAAAATCCGGTCCTCCCTTTAGATATTTTTCAAAGTATTGCTGGTAGCGTTCCGCCAATTCCCTTCCTCTGGCAAAAAGCTTGCGGTCTTCTGCCACATAGGCCGTCACGGCGGGATCCACGTTTTTCGTGCTCAGGTCCGCCAGTTCTTCGTCCCTTTCCCGCAACAGGTCAGCCGCATCCCTGCTGCTTTCTTCCAGGCCCGGAAGGGTAGGGTTCTTTTTCAGTTTCAGGAGGCGTTGCACCAGTGCGTCGCTTTTTTCCGAGTATTCCGTATTGATGTCCGCCGCCTTTTTCCAGTAGGAGACGGTAGGATCACCGCAGGAGGCCATCAGGAACGCGGCCAGCATAGGGAGCATACGCCGCAGGAAAACAGAGGCATTCATTTATCTTTTGTAGCATGCCCCAGGCGGGAATCAAGGGTGTTTTCCGTTTTCCCTGTTGCTGTTTCGCGTTGAAAAGCGGTGAAGCTTAATTGATTTCAATTCCGGAGTTTTTCTTTTCCACCGGAGGGGGCATTTCCACCACGCCGCAGCTGTTTCCGGGGGTCAGCAAAATTTCTACTTCCAGAGGCAGGGTCGTATCCGCCAGCAGCCCTTCCGGGATGGATATGCCTATGGGAGCGGAGCTTTTGCCGGGCAGCACTTCCTGGGGGGAAATGATATCCAGAATGAGGCGCCCATGTTGGAGAATATTGATTTTACTGATGGAGAAGGCATCCTTCAGGCTTGTGTTGTGCAGAGTAACGCCCTTGAGCTGGGACGGGGCGAACGGCCCTGGAATAGTGAAGCGCAGAATGGTGTTTTTTTCTCCGGTAAGAGGAAGGGGAAGCCAGTACGCCGCGATAGGCGCGTTGGGATTCAGGCTGTCCGTGGAGTAGGAAGATCCATTGAGGCGTTCCATCATCAGGCTGGAAAGTTCCGGGGAGGCGGGTACGCCCCAGCCCTGGGAGTACATGAGGGAAAGCAGGTACAGGGCCTCCTGGTCCCGGTATTGGACCGCCATTCTCAGGAAACGCGCTGCCTGGGCGTAATCCCGGGAGGCAAGGGGAGGCTGCTGGGGAATGCGGGGAAAATAGGAGGGGATGTCCATGAGCAGGATGCCCAGCTCTTTCATGGCTTCATAGCACCCTCCTGTGGCGGAACGGTAAAGCCATTCCACGCCTTCTTCCGGCCTGGAACCGCCGGGACAGTCCGGAGATATGAGGGTTTTCCCCAGTGCCTGCTGGGCTATCGGGTAGCCGGCTTTGGAAAGTTGCTCCAGGGCCGGCAGCATACCCGGCATGGAATTTGCCTGGTCGAGAATATTTTTGTTCTCCGGGGAGGGCGCGGCGATTGCCGCCACAAGATTTTTGTAGGCCGGGTCATGGAGCAGGGCTGGTTCCGGCACGGGAGGAGCAGCGATGAAACGGATTTTCGGGAAGGCTTCCTCCGTGCGTTTCGTCTCGTTTTTGAAACATGCCATTTGCATGGGAACAGCCTGGTGGGCGGCATTTTCAAAGGAGTACGTGTAGGTGCGGTCCGTGGACAGTTCCGGAAGTGCGGGAAAGAAAAAGGTGGAGGTGGATTGCCCCGGCACCGTGAAGGAGGGGACGGCATTGATGGAGCGGTCTACCAGGACGCCGTTGGAGTCCCGGATGGTGAGGTACAGTTTTTCCCCGTTTGCTGCCGGGGGAATGATTTGGAGATAAATGCAGGAGATGCGCAGTTTTTCCGGCAGGATGGGAGGAAGCCCGGAACGGGTCAGGATGGTGTCGTCAAGGCGCAAACGGAACTCCGTCAGCGACCGCGGTTCCAGCGCCGCGTCTTCCGTTATTTTGAGTTCCGGAATGCGGATGGATGCCAGATCCCGTGGCGGCGGTTCCGGTTCTCCCACGTTGGAGCTTGCCGCGGGCTGCTGGATGGCTTCCTTGATGGTATTGATGGTAGTGCCCATAGGGGCTTTTTTCATGTAATCCAGCAGATAAAATGCTCCCGCTCCCAGCAGGATGGTGCATGCGCTTCCTACCAGCAGGGACATCATGTGGCGGTTGCGGCGAAGAGCGCGTGCGGACTGCCTGCGTGAGGCGGAATGAAGACCGTCCGTTCCGGTGGCGGCCTTTCTGCTGCCGATGTTTTTCCCGGCGCCGGGAGTTGGCATTCCTTCCGGATGGGCATGGCGGAGGTCTGCCGGGAGGACTTGAATAGTGGCGGAGGATTCTTCCCCGGAAATGGCGCAAATGTCGTGAATCCATTCGCCGGCAGTCTGGTAACGGCAATTGATCTGGGGGGCCAGCGCCTTGTCCAGGGAAAGCAGGAACTGCCTTGAATAATAGCGGGTGAGCACGGGATCGCTGTGCAGCGGCTGCATTTCATCTTCCGCCAGGCGCGCTTCCGCGCGGTCCGGAGGATTTCCTGTAAGCAGGGCGTAAAAAGTGGCCCCTACGGAATAGAGATCGCTCCACGGGCCGATATTCGTTTTGCCCAGCGCCTGTTCCGGGGAGGAATACCCCTGGGTGGTCAGGACGGTGGCGGCATGAAGTTTCAGGGCATGCCGTGCCGCTCCGAAGTCGATCAGCACGGGCGTGCCTTCCTCCGTCAGCAGGATGTTGCCGGGTTTGATATCCCGGTGGTAAATGTGCCGGGAATGGAGATAGTCCAGAATCCGGAGCAGGCGCGTCAGCAGCCCCTTGAGTTCGTCTTCCGTATACCGGTGCCCGGTGCTGTGAAGTTTTTCCCCCAGATAATCCAGGGAAAGGCCGGTAATATGCTCCATGGCGAAGTAGGCCGTGCCGTTGACTTCAAAGACGGAAAGGATTCTGACGATGCCGGGGTTGTTGAGCTCCGCCAGCGTCTGAGCCTCGCTCAGAAAGCTTTTCAGAGCCCAGGTGTAATTTTCCAGATCGTGTTCATTATTGGGCCGGATATGCCCGGTCAGAGGGTCCCGGTAGGAGTATCTTGAAGGGAAGTTTTCCTTGATAACCACGTTGCGGTTCAGGAACAGATCCTTCGCCAGGTATGTGATGCCAAAACCTCCGCTACCCAGGACGCGGATGATTTCATATTGTTCCAGGCGCGTGCCGGGAGCCAGCTCCCGCTGGTAAACGAAAAAGGCCCCTTTTTCTTCCGCATGGGGCAGGGGCGGACGTCCGGGCAGAATCTGTTCCAGGCCTGTCGTCGGAGCGGGAGGCGGGACTTGCCCTGTCACCCGGGGCTGGTCGTCTGGCTGGCCTTCTTCTGCTGGCATGAGGGGAAAGTTCCTGAAACGGAGCTGGAGCATTCTTATATGCCGTGGAAGTCAAGTCAAGGGGAATGCCTGTTTTCCTCCGTCTCCGGGGGGGCGGTATGGAAGATGTTTTCCTGACGTTAAATGGACGCAACAAACCCGGAAGGCAAAATGAAGGAGGAAGTTTTCTGCGGTGCCCTTTCTGCCTGTTCCTCTCGCAGAGGTTTGCGGCATTCCGGGAAGCTTGTTTCTTCAAATGTTCAGGGTTTATGGCGTTTGATGAATTCCCGGGCTGCTTTCAGGTAGGCGTCCGCCGCAGCTCCGGAAGGATCGTGTTCAAAAATGGTGTGGCCGAAACTGGGGGCCTCCCCCAGCCGGATGGAACGGGGGATGACCGTTTTGTACAGCATCTGGGGCAGATGCCGTTCCACCTGGTCGATGACCTGGCGGGAAAGATTGGTGCGGCCGTCATACATGGTCATCAGTACTCCTTCATGCCGAATGCGGGGATTGGCGCCGCTGGCGCAGATTTGCGCCGTCACGTGCAGAATCTTGGCCAGCCCTTCCAAACCGAACCATTCGCATTGGAGGGGAGTCAGCACTTCGTCGCAGGCGGCCAGGGCGGAGGTCATTAAAACGCCCAGGGAAGGTGGCGTGTCCATGATGCAGTAATCATAGGTGTCTGACTCCCGCAGGGGAGCGAGCGTTTCCCGGAGGCGGGTCAGATGGTTGCCGGAACGGGCCAATTCTATTTCCACGCCGGCCAGGTCCATGGTGGAGGGGATGATATCCAGCCGTTTCCTGCCGGAAGGCAGGATGCACTCTTCCGCCGGAAGCTGGCCGAGCAGGGCCGGATACAGGCTGGGCATGTCTTTTCCGTCAATGCCCATGCCGCTGGTGGCATTGGCCTGCGGGTCCAGGTCAATGACAAGGATTTTCTTTTTCAGCTGAGCCAGGGCGGCAGCCATGTTGATGGCCGTAGTGGTTTTTCCCACTCCCCCCTTCTGGTTGGCGATGGCGATGATTTTCATTCAGGAAAAGGATGCGGAAAAATGGTAGCATAACGGGAGGCCCTTTCAATCATTTTCCCGGAGAGCCGGAAGCTCTCTCAAGCCTCAGGGCTTTCCCCCTTGGGGGGGCGGTGTGTTTCAGAGGGGGAAAGAGCGGGGAAAACCGCTGCCGCAGATACGGCGTCAGGGAGCTGTTGGAATGGCGGGGCGTTCGGAAGACAGGATAAGACGGAAGCCCAGCGCGTTATCCCTCGTATTTTCCGGCAGGGGAGTGCGGATGGAAGTGGTGAGCTGTTTGGGGCGGAAGGACAGGTAGCTGCCTCCGCGGGCGACGCCGTAGTTGCGGATGGGGAGGGATTCCGGCCCCCCGTAGGAATCGTCTACCCATTCCATGACGTTTCCTTCCAGGTCGTACAGGCCCAGGTGGTTGGGCGGAAAGGTTTTTACGGGGGCCGTATACGGCTGTCCGTCGTTATATCCTACGATAACGCGGGAGGACGGCAGGTAAATCAGGGCGGACTGGTCCGCAAAATTTCCCGTTTTATCAGGCGGCGGCCATGAATACCCCCACGGGAAGGCTTCCCGGGAGTTTTCATGAGGCAGCGTCTTTTCATAGGGGGAGGCTCCCTGTTCATCCGTCAGACGCACCCAGGAACTCCATTCCTCATCCTTGGGAAGACGGTAGGAGTCGTGCTGATCAATCAGGCCCAGGGCCCGCTCTTTGCTGGTAAGCCATCTGGCGAAGGCGCGCGCATCCTGCCTGCTGACATTCACCACCGGGTGGTCTTCTCCCTGGGGAAAGCCGGGCCGGGCCGGAGCTTTCCTTCCGGTAGCTTTCAGGAATTCCTGAAAGTCCTTTACGCGCACTTCGTGGGTCATGACCAGAGCATTTCCTCCCACAGGGACCAGTTTGATGCCCAGGCTGTTGGTCCAGGGCGAGCCAAAAACGACAGACTTGTCCGGTTCCAACTGCAGGGAAAGGTATAAGTCCTGCGGATCCAGCCCCCTGCGACGCATGGTGGCGTGCCCCGGCAGTTTGATTTCAATGACGTAGGGAACCTGGTTGACGTATTCTTCAATGGGGGTACGTCCGATGAGCCTGTTATTGAAAAAGACGCTGGCTCCCGGCGGGTTAGTGGTGACGGTAATGGGCACCTGGAACACGCGGGTGACATTCAGGACGTAGGCATTGTGGTTTTCCGTGCTGCCGGAAGCCTGCGGAACCGGATCCGCATTGATGGAAAATTCCTTGCCCAGCAGCCCCTCCCGCTCGCATTTCTTATTCAGCCACGCCAGGTAGGCCGTGATGCCGTCCTGCGTGAGCAGGGCCACATCTTTCTCCGGATGCTCCGGTTCCGTCTGTTCCCTTTTCATCTGGAAGTTCCCTTTCTGGCGGTCCTCCTTCAGAAATTTGTTGAACAGGGCGGCGGTAAGGGGGCCTTGCGCCACATGGCGCGTTTCTGCGGGCAGGTACGTAACACCCTCCGTATCCTTCCAGGGCTGGCTGTCCGTAGGGGGATGGTACTCCTTCAGTACGCCGCCCAGGGCCAGCGTGGCCCCTCCTTTGACGGTTCCCGCCTCTTCTTTGTCCGCAAACCCCGATTTCTTGATGGTATAGGCTACCGGGGAGCCGGAAGGCAGTTCAATGGGGCCATAGGGAGTTTCATCCAGATAGTTGCCGTCCGCATCATACACGGACGCTCCCGCCGGGGAGCTGGTCACCAGCACGTATCCGGTCCGGGATTCTTCTTCCGGAGCGGATGAGTGGATATCCGGATGAATATCCGAGGCAGGTTCCTCCGGCGGATGCTGGCTGTTGTTGAGCCATAAAGCCCCCCAGTAGGCAGTCAGGGCTCCGGCGGCGGCTGCAGCCAGAAGTTGGAGGGCCCGTCTGAGTTTGCGGCGTTTCTTTTTCTTCTGAAGACGGAAACGGGAAGGCACTTCATATCCCCGGAGGGCGTCTATTTTTTCCGCCAGCTCCTCTGCGGAATCAATGGGGCATTCTTCAATGCGGGGTTCCGCCGCCTGGCAAATGATGGTGTTGAAGGCCTGCCATTTCTTGCGCACGGTGCCTTCCGGCAAGTCATCCGGGAGTTCGGGAAAATCCATGCGGTCCTTTCCCGTGCTGATTTCATACAGAACCTTGGCCAGCGCGTAAACGTCCGCCCGCCGGGTGCCGGGGCCGTCGGGGGGGATGAATCCCTCCGTCCCTACAAAGCTGCGCTGGTCCAGATGGGCCACCAGGCCTATGTCCGCCAGTTTGGGGCGCCCGTTGACAAAGATGACGTTCGCCGGCTTGATGTCCCGGTGCGTCAGGTTCTTGCTGTGCAGGTACAGCAGGGCGTGGGCCAGCTGGCTGCCTACCTCCAGGCAGTAATCCAGGGGCAGAGGCTTGTTGCCGGAAAACTTCTTGTCCGTCTGGAGCGTGCGCGGAATATATTCGTCCGGTGTAATATGAACTCCGGTGCGGGCGTCGTCGCCCAGTTCCATGACGTAATAATAAAACGGGGAATCCTGGTCATGCCTCCCTACATGCAGGATATGGACCAGCCCCGGATGGTTGCGGGCGATGGGTTCATACTGGAGAATGCCCTCAAATTCCCGGTTGAAAGAGCGCTCGTCTTCAAAATCCTCCCTCCATACGATTTTGACGGCGCGCCACGCCCCGGTCAGGGATTTTGCCAGCCATACTTCTCCGTACGCGCCGCTCCCTATCTGGCGCACAACTTCATGGTCCGGAATGGAGGGAGTGGGACGCACCACCCGCTTGACGGGCAGCGTCGGCAGGTTGCCGCCGGACATGGGTGATGCGTCCGAAGCCATGGAAAGCGCGGGAATCAGGAAATAACGCCCAGGTTTTTACCTACCTTGCAGAAGGCCTCAATCGCCTTGTCCAGCTGTTCGCGGGTATGGGCCGCAGAAATCTGCGTGCGGATGCGGGCCTGTCCCTTGGGAACGACGGGATAGAAGAAGCCGACGGCGTACACTCCTTCGTCCAAAAGCTGGGCGGAGAATTTCTGGGACAGGACGGCATCCCCCAACATGACCGGGGAAATGGGGTGGTCCTTGCCGCCGATGGTGAATCCGGCTCCCGTCATGGCGTCACGGAAATACTTGGTATTGGCTTCTACGCGGTCGCGCGCTTCCGTGGACTGTTCCAACAGGTCCAGCACTTTGATGGAAGCGGCTACGATAGCCGGGGCCACGCTGTTGGAGAACAGGTACGGGCGCGCCTTCTGGCGCAGGACATCCACTACTTCCTTCGGGCCGGAGACGTAGCCGCCGGAAGCGCCTCCCAGTGCCTTGCCCAGGGTACCGGTGGTGATGTCTATATGGCCGAACAGTCCACGGTATTCATGCGTGCCGCGGCCCTTTTCGCCCAGGAAGCCCGTGGCGTGGCAGTCGTCAAAGTGGACAATGGCATTGTACTTGGCTGCCAGCTCGTGAATCTTGTCCAGCTGAGCAATGATGCCGTCCATGGAAAAGACGCCGTCCGTGGAAATCAACTTCACGCGCGCTCCGGCGGCGTCCGCTTCCTGGAGCTTGGCTTCCAGGTCTGCCATGTCGTTGTTGGCATAACGGAAGCGCTTGGCTTTGCAGAGGCGCACGCCGTCAATAATGGAAGCGTGGTTCAGGGAATCGGAAATAATAGCGTCGTCTGCAGTCAGGAGGCCTTCAAACAGCCCGCCGTTGGCGTCAAAGCAGGAGGGAAACAGAATCGTGTCTTCCGTGCCGAGAAATTGGGTAAGACGTTCTTCCAATTGACGGTGAAGGGTCTGCGTGCCGCAGATAAAACGCACGGACGCCATGCCGAAACCCCACTGGTCGATGGCTTTCTTGGCGGCTTCCATCACTTCCGGATTATTAGCAAGGCCCAGATAATTATTGGCGCACATGTTGATGACGGAGCGTCCGTCCTTCAGCGTCACCTGGGAGTACTGCTGGGAGGCGATAAAGCGTTCTTCCTTGTAAAGTCCTTCCGCACGCAGTCCGTCCAGGGTGGAAGTGAGGATGTTTTTGAATTCGGGGGTATACATGTTGAATAATGGAATATGAATTGAAATAGTCAGCAAGTGAACGATCAAGGATCACACGGTTGCTCCCGCATCATTATCACAACGGAAGCGGGAGGAAAAGCTTAAAGAATACGGCTTGATGCCCGGAGGCGGGAGCCGTCCTTTCCCCGTGCAAAGTAAAAAAGCGGCAAGGGCGCAGGCATCCGCGCATTACCTGAAAAAGAAGGCAAAACATCGGAAAAATCAGCATTTCCCGGATACCGGGCAAAAAGAAAAGCCCACGCCCGTTTACGGAAAAGGGATTTGATGCACCAGTGGATATTCGGATGCGCTTGGAAAAAATAAAGGCCGGAGCTGATTTGCTCCCTTAAACCTCCATTACCGGTCCGGTTATGCAACCATCCCCCCCGTTTTCTTACGAAGCCGCGGATTTGGCTGAATTCCAGCCCTTCGCATGAACCTCAAGCCGGAACCGGTTTCCGGCAGGGAGAACTTTCCTTTTTCTGGACGCCATGGGGAAATCTCTGCGATGCTGGCGTCCGGAGCAATTCCTATGATCCGTTTCAGGATACCTGGAGGGAAGGAGATGAATATGATGTATCCCGGTACAAGGGGAAAGGTCCATTTTTTTCGGAAGCCGGCCCTTCAACGTTAGCTGCTGTTCAGAATGGTCTTCAGGGGCAAATGCCCCCTCTTTGCCCCCCACCTTCAGGTGAATTTCAGGGAATCTTTTCTGGAGCGCCGGGCAGTACTGTTTCCCCCTCCTTCTGAATCTGTTGCCTCCGTGGGGAAGGACGGAATAAAAAAAGTTCAGCGTTCCCCATCCGGCTTAAAGGGAGGAGGCCGCAACCTGGGGTTTCTTGGCGGTTCAATCCCCGGTTTTCAGGGAAAATTCCATCATCCGGTCCCCCTCGAACGTGAAAAACGCCTCAAACCGTTTCCCGTCCAGCATGGCGGGCAGCCAGAACCGGTCATCCTGCCACATGAGGTCATAGGGAATCCCGTCCACCGGACACCAGAAGGGCTCCGCCTCGGGGGTTTCCGTGGGGGTGCCTGTAAAAGACGTCGCCATAAACACATGGCAGCGGATTTCCGGAATGGTGCCGCAGGCAAAGGAAAAATTCAGCACGCCCATTTCCCGGGCATCCTCAATATCAATGTGAAGCTCTTCCCGAACTTCCCGCAAAACGCATTGCAGGGCCGTTTCCCCCGGTTCAAACTTTCCGCCGGGGCCGTTCACCTTGCCCGCGCCGATTCCCCTCTTTTTGCGTATCAGGAGAATCCTTCCTTTCTGCACCACGAACATTAACGTGGCGAGAATATCGGGGGTCCACTGTGCGGGCCATTGAAAGCCGCTGCTTTTTTCTTGCATGGGCGCATATTACAGGATGGGAAGGGAATCATGAAGAAAAATGCGGAATACTGTGACCATCACACATGCTTGAAAAGGGTTGAATTCTCTTAAAGAAGCTTGAAATGCCTTGAAAATGCGTGTTTGTTGCGGAGGAATGGGAGGGAGCAGAAGAAGTCGCGCCCATAAATGCCCGTAAGGGGGCATTTCCTGAGTGGAGGGCGTTAGGGATATATGCCATACTTGTTCACATTCGGATGCTCCATCAACCTTCGAGGTTTCTGCAGGGCGGGATAAAAAGGGAAATTCCTTTTCCGCCATGACTGGAATGAATCTCTTTTTCCTTTTCCCGCAAGGCCGTCGCGTTCTATGCTTCTTTATCTCTCCCGGTTTATATTTCGCCGGAAGGTTTACTTTCAACATTTGCAAAAGCATGTATGACGTCGTAGCTCTCGGAGAATTGCTGATAGACTTCACTCCCTGCGGAATAAATGACCGGGAACTGCCCGTTTATCAGGCCAATCCGGGCGGAGCGCCCTGCAACGTCCTGTCCATGCTGTCCAGGCTCGGGCGCAAAACCTCCTTTATTGGCAAGGTGGGCCACGACATGTTCGGGAAAATGCTTCGCCGCACGCTTCAGGAAGAAGGCATCGGAGATTCAGGTCTCGTCGCATCCCGGGAAGTCAATACGACGTTGGCTTTCGTTCAGATTGACGAACACGGAGACCGTGAATTTTCCTTTTACCGTAATCCCGGCGCCGATATGAAGCTGACTGCGGGAGAAGTGGACCTTGAATTGGTGGAGCACGCGCGCGTCTTCCATTTCGGGACGATTTCCATGACGCATGATGATGTTCGGAGGGCTACCCGGCATGCCGTCAGCCATGCGCGGAAAAAAGGAGAACTCATCTCTTTTGACCCCAATCTCCGTCCGCCCCTGTGGCCTGATATGAAACTGGCCCGGGAACAAATGCTCTACGGATGCGGCGCATGCGGCATCATGAAAATAGAAATGGAGGAACTTTTCTTTCTCACCGGCTGCGCCACCATGGAAGAAGGATTGAGGATTTTGCAGAGGGAGTTCGACAATTTGCGCCTTATTCTGGTGACGGGGGGTAGAAAAGGAAGCTGGGCTGCCTATGAAAGCAAACTTATTCACCAGCCTACGTACTTGAATGTCAAGACTATTGACACAACAGGAGCCGGAGACGCCTTTTTGGGATGCTGCCTGGACCGGATTTTGGAAACCGGGCTGGAAAACCTGACGGAAGGCCAGTTGGCGGACATGCTTTTATTCGCCAATGCCGCCGCTTCCATTGTGACGACACGCAAGGGAGCCATCCGTTCCATGCCGAGCCGTGAAGAAGCCGTGGCCCTGATGGCGGAGGGTTTTTAACGGATGCCGTAAGGGCCAATCCTTTACTGATTACGTCCGGATTGTTTCCGGCAAGTAAGAGTTCGGGGGGGCCGGAAGTGGGGAAATGCCTTTCTTTTTATAGCGCATGCCCTCCCCTGTTGATAAAAAATGTGTTGCGGCTTATTTTCCCGCCGCCGGCAAACGAAAACCGCAAGAGCTGAAAACCAGCAACTTGCGGTATGAAAGAGGATGGTGCTCGGGAGGGGACTCGAACCCCTACGGTTTATCACCACTAGATCCTTAGTCCTATGCATTACTATTGATTATCAATAATAAACGTTTTTTAACTCCTCTCGGCTACCAATAGGCTACCAAACGTGCAGAAGCAAGACTTTTTTGAATGCCTTTTCGCAGGTGTAAAATCTGCCCTCTTATGTCTTTTTAAGAGATTGGAAATTTACTCTATATTCAGAATTCACTGCATTAGTAAATTTCCGAATATGGAGTAAATCAAGCGAATGCAAGAAGGGTTTTGTTGGTCGAATGAGGTTGAGTATTTTCCTAGGACAACTTCACCATGTCCGCTAATTGCAGGAAGTACTCTGTCGACCAGATATTAAGCGTGTTCTGATCTTTGATGAAAGGCATGACATCGTCCTTTCCAGAAAATTCAATTCGTTCTTTTTCTTGTTCGTTTTTTCGGCACATGCCCGGATAATGGAGATATCCATCCCGGCGATTATGTCCCAGTCAGCTCTCAGGTACTCATTCAAATAAGACCGCATGGTCTTCATCGACTGAATGCGGAGATTGGATGAAGAGACAATCAAATCGCACAAGGCTTTTTCGGGAGTCGCTGTCAGGTAGAAATACCCTTCTTCCGTCTTTTGCCGGGTCAGGCCAATCGGAAAATAAGCCTCGGGCGCCTGAATGTACTCGTAACGACCTGTCGCATTGTCAAACACCTTGCTCCGCTTCATGCAGGAGAACTTGAGAAGAACCACCCGTTCCGGTATCACTCCTGCCCTGGATAATACCGTTTCATAAGAAACATAGGAGGAATGAAGAAGATGGTTTGCGACAAGTTCACGAGAATAAGTGCCCTCCCCTTCTTCAGGAAGACACAGGTAAATCTCCCGGCGAAGATTGAGAATGACGCCTTCTCTCTGCAGGAGGGATATTTTGACCATGGGAACCTTGTACTCCTTAAGCGCAGACTTAAGGGCATGTGTATTGACAGGGACAGTCTCAAACTATTTGGATGGAAAAGAAGCCATGTGATCGAATAGAGAAAAGTTAGCGAGAATTGTAGGAAAAATCAGCTCAAAATGAAACAAGTGTGCAAAAATCGCTAAAATTGATGACGAACGTGAAGAATATTCAACGGTAACTATGTCAATGAGAGGATGAATGTTCCCTTTGCAAGCGCTCCCTCGTTGCCCTGAGGTCGACAAACCGGCTGCTTCCAAGGCACAGGATGCAAAGCATGCCGTTCTTTTCCCAGTTGTAGACGGTTCTGCGACAGGGGCAGGAGGAACTGTCGAACAAATCGGTTCCTTTCGGGAAAAGAGACAATTTGACAAGCTCGGTTTCTTCCATGACGTATCGGAACCCGTTGCCGAGGGCTTGCCGTGCTAATCGTTGAGACAGAGCTTTCATATCTATGTAGTTCGTCTTACCTATCCGTTTTACAGGAAGGCATCTGTCTTCAATCCAGGCATGGATAGTTCCCCAGGAGGGTGATGAGCCCGGAAAGAAAATTCCGGAGCTGGTCATGAATTGACCGATACGGCAGTATTGAGGTACTTGTATGGGAGATGCTTGTTTTGAATGCATCCCTCTGGAATTTACCCATATAGCCGAACTTCCTGACAACTATCGAACTACCGAGGAATAGATCGAATTTTATTCGTAATACGTTGATAAATAATAATCAAATATTAAGCTTCCATTTTGCTTCTTGCCTGAGGAAGGCCTCATCTTAATCTAAACCACCTATAATCATGACTACTCAAGGTCGAGCTCATTTACCTTCCCTCCAATCCGAATATTGGGAGTACTCGGAGACTGTCTCTATCGAAACGCCACAGGGAAAACAAAAGCGGGTATCTTCCGCCAGAGATCGTCTTATAAGGAGCTGGAGAGAAATCCTGGCAAACTCAAAAACAAATCCGGGGGTATCTGTGAGAAAAAATCACAGAGAAGAAACGCTTCTTAAAGAAATTAAAAAGGACCTCAGAGAAAAAGGAGGATATCTGCGTGCGTGGAGGTATTCCCCAAATGCCCCCATTCGCATTGAGATCCACGCATCTTCCTTTCAATACAGGCAGGCTCTTTTCCCCAGGCAGCTCCTGACCTCAAAAATCAAGGATGCTGGTGTAGTAGATGAATACGGACGTTTTTCGGAAGAGTATCTGAACCTTTACTACTCCTTGCCTTGGGAATTGTACTGCGATGAAAGTATTAGACTCGAATCACACCCTCTGTTCGACTCAAACTGTTCTCTTGATGATGAGAAGGTATTGAGAAGCGAAGCTGTATATGCGCAATCCATCGTTAAAACACCCCGGGAATGCGAACAGTTGATACTGAAACTCCGTAGAGCTGCTGGCATGTTAAGGGCATTGCCTTTGAAAAAGGCCGCAAAGTTCCTGGAAACGCCCGTTGAAGATTTTGAAAATGAATCTCCATTGGACGCCAGAGACACATTGGGTTGGACGTTGGATATCACCTCCGCCGAAATAGCCAAAGAAGCAGACAGAATTCTTGCCATGGATACGATCCTGCCGGCAGAAAAACACGATGGAGTCAATAGCTGGCGTGCCCTCAAACTTGTTTTCATCGCACTGTGTGCGGAAAAAGGATTTAAGAATTTCACTCGCTGGGATGTACGTGAAAAATGGCTTCAATTGTTTGCGCCTCCCAACTCCTGCAAGAAAGACTCTTTTTCAATCCTGTCCATTTCTTCCGGGTTGCAGGAAGGAGGAGCCAAATGTTCATCCAATACCAAGTTGGCACAGCTTTTGACTCGTTGGGGATTCGGCTGGTTTCCGACTTCGTAAAAATGGATTTCATTTTTCGGAAAATGAACCATTGAGTTTTTAAAAGTCGGCATGCAGGAACCATGTCCTCTCTGTATCCGTTTCTCATGTACTACGGATATGGGACGTGCTCGATATTTGGCATATTCATTGTAAGTTGCTTGTGACTGAAAGTCAGGAGAGGAAATTCCATGTCCGATAGTTGATTAAATTACCCGCAGTCTGAGTAGATTCCGAAAGGATGCGGTCAGCACAGGCATCCTCCATATCGGAATCTCAATGCTGTCGAATCAAAGAATTCGTAGATAATAACGAGATTTTTTCATTAGGCTCTACACCCTCCCGGGTACTCATTTATTCATGGATCAAAGAAGGAATTCTTCCCTGCAAAAGAATAAATGAAGAAAGGGTTATACATCTGTCGGCATTGAAGACATGCTTGGAAGCGCAGGCCCTGCAGAAGGGCTTCCAATATGAATTAGGGAAAACAACCCTTGTCAAATTGTCCCTTTTTCCTTCCTTGTTCCCTCCTTCTGCCATCCCGTGCCGCAGAACAGTCTACAACTTGGAGAAAAAGGGGCTTCTATGTGTCCTGAGTATCGGGAAAAGTCGCTTTGTAGACGTTCACGCAACGGAACAGCGTTTGAAACAGCGAGGTCATCCATCCCTCTTCGGTATGGTTCGGAGATGCAGATCCATCCGGAAGCCCAAGACAAAGGCTCTCTGTGAACTAGAAAATACATACCAAACTGAGCAACCATTCCAAGCAGTCCCTTCTCACACCCCATGCACTTGGGATACCTTCTTTTGGGGATGTCCACTTCCTTCTCAAGAAAAAGTCCTGCCTGACAAAATCGTTCTAACCGTCAAGACAGCTCTGCATGGCATAACCGATCTACATGGGTTCATCAAACATCTGGAGGGCAATCCTTCAAATCATGCTTTGGGGAAGAGCCTGTTGCACAACGTTCACCAAAAAACATCCCGGGAGAATGAACTGAAATTGTCGACCAGGAAGCTCACCCTCTATTTACCGTCCCCTTATCAAGGAGGGCCTAGGCCTCGGAATACTCCTGTCAACCATTGTTCATTGCCTGGACAATTCGCACCCTTCTGGCCATTTCCTTCGTTAAGGGAGGTCCCCCCACCTCTTTCCCATGTGGAGCTTGTCGTCAGCCAGAAAGAGGAAAGTATCCTCATAACCATGTATATCTCAGTAAACCTTCTGAGAACACTAAGAAATCATCTCTGGATGATAGATGGAACCGCCGATCAACAGACGGCTCAAGAGCAGTTCTCTCGAATTTATTTTAGTAATCCCGCTATTGCCGATCAGAAATCTGCTAACTGGTTAGCAGAACCCATTACTGCTGCACAACGCACTGCTAACCTCAAAAAGATGCTGAATGCTGTGATTGATATGGAATGGGAGGACATCAAGCGAGCTTACTTCCAAACCCAACAAGAAAAATATCCTGTGGGCAGCATTTGGGACAACGGGGTAAGCGTTACTCTTGCAGGTATGGAAGTCTGCTACCATTATCTTTCCGCAGGGAATGCTCCATTCATCGTCAATCAGATGAAGCCATTTTTTGAGAAGCATTTCAAAAAGAATCGATTTAGAATACACGGAGAGCGGGCAGGCGCCATTGATTGCGGAAAGGACGATCAGGAAAGCCTCGTGTCCTGCCATGGATATCCGCGTAATGGCATGGAACTTGTTTGCTACGCCAAGACAGCTGACATCTTCAAATTTGAGCTCAGATGTAATAGAGGCGCACTTGTTGCGGATTTTCCTGAAGGCGCATGCAAAAGACGAATGTGTAGCAGCCTGGATGACTTGTGCCGCCTCATTGATCATGTCATTAAGCATTCACGGGGACGAATAGAGGACTTGGTGAATAGTTTAAGCAAACCATTGCCTTCTGCCGATTCCATAGCCCTATGGTGGTTTTCCGTCCTTAATATGGATCGTAAGCTGCGATTATGGTCTGAAGCTCTGGATAGTGAACTCCTGCTGAGAGCAAGCCGAATCAAGGAGGAAGCCTTGAAAGCTCTCATTATGCCGGAGGGATGGCCCATCCGAAACCTTGGTGTGGAAACGGTCAATTTCATGCGAAGAATGGAGAGAAAAGGATACGTGAAAAGACATGCCGGAAGATATCATGCCTTGGTAAAAACGAATTCAAATCATGCTCCCTTAAATTGAAGGGAGGGCCACCTTGGGCACGCCTTTAACGGGTGTGCTCAAGGTGAGGCGGAAGGGGAGCTTCCGTGTTAAATCTTGCGTCGTCGAGCGGATTCTTTTTTCTTTGAGAGAAAGCGAAAAAGAAAAAAGAGAACCAGCGAGCGGGGGCGGAGCCGCCCCCCGCAAGATTACATCGGAAGCCTGGCTTCTGCTATAAATGAGGTATTTGATCGGAATCATCAGCCCCCTTCCTCCCTCAATTAAGGTGACGATGGTGTTATATGAAGATGAGCGGGACAAGTATCCGCCATTTCCCGACCTCTACATGCATTGCGTGCAGAGGCCTTTATCATTAACTATCAATGATATCAATTCATCATGGCTATCAAACTCATCGCCAACTACAGCAAGCGCCTCGGCCTGCCGGGGTATTCCTCCCATCAGTTTGAAGTCTCCATCGAAACGGAGATCGGAAATACGTCAGAACTCGATTTTGCCGCAGAACGTCTCTACAGCTCGCTCCAGTCCGCTGTAGATACCCAGATCCGGCGGGTCGGATTTGTCCCTGATGCCTCCTATGGATCGGGAAACATATCCGGCGCTCCGCTTCCTGCCATGCGTCAGGTTTCACGGCTGCCTGAGCCGCCGTCTTCGAATCCTCAGACATCTCACCCCGAAGAACCGGCGTGGAGCTGTTCGGAAAAACAGAGGCAGGTTATCCTATCGCTGGCACGTAAAAACGGGATCAACAATTCCGAACTTCATGATCTGGCCGTACTCTGCTTTGGCAAGGGAGCCTCACAGTTGAACAAGCTGGAGGCATCTTCCCTGATCAACGAACTGATAGAAAAATCAGGAGGAACATCCCGCAAGGCTCCTTCCTTCGGAAGCTGTGCTCGACTTCAGGAGGTTGCTGCACCTGAAATGCGGTAAACATCTGCATATCCCTGTTGCCGGAGCCTTTCCATGGAGGGCTCCGGCAACGGAGTCTTGTTTTATCTGCCGTATCCAGAAATTCCTGAGCCGGGAAGTTTTCCGGCTCTAATCACCAAAACACTTCTTTTCAAAGCAAGCTCTTGTTCAGTAGTAGATATCTTCGGTTCCCAAAAATCACATCATATTGTGATTTTACCAGAAAACAGAGTAGACAGAACATTCAAAACATGATATTTCACATTGTATTGTGAATTTGAGTGATATCGGAACATACATTCGAGAACGACGCCGGATACTGGGCATTACCCTGAAGGATTTGTCCGAACTTTCCGGCATAGGGATCAATACGCTCAATAAAATCGAACTTGGGCAGGCCAACCCGACATTCAGAATCCTGATGGAACTATTCGATGTACTGGGACTGGAAATGTCGTTGAGCCCCAAAAGAACCGATGTGATGAAAGGGCCTGAATCATGAGAAACGCCCTTGTATTGTTGCGGAATATCCCTGCCGGAACGTTGACAGAAGAATCCCCTTCCAGCTATGTATTCCGGTATCTGGATTCCTACCTGATGAGAGAAGAGCTTCCTCCCGTCAGCCTGACAATGCCTAAAACCTCCGAAGAGTACCGTTCCCCCCATCTATTTCCCGTTTTCTTCAACATGCTCTCGGAAGGCGTCAACAAGGAAATTCAGTGCCGTCATTTCCATCTGGATGAAAAGGATCATTTCGGGCTGCTCCTTGCAACAGGTCATGATGATACGATTGGAGCATTAACAGTACAGCCTTATACCAACGATGAACATTGACCGTTGCCCCTCGACGCTGGTTCCCGGATTCACCTCCTACAGCCCGGCCGGATTGCGGAAACTGTTCGACGGTAAAAAAGTGTCTCCGATTCTTCCTTATGACGCCCCCGATATTCATGGAGAGCCGGAAGAGTTTCTGAAAAACCGCGAGCATATTTCCATCTCAGGGGTTCAGGAAAAACTCTCTGTTCTTGTTGACCGGGGAACAATCCGTCTGACCAAGTCGGGAGAACAGGGAACGCATCTTCTGAAGCCCATCTCATCACGCCTCGCCCGGGCTTCCGACATGCCGGCCAACGAACACGTGACCATGCAAATTGCCGCTCAGCTATTCGGAATTTCAACGGCTCCCAACGGACTATGCTTTTTTCAGACCGGAGAACCGGCCTATATCACCCGGCGATTTGACATCACTCAGAAGGGCGGCAAACTACGCAAGGAAGACTTCGCCTCACTGGCCGGGAAAACATCCGCCCAGGGCGGTTCCAACTTCAAATATGATTACTCCTACCTGGAAATGGGAGAGCTCATCCAGCGTTACGTCCCCGCGTGGAAAATTGAAATGGAACGCTTCTTCCGTCTGGTGTTGTTCAATTATCTGTTTTCGAACGGCGACGCGCATTTGAAGAATTTTTCCGTACTGGAAACTCCTCAGGGAGATATGACCTTGTCCCCCGCGTACGATCTGCTCAACACAAGCCTGCACATTCAGGACAGCGATTTCGCCCTGTCCGGCGGCTTGTTTCGAGGCGCATCGACGCACACGAATCGCAACCTGTTTGAAGAGTTCGGACGGCAACTGGGGATGCAGGACAAACGCATCAGGACAGTCATCGACCATTTGATGAAATCCAGAGAAGAAGTAGAGACCCTAGTGAAGTGCTCATTCCTCTCTCCCCCGGCCAAACGAGCCTACATGCTCTCCTACAGAACGCGCTACAATACCCTTCGATGAAATTTACCTGCCATTTCCTTGCCCCCTATCATGAAACGAAACTTGTAGAGAACAGATTGCAGGGAAAGGTTTGAAAGCAATTCCGTACCGAGTAAGTTCCGAACAAGCTCAATACAAGTATCGGACAAGTTCAGGAGAACAGTCCCGACATCTTTCCATTCACTCAGACGATTGGCGGTAGGCAGCAATTCTTGCCGGCTGCCCGTTATATAGACTTGAAGACAGGCATTTAGCTTCTGTCTTCATCCCTCAACACCCGTTTCCCATTCGCAGGGGAGCGGGTGTTTTCGTTTCAACCCATATTTCATCATCAATATGTATCCTATCATCGCATTGCCTCATCATCCGGCGACAGCCCGGCACATCCTGCCTTTGGAAAATACCAGACAGGCAGCTCACCTCCAGCGGAGAAACATCATGCCGGAACCGGCAGCTGCTCCGGTAGTTCCTACGACCGTATGCCGTAAAGGGCTTCTCCTCCATTGCGGGGCCGAAGTCGTCGACAGGAGAACCCTATCCCGTGTGGAAACCCCGTCCTGTACGGAATCGTGGTTCCCGATTCCTCACGACTTTCTCCTGAAGGAAGTGGAATCCCAGCTCACCGCCCACGGCTTCGGGATCGGGGAAACCACCCATTCCCTCAGCCATGAAGGAAAGCGGTATTTCGGAGTTCTCCAAATCCTGCGTCCTGACGATGGCCCCGGCGACTACTCGTGGATTGTCGGCATACGCAATTCCCATGACAAGACCTTCCCGGCCTCCCTGGTCATGGGAACGCGCGTCTTCGTCTGCGACAACCTTGCCTTCACCGGAGAAGTGAAACTCTCCCGGAAGCATACGAGGTTCGCCGTGCGGGATCTGCGCTTCATGACCTCCCGCGCCGTCGGAAGGCTGGGAGAGCAATTCCACCGCGAAGACGAACGGATCGCCGCCTACAAAAGACAGAGACTGACCGACAAGGCGGCTCATGATCTTCTGATCCGGGCGGTCGACTGCCGGGCCATCACGCCGACCGTCCTGCCGGAAGTCATCAGGTACTGGCGGGAGCCGCTTCATGAGGAATTCCGGTCCCGCACCGTCTGGAGTCTGTTCAACGCTTTCACGGAGCAGTTCAAAGCCGTCAACCCTCATGTGGCTGCCAAACGGAGCCAGGCCCTGCACGGCCTGTGCGATTCCGTCTGCGGCCTGATCGCCTGAGTGTAATAAAAAAGACAACAGGAAAGGAAACATCTCATGAAGTCATCCTGCTCATTGACGGGAGCGCAAGCCGCCGTCCTGATCCTCACGCAATCCGTATCCGGACAAACGAGCGATGAACTGATCGCCTCCTTCCATCCGGAAGACCGGGGACGGGTCAGGCAAATCATTCGCCTTCTGGAACGCCGTGGATTGCTCATCCGCCAAACGGAGGAAGACGATCCCTTCGTCTTCCCCCGCACCTGGCATCCCACCTGGGACGGAAGAATAGCCCTGTTGAAGTGGGCCGCCTACCTGGGCAACATCCGGCTGGCCGGCAGGAATACCCGGGCATCAACCGGTTTCTGGGCCGTCATCGAACAGGAAGATCATCATCACCCATCATCCGTATGCTGACCTTCCTTCTCGTGACTGCGGCAGGCTGGTTCCTGTTCCCGTGGCTGTTCGCTCTCCTCAAATGGGGAATCGCGCTGGCCTTCGGCCTGATGACGGCAGGGCTGCTTCTGTGGTTCTTCCTTTGTTGAAGAAACATCCATCCAGATACCAGAACCATGTACTACATCGTCAAATACAAGGACACGCGCTACTGGGCGGTTCTCCATCACAATGGAAAACTGCTCGCCGTCGTCGTGTACAAAAAAGGCGCCGAGGCCATTGTCCAGGCTTTGGAGCAAATCCTCGTCGACGCCGTCACCCACTTGCAAACACCATGCCCATGATTAAAATCATCCTGTTCGAGCTCACCCGCATCCTGCTGGGCTATGCTTCGGACAAGGTTGGCGAGTTCATCCGGAACAAGCAGAGGAACGGCTCTCGTCCTCCTTCCTTTGATGAGGAAGAGGAGGAAGATCTCTGGTCTCAACATCCACCCCGCTGATTCCATGATCCTCGCCCAGCTGCTGCAGGCCATCTACACTCTCATCGCCCGACGATGAGATATGCCTTCCAGGACGATATGTCGTCTGAGGAAGGCGCTCAAGAGGTTGTCCAATCGACTCCTCTTTTTTAGCTGTCAGATCTGTATTTCTTCCTCATCAGAGAAGAAGGAAGGAGTCAGTTCCAGAAGCTGATAACGATTCTTCCTGACTCCCAGATTGTATTCTACGAGAAGAGAAACCAATTGGTCGCCGTCAATCAAATCGATGGGGGTATGGGAGGTGGTACGCCTCGCTTCATCCCTGGCTCCTCTGGAAAAATTGGAAGTCGTCACAATCAAGCCTCGTTCATCTGTTCCCAGACTGCCGTGAAGTTGTTGAACGACAGGAGACTGAACATTGGCTTTCCATCGTTTGGCTTATACCGCCAACTTGATATGAATGACATCATGTACCGTCATAATGCCTCGCACATCAACGCCTCCATCTCCACCATAGGGAGTACTGCTCACCTCTTATGCCTATCCTATTCCTTTGCCTTGAGGAATAAGGAAAAATAGGTGGGATGACGAGTGAAAAGAAAAGGGATGTATTTCATCACGAAGATAATCTTGCGAAAGTAAATTTCATGATTGATTACAAAAGAATTACGTTTATTTGAGGTATTGTTCTTACTGCAGCATGTTTTATAATTGCTGCCATGAAGTGTAAGTTAACATTTCTTCAATCACACCGTTCCTTTTTGGAGGGACGTATGGTTTTTAAAACTCAGTCCCCTCTTTTTGATAATGAGATTGATCCCGATTCCGATCAGGATAGATTCGAATTTTCCGGCAAAAATCCTTCTGCTCTTGGCACAACACGCAATTTCATTATTGTTGAAGTAGAACGACTGACAGCCAAGAAATTTCTGAAGGTACTGAAAGAGCTCAAACAAAAGAATTGTCGTTCATCCAGCAGTTTGGAGGATGCCTTTTTTCTCCCCTCCACTACTCATTACTCCCTATCTTTCGACACAAAATTTGGAAACCCTGGAGCAACACAATTTATGTGGCGTCGACTTTTGTGGAAACGGAGTTCTTTTATGGAAAGGATTTTTCATGATGAGAAACGAATTCAGAAATCAGTACAAGCTATTACCTGTTGCCATGAAGAATCCCTATACGGGCGTGGCGATTCAGGTCGCAGAGACATTGCTGAACTGCAATTTCTTTCCCAGTCAGAAGCACATATACAATTCCATCCTGAAGAAATCCGGACAGATTTCATTATCACAAGTGAATAAGGCTCTCAAAACCAAGGAAGAAGACTCTATTATCTACCGCAGAGGACGCATCATTGGCCTACGGGACGCAGATTCTTTGTTGGCCGTTTTGAAGAAAAATCACAAGCGCGGAAAAGTTGTCAAACGCCATTATGTGACAAAACCACGGGACATTGGTATTCAGCAAATAATCAATTTCATGAATAATGCAGATATTCGGTGGAGCCACTCTCCCCTTTCTTCTCTTCATTATACACAGAATTTCAAGGAACCCGGCCCCTTGGGGTTCCGAGTGAATAATTCAGAACTGTTGATGTCGGCTTTTCCTTTTGAAGAGACGCACCTTCTGGGACAGGCTGATTTTGTTTTTGAGGAAGTGACGGAACCTCTGACCTATTACAATACGACAATCCTTCAGGCTGTCCGTCGTCTCAGCAACGATCTGGAATGCTATCTGGAGGTGAATCCCGATAACGAGCAGAGGGAGAAAGCCATTAAAAGTCTCCCTGCGAGGATCATTGACAGAGGATATCACAAAGAGATGCGGAAGAAATATCCGAAATTATTGGGAAAATTGTAATCGTATAACAACTGTATTGTACAAAAAATACGCAATACATTTATTGAAAGTATTTTATGATGAATTGAAGTGTTGTTTGAGGGAGTACTCACCTCTATTCCCAGCGGCAGCGTACGGCTCAACACTCGGGAGATTGAATTTTTCCATGCTTTGATTTGGAGTAACAATACGATGTACGGTTATACTGCATCTGTGCCAGCATTGACAGGAGAATACGCTTTCTACGACTTATCAAAATGAAGCGTTGCGGGGCACTGGAGATGGGCTGGACATTCGTTAAATCATGGTCTCCCTTACAACTCCAGGGCTACTCAAAACAATCACTTATGACGATGGCAAACAGAACCCCGGACACCAGCAAAGTAATCAATACTTTGCCATCTGCTCCTTCTTCGCAAGGCCTTACAGGAGTCGCGACGAGGGCAACATCAAGCAATGTATAGTGTTTGTCAGAAGATTTCTTTTCAAGAAGACCGAATTCGCCTTGATTTAAAAGATCAAATTGAACACTATTTGTCAACTCCTTAATTCCAGATTGTGGAAATGTCTTGGCTTCAGATCGTCCATCGAAGCTCTTGCTCACTGAATGTGGGCAGTGCAGCACGAAAGGCCAAGCAATAAGAACAGTTTGCTTTTTTAATGACGTATGCCCAATCATCCAGCTATAAGCTTCCAATTCGACGATCCCCTCTCCACAATATGCGAGTTTACCATTAATCAAACATCTTTCCGGCTCTGCGGCGCGCTGAGCGTGGTGAATAAAGGGGAGCAGTTGCATGAGGAACTTGTGTTGGATGTTTCGTGCGAGCCCACATTCTTTGCAACGAGGACTTTGCCAATTTTATCGCTACCGGCGCATTCCACACAGTCGCTTGGAGAAATTGTAGTGGATCTGAAAACGGAATTTTTTCTCAAGCTTCCCGAGCAACGCGATGGTACAATTCTCCTAAAATTGAAGAAGGGTGCAGAAACGTTGGCGGAGTGGTCCTCGACTGTTTCACTCGTCCTACCTCAACCCCATCTCACTCTCATCTACGACCATTCGATCAACTACGCGTTCCAACAGAACGCGATTCCGGTGGTGAAGGAGTTGCGCTTGCAGAACAACGGCGTGGCGAGGAAGAACCTGGTGTTGCGGTTGACGACCGAACCCGCCTTCGCGCCGTCCGCCGAAATTCGACTTCAATCCATCGAACCTGCCGGTGAATTCAGGGTCTCGCCGCCGAATCTGAATCTGAAATTGAGTCACGATTTCCTCGCCGAACTGAACGAAAAGGTTGCCGGATGGTTGAAGGTGGAGATGCTGGACGGCCATGAGGTCGTTCAGTCGATCACGGAGCCAATTACACTTCTTGCCCGAAATGAGTGGTGTGGGCTGGTAGCTTTGCCGGAAATTCTGGCTGCCTTCGTGCTACCAAACGACCCGGTGGTGATGACTATTCTAAGCCGGGCATCCGATGTGTTAAAGGAAGCCACGGGCCGTTCCGGGCTAAATGGGTATCAGGATAAGAGCCGCAAGAGAGCATGGGAACAGGTTGCCTCGATATACAAAGCCATTGGTGAGCTAGGCATCCGTTACATCAATCCTCCTGCAAGCTTTGAAACCAGCGGGCAGAAGGTTCGTTTTCCATCGGAAATCGTCAGCCAGCGCTTTGGCACTTGCCTTGATCTGGCTCTGCTCTTTGCCGCCTGTTGCGAGCAGTCTGGATTGAGACCTTTCGTGTTCATTCACGATGGTCACGCCTATGCCGGTTGTTGGCTTGAGGAACGGAGTCTTCCGGAACCTGCAGGTGATGATTTGCAACAGGTCAGAAAATTCGAGGCGGACGACTTGATCGCTGTCTTCGAGACGACCACCGTGACCAACGACCAACCGGGCACACTCGAAGATGCCGAGCGGCTCGCCAAGCCGCATCTCATAACCGAGAAGCCATTCCGACTTGCTCTCGATGTCCATGCATCGCGGTCCGCGAGGATTTTGCCGCTTCTGATGCCAGGTCAGGTACTCACCATTCCGGGTACACCAGGTGCGTCACCCACGAGTGGAGCTTCGAGCGGACTTGGTTCACGTGAATTTCCCGACGATATCCCCATCCCTGACGGTGGCCCTGCGAAGCCCGTCAATAGGATTGACCTTTGGAAAAGCCGTCTGCTAGACCTCAGCTTACGCAACCGCCTTCTGAATTTCCGAGAAACGAAATCGACCATCCGCATTCTTTCCGAACCTGAGTATGTGGAGGACGCGCTCGCTGCGGAGCGCGAGTTGTCCCTGCGGCCGAAGCCGAAGGTGATGAGCGAGGAGGATCCGCGCAATGCAGCAACCTTCACCAAGGAGCAACGCGCCGATGCCGTGAAGGATTATTTGCAGGATGAGCTTCGCCAGGGGCGTTTGCACACGCATATGGATGAAAGCGAACACGCCCAGCGTCTAACGGAACTCTTCCGTTCGGCTCGGAATGCGCTGGACGAGAAAGGGGCGAACACCCTTTTCGCCGCAGTTGGCATCTTGGAGTGGCGTGAGACACAGCACAGTGATCGCATCCATCGAGCCCCCCTGTTGTTGGTGCCGGTGGAACTGAAACGCAAATCTGTCCTCGAAGGCTTCACCCTTCGCCGGATTGATGAGGAGACACGAATCAATGTCACGCTAATGGAGATGCTTCGGCAAAACTTTCAAAAGGAAGTTCCCGGACTTGATCCATTGCCAGAGGATGAGTGCGGAGTGAATGTGAATCACGTTCTTCGGCTCTTCCGTGATTCCGTGCGCGATCTTGCTGGCTGGGAAGTGAAGCCAGAAGTCTGGCTGAGCCAATTCTCCTTCACCAAATTCCTGCTTTGGAAAGACCTCTCCGACCGCCTGGAAGACCTCACCAAGAACAGGATAGTCAACCACCTTATCCACCAGGCAGGCACGCCGATTCCGAATCCCTCGGTGGACATCCGTGCCCACGAGTTGGACGACCGGTTCCATCCACGCGACGTGTTCTGCCCCCGTAGCGCGGATTCGTCCCAGCTCGCAGCGGTAATGGCTGCGGCGGACGGGCACGATTTCGTACTCGAAGGCCCACCCGGCACTGGCAAGTCACAGACCATTACCAACATCATTGCGCACTGCCTCGCGGTCGGAAAACGCGTACTCTTCGTCGCGGAGAAGCGGGCCGCGCTCGATGTGGTACATCGACGCCTGCGCGAAGACGGACTCGAACCGTTCTGTCTTGAGTTACATTCCAACAAGACCGGGAAGGCGGACGTGCTTGCCCAGTTCAACCGCAGCTTGAAATTCGCCGAAGACCTTGAGACCACGGACTGGGAGCATCAAGCCTCGGATCTCGAACGAGTGCGAACTGCATTGAATTCTTACACCCGCGCCCTCCACCGACGCACTCCTTGTGGCCTCAGTGCTCACCAATGTCTTGATTATCTGCTGGTGCGCAAGGACGAGCCTGTCGTGAAAATGGATGGCTGGGAGGCCATTCTCGAAACTACGCCCGAAATGCTTGGACGTGCCCGGGAAGTGGCGAAGCTCATGCAGGATCGCTCGCGTCCGCTAATGCCGCTGGCGAATCATACTCTTGCACCACTTGCATGCGAAGAGTGGGCGCCTGGATGGGCAGAAAGGACATTGGATCTAAACACAGAGTTCGCCGGAAGGTGCCAAGAGGTTTCCCTAGCATCCCGAGACTTGCTGGAATGGATGCAGTTTGACTGTGTTCTGTCGCAGGATGGTCTGTGCCGCCTCGATTCACTGTTGGAATCGTTGCTCTCGCCCGAACCCGTGGGGCCAGCATTCGCAACAAGCCCATGGTCTCGACTTTCGGCAGATCTGAACTATTGGATCGCATTGGCGAAGGAACGGAGTGAACTCCGTGCAACTTTGGCTCCACTGTATATTGCCCGTCCTGCCGGAACCGTGACAGTTCAGTGTGAAGGAGACACTCAGGAGGCAGCAGAGAAGCTTTTCCAAAAGGGACGGGAACTTGAAGACTTGCTGAAATCGGCGGCAAATGCGACAGACAACATGCTTAGATGGCTTCAAGCCCCAGCGATGCAAATCACGCGTGAACAACTAATTAATCTGGTCGCATGGGCCGAAAGCCTGCTGGATACATATGAAGTCGGCACTGACTTTGCAAAGATTTCCTGGGAGACTTGGTCGCCCTCGCTCGACCACTGGATTTCCCTGGTGCGCGAACGATCTGGTATTCGGGCTAAACTTGACGGTTACGAGGAAACAAAACTCTTGGCTCTTGATCTAAACCGGCTCCAACAGAAATGGCAAAAGGCACAGTCAACATGGTTCCTCCCGAAAGTGCTGAATACCGCTTTAGTCCGCAGCAATCTCAGAAAAGCCTTGTCCGGCAAGATCGAACTCGATAAATCGGAAATAGGCAATGTGATTCTTTCTGCGATTCGCCTGCACGATATCAATGAGGAACTTGCCTCCATCTACACAATTGCTGAAGCGATGTTAGGAAAAAGCTGGAGAGGAGGCGAGCCAGATATCGAACAAATGGAGCGAATACGGTCATGGGGAGAAACCTTGCATCAGCGTATGAGCAAATTGACCGGGGCCGATGCCGCCTGGAGCTCTTCAATACAAAACCTACTGGTTGAACATTTCCAATCCGGCCCCTTGGCATTTGCCGCAGGAATGCCGACCGGCAACCTGTTGACTGCCATGCAGGATGCATTCAAAGCATTTGATATTACATTCGAATCATTTGCGACAGCGGGCGCATGGAATCGAGTCCCGCTTGAGGAGGCACCTGATTATTTGCCGGCAGTATCCACGATGTTGCAAACATTCCTACAAGCTGCGCCCCGACTTCGCGAAATTAATTCAGCGTTTTCTCAGGCAGCATCCACCGCTCAGGAGTGCCTCGGTGTGCTTTGGAAGAAGGGGGAACCAGATGCACAGGCGGTCACCAAGGCACAAGTTTGGGGTAAAACCCTTCATGCCCGAATGGTCGCATTTGCAGGTGAGAATTTCGACTGGCTCAATTCCTTTCGGCAGCTTCTTGCTCGCCTCTTCTCGGAAGGCCCGACATTCTATGCGGCAGACACGGCCATAGGCGTGCGTATGGCGCGCTTCCGGGAGCAATGGTCAGCCTTCAATGAGAACTTGAACCGATACGGTCAAGAACTTCATCTTAGGCGGGAAGAACTCAATCAGGCTTCCGATTACCTGACTGCTACATTTGCCCTAACTGAGCGCGTTGCCAGCGGATGGCCGAAAATACGGGAATGGTGTTCGTGGCAAAAAGTCCGTCAAGAAGCGATTCGCCTCGGATTAACGCCCTTGGTTGAGAAGCTGGAATCTGCGGAAGGAACAGACGTCGAGGTCTTAGGATTATTCGAACGGAGCTTCCGGCGCGGACTACTTTTCGCAATCATCGAGAAGGAATCCGCTCTCCGGGAGTTTTTTGGTAATGAACACAACAAACGAATCGAACGTTTCCGGGAACTGGACGAACATCTCGCCAATCTTTCCAAGGATTTGATCCGGGCTCGGCTTGCAGCCGGCATTCCAAGGGAGGATGGAATGGACGACATTCCCAAGGCGGAAATTGGTTTGTTGAGAAAGGAAATCGGTAAACGCATGCGCCATATCCCCGTGCGGCAGTTGATTGGGCACATTCCTACCTTGCTGCCCCGCTTGAAACCCTGTGTACTGATGAGTCCGCTTTCTGTGGCTCAATATCTCGAAGCATCCCACGAGCCCTTCGATGTCGTGATTTTCGACGAAGCATCACAAATTCCAGTCTGGGATGCAGTCGGAGCCATTGCCCGAGGCAAGCAGCTAATTGTCGTTGGTGATCCCAAGCAACTCCCGCCGACGAACTTCTTCTCCACCAATATGGATGACGAGGATGATTTGACTCCCGAGGAGCACAAGGATCTTGAAAGCATCCTCGATGAACTAATGACCCACGGACTGCGCCATAAGCGTTTGCAATGGCACTACCGCAGCCGGCACGAGGGGCTCATTACCTTTAGCAACCGGCAATATTATGAAAATGACCTCCTGACGTTCCCCTCTCCTGAGATCGAGAACGAGGGCGTACATTTCCGGCACCTTCCGAATGCCCGGTACGACAAGGGTAAATCTCGCACGAACCGGCAGGAGGCGGAGGCATTGGTGCAGGAGTTGGTTTCACGCCTCCGGAATCCTTCCCTACCGCCCCGCTCATATGGAGTCATCACCTTCAGTCAGGCTCAGCAAGTGTTGATTCAGAACCTTCTGGATGAAGAGCGTCGCAAGTATCCTGAGATTGAGCCTCATTTTGGCGATGAACCGCCAGTGGAAGGCGAGCCGGTGTTTGTGAAAAATCTGGAAAACGTTCAAGGCGACGAACGCGACGTGATCTTTTTCTCAATCTGCTACGGTTTGGACGAAGCCGGTAAACTCTCAATGAATTTCGGTCCGTTAAACCGTGATGGTGGCGAGCGCCGCCTAAATGTGGCAGTAACCCGAGCCAAGCATGAGATGTTTGTTTTCAGCGGATTGCGAGGAGATCAAATCGATCTTACCCGGACGCGTGCACGAGGTTCCAAAGATTTGAAATACTTTCTTGAATATGCTGAACGCGGACCTCGTGCCCTGATTGCCGCAACCAGTATCCCCACCAACGCCGAGGCCGATTCGGAATTTGAACGCATGGTGGCGGATAGGATTCGGTCTGCGGGTTACGATGTCCATCACCAAGTCGGATGTTCCGGCTATCGGATCGACCTTGCCGTCGTGGATTCAAAATCACCGGGTAGATATCTGCTGGGTGTGGAGTGTGATGGTGCCACCTATCACCGCGCTGCAACGGCAAGGGATCGAGATAAACTGCGACAGGCGGTTTTGGAGGGGCTGGGTTGGACGCTCCACCGGATTTGGTCCACCGACTGGTGGCACAACGCAAATTCGGAAATGGAAAAGCTGCTTACTGCCATCTCAGCAGCCGAAAATGCCAGAGAACTTGAACTTGCCGACGAAGAGACGCCGAGATTTGTTGCCGGAAATTCATCTTCTACGCTAACGGTTCGTGAAGATCCCATCAGCTCTGAAACATCCGACCACAGACCAACCGTTACACCATCTGAAGAGCCGAAATCTTCCTTCTACGAAGTGACAGATCTCACGTCATTTTTGTCAAAGATGTCACCTCTAAGATTTTATGATTCGGACTACGACCCCATACTCATGGAGTTGATCGGGCACATCGTCGAGAAGGAAGGTCCTATTCTCGACAGCTTACTGGTTAATCGAATTGCACGAGCACATGGATTCCAACGAAGTGGAAACGTGATTCATAAGCGCGTTCTTGAAATCGCAAAGCGGTATTTTCACATCAAGCCGGATCAGGTCGGCGGCTCCTTCGTCTGGCGCGACGACGGCTTGCCTGATCGTTGGGTCAAATTCAGAATTCCGACATCAGAGGAAAGCACCAGAAAGATTGAGGAAATTGCATTCGAAGAGCTTAAAGCCGCACTGCCGTCTACCCCGGTGCAGGATGTTCCTCTTGAGCTTGCAAGAACCTTTGGAATCCGACGTCTAGCCGCCGGCGCTAGGACGCGCCTCGAAGCTGTGATCCGACTGTCTGTCCAACACCACAACGGTGATCGTAACTAAAAATCGCGAATTCGTCATATTTGCATATCTGATTGCTCTCTCATGACTCGACTCACAGCCATCCTCCTCCTCCAAACGTCTTTACGCATCAGGATGCATTTCCCATAGTGTTACATAGGTAATCTCTATTTTGACTCTATTTTTTTGCATTAGAATCAAGCGTTCCGGTTTTACGAGGTTTTTCAATGGACGGAGTTAAGAGGCAAGTGTGCCGTGGTCAGCTCGTATATCGCTTCCAACGAAGCTGCAAGAACAGCCGGAATGGGAGCTCAATCGGCAAGTGTTGCCTCCTGCGAGAAGTTTGAGAGCAAGGTGAAGGAGATGTTCATCAGGGAGCCGGGGCGCATGAAACTGCTGATCGTGGTCGACAAGTTGCTGACGGGGTTTGACGCTCCTCCAGCCACTTATTTGTATATCGACAAAAAATGCAGGATCACGGTCTCTTTCAGGCGATCTGCCGTGTCAATCGGCTTGACGGCGAGAGCAAGGAGTTCGGTTATATCGTCGACTACAAGGCTCTCTTTTTAAGCTTGGGAAAAGCTGTCAAGTCCTTCACGGGGGAAGCCTTCGAGAATTATGAATCCGCTGATGTGCAGGGATTGATCAAGGATCGGCTCACAGAAGCCAACAAACTGCTGGCGCAGCGGCTCGACCGTCTGTGCGCTCTTTGCGAACCCGTCGAGGAGCCGAAGGGCCTGGATGAATATCTGGATTATTTCTGTATGGGTGGAAACCTGGAGAAACATCAGCGGCAGCGCGTCGAACTCTATAGGGGAACAGCGGCTTTGATGCGAGCCTATGCCAAAGTTTGCGATGAACTTGATTTGGCCGGGTACAGCAAAGAGCAGATTGTCCTGATCCGGGAGGAGGTTGAGCTCTTTGCCAATGCCAGGGACGCCGTCAAACTGGCAAGCGGAGACTACATCGATATGAAAATGTATGAGGCGGAAATGCGCAATCTGATCGATACCTACGTCCATGCATCGGATGCGGAGAGTGTTTCCACGTTGGAGGATATGGGAATGGTGGAACTGCTGGTCAACCGGACGGAAGAAATCATCCGCGACACCGAGCGGAAAACGGGCAAACACGCAGCGGAAAGCATCAGCAATAACCTGAAAAAGGAAATCACGGAAAAACGATCACTCAACCCCAGATTCTACGACAGCATGGGAACATTGCTGGTCAGGCTGTTGGAAGACCACAAAAAAGGAATTGTCGAATACAAGGATTTTCTGGAGAAGGTGGTGGATCTTGCAAAAAAGATAAAGTACGGAGAAAAACCTCGCGCGCAATCGATCAATACGCCACGACTCAAGGCCTTATACGACAATGCTCCTGTTCCACGCAGACATGCGGAACGGTTCCCGGAGCAATTCGCTCTGGTAATGGACAGAAAGTGTGCCGGGATGCAGGCGGGATTTCAAGACCCTCTTTCATTACGTTATCGGGAAGCCAGATTTCTGATTCAGGAAGGCCTGGAAGAGCTGGCGGACGAATTCGGTCTCGATATCAATGACGAAGCGATTGAAAAGATTTTCAATCTGGCGAAGCAGTATTAGGGAAACCATGAAGGTAGGGAACGTCAACATGCGTATCGTGAGAAAGGGGGGCAAGCACCTTAGGCTGGCGGTCTGCCCGCCAGCCGGTGAAGTCGTGATCACCGCCCCTTTGGCCATGGATGAGGAGGCTGTGCGGCTGGCTGCGGTACAGAGGTTGAGCTGGATTCATGACCGGCGCAGGGAATTCGAGGATCAGGAGCGTCAGAGCCGGCGCACGTATGAATCGGGGGAAACGCATTATTTTCTGGGCCGCCGCTATCGATTGAAAGTAGTTTATATCCGTCCGGGGAGCCCCTACAGTATGGAGCGGAAGGGAAAATCCCTTATGATGAACGTTTATGCCGATACACCCGCCGGCAATCGGGAAGAACTCCTGCATGCGTGGTACCGCCGTCAGCTGCGGGAAATGGTAACTCCCTTGCTTGCCAAATGGTGCAAACGCCTCGAATTGGAGACGCCTGTGTTGACGATTCGCAAAATGAAGACGAAGTGGGGTTCCTGTGCTCCGGATGCTCATCGCATCCAGCTCAATATGGACTTGATCAAAAAGCCGTCTTTATGCATCGAATACGTCGTTTTGCACGAACTGATTCATTTCTTTGAAGAGAACCACACCCACCGATTCAAAGCTCTTCTGGCAGCTCACATGCCCACGTGGGAGCATTTGAAGGATGTCTTAAACCAGGCTCCGCTGGACGAAGAGGTTTGGGAGGGGATGACCAAATAAATGGAGCCTTTTCCAGAATGCCCGTTGAATGAAGATTGGAAGCTTTTTGTCTTTTTACCTCGTTAATTTGAAAGATTCATTATTCTGAACCGGAGATCCCAAATCCGTCTTATCTGAAATTTTCGGATTGCGGGGAGTTCCGTCCGGATAAGAGGTTTTGTAAATACCGAATTCCTGTGCCTTTTTCTCCAGAGCGTGAGTGACGTTTCTGGAAGCGGCGTTGATGCGGAGACGGCTTTCACTGAGGTAGGAAGGATTGTGGGGGGGATGGGGGAATATCCTTGGCAGGAGCTGCGGGGATGACGGCGGGAGAACATCGTCGGAACAGGAACCGGGATGATTCTGCTTCCAGCTCCGGAACCATGCGGGTGAAGTCAGATGTTTGTATTGCTGGGCAAGTCCTTTTCCCTTGATGGCATACACGCGTTCCGCCGCGAGCAGGGTCATGTTGTCAAACTGTTGCTGCTTGCGCCATGCCTGTCTGATTTGTTCCAGCTCTTCAGCATTTCTGGCGGCGTTGATGGTTTCCAGCATCTTCCGGACGGAAGTTTCCTTCTTGTTGACCAGATTGAGGAACATGCGGCTATAATAATCATGAAATTCCCGGGATTCCTGGTTGAATGCCGCGATTTCCGGATTTTGAAGTAGTTCTTCGACAAGAAGATCTTCAGGACTTTTCCTGATTTCTTGCGTCAAAACGCCTGTCTCATAAAGTCCCCAGGTAAGCGCTCCCCCTGTGACGAGCATCACGACCGCTACCGTCAGAATTCTGCTCCAGAGCTTCCGTATTCGATTGCGATGGAGGGCATGATTCATCCCGGTCAGCCACGCTTCTGGAGAAAGAGACCGTTCCTCCCTCTTCAGGGAGAGGTTTTGAACAAGAAGACAGCTTACGCATCTCAGGGATTTCTCTTTTTGGGCCAGTGATACCAATAACTCTCCCGCATGTGCTTCACCGACCTTTCCGGACATGGTGTTCCAGGGATAGGAGGTCATCAGTTCATAAAAGCACGCTGCCAGGGAGTATTGATCCGCCCGGATGTCGGGTGCGGCGTCTTCCGTGAACAATTCCGGAGCCGAGTACGCGGAATGAGCCAGGATATTGACTGAGCCATGAGGAGGGAGAAGAGAAGCGGTGCCGAAATCGGCCAGAACGGGCTGGCCTTCCCCGGTAAAGAGGATATTGCCCGGCTTGATATCCAGATGGACGATGTGATGTTGATTCAGACAATCGAGGGCCGAAACCAGAGTCTGAAGCCATGAGATGATGGTGCGTGGAGGAATGCGTTTGCCTGAGTGGATGACCTCCCGAAGGGTTCCGCCCTCAAGAAGAGGCATCACATAAAAACAGGTGGTGGGCGAAAGGCTGAATACCCTGTGTATCTTGATGATGGAGGGGTGCTCCAGAGAAGCGATCAGCCGTGCTTCCCTGATGAACCGGTTGACGGATTCGGCAAAGAGGGATTCCGTGTCTTCATCCAGCGGAATCAGGCAATGGGAGTCGGCATCTCTGGTGCAAAGCCCCTGGGGATAATGTTCCTTGAGGACGACCTTTCTGTCCAGCGTTCTGTCATGGGCCAGATATGCGATACCGTTCGCCCCGTGGCCGAGGACGCGCTCAATGGCGTAAGGACCAACTTTTTGACCGGGAGGAAGGAAAACGGGGGCTTCATGCATGGCGGATGAATGATTCGATCATGCCCCGGCAGTACGGAGAAAATCAATCCCTGTCTTCCGAAAATTCCTCACGTTCGATTTCATTGACCAGGGAAGGAGAGGCGGGAGTTCCTTCGCGAACAATCTCATTGATTTTTGTCGCCAGAAAATCGGTCAGCGTCATCTTGCTGTCGAGGGCCTTGCGCTCCAGAGCCGCCTGGACATCCGGCGGCAGTTGAAGGATCACGCGGGACTCCGTTTCCACCTTCACGGACGGAAGAGTCACGGGCATCTCCGTCATCAGGGAACGGATGATGTGTTCCTTGACCTCCGGAATCTTTTTCTTGGCCATCCAGTTGTAGACGGTCACTTCACTGACGAAGCATTGCTCAGCCAACCACTTGTAGTCCAGCCCACGGGCCTTGAGCCAACGCTTGACGTCGGCTTTCAACTCCATCTGCGGTTTGGAATCTGAACTCATATTCGTGATACTAGCTTTTCCGCTATTGCGCGTCAATTCCCAAGAGGCGAATGCCGGAAAAACCATCGTTAGAAGAAGGTGAATGAGTGATAACAAAGCTCTCCGAATAATATCTATTCTTCCATAATAGCTATAATACTATTTGACAAAATGGGGTATATAGATATAAAAAATATCCATATGGCGAATATGCAGTGCGATATCACCGAGCTAATCGAGAAGCTAAGCGATGAAGCCAGATTGTATCTTCTGAAACGAATGGCCTCCCGTAACCTTTCCCTCCGGCAAGTTCTCCTGGAGCTTGTCATCGGGATAAGCAGAGAGGCTGCGTCCGGCTCGAAAGAACAAGAAACCGCATGTTCCGCCTGTTTCATTCCTCATTTAACCTCTCACCCAAAAGCCCTCCACCAATGAAAACATTTTGCGTCTCCCTCATGTCTTTGATAGCCGCTTTCCTCTGTGTTCCGGCAGCCCATGCAAGTCTGTCATCCCCGGATGCTTCCCCGTCTGCCAACGACTACACCGCATGCCGACAAAGAGATGGAGTCAAAGTTTGCCCCGCTTGCAACGGCAGCGGCAAGTTCGGCAACACCACCTGCCTCCACTGCGGCGGCAAGGGTATCGTCCGTACAAACGGACAGAGGATGTAAGCCATCTCACCCGATTCTAATTTCTCCTCGTAGTCAGAGAAGAACCGCACATTGAAAACGAGGGACAGGAGCAACATGAATACGAAAATAGAATTTCAAATGAATGCCTTCATAACCTTCCTTTTCGACGGAACTGACGTTCCGCATCTTTCTCGATTGGGTAGGCTGAAACCTTTTTTGAAAAGAACGTTTCTGTTTTTAATTGTTCCCTTTACCTTTTTTTTCAGCCTAATCACTATGATTTTCAACGAACGGTGGCGGGCTGGGATCCTGTATTTATGCACGTCGAAGGAAAACGGGGAAATCGACTATTTGTCATTGTTTGTTGTCCTGCCGATCTCCTTGCTTCCCGGTCTGATTTTCGGCGTTTTCTCTTTTTTACCTAGTTACCTGATGATCCTGCTGGGACGTTTGCAGTATCGGAAACTTGTTTTCTGGCTTGCTCTCACTCCCTTGTTGCTAGCCCCTTTTGATTACTGGATTCTTCCCGGTTTTTGCTTCTGGATTGCGCTCATCATCGTGTTATTCAGCCGGAAAACCTCAACGTTCCAATAAACACATTTACCACTCATTTATGAAATTGGCGCATGGCAAACTGTTCTTAATCCGGATTCTTTCCATTCAGGAAAAGGGGCTGCTTGCCGTCTGTCTCCAGTTGGCTAAATACCGGTCACGGATTGAAGCTTCTTTGCCACAAGAAAAAGGAAAGGATGACAACAATTTTTCAGCTACTTCCATTGACGAGGTCTTCACGAGGTATTCCAGCAAGGAATCGTCTTATCCAAACGAAGGGAAAAAGCTGTCGTCCAACGTTACCCCCCCCTTTCCTAGAGCCTTCTCTGGATGAGCCTGTTACCTACTTTGAATGGGATCAGGTCCTGAGCTACATCGGAAAACGTCAAGGCTCATGGCGGACACCCCATCTTGAAGAACTCATTTGTGATAGAACATCCCCTTTTAAAACTCTTTGGCAAAACGGTTCTTCTCAAGGAAAAATAAAATGGGCTTGTGACGCCGTCGATTTTTACGACGAACTTCTGCTGCTTGAGAAAAGTGCAGACGTCCAGGATAGGACAGCACTTTCTTCTCTGAAGGACAAGATGACGCAATCTTTCAAAGCTATGGGGATAGAGCTCCTCCGAGAATCTTTTTGGAATCCGGAAATACAGCGTGCTATCTCCGTCGAAAAAATATTACCACCGGGTTCCTCGCCTGTCATCAGCGAACAGGGAATATCCGGTATTCGTATGGATAACCGACTGATACGCAAACAGGAAGTTATTCTTCAAACTTCACGTTAACATATACTATTAATCATAAACCACCTCTATTTATGGACGATTATATCATTGGCACACCTGACATACAGGCAGGTTCATGGGAACTCCAGATGCAGCCAGACAACTGTGCTGTTGTTGCCGAAATGAGTCTCATCAATCAGTTTGGCTACGGGCTCAACCAGGAACAGGCATGCTACATTTCTTCCTCCCATGGCTGGTATCAGCCGGGAGCCGGCACATCTCCCGCCGATATTGGGAACATGATGGACATGTATGATATTCCCAACCACTCTGTCCAAAACGCCACTCTGGATGATTTGGCCAGGGAACTGCAGGCCGGTCACGGCGTCATTGTCGGACTTGACTCAGACCAACTCTGGGATCAAGGCCCCCTGAACGATTTGAAGATAGCCTTGTGCAAGGGGTTGGGGCTGGATAGTTCCCAATTCATGCCGGCAGACCATGCCGTTGTCATTACCGGTATTGATGCCAGTGATCCCAACAATCCCATGGTCATTCTGAATGATTCAGGCACTCCGGACGGGCAAGCCATCCATTACCCTCTGGACAAGTTCATGGATGCTTGGGAAAATAGCGATTTTAGTTACACGGCCACGGATATTCCGCTGCCGGATGGGAGTTTCATGGGATCCCTTCAGAGTGTCGACTTCGCCCCCTGGATCAGTGCGGGGGCCGGCATTGGCGCCTTTGCTGCAACGGGTGATCCCACCCTTGCCATGACTGTTGCGGAAGGAGCCTACGAGCTGGTGGACTCCCTGTTCAATGACTCCGATATGATGAGAACCGTATAACCCGACCAGCACGAGACCATGAATTCCAATTCTTCAGTATCTTCCGTCAATTTAAAGGAATTAACGACCAACCTTGCTTCCCTTGCCCAGCTGGAAAGCGAGGTCTTCGCCTCATCTCCCGATCAGGGGTTTCTGGACAATCTCAAACTCTGGCGGGCAGGTCTGTTCCGCATTGTCGTCATGGGAGAAATAAAACAGGGCAAGTCGTCCTTTATCAACGCTCTTCTTGGCGTTAAAGACCTTGTTCCGGTCAATTCGGATGTCGCTACCTCGACAATTTTCAAAATACGCTACGGCAAGGAAAAACGCTACCGTGTCTTCTTCACCAGACAGAGCGGCAAACCGGAGCAGATCATTGACGAGAAAGAACTCCACACCTACGGAACGGAGGACGGAAATCCCGACAACAGCCTCCAGGTAGATTTTATCGAAGTATGCATGCCGTCCCCCTTGCTGGGGTCCGGCATCGTTATTGTCGATACTCCGGGATTGGGAGGCCTGTTCAAAAAACACAAGCAAATAACGTATCAATACGCCCCGAAAGCGGATGCCGTCTTCTTTGTTACCGATAGCATAGGATCTCCTCTGGGACTTCAGGAAATCGTTTTCCTGAAGGAACTGAGAACCATCACCGACAATATCTATTTTGTGCAGACCAAGGCCGATGCAGCGGATACGCAAATGCGCCAGGCACGCATGCAAAACAACGTAGATATCCTGGTCCGCCAAGTGGGATTCAAACGGGAAGAGATCAGATATTTCATTGTAGATTCCCCTCTCAAACTGGAAGCGGACGATGCAAAAGACCACGAGGATCTTACAGACAGCGGTTTTCCTCCTTTGATGTCCTTCATCCAGAATTCCCTGCGCAAGAATCAACGCCGGCTCATTGCCGGCCGGGCCATGCTTCAGACTCTGCCGAAGTTGGAGAGAGTCAGGACGGAATTGGCTGCACGAGATGCGCTTCTCAACGCCGAAACGGAAGAACAGCAAAAACAGTTGGGGGAACAACTTCAAAAAGCCCAGTCCGATTCCAAGAGGTGGAATACCGAAGAGAAACCGCGTCTGCTCTCCAGCCTCAATAAATCCATAGGGAACCTTCGGCTGGACGCCATGGAAAATATACGCAAGTGCCAGCCGGGCGGGGAAATTCAAATGGAATTTGAGAACCTGATCAACCAAGCTCAGGATGTGGATCACTTGGGGAACGTCCTCTCGGAGATTTCATCAAAGTTACCCGAATTCGTTTCAAAAGTAACCATGGAGACCGGACGGATGATTCAGGAAAGAGCGGAAAAGGAATTCTCCCGGATTGCTGGACATGACACGCTGGAACTGTTCACGGAAGTAAGCCATGGACACGTCTCCACATTAAACCGTGTTGCTCTCAATCGTCAGATTGAACAACTCCGGCAGGGAGGTTCCTTGTTTGATGACGCAAGAACGGCTTTTTACGGTGGTGGTGCAGGTATGTCTATCGCTTACGTAGCTGGGGGAATCATCGGTTCCATCATCCCTGTTGTCGGTACAATTATCGGCAGCGGCATAGGGATGGCCATTGCCGGATATTTTGGAGGCTCCGCAGCTTGCAATCTTAAGAGGCAACAAGAACTCAGGGCCAATAAGCAGCAAGCTTCCAATGGGATTTCCCAGACGCTTTCTTCAGCCTACTCCCAGGCGTTGTCTTCCATAGAACGCATTTTACAGGACATTCAGTGTACTGTCGGTAACGCGATCCAGACATGGGTGTCTGAAACGCAAACCGGCTTTGAAAGGCAGATTGCGGAACTGGCCGAACGAAAAAATATGACAACTCAGGAATTGATGAAAAAACGTTCGGAATTGGCTCGCTGGAAGTCCGCCCTTCAACAGATTGAACGGAATCTTCCTATCACATGATCCCTGTCCCGCCGGTACCATGAGAGACTCCTGGGACAGTAAGTGCCTTCAGGAACGTTTCCAAGCGTTCCTGCTGCAAATGGCGGCATTCTTTGAGAAGTACCCGGCTTTACACGAAGAAGCCCGTGCGTTGCATCACATCGCAGATGCCGCCCGCAGACCGTTCAGCGTCGCCGTGTTTGGCAGAGTTAAGGCCGGGAAAAGTTCCCTGGTCAACGCCTTGATTGGTAAAGAACTGGCCATCATGGGATCGGAAGAAGCGACGGCCACCATCAACCGCATTTCCCATGCCAGCCGGGAAATGAATCAATACTTCACCGTTCATTGGAAGGAAGCCCCTGCGGAGTCCTTCCCTCTGGAAAAACTCCATACCGACTGGACCGGGAAAGATGACAGGGTGATCGACCGGGTAAGGAGAACTTCATTCCTTGAATTATTCTCGGATGCTGAAGCGTTGAAACATACCCGCATCATCGATACGCCGGGCACGGGGAGCGCGAATGATGACCATGAAAAAGTGGCTCAGAACTTTCTGGATGCCGAAAAGTCTAGCATTGCGGAGGGAGAAAAGGCCGATGCCCTGATTTACGTCTTCGGTTACCTGGGGAAGGAGGCGGATGAACAATCCCTGCAGACTTTCAGGAAAGGCTGTCTGCCCGGTTCCTCTCCCTATAACAGCGTGGGAGTATTCCATCTCTGGGATAATACCTACTGGGATAACGGAGGAGATATGAACGATATAGAAAGGAAAGCAGAACAACTGAAGAACCATATGCGGGATGTGGTTGCCGATATTATTCCCGTCAGCGCTCCATTGGCCTTGGCTGCCCAACTGGCTCCCGACGGCTTTTTCGATCGTCTGCAATCGGTTATTCTCTCCCTTTCGGAAGAGGAACTTCTGGCGGCTCTCAAAAGAGATACCCGCTGGGACAGAGAGGAAGAACAAGCCTCTATCCGGAGCATGTGTCCCTGGCTACCGTGGACGAGTTTCCGGGTGCTTGTCCGGCACATGTTCCGCATGGGAAACTCCGAAGCGGTTCGGCATAGGAAAGCCCTTCGGGAACTGAGCGGAATAGACAGATTACTGAGTTTTCTGGAAGAAAAATTCTTCAGGCGGGGGGCCATCATCAAACAAAGACAGAGCCGGGCCAAAGCCCGCCATATGATAGAACATGCTTACTGGACCTTGGAAGGACTTCAAGAGAGACTGGAACAGGAGCAGGAACACTGGGGTATTTTGGCAACGGCAATAGAAGAACCTTCGACCAAACTGTGGGTTTACGAGAAGAAAGCGGAGGGGAAACAGGAACTGGCTGTACTGCTCCAACATTGGGAAGAGGCGGATCGTTTCCGCATCATTGAGGAAGAACTCCTTGCCGAGCTCGATCGCGATATGGAAATCCTGGATTCCCTCGACAAGTCTCTGGCATTCCTTCCTCCAGATGCACGGCAGTACATACGGCTGCTTCTTGAAGGTTCTCTTGATTCCTCCATCCGGGATGGAGATGTAACTGACGATTTTCGCAAAACCTACACTCTCTTATGTGAAGCCGTTACCGGAGCTCCGGACAGAGAAACGCGAACAACAGCCGAACATATACGGCATCGAATGGAAAGTAGCCAATCCCCTTTTAATGAAAAAAGATCATGAAATCCATTTGCGTAGGTATTGATTTTGGCACAACGAATACACTTGTTGCCTATCTCGAAGGCAGGAGTGAATCTCCGACATTAAGCCGTCTGGGACGGGGTAATGACAGCATCCCGACAACTGTCCACGTTAATTCCAATGGAAAGTTCTCTTTTGGAGACGATGCTGACGATCTTTGCGAATATGATCCATCCGGTTATGCAAAAGCCTTCAAATTGTGGCTTGGCGGAAACCGGACACTGAAACGGGACGATTCGGAAAAGGAATATTCCGCTGTCGAACTGACCATGGAATTCCTAAAGCATATTCGTGAAAAATGCGAACAGGAATCCCTCCAGGGCCATTATCACCTGGACCGGGCAGTCATCACCATTCCCGTCAGTTTCAGCCCGGCTCGCAAAGCGGATCTGAAGAGGGCGGCACAAAAAGCGGGATTTCAGGAGGTGATTCTCGTGCCGGAGCCGGAAGCGGCTGGAAAAGCCTTTTGCACATTGTGTCCGGAAGAAGCCTTTAAGGGTTCGGCTCTCATTGTGGACTGGGGAGGCGGCACTCTCGATTTGAGTCTTGTTCAGCGAACAGAGAAAGGGTTCAAGGTTCAAAAGGCCTACAGCCGGGGAGATGAAACCATGGGCGGGGAAGTATTGGACACGATCATGTGGAATTATGTAGGAAATCAATTAAAACGGGAATCCGGGATTGACTTAGAGAAGGAATCTGCTGCCAAACGGTATGCCTTGCGGAAAAGAATCAGGCAAGCCAAGGAGAAGCTTTCCTTGGTGAACGAGTATTCACTGACTCTCCCCATGTCCGGAGGAATACAACATTTACGAATACCTCGAAGGGAATGGGAAAAAGTCATTGGTCCTCAACTTGAGAAAGTGGTTCAAATAGTTGAGGATGTTTTGAATCAACTGTCTTCGGCTCATCAATCTCCTCCTAACATGATACTTCTGGTGGGAGGAAGCAGCAAGACGCCCAGGCTTAGAGAATTGCTGGAGAAAAGGACAAGTATCCCCTGCAAATTCTGGGACCAAGGCATGGAAGCTGTTGCTAAGGGGGCGGTATTATATGCCAATGAACTTTTTCCACCCTCAACTGCTCCTACCCAAACGGAAAACCGTGACACTGCATCTGAACCATGCACTCCCAAAGAAGAGCCTATTTATCGAATCCCTATTTCGAGAATCGAAGCTAATCTGGGGGTAGAAAAAAAATTGAAACTGGGAGAAGAAACTGTCGTTGTCACCCTTCCTTCCGGTGTACGGGAAGGGCAACATGTTACCATACCCTCCCAAATCCATGAGGGAACAAGCTACCTGGGCATTATTGCTCTACAGAACGATCCTTTTCTGCAGCAACGTGCGGAACAAGGAAAGAGAGGAGATCAATATCTTTTGGGAATGAGTTATTACCGTGGTGTGGGAGTTTCGAAATCCATCAAAAAAGGTATTACATGGCTGAAGAGAGCTGCTGGACAAGGCCATGGAGATGCACAATTCCTGATGGGAAGAATTTGTTTTAACGGAGAAGGAATGAAGGCTTCTGATTTGGAGAAAGGATTAATGTGGTTTAATCTGGCACTTACTAATGGTCACCCTGAAGCTCAAGAATGGATAGATAAGTGCCAACGACTCCTGAATTCTTCAGATAAGAAAGAAGCTATCGTAGTAACTCCATATGTTCATTATTCCTACCTAATGGATCATAAGCCCTTTCCTTTGTATGTGATTGGAGAAAGATACAGTGTATTCCTCTCTGACGTAGACGAGCAGGTCCTTTCCAAACTCTACAAGGGAAGAACTGATGTAGTCGTAAGGATTAAAAAAACCTATGATGAAGAGGAATGTTTACCTTATTATAAAAAAGAAGATTTTATCTCGAATCAGCAAGTAAACGAGTCAACCGCTGAAAAAAATAGAGATTCTTCTTTTTTCATAGCCTTCAAGGGGGGTGTTACATGTTTAGCGCTCCTTGTATGGGTGTGTATTGTAATCTCATCGGGAGGTTCCGGTTTTTTGAGCATTGTACCTATTGGTGGTTTTCTGGTATGGCTGTGGGATAAAAGTAAATAATCTCCCCGCAATCATTATCTCTATAATAATCATAGTTACTCACCTTTCACCACATGAAAATAATGAACTGGACACATATCTTCATCTACATTTTTGTTGCATTTATCTTACCCATTCCGGCGCTATCCGGCACAGAACAGTTACCCGATTTTAATGTATTAAAAGAGCAGGCTGAGCAGGGGAACATGGAATCCCAGTTTCAACTGGGCAGATGCTATGCCTTCGGTACAGGAACGGACAAAAATGGTAAGCAAGCTGCTCTCTGGTTTCAAAAAGCGGCGGAACAAGGGCATGCCAAGGCTCAATACAATTTGGGAGTAGCATATACGACAGCCCTTGGCGTTGATCATGATGATGCCGAAGCTCGCAAATGGTTCCTTAAATCGGCTCAGCAGGGATTTGCAAACGCCCAATTCAACATGGGGCTGCTGGAAGCCAAAGGAATTTCAGGAACAAGAAATATGGAACAAGCCTTCGGATGGTTCCTGAAAGCAGCCGAACAGGGATTGCCTCGTGCACAGTTTATGACCGGTTTCTTCTATTCTTCCGGAGAAGGATGCCGGAAAGACCACGATGAAGCCATGAAATGGATTTCAAAGGCGGCGGAACAAAATGATACGGAAGCCTTGTTATGGCTGGGTGATTCCTACGCCTTGAATGATGATATGAAGAAAGCCTTTTCACAGTGGAAGAAAGCGGCCGATCTCAATCATCCCAAGGCCTTGTATATTCTGGCCCAATGTTATGAACAGGGGAATATGGTGGAACAAAATGAACGGCAGGCTTTCGAGTTGTACCGGAAAGCGGCGGAATTGGGTCATATCCAAGCCATGAATGCCCTGGCACTTTACTATCTTAACGGGAAAGGAGGAATTCCGAAAAATCCTCAACTTGCCATTTCCTGGCTTACAAAAACAGCGGAACAAGAGGATGCGTATGCCCAAAACTTGCTCGGGATGGGATATTTATATGGGTTGGGAAATATTCCCCAGGATCTGCAACTGGGGGCACAATGGGCACTCCGGGCGGCTCGTCAAAGGGTTCCTGAAGCTCAGTCACGCGCCGGTAGTATGTATTTCACGGGCATGGGAGTTGAAAAAAATATGAAAAAAGCCGTATCCTGGTGGGAAAAAGCCGTCGCTCAGGGAGAGAAAAGAGCCCAATTCAGTTTAGGTTTATGCCTTATTGATGGAAATGGAATCGGAAAGGATCCGGAAAGAGGAATCAAATTGATTGAATTGTCGGCGCAGCAAGGAGAAGTGGCTGCACAACATTACATGGGGCTTTTTTGTGCTCAGGGAACATTTGGCATGAAAAAGGATATGGAAAAGGCTATCTCCTGGTGGGAAAAGGCAGCCTCTCAAAATAACCCTGCCTCACTATGTATTTTGGCTCAAATTTACGAAGAAGGCATCCATAAGCCCAGAAATGAGGAGATGTTTCTTCAGTTATACCGTAAAGCGGCAGAAGGTGGAGACGCCATTGCTCAAAATGCGCTCGGTCATTTTTATACGCTCGGTCTTCACGGTTTTCCCAAAGACCCGAAGCTTGCCTTTCAGTGGACGCTTAAATCGGCAGAGCAAGGTAATTCCAGCGCCATGGTCAATTTGGGGTATTTTTATGAAGTAGGAGATGGTTCAACCGATCCCAAACGCGTATTTGACAGGCCTTACGGTATCGTCCCCAGAGATTACGACAAAGCTGCCGAGTGGTACGAAAAAGCAGCGGTTCAAGGTCATGTTCGTGCGCATTTTTACCTTGCTACAATTTACAGGCTCAAATCAGACGATAAAAAATACATGGAATATCTTGCCAGGGCTGCGAACCTGGGAGATCCGGAAGCTCAATTTGAAATAGCGAACACTTTTCAAAGTATCGGCGATCGTAAATCCGCCGTGACCTGGCTCATGAAAGCAGCCGAGCAAGGATTTACCAGAGCACAAGTTAATCTTGGCTACTGTTATGAAATGGGTGATGGAGTTGCCAAGAACCTTGATAAGGCGACCGAGTGGTATAATAAAGCGGCCAATTTGGGAAACGGGGAAGCAAAATACTTATTGAATAAACTTCTAGAAAAACATCCGGCTTCCAAAATTCAAAGTGTGGAGAAAAAATGTAATCCTAACTAAAATAGACAGGAGTTTTTGTTTAGGAAAAATTTACGTAAAAAATGAAGAATTTTCTTCCATAGCTTCCGTCCACCAACATCATGAAACGCGTTTTTTCTTACATCATCGGATTATCAGTTTTTTCGACCTTATTATGTGAAGGCGCCGGTATCGTCGCCTGGAAGGATCAAGCTTTCCATGAGGACTCCATGGCCAAAATAGCAACGTACAGCAGGAGAAAGCTGAGTGGAAACAAAGGGATATTCAACGTAAAGGGAAAAGATATCTACCTGCCTGAGAATCTCTATTGGTACATTGATATTCCCAATGGCCTTCCTTCAGAACTCTCTGATTCGGTTCAATATGAGATGCTCCTCAAGCAGAAATATGAGATGGGCGTTTTTCGGAAACGCTTTCCGAAGTCTTCAGCTATTCTCGATCCATGGCTGAAGCGATTGCAGGAATACCAGGACAACTATGATTCCGGAAAGTGTTTTGTCAACGGTGTCTGGATGGAAAAATCAGCCTGTGAGCAACAGCAGGCCGCACAGAGGGAGAAGAGGAACCAACGACGTTTGCAAGAAGAACAGAAGAGAAAAGAGGCAGATAAAAATACTGTTGGGACGGATTCCAGGTCTGCCGGAAGAGAAGAAAAACCCCGGATACCGTACGCGGACGGTTCCTTGAAGGAAATAAGCGGAGGGAGTGTCGAGGGGGCCAGGACAGTCGTCAAAAGATTGGAGCAGAGTAAAAAGTCCCTGGATCCCGCAGGGCGGAATCAGGCGGAGCAGGTCATTCAATCCATCAAACGGCTTTTTACTGCGCAGTCCGCTTACAAAAAGGCCTTGCAGCAGCAAGCCGGAGCCAAGGCCAAAGCGGAACAATATGAACGCCAGGCGGAGAATAACATGAGGCCGAATCCATTGACGGGAGAGCCTAACTCCTATATGGCCAATCGTGCCCGTAAGCAGGCAAGAGAGATTATCCTGAACGCGGAACATGCTCTTATTAGTGGAAAGAGGGAACTTCTCCAGGCTTTGAAGCAAAGCGATACTCTGGCCTGCACCTTGTATAAGACCATTCCTCAGGACGCGGAGAGTCTGGCTCTTGCCGTTGCGGCGATAGCCGAGTCCTATCATGGGGAGATAGATTTCAGAAGCCGGTTTGAGGAAGTCAGGGATAAAGAGGACAGACGGCAGGAAGAAATTTCCCGTGAACAGGAAGAAAGGGAACAACAGTTAGCTCGTGAGAAGGAAGAAGAAAGGCTTCGGAAAGAAAGAGAGCAAGAAGAGCGGTGCTTTAGGGAAAAGCGGGAAGAAATCGCTCGTCAAAGAGAAGAACGAGCTCAACAGATTGCACGGCGTAGTCAAGAGGAAGAACGAAAAGCCGCAGAAGAGAACATGGAAGCGGTAAAAGCGTCTTTCACACCATCTCAGCCAACGACCCCAACCCAGCCTGCGATACCGGCCAATCCTCCCGTCAAGTACCTGAGCGCTACCGACACCAACAGGATGATCTATTACACCTTGGGTTCTCCGGACCCAAGAGCCTTGGAGGGAATTGACGAGAAGTACAGGAACGTCATTCAGACGTCCACGGACCCTGTAGAGATCTCAAGGGCTGTCGAGAAAGCTTACGCCGACAAGGGAACCATTGACCCGGCCATGCGTCAGTATCTGACCAACATGGCCCACTACCGTGCTCTTTCTAATAAAACAGGACAGGGAACAGCCTATCACCCCAGTTTGTCCAGAGCCTTTCCTTCGTTACCTACTGTCATGGAAATGGGAGATGAGGCATGGGCGGAAGAGGTTGATAAAATGATAGGCGCTTCACAAGAAACCTATGACCCTAATTTGTCTCTGGCATGCAGGCAACGAGCCAGGGACATTATCGAAGCGAGAAGCCGCATTATGGGTGGTTCCATGGATCGCCCGGAAGATATTTATCGGAGACTTGGCATTTCAGAAGATACGGATCCTGTTTCAGAGGACACGAATTGTAGCCCGCTTTCCGGGATGGCTCTCCCGTTGATTTTTCTGGGGCTCCTGATTGTCATTCCTTTAGGAGTTTTTTGCAGGTTGCGCAGAAAATTGTAACAGCATCACGGATATCAGAACTCAATTTTCAAATCAAAGATGAAAAAATATTTTATTTGCGACGATTCCGGGAATCTGCAAGGCCCCTATTCCGAGCATGTGCTTCAAGTTCTCCATGAAGAGGGTTCCATACGGTCTGATACCCGTATTCGTGAAACCCAGTCTTCTGAATGGGGCACATATTCAGACATTGCGGCAAAAGTTTTGGAGGGCAATCCCCGGAAGGAGGCTGATGAATCCTCCTATCTGATTGCGCTGCCGGATGGAGAAACTGAAGGCCCTTACACCAAAGAACAAATGAAAGCCCTGTATCGCAACGGTCGTTTGGCCGGATCCCTTCTTTGCTGCAAGACGGGCGCATCCTCATGGGAAGCGCTTGAAACGTTAATCGGGGAAAATGTTCAACAGACTGCTTCTCCTGAAATCACAGGAGGAAGGAGGGAAGGCTCCCGTTCTTCTTGCTCAAGCGAAGATGACAAGAATTCTCATTTAATGCCGGAAATGCCTCCTGTGCCCAAGACATCGCCTCCATTAGAAGAAACCGCTTCATACGGCAATCCTCCGTTGCAGGATGAAAGAAGTACTCCCTCTGGGCAGAGGTATGACATGAGAGCGTTCTGGACAATGACCATGCTGTATCTTTTGTCCCCGTTGCTGATTATAGTGGCATCAGCAACCTATGCAGGTAATGCCCGGGTTAGCCTAACGGTTATAGGTATAGGAATATTATTCTTTTTGTATACTCAGATTGCATTGCTGATCAATACATGGAGGGCGTGGAAATGCATACAGCCCATTGCCCGGTATGGTCGTCGCGTCCCCTCAGCAGGGCAGGCTGTGGGGCTGTTGTTCGTTCCCGTATTTAATTTATACTGGATGTATGTCTGCTTTGTCGGATTAGCCGACAACGCCTCCTGGCTTGCCCGGGTCTCCCGGCAAACCAGCCTCCGGCTGAAAGCATGGCCGATGTTTGCCTTCGTGCTGTTTTCACAACTCACCTTTGGAGGCAGTATCATTACTGGAGCCCTCCCTGAATTTAGACCATTTTCTGATCTTCTTTCCTGGCTTTGGATCCCATGGCCGATCGCGGTGTTCTGGTACACGGAAAGAATTATTCAGACATTTCCCCGCCCTCAAGGAAAGAAAAAGAAATCTTCATAAAAAGAGGAAACGAGATGAAAACTTATTTGATCAAACTACCGGACGGAACTCAAATGGGGCCGTTTCCATGGGAGAAGATAGATAAACTTTATTCCTCCCGCAGAATCAGCGGGGATGATCTTGTATGGACGGAAGGAATGTCAGAATGGCTTCCCCTTCGTGAAATTCGGAAACAGAAAGCCGAGCTGTATCCACAACAGACGGGTGCATCAGACGATTCCAGGTCGGGAAAGAAGGAAGAGTCTTATTTTCTTTCATCGGGGGGAGAAAGCCGCAAGGGGCCATATACGTTGAAGGAAATAAGCAACTGGTACCACACCGGGCAGCTTTCTCCTGCAGCTTTTCTGTGGAAGGAGGGGATGACGGAATGGGTGAGAGTAGGAGAATTTATCAGCAGCCATCAGGAAGACAGCTCCTTCTGGGGGAGTATTTTCGGAATGCTATCATCTCTGACCGGGCTGTCTCCCATAGAAAAGTTCAGTTTGAAAAGCATGTTCAAGGGGATGTTCCACCGCAGGCCGGAGCAGGAAAGGATAGATTTTTTTACGTCAGGCGGGTTGAAATCGACTCCCTCACTGGAAGAAATATCTACGGATTGGCCCGCGCCATGGATTTTCATTCGTGTTCTTGGTCTTTCCTTGTTGATGTGCATAGGGTTTCTAGGCATGTTTAGTGCATTTGGAGATCGTGCCATGAATGCTGCCCCTGGGTTGTTGTTTGCCATAAGTTTTGCAGTGCCCTTTTCCGTTCTCACCTTGTTTGCGGAATTTAATGTCAGGAGGAACATCTCGTGGTATTCGATTATCGTTCTGGTATTAGGTGGAGGAACCTTGTCTTTGATTGTTACATTCATTTTGAACGATCTTTCCGATAATCCAAGAGCTGCTTACTGGGCTGGCCCCATTGAAGAAGTCGCAAAACTTCTTGTTGCCATTTTCTTTGCCCGCAAGCTCTTTCTGAATGGACAAATTTTGAACGGCATGTTGTGTGGAGCTGCTGTAGGCGCCGGCTTCGCTATTTTTGAAACAGCGGGTTATATCGTGAATTCTGGCCCAGGTTCCGATCCATTAGATATAGCGGTAATAAGAGGGATTCTTGCTCCCTTTGCTCATGTCCCTTGGTCGGCAATCATGGCAGGGGCATTCTGGCTAGCTATGAAGAAAAAACGGCAAAACAACATTCCCTCTATCCTGCAGCCCTCTTTTTGGCGAATTGCCGTTATCTCGATAGGGCTTCACATGTTCTGGAACAGTCCTTTGTTGATGAAGTCGGAATTATTGGCCTTATGCAAATATGGGATATGTGCCGTCATCTGCTGGAGTATGGTCTTTTTACTCCTCAATGAAGGATTACTCCAAGTCAGGCACGCCAAGGAGCATAAAATCTACCTCTAGAAGATTGTCCCGGTATGCTGTGCCCCCGCTATACACCAGAGCCATTTTTGTCAACAGGTAGGAGGATGCTGTATTTCAATAACGAGGACACTCCTCAAGTACGGCGATTTTACGCCATGTCGTATGCTCCTGCCAAGGGAACGCATTTCACCAACAAGGAAAACAACAATGAAAAACAGACCATCCATCACCAAAGAGGAGGATAAAAGAAACAAGGAGATTTCTTATCATGAAAACGAAACTCAAGGATATGTCATTGACCGACTGGTTCCGTGTCGTAATTCTATTAGGATTTTTGCTATGGATTGTCGGCGAGATGACGGGAATTATTGAGCATAGAGGAATGTAACCATTACCCCGGAAATCACTATGATTTCCGGGGTAATTATTTCTTCAAACTAAACTCAAAGAAAGTAAAACATCATGAAAAACAATACCATCAAACAACCGTGGCCCTGGAGTACCAAGATCACGGTGTGGGTGTTGAGCATTTTACTGGCAGCCATTGCGCTGTTCTTTTTGTACATAATCCTTCCCGCACCGGCTGAAAGCTTTATAGTCTACTAATAGTAGATCAACAGTGTCAAAAATGGAGTCTCATTAATCTAGAGGCGTCCAATCTCAAGCTATGAATGGAGTCCATCAAAAATGGGCTTGGGAGGATGGTTCCGTACGATAAGATGTGAGATTCATACTCATGCTCGATATCTTGAGTATTCTTTAGGGAATAGACTACATCCGGGAATTTGAAAGAACGCCCTTCATCAGTGCAAGGATCGGGTGACTGTAAGAAATCCATTGCCTTGTTCTTGAAATCGACGCTTCGAATTTCTCTTTCCAGCGATAAAAAATTCGCTGCTCCCTCAAAGGGAAACAAAGCGTTGACGGGTTTTTGCCATCTTCACCCGTGAGTTGGGTGGTTGTGTATTTTTATCCTCAGGAGGTTCAATTCACGTACCCGTGTGCAGCGGCAGCGGGGGGATATATTGGAGCAAGGATGCAAATAATAAAAAATGCCATATTTCCTTATCCTGCCTGCATCTTTGTCCTAAAATAAAATCGAATATGAAAATCATTGAAGGTACTTTCGTCTCTGCCGAGGACATCATTACAGAGCTAAGGGTATTCGGGAATGTCTGGAGGTTCTTCTTGCCCGGTAGGCTGTTGAATCCGGTTCTGTCGTCTGGGCAAGCCAGGCAACTCTTGCCAAGCGTTACGATACGAGTAAATCGACCATTTGCAGATTACTGGCAGAAGCCGTGAGTTCAGGTCATGTCAGGATGATTCGTCCGCATGGCGGAGTGCAGAAGTATCATGTTGCCGAATTTGACGCTTTCATGGCGTCTATTTTTCTTCCCTCCCACAAACAAACTAAAAATAAGTGAGAAGAGAAGAAGATATCCCAGGACTTATGAATCAGTAGGAAGTGTTATGCATTCCGGTCAGCGTAGAAATCTTCTTCGGGAACGATGTTCCAAAAACGCTCCGCCATCTCTTGATCCACCCCAGACAGATTCATGTAACGGTGCATGATCTGGGTAGAGCTGGAGTGTCCCATTTCCAATTGAAGCCGGGGAATGTCTCGATGAGTAAGGACATGGTAGCTGGCGAAGGTGTGGCGCAAAGCGTCATTGGGCCATCGTTTCCCATTAGCATCCCATCCCGCTCTATAACGAAGCCCTGCCCATCGGACGGGCCACTGGGGCGGGCATATGGAGTTATCCTCCTGATGAGGTGCTATGCGCAACCAAGCCTCTAATGCCGCACATATACTTACTTGACGTGTCCCTCCCGTTTTTGAGGCCATACTGCGTACTTTGATGACTTTTGACGGAGTGTCCAAAAAGATGTCATTCCAAGTCAGCCGGGTTACTTCCTGCGGACGAATTCCGGCAAACGTCATGATCGCAAGCGGAGCCAGGCAACAGGCCAAATCCAATCTTGCTCCTTCTACGGTTTTCTTTCTCGTTTTGGGCTGAGCCTTCTCTTCCGGCAATGGTGGGCGGCACGCCATAAACAAGGCCTGTATTTCTTCCGGAATCAAGGGATGGATTTCATGCTCCTGAATGGAAATAATGTCAAGGGCTTGAGCCGGATTGTCACGGCACCATTTCCTCTTGATACCAAAGTTGAAGATACTGCTGAGGATTTTCCGTGCATCATTCTTCTGCTTATCAGGTTTGAAGGTTTGGGAGATCATCTGCCGGCAATCTTCCGTCGTGAGCTGAGAGAGCAATGTCACAGCGAAATCCGGACAGCATTTGCCGATGCGTCCGGTTATGTAGCGGATCTGTGCAAGCGTACTTTCCCGACGCTTCTGAACGTCTTGTTTTACTTCCAGCAGCCTTGATACTGCGTCACAAAAAGGGATGGATTTGCTGTCTCTCTTTTCCTGCTCCAGCCCCATCCGGACAAGCCGTCCGATTTCCGAAACTTCCTGCACCAGTTCCAGCACCGGGGCCATTCCTTTCACAAAACCAAAAACATCCATGCCATAAGGCTCCAGAATGTCCTGCGCCTCCCGGAACAACTGAGCCTCTGCCGCAGAAACCTGGAACACGCTGCTTCCTTCCGCATTCCTTCTCGTTCGCAACTGAGCGGCAAAAGCGTTTCCTTCCCGTTGTGTCGTAAAATAACGATTCTGCCTCTTGCCTGTTTCCGACAACTCCGCCGGTATGGAAACACGGTAGACCGCTTTCCTGTTTTGAGCCTTGCGTTGTTCATCAAGAACGCATCGTATGACGGAAGGTTTGGGCATTGCCTCTTTGTAGCACATTTCCACGACAGGGTCATGCCTTGAATTCCGTCACTCCCGGAAGAAGTCTTCAAAAACGGAAAAATGACGGGGGTCATGTAAAATGTCTCCTCAAAAATGCTCCTGTAACATTCAAGGTTGTACATGCGACTGTAAATGTGGCTTTGGAAGAGCGATTTCGGCTACCAATGGCTACCAAACGTGTTCCGAATTTTGCGAATTCGTGCCTGATTTTGATAATGGCTATAAATTGGAGACCTTGCAATCCGGGTAAAGGAAAACCTCTTAATTCTTTCGAATTAAGAGGTTTATCAATTGGTGCTCGGGAGGGGACTCGAACCCCTACGGTTTATCACCACTAGATCCTTAGTCTAGCGCGTCTACCAATTCCGCCACCTGAGCATGGAGGCCTTAAGGCGGGGAGTTTTTAGCGCAGAGAAATGAAAATATCAAGCTTTTTCTTCTTTTTTATCTTTCCGGGCCCGTTTTTGCGGACAGGTTTTTCTTACCGGACCGGGAGGGAGGTTGTCGAGGGCATGATAGCAGGGCGCAGAGTAACGGCTCCGGTATCATATTTTTCCGAGGGTTTGAAGAGCCAGCCGGGGGTGGTGTTGGCCACCTCAAACCTGGTCGGTTTGAAGATGGGCAGCCTCAGATTGGAATTGGGTTCGTAACCGTATTTGCCCGTGTATTTGCCGTATACCCTGTATTCATAGTTGTTGTCGTAGGCGTAGCGCGGATTTCCGGTGTATTCCGGCAGGCGGTCCGGGGTGCGGCAGGCGCTTTCATCCATGATGACGAGTTGGGCCGTTCTCCAAGTCTGGCCTGGCTGGCGCAGGTATCCCCAGAAGCGCGTTGCCGGTACATGGTAGCGGCGGCCGACGAAGTAGTTTCCCCTGGGTTCGCGGGCTATTTCCGCATTGCGGGCGTTGATGCCGGCAATGTCTTTTTCCAGGGTGTTGCACTGGGTCAAGGCGGGAAGGAGGGCGGCCCCCAGCAGGGAAAGCAGGAGTTTGTTCATGATGACGATGGTGTTTTTTTCTTATTTAAGAGCATTTGAATGGCGGCGGAAGCCGCAAAGAAGCCAAAGGTTCCCGTGATATGGGTGACGGAGCCGAATCCGGCGTCACAACCCATTTTCCCCTGGAATTCCGGATCACGTGTGCAGGAGGTTGTTCCGTCGCAGGTAGGATATACGGGCGTTTCTTGGGAGAAAACGCAGGGGATTTTCAGTTTCCGGGCTTTTTCTCCAAGCGGAAGGGCATAATCTTTTTTCAGCCTGTAGCGTAAGCTGGAGAGCAGGGGATCCCCCCTGGTGCGGGAGAGGTCGTCTATTTCTATCCGGGCGGGATTGATGCGCCCTCCCGCGCCGCCGCAGGTTACCAGCGGTTGCTTGCTGCGGTAACAGGAGGCGATGAGGTGGGCCTTGGGTATCAGGGAGTCGATGGCGTCAATGATGACGTCCGGTTCCGCCGACAGCAGTTTTTCCGCGTTGGAGGCCGTGTAGAAATTGCTGATGGGAATGACTTCCGCTTCCGGGTTGATTTCCCGGATGCGTGTGGCCATGGTTTCCGTTTTGGATTGCCCGATTGTGGACGCCAACGCATGTATTTGCCGGTTGGTGTTGGTAATGCAGAGGTCGTCCATATCCATCAGAATGATAGTGCCTACGCCTGACCGAGCCAGGGCTTCCGCCGCCCAGGAACCTACACCCCCAATGCCGACGACGGCTATGCGGGCGCTTCTGAGAAGAGATAGTCCGCTGTTTCCGTACAGGCGGACTATACCGCCGAATCTGGCTTCATAGTTCATGACCACGTGTCTGTTCCAGAGTATGGGAGATTAAGGAGAATAAGGGCGCCCGGGTTTCTGTCCGTTGCTTCATCCTGAAAATATGGAGACGCGGGAAATCCTTGGATTCCGGACGCCACAGCCAGCTTCCCGTTATTCCGGGAAGGGGGGGCGGGACGCCGGCAGCTTTTTCCTTCCGCAAGTGTGATGGAGGGCGTCCGTTGAAACAGGTTTTTCTTATAATCCGCATCCTGGCCGCGCTTCACGGGGTTTCCGCCATGTCCGGAACATCCGCAGAGCACCGCCACCGGGCACGGGAAGAGGAATGCTGCTGAAGCATGCATATCAGGAGGCCGGTTTTTCCACGATTTTGCTGATGCGGGCGATGCTGAGCGCCCTGCCTGTGGCTTCATCTATTTGCACGACGGCTCCGCAGAGGCGCACGGGCCAGTTCGCTACGGGGAATTTGGCCGGCATGGAGGTGCGGAAACGCTGGAGAATAGGTTCCCGTTCCCGTCCCAGCACCCCGACGGCGGGGCCGCACATGCCGGCGTCCGTCAGGTAGGCCGTGCCGCGCTCCAGAATGGTTTCATCCGCCGTCTGCACATGGGTATGTGTCCCGACGACGGCAGAAACCAGGCCGTCCAGATTGTAGCCGGTGGAGATTTTTTCACTGGTCGTTTCCGCGTGCATGTCCACAAAGATAACCCGCACGCCTTTTTCTTCCCTGAGTCTTTTGGCTTCCGCTTCCGAGATGAGGAAGGGGTTTTCCAGCGGCGGCTGAATGAATGAGCGCCCCTGAACCTGCATGACGGCTATTTTCCCCTTGGGAGTTTCCACGACTACGCTCCCGTGCCCCGGTGTTCCCTGCGGATAGTTGACGGGACGCAGCACCCGCGGTTCGGATTCCATCCACGGGGCCAGCTCCGCCTGGTCCCAGACATGGTCTCCCGTTGTGATGACATCCACTCCGGCGTGCAGCAGTTCGTGTGCCAGACGGGGCGTGATGCCTCTCCCGGCAGCCGCGTTTTCCCCGTTGACGATGATGAAGTCCGCCCCGTGTTCCCGTTTGAGTTCCGGCAACATGTGCTTCACGGCGGTGCGTCCGGGTTCGCCGACCACATCGCCTATAAAGAGTATGGTAATCATGATTGGGACGGAGCTGGCGCAGATGGCGGTTTTTACTGTTCTTCCCTGGTGACGGGCACTACCAGAACGGGCACGGGGGATTTCCGCATCACGGAGCTTGCGACGCTGCCCAGAAAGACGGTGGAGAGGAAGCCGTGGTTATGCTTGCCCACCACGATCATGTCGATGTGGTGTTTTTCAGCATAATTAATGACTGCTTCGCTGATTTCAAATTCATCTTCCACCGCCTGGATGATCGTGGCGTCCGTCAGCCGGGAGAGTTTTTCCGCCGTTTGTTTCAAATGGTTTTTGGCGATGGAAATAACTTCGTTTTCTTCCGTCTGGTCCATCACGGGAACGGGCACTTCATCCGGCAGAACGCCGGAAACTTCATAGCAAATGCTGGGTTCCACAATGTGGAGCAAATGGATGATGCTGTCGTTGGGGCAGGCCAGTTTGCCGATTTGGTGGATGACGGCGTCCGTGGCGTTGGAGAAATCAATAGCTACCAGAATATTCTTCATATCTTTCTGTATAACATTCCGTACTTTTCCATGCCACAAAAAAACGTGTGCTGCCCCGGCTTTCCCGGGTGTTCCGTTTTAGGCCAGCCCCACGGCGCGGCGCACCCTGTCCAGCACTACAGAGGCCGTCTCGCGCGCCTTGCGGGCGCCTTCTTCCAGCGTCCGGCGCACATAGTCCTGATTGGCTTCCAGTTCCGCCCTGCGTTCGCGAGCGGGCCGGAAGTATTCCCAGTAAGCGTCAAAGAGGCGCTTTTTGAAGTCTCCATAGCCGCATCCCCCGTTCTGGAAATCGCGCACCATGTTTTCATAACCCTGCGCGGAGGCAAAGAGTTTGTAAAGTTGCAGGATGACGGAACCTTCCGTCGGCTTGGGATCTTCCACGGGGGTGGAATCCGTAGGGATTCTCATGATGAGTTTGCGGACAGCTTTTTCCTCTCCGAAAATAGGAAGCGTGTTATTATAGCTTTTACTCATTTTCTGCCCGTCCAGCCCCGGAACAATGGCTGTGCTTTCCGCAATAAGCGCATCCGGAAGTTTGCAGGTGCCTTCTCCGAATTGTTCGTTCATTTTGCCCGCCAGGTCGCGTGTGACTTCCAGATGCTGTTTCTGGTCCTTGCCTACGGGCACCAGGTCGGAGTCATACATCAGGATGTCGGCCGCCATCAGCACGGGGTAGGTGAACAGGGCGTTGCTGGGGGAGAATCCCTTGGCAATTTTATCTTTGTAGGAATGGCAGCGTTCCAGCAGGCCCATCGGACAGACGGTGCTGAGTATCCAGGCCAGTTCATTGACTTCCGGCACGGCGGACTGGCGGAAAAAGACGCATTTTTCGGGATCCAGGCCCACGGCCAGAAAGTCCGTAGCGAGGTTGCTGCAGTTTTCCCTCAGCGTGTTCGCGTCGTGAACGGTGCTCATGGCGTGGTAGTCCGCCAGGAAGTAGAAAGATTCTCCGCTTTCCTGCATGCGGACGGCCGGTTCCATGGCTCCGAAGTAGTTGCCGACATGCAGCTTGCCGCTGGGTTGAAGACCTGTGATGATACGCATTGCGCGCGGGATTTTGCCTGTTCGCGCCCGGCAAGTCAAGAAAGGGGAGAGTCAAAGACAGGAGGGGCCGTCGGCTGGATTTTTTTCCGGCATGTGCCTGCCTCACGAGATGCGTTCAGAAGGGATGCCTCTTCTTATTTATGGAATGTCCGGAAAGGGCCGGTCAGCGTGGAAAAGGATGGGGGTAAAATTACTCTTCCAGCGCCTCCAGTACGTTATGCACACCGTCCGCAAAGCTTGGGTAGAGCGGTTCCCAGCCCAGGGCCAGAAGGCGGGAGCAGGAAATCCTCTGGTTGGAGAAGCCCCGGCGCGCTTCCGCCGGGAGCGGTTCAGGCTGCGGAGCGGGTTTCCCCAGCAAATTGGAAAGGTAGGAGTATATTTCTCCCATTTGCATGGGGGTGCGGTCCGTCAGGTTGTAAATGCCGGCAGGCGGTTCCCGCAGGGTGCAGAGCAGGTGCAGGGCGGCTGCGGCATCGTCCCGGTGGATGTAATTGAGCCATCTGTCCATGGCTCCGGGGAGGGCCGTCCCCTTCGTGACGTACTGGGAGACGAGAACACAGCGGCCCGGCCCGTACAGGGCTCCCAGCCGGACGACCGTGCCTCCCGCTGCCAGGACCGTCTGTTCCGCCTGAATAAGAAGCCCGTTTTTTCCGGAGGAGGGATAGACATTGTGTTCCTCCGTAATCCAGCGTCCGTCCGTGATTCCATAGACGGCGGTACTGGAACAGAAGATGACCGGCGTTCCGGGAAAGGCTTCCAGCGTGTTTCGCGTCCCATTGGCGTAAAGGTTGCGGTAGGCTTCCTCTCCGCCTCCCCTCGTGCTGGCGCACATGACGATGATCTGGGGGGAGGGGATGCGGGCGGCCAGCCCCTGCATGGAGGCCCGGTCTGCAACGTCGGCTTCGTAAATGGCTTTTTGCGGGTCAATATCCGCCGTCAGGGCCGTATGTCCCGCTTTCCGCAGGCTTTCCGCCAGGGCTTTTCCCAGATACCCTGTTCCCAGAATGAGAACGATGCGGGGATTCTTACACAGAAGGCCGGTCATGAGTCATTGCGGAGGTGCTTGAGTTCCATTAGCATTTCAGCGCGGGAAATGTCTTCCGGCCATGTGATTTTGGGATTGGGCTCATGATTATGCACCAGGCGCGTAGGGTGGCCGATGAGCTGCAGGGCGGTGACTTCATCCGTTACCTGGATATTCCGTTCCGTGACTTCCACATAAGCGTCCAGCAGAAGAGGGTATTGGAAGACCTGCGGGGTTTCCATGCACCACAGGCCGTCCCGTTCCACCTGTTCCGGAATCGTAAAGCGTTCTTTATCCGCACGCTTCAGGGTATCCGTTACGGGATGTGCGGAAGCGGCCGCCCCATATTCCCTGGCGGTTTGAATGCAACGGGAAATTTGCTCCACCGTAATGAGCGGGCGGGCTCCATCGTGCACGGCCACGAATTCCGGGGTATAAAGCAGGGCTGCCAGTCCGTTCTGCACGGATTCATGTCGTTCCGCCCCTCCGTCCACACGGGTAACGGGTATTTCCGTTTCCAGGTCTGCGCCGTTAATGGCATGAAAACGTTCTTCCGGGCAGACGACTACGATTTCCGTGATTTCCCGGCAGCTGGCAAAGGCGCGGATGCTGCGTTCCAGCACCTTGACTCCGTGCAGGGGGGCCAGCAGCTTGTCAAATCCGGCGCGCCGGGAGGACCCGGCCGCAACGATGATGGCGGCGCAGCATTTCATGACAGTCTGGCTGACACCATGCGGGCCAGCTCCTTGCCGTTGACTCTGCCGGCCGTGCGTTCCTGCATGAGTTTCATGACCTGCCCCATGTCTTTTTTGGTAGAGGCTCCCGTTTCCTTCATCACGGTTTCCAGAATGGCTGCCGTTTCTTCTGCTGTGAGTTCCGCGGGCATGAACTGTTTGAGGACGGCGATTTCAGCTTCTTCCTTTTCCGCCAGTTCCGGGCGTCCGGCGGAGCGGAATTGCTCCGCAGAGTCCTCACGCTGCTTGATTTGCTTGCGGACTACGGCCAGTTCTTCCGCTTCTTCCAGCAGGGTTCCCAGGCCTCCCTTGGCGATGGCCGTGTTCGTGAGGGCCGTCTTGAGGGCACGCAGGGTATTGAGGGTAACGGTGTCTTTTGCTTTCATGGCGGTTTTCATCCCCTCCATGATTTGGTCGGAAATCTTGTTCATATTTCCATTAACTAAGCGCATCCCCAGGTGTACTTCAAGCCGTAAATTGAAAAAGGCCGCCAGCGCAGGAAATGCCGCGGCGGCCCGGATAAGGGGAATAAAAGCGGAACAGCCGGGGTTATTTTTTTCCGCCAATGGGCATGATGTGGATTTTCTTTTCCGTCATGCCCGGAACCACCATCATGGAGTCATACAGGATAAAGTCCGCCGCTCCTTCAACTGGGCCGGTGGCTACCGGGGCGGAACGCCCCGTCTTCAGATCCAGCCTGCGGACAGCTTCCGGTTTTTTATCTTTGGACCAGTCGCTGTAGTATAGGGCGTTGTCACGGTACACCAGCCCATCGTACTGTCCCCGTTCCTTGGAAAGTTCCGTGACCTCCCGGGAAACGGGGTTGATGGAGAGCAGGCGTCCGCTGGGTTTGCCCTTTTCATCCGTTGCGTATTCGCAGAGGTAAATGACCTTTCTTTCCGGATCCCAGGCCAGGCCGTTCGGCTTGTAGATGGGCTGTTTGGTCACCAGTTCTCCATAAGAGCTGGTATTCGTGTCCACATAGAAAATCTGGTTGGTATCCGTGGAGGAAACCATGAGCCTGCCATTGATGAACGCCAGGTCATTGAGGAATTTCATGCGGGACGGGGACAAGTCCACGTATCCTTCAATAGCGCCGGTCTTGGCGTTTATCTTGAAGACCATGTCCACGTCTGTGCAGTAAAGAAAGCCGTCCTGATACAGTAACCCCTTCGGCGCGTCCAGGGTATCTACGTCCGTGATTTTTTTCGGCTCTGTGGAACCGTGCGGAATGACGCCCAGATAGCCGTCCTTGTCTTTTTCCGTAGGCGTGAGCCTGGAGCCGATGCAGGTGAAATAGATATTGCCCTCGGCATCCGCCGCCACGCTTTCCGGATGTCCGTCAATGGCAATGGTGTTTTTTTCCAGGGCGGGCAGCGGTTCGGCGGGTTCCGGCTGTTTTTTTGCCGGCGGTGCGGCCAGCGCGCTGCACGCCAGGCAGAGAAGGAGTGGTGTCGCTTTCATGGGGTGGTGCGGTATAAGAGTCTTGATCCTTATGACATGGGAGCAATGGAAATGCAAGCCCTGTAGAGGATGATAGGCTGCCGGGCAGAGTCGCGCCCCGTTCGGGCGAACGGGGCGCTTTCCGTGTTAGATGGTTCCAGAATCCAGATTGTTGGGCCGGGGCATGTTTTCCATGCGGATAGAGCGGTTGACCGCGTTCAGGTAGGCGCGGGCGGAGGCCTCAATGACGTCTGTGGAGGCTCCCTTGCCCACAATGGGCTTGGGCTGCCCGAAGTCCACATGAACCGTGACTTCTCCCAGAGCGTCCTTCCCTTCGGAAGCGGCGTTGACGCTGTAGCCTTTCAGCGTGCCTTTGCGCTTAGTGATGCGCTCAATAGCCTTGATGACGGCATCCACGGCGCCGTTGCCTGTAGAGCTGTCTTCAAATTTCTTGCCTTCCTTGAGCAGTCCCACCGTAGCCGTGGGACGCGCGTGGCTGCCCGCCACGAATTGCAGGAAGTCCAGTTCCCATAGGCCGGTGGAGGCATGCAGGGAGTCGTCCACAATGGCGGAAAGATCATCATCATAAACGAATTTTTTGGAGTCGCCCACTTTCTTGAAGCGTTCAAAGACGGTGTTGACTTCCTCTTCCGTGAGGACATGGCCCAGCTGTTCCAGCCTGGATTTGACGGCAGCGCGCCCGGAATGCTTGGTGAGCGGGAGTTCCGTGGCGCCCCAGCCGACCGCCTGCGGGTCCATGACTTCATAGGTTTCCCGGCAGTTGAGGATGCCGTGCTGGTGGATGCCTGAAGAGTGGGCGAAAGCGTTTTCCCCCACGATGGCTTTGGACCGCTGCACCTGCATGCCGCTCATGCGGGCCACGATGCGGGAAGTGCGGACGATTTCCTTCGTGTTGATGTTGTCCGTGACGTCTCCGAATTGCCCGGCGCGGGTGCGCAGGGCCATGATGACTTCTTCCAGAGCCACGTTTCCGGCGCGTTCGCCGATGCCGTTAATGGTTCCTTCCACCTGGCGGGCTCCGGCGCGGACGGCTGCCAGGGAGTTGGCTACAGCCAGGCCAAGGTCATTGTGGCAATGCACGGAGATGACGGCTTTGCCGATGTTCGGCACATGTTCCTTCAGGTGGCGGATAATGCGGTAAAACTCGTCCGGAGTAGTGTAGCCTACGGTATCCGGAATGTTGACGGTCGTGGCGCCTGCGTCGATGACCGTTTCCACGACTTTGGTCAGAAAATCCAGATCTGTGCGGGAAGCGTCCTCCGGGGAAAATTCCACGTCCTGTACGAATTGCCTGGCATAGGATACGCCTTCCGCCGCCATGCGCAGGATTTCGGATTCCGCTTTTTTCAATTTGAACTGCATGTGCAGCTTGCTGGTTGCCAGGAAGATGTGGATGCGGGCGCGTTCCCCGGCGGGTTCCAGGGCCCTGGCCGCCGCTTCAATATCCGCCTTCACGCAGCGGGCCAGTCCTGCGATGCGGCATTTTTTGATTTCGCGGGCGATGGTGTGCACGGCTTCAAAGTCGCCGTCGGAGATGCAGGGAAAGCCGGCTTCAATCACGTCCATGCCCAGCCGTTCCATTTGCCGCGCCACTTCCAGCTTTTCGCGTAGGTTCATGGATGCTCCGGGGCATTGTTCTCCATCGCGCAGGGTAGTGTCAAAAAAGTAGATTTGATCGGACATAGGTTAATGATGTTAAGCGGTGGCATGATAATGTTTTGCTCCGGTAACGCAAGCCCTACGCGCTGCATGCTTTCACAGAGCGTCCGGGCGGCGGAAGAGAACCGCCGGAGCGAAGAATGACGGAACCGCCCTTTGCCTAAAAGGAGGAGCTTTGTAGGATGGAAGGGTGAAGATCAGATTTTACCTGAATGACCGGGCGGAGCGCGTCATGGCTCTGTGGAGCGAAAGCCGCAGAGAATACCTGGCGGCGGATTCCGTGCTTGCCGAGGTGGATGCCTGCATTTGCGGGGAAACGGGATCCTGCGGAGAGGAAATGAAGCGCATTGCCGCGTTTCTGGATAGTGCCGCCGTCAAAGCTGTCAACCCTGAATGGATGATTGATACCGCGCTGCCCTGTTCTCCTTCCAAGCTGGTGTGCCTGGGAAAGAGTTATGCGGACCATGCGAAGGAGTTTGACGGGGATTCCGTGCAGGAGCCGGCTGTTTTCCTGAAATCGCCTTCCGCCATTACTTCCTGCAGCGATGTCGTTTTGTATCCGCCCGGCTGCGACAAGCTGGATTATGAGATTGAATTGGCCGTAGTGATTAAGGAGATGTTGAAAAACGCTTCCCCGGAGGAGGCCGCGCGGGCTATCAGCGGCTATACGCTGATGTGCGACTATTCGGAAAGGGCCAACCAGCTGGAACATGGCGGACAGTGGACCAAGGGGAAGAGTTATGACAGCTTTGCCCCAATGGGCCCTACGTTCATTTCCGCTGATGAACTTGGGGACGGTGCCGGCATTCCCCTGGAATTGAGGGTGAACGGGGAAGTGCGCCAGAGCGGAAATACGGACGGCTTGATCTGGCCTGTTCCGCGTCTGATTGCCTATGTTTCCCGGTTCATGACCTTATGGCCCGGAGATGTGGTTTCCACCGGCACTCCGGGAGGCGTGGGGATGGGGATGAAGCCTCCGGTATATTTGAAACCCGGAGATGTCGTGGAATGGGGAAGCCCCGCTTTTGGATTCGCCTCCCAGGCTGTGGTGATTGATGATGAGGGGTAGGGGGACAATTCTCCGGCCTTTCCGAATATGGGGGGGAAGGGAAAGAACTTTCCCTTCCCGCTTCTGCGGACGGAGCGTTATTTTCCCGTGGAACGGGGCCGCCGGAGCGGGCCGGACGGCAGATGACGCCTGCATGCGGGGGCTGGGCGTTATTTTCTCTTGATTACTTCGCCGCGGTTTAGTGAAGTGGCCGCGTGAAAAATGTGGTTTTGTACGTGGTCATGGTGACCGGGCTGACTGCCCTCTTCGTCTGGCTGAAAAGCAGGAATGCGGAACGCGCCCCTGCTTCCGCCGCCATGGTGGTGTCTCCGGAAAGCGGCATGGCGCGCCCTATTGTGCTGGTGGATGTCCGAACTCCGGAGGAGTACCGCACGGGACATAAGGAGGGGGCCTTGAATATTCCGGTAGATGAGGTGGAACAACGGGCCGCGCAGCTTCTTCCGGATAAGAATGCCGTGATTTTGCTGTATTGCCGTACGGGCAAGAGGGCGGACAAGGCGCTGGAAGTGCTCAGGAAGATGGGATATTCCCATGTGGAAAACCTGTACCGGTCTGAAATGTAGCTTTCATCCCGATTGATCCGTGCGGGGATTCCGCGGGGCGCCGGGCATGCCGTTTCCTGAATCGGTCAGGAAACGGCACAGGAACGGATTCATATGGCTCTTTCCGGAAAGCAACTGGAATTTAAGCCGTTCATTCTTTAATCAGTTCCAGTTTCCCATTGGAGGATTTTCCGCCCACGGAGCGGACCCTGGCTCTGAGGGAGCATCCGTTGTTGGCATGGATTCCCTTGGGAAGGGAAAGTTTGTAGAAATTCCCGCGGGAAGGCTTGCCTGCCAATCCGGCGTGCCGGTCGCGGGCGATTACTTTGCCGTTTTCCAGGAGTTCGACGCCGTCTATTTCCAGGGCATGGCTGCCGGAAGTGAAGACGAAGCGCACCCCCCGGAGTTTTTCAAGATCAGCGGAAGAAACGGGCCAGTCCAGATAACTCCATTCCGTGGATACCGTCGCGGAGGTCCAGTTTCCTATAATTGACCCGGCTGCTTTTCTTTTCAGGGAAGAAGGCAGGGGCGGCGCCTCCCGGATAGCCTGGCGGCAGGCGTTGACCAGATCTCCGGGAGCGTGCGCCGCGCTTACGCCAGTGGAACGGACCCATTTTTCCTCCCATGCTCCCATATCCGGATTTTTTTCGGAAAGACGGCTCTGAATAAAGTGTTCCCAGCGCGGCAGATAGTAGTCCCTGATAAGGCCGCTCCATATTTTGGCGGCGTAGTCGTCTACGGGAGGCCCCCATCTGGTCACCAGCCTTCTGGCGTTTTGTTCATACTTGTTTTTTTCCTCCGGAGAAGTTCCGTGAGACCGGGCAAATGATAACCAGCGCGACAGTCTCCAGGTGGGGTGCCCTTCCAGAAGGGAATCCGCCCGAAGGGCGTATTTGCGGAAATATTCCATGCATTTTTTCGTATTCTCCATTTCTTGTTCATCCAGGGCTTCCAGAGCGGCCAGGATGGCTTCATTCATGCGTATGCCAAGGTAATGGGCGGTCATCTCAACGGCATCCTGTCGGAACAGGGGGGACTGTTCCAGGCCGCGAGTGTTGACGAACAGGGAGAGGCCTTTCAGAAAATCTTCGCTTGTGTTTACGGAACAGCCGCGGGTGCCGGGTTTCATTTGCCAGTTGAAACGGGGATGGTCCTTTAAGTTGGAATAGGCTGTGCGGCGGAACAGATTCCAAGCTTCCTTCATGCTGTCCGGATAATTTCCGTATCGGGCACGGCAATAATTTTCCAGATATTGTTCCACGTCCTCCTGGCGGTCCCTCCATGCGGCGTCCGTAACCAGTTCGTAGATAACGTCATTGTTTTCTATCCCTTCCGGGGCCATGCCCATTCCGGAGAGACGCCCCCTGGATGAAGAGTTCAAGGCTTCCAGATGGCCGTTGGCGTAAAAATCCATTACCCCGGTCATGGCGCATTTGCCGCCCATGTTGGGAACCACGCTATAAACCCACGGTTTATTGAAAAAACCCTTGAAGACGTCCCAGTTCATGCCGTTGCGCCAGAAAGTCTTGTTGTAATCCGCCGCCAGGTCCAGAAGGAGCATCTTATCGTCCGGAACCTTGCTGAGCAAAGCCTTCAGAGTATCTGCGTTCCAGATATTGCGCTGGTATCCGAACATCCATCCCTGCATGACCCATACCGCATCCGGGTTGGTGGAGGAAATGGAGCGGTAAATTTGTTCCCCGAGGGAGCTGAGCATATTGTTGCGGGCTTCGGCGCCTCCTTTGTTTTCGGGAAGTTCCATTTCATTGAAGGAGTCCGCAAGAAAATAGGTGTTTTTCCCGAATTCCTTCTGCCATTCCTGCATGTACAGGCGTCCTATTTTAAGGAAAAGGGGCTCTTCCGGAGAAAGAAAATGGGCGTGGTTTTTTTGAGGCCAGCCTCCCCACCCCAGCCGGTGAAGCTTCGCTTCCGGATAAAGGCGGAGGATTCCCCGGGGAACGAAACCGGAAAAAGCGGGACAAATGGGGGTCATGCCCAGGGATTTCATCCTGTGCAGGATGCGGTGCTGCAGGGCGATTTGTTCTTTGTGCCAGCTGGCGGGCAGGGGGCCGTCATGATTGACGATGTTCCCCATCCGCTGCCAGGGAAGGTGTGCCGGTCCCGTATAAAATTCTTCTATTTCTTTCTCCGTCAGTCCCAGCTGTTTCCATACCCGGACGGCGATTCCCTCCGTGGCAACCAGGCCCAGAGGCATATCTATGCCGTGCAGAGCCATCCAATCTATTTCTTTTTCCCAGCGTTCCCAGGTCCAGTAAGGCATCGTATAGCCATAGGTGACCACATTGAAGTAATAGTGGTTGCGAAAAGGGGAAACGATGCGGCGCGGCGCGGCATCCGGCAGTTGCGCCGGCCAGCGGATATCTTTATTATCCCAGGAAACCATTCCCAGACGGTTTGTCTTCAGAAAATCATAGAATCCCCGGCAGAGGGCTGTGCCGCTGCTTCCCCGGATATTCAGTATTCCGCCGGAGGCTTTCGTTTCAAAAACATCGTGCCCGTCTTCTTTTTCAATAATTTCCAGTTGCAGTTTTTCCGGGGCTTTGGCCAGGGACGGAACGGTCCGCATGATTACTGAACGCGCTGCTTCCCGCTCTCTGTTTTTCTGTATATCTTCTGCGAAGACAAACAGATTTGTTAGCATGAAAAGTAATAGAATTTTTGGGAAATAAGAGGTCATATTGTAATATATACAAGACAGGTAAATAGTTCTTTCAGGAAAAAGCGGATATTTGCGTAATCCGTTAAAGAAAAAGGCCCCTGCATGTTGTCATGCAGGGGCCCTGGTTGAAAAGACTGAAAGCTTTTATTCCACCTTGGGCTTCCGCGGCGTTCTCTTGCGCGGCGCTTTGGGCTTTGCCGGGGGGGTGTCCTGGATGTGCAGGAAGGTGAGCGTCTCCGTCCCGTCCGTTTCCACGGCTTCAATTTTATCGCCGGGTTTCACGTCTCCCCTCAGCAGGGATTCCGCCAGCGGGTCTTCCAGCAGGCGTTCGATGGCGCGGCGCATCGGGCGTGCGCCGTACTGCGGGTCGTAGCCGTTCTTGATGATCAGGTTCAGGGCTTCCTGACTCAGGGCCAGCGTGATGTTCTTGGCCTTGAGACGGGAGATGAGCTTGTCCGCTTCCAGATGCACGATACGTTCCAGATCATCCCGTTCCAGCATGCGGAAGACGGAAATGTCATCAAAGCGGTTCAGGAATTCCGGGCGGAATTGCCTGCGCGCTTCTTCCAGAATCTTTCCCTTCATGGCGGCGTAGTCCGCGTTGTCGGCGGCCATGGCGCCAAAGCCCATGGTGCTCTGCCGCTTGGCGGAGGCGGCCCCCACGTTGGAGGTCAGGATGATGATGGTGTTGCGGAAGTTGATCTTGCGTCCCAGGGAGTCCGTCACGCTTCCTTCTTCCAGAATCTGGAGAAGCAGGTTCATAACGTCCGGATGGGCCTTTTCCACTTCATCAAAGAGGATGACGGAGTAGGGTCTGCGACGGACGGCTTCCGTGAGCTGGCCGCCTTCGTCATGGCCTACGTAGCCGGGAGGAGAACCGATGAGACGGGACGTGGTGTGTTTTTCCATGTACTCGCTCATGTCCACCTGAATCAGGGCGTCCGCAGTGCCGAACATGATTTCCGCCAGATTGCGGGCCAGATAGGTTTTGCCCACGCCGGTGGGGCCCAGGAAGAGGAATGAGCCGATCGGGCGGCGCGGATCCTTGATGTCCGCGCGGCTGCGCCGCAGGGCGCGGGCGATGGCGGAGGCCGCTTCATCCTGGCCGATGACTTTGCTTTTCAACTCTTCTTCCATCCGCAAAAGCTTGGCGGTTTCCTTTTCCTCCATCCGGGCCAGAGGGATGCCCGTCCATTTGGAGAGCACGCTCATCACGTCTTCATCCGTTACGGGAACGTAATTGTTCTCATAGGAATTGCGCCAGGTTTCCAGCATGTTTTGAAGTTCCGCCCTGGCTTGTTTTTCCTCGTCGCGGAGGCGGGCTGCTTCCTCAAAAATCTGGGTTTCCACAGCCTTGTCCTTGCGTTCCTTGATTTCCGCAATGCGGGTTTCCATGTCGCTGATGTGGTCCGGGCGGGTCATTTGGGAGACGCGCTTGCGCGCGCCCGCTTCATCCAGGATGTCGATGGCCTTGTCCGGCAGGAAACGGCCCGTCAGATAGCGGTGGGAGAGCCTGGCTGCGGCTTCAATGGCTTCCGTCGTATAGTGCACCTTGTGATGTTCCTCATACTTGGGCTGAATGCCGGCAAGAATCCGGATGGTGTCCTCCACGGAGGGTTCCCCTACCTGCACCTGCTGGAAGCGGCGTTCCAGGGCGGCGTCCTTCTCAATGTGTTTCCTGTATTCGTTGAGCGTGGTGGCGCCTATGGCCTGGAGCTCACCCCGGGAGAGGGCGGGCTTGATGATGTTGGAGGCGTCCATGGAGCCTTCCGCGGAGCCGGCGCCCACGATGGTGTGCAGTTCGTCAATGAAAAGGATGACGTTGCCTTCCCGGCGTATTTCATCCATCACGGCCTTGAGCCGTTCTTCAAACTGGCCGCGGTATTTGGTGCCGGCCACCATCAGCGCCAGATCCAAGGAGATGACTCTCTTGCTGCGCAGGAGCTCCGGAACGTGGCCCTGGGCTATTTCCTGGGCCAGCCCTTCCACGATGGCGGTCTTGCCCACCCCGGCTTCACCGAGCAGGACGGGGTTGTTTTTATTCCTGCGGCACAGGATCTGGATGACGCGCTCAATTTCGGAGGCGCGGCCGATGACGGGGTCCAGCTTGCCGTCCCGGGCCAGCTGGGTCATGTCCCGTCCGAAAGCCTGAAGCGCGGGAGTCTTGGATTTCTGCTGCCTGGAATAGGAGGGGGAGGAAGGTTCGTCCGTCGGGATGGCGGGGGATTCATTTTCCTCTTCGTCGTCATCGTCGTCCGGGATGATGTTGTCTTCATCCGCGTCCATCTGGTATTTGGGGGTCAGCACGTCCAGCAGTTCGCGCCGCGCCTGTTCCAAATCCACGCCGAAGTGGCGCAGAATCTGTCCGGCCACGCCGTCTCCGTCACGGATGAGGCCCAGGAGCAGGTGTTCCGTGCCCACATACGTGTGGTTGAGTTCCTGGGCTTCCCTGTTTGCCATTGCCAGGACTTTGCGCACCCTGGGGGTGTACGGAATGTTGCCTTCCGCCTGGGGTTCTGTGCCCCGGCCTATTTGTTCCTCCACCTGTTTGCGCACGGCGGAAAGTTCCACGCCCAGATTTTCCAGGATGGTGACGGCCACGCCCTTGCCCAGTTTGAGCAGGCCGAGCAGAAGGTGTTCGGTTCCTATGTAATGATGATTGAAGCGGTCCGCTTCCCGGCGCGCATGCGCCAGCACTTGTTGCGCCCTAGGCGTAAAATTATTCATGGATGATTAAAAAATTGGTATGGTTGCATTAATTGCCGGAAAGTTCCTTTCGGATCATATCAGCGCGGATCTGGTCCCTGTGTTCCGAGGTGGTCTGGTCCGTGGTGGACAGGCGCGCCAGATGGGCCGGCTGGATGTTCATGATGGTTTTGTTGACGTTTTTTAATGCCTGGCGGGAAAAGATGTCCAGAGACGCTCCCATCCGGAGGAAGGAGAGCAGCGCCAGCGCCTCCTGCGTGGAAAGCAGAGTGGCGTTGGTCAGGAGTCCGTAAGCGCGGGAAACGCGGTCTTTCACCTGCAGGGAGGATGACTGGAGCAGCCGCCTGCGCGCGTTCCATTCCTGGTGGGCCAGGTCTGAAGTGAAGCGGGTCATGCGTTCCACAATCCGGTCTTCGCTGTCTCCCAGCGTGGATTGGTTGGATATCTGGAAAAGGTTGCCGGTGGCTTCCGTCCCTTCCCCGTAAAGGCCGCGGACGGTGATGTTGAGCTGCACGGCCGCCTGAACGACCTGCTGCATCTGTTCGGAGATGACGAGGCCCGGCAGATGCATCATCACGGAGGCCCTCATGCCCGTGCCCAGATTGGTGGGGCAGGCGGTGAGATAGCCCAGCCGCGTATTGTAGGCGTACGGGAGCCTGGCTTCCAGTTCGGAGTCTATTTTGGAAATGGCCCCCCATGCTTTTTTAAGCTGGATGCCGGGCAGGATATACTGCAGGCGCAGATGGTCCTCCTCATTAAAGAGGATGCTGGCATTCTGGCTGCGGGAGATGAGGACGGCGCAGCCTTCCGAACGGGCCGCCAGTTCCCGGGAAATGAGGTGGCGTTCCACCAGCAACTGTTTCTGCTGCTGGGTAAGCCCGGAAAGCTCCGCATAATAGCCTCCTTTCATGACGGGGATTTGGCGCGCTTCTCCGGAAGTGAGCTTCAGCGTTTCCTCCCTCTGCTGGCGAGTGGCCCAGCCGGGAAAGGGCGTGGCGGTCAGATTGCGCGCCAGGCGGATGCGGGAGGTGAGGACGATGTCGTGCTCATCCCGTGATTCCACCATCCATTTGGCGGGGTTGTTGAGTAAGTCGTCAAAGAGCATGTATGTTAATTGGTCGGCGTGCGCAATTGGTTGATTTGATCGCGGAGTTCGGCGGCGCGTTCATAGTCCTCTCTTGCCACTGCCAGGGAAAGCTGTTGTTCCAGATCACTGATGGTTTGGGTTTCCGTTTCGCGTTTTTCGGCCCGTTCCGGAGTTTTCCCGTGATGGTGGGAATCAGGCTGGATCTGGGTAAGAAGCGGGAGGATTTCTTCTTCAAAGACGTTGTAGCATTCACTGCAGCCCAGACGTCCTACGTTTTTGTAATCCTGAAGGGTGAAGGAGCAGATTGGACAGCTTGTGAGGGGCAGGGATTGCAGGGCCGGAATGGGGGCGGAGGGGGCCGCCGCGCCTTCCTTGCCGAATTGGCCCTGAAGGTTCGGGAACAGTTTCTCCGCCAGATCGAAGGCATCTGGATCCAGCAGACCCCGCTCCTGGGCGCATTTGGCGCAAAGGCAGAATTTGGTGGACTTCCCGTTGATGATCTGTGTCAGGAACACCGTTGCCGGTGCAGAGCATATCTCACATTTTTTCACAACCCGCATTATAATGGCGCTCCCTGTGGCGGACTAGTAGTCTGCGTGTCATGGATTGTCATGAAAATGGGCTTTGTTATTGTACTTGGGAAGAATTCTTTCCGCGTTGTTTCAAACGTCCGCACCGTGATGAATACAAATAGGCTGTGCAAAAAATGACGCCCAGAACCAGAATGATGGTGGCGCCCAGATGCCAGCCCAGGGGGAAGGACAGGTAAAAAGCCAGCAGAGAGCCCAGCCCTCCGATGATTCCTCCCCCCCAGAAGAGATGGGACGGCTTGTTGGTAAGCAGGTACACCGTGGCGGCGGGTCCGACAAGCAGCCCCAGCGTCAGGAACGCTCCCACGGCCTGCAGGGAGGAAACGAGCACCAGAATGATCAGGGTGAAAATGCCGTAGCTGATGAGACGGGAGGGGATTCCCAGCGTGGTGGCGATGTCCGGGTCAAAGAGGCAGATCAGGATGGGGCGGCGGAAGAGCAGCAGGATCAGGACGCTGACGGAGCTGATGGCGAAGGCGATCCACAGGTCGGAGTCGGACAGGCTCATGATGGAGCCAAACAGCCAGTCGTCAATTTTCTGCTGCAGGCCCAGCCTGACCAGCACGATGAAGCCCGCAGCGAAAGCCGTGGTATGCAGGATGGAAAGGGCGGTGTCCTGGTTCAGCCGGGATGTGCGGGAGACGAAGAGGGAACCCAGACCCACCAGCAGGGCGGCCACCACAGCCCCCGTCAGCAGGCTCCAGCGGGTAAGACCGAAGAGGAGCACCGCCACCGCAATTCCCGGCAGCAGGGCGCAGGAAAGCGTGCCGATTTGGAGGGCGGATTTTTTCAGGATTACCAGCCCGCTGACGAAGCCGTTGGCGAAGCCGATCATGACGCAGGCCAGCAGGGACCGCTGCGCGATGGGTTCGCGGAGGAATTGGAGAAAATCATCCATCATGAAGCTTGGGTTTCCGGTTGGGGGTCCATTCCGTATATCTCCCGGATGCGTGCGGGGGAAAGCACTTCCTTCGGGGGGCCGAAAGCGGCCAGCTCCCGGTTCATCAGCAGGATGGCGTCGAAGATATCCGCCGCCGTATTCAAGTCGTGATGGGAGGCGATGACCAGACGCCCTTCCGCCGCCAGGGAATCCAGCAGCCTTCCCAGGGACTGGCTGGCGGGAGCGTCCAGGCCCGTGAAGGGTTCGTCCAGCAGGAGGACATGGGCCTCCTGCGCCAGAGCCCGCGCCAGAAAGGCCCGTTGCTGCTGGCCGCCGGAAAGTTCTGAAATCTGGCGGTCCGCCAGGGATTCCATACCGAGAGCGTGAAGGGACTTTTCCACAATATCCCGGTCATGCCTCCCGAATTTTTTCCACAGGCCCAGGGAAGGATAACGCCCCATTTCCACCAGCGCGCGGACGGTGATGGGGAAGGACCAGTCAACGTCGGAACGTTGGGGCAGGTAGGCTATTTCTCCCGGCGTGTCGTGCAGGGGGCGTCCGTTCCACAGGATTTTTCCGGAATCGGGGCGGATCAGCCCGGCCAGAGCCTTGATCAGCGTGGATTTTCCTGCGCCGTTGGGACCCATCAGAGCCAGCGTGTGTCCGCAGGTGATGGAAAAGCTGATGCCGTTGAGCGCAAGAAGACTACCATAATAAACGCTGAGGCTGTCCACTTCCAGGCGATGGCGGTCCGGGTGGATGGCGTGCGCGCCCCAGCAGATGTGATCCCGGGTGCAGGGTGGGGCTGGGCTGTTCATTTCCATGAGAAGGAGTAGCTGTCGTTCAGGGAAGGGCCGAAGGACCAGCGGGTGGCGGAGACGGTAGGTTTCCCCTCCGGTTCCAGTTCCAGCGTGACGGGGGTGTCCGGCGTGTTTTCCGGCCAGCGGGCGGAAACGGTGAGGATCACGGAGCCGTCTTTCAACGGCAGGCCGCATTCCGTTTCTTCATGCAGCCCGGGCGTTTCTGGCTGCCAGAGAAGGCGGCCGCCGCAGGATATGGAAAGGGCTTCCGGACGGTGGGCGCATCTGACCGTGATGACCGTGGGAACATCCGTGGTTGGCGCCGCAGGGGTGGAATGCGCCGTTCCCTGTGTTCCCGGGGAAGGCGCCGTCATGTTGTAAAGGAAGAATCCCAGCAGGATGACGACTCCCAGAGTGGGAAAAAACTGCCGCAGGGGAGTGCTGGTCATGGTCTGGGAGACGGGGAAAGGGCTTCCTTGATGATGCCTGTGTTTTGTCTGAACATGGATTCGAACGTGTGGCCTTCAGGGGCCAGCCCGTCGGTATTGATTGGCCTGGCAACGGGGATGTTCAGGGATTTGGCGATTTCCGCAAGGCTCTTGGGGTTGGAGGAGTATTCCGGGAACAGGGCCTTGACCCCGGCGGACCTCAGCTTGTTCAGCGTGGAGGCCAGCTGGGCGGAGTTGCCTTCGTCTTCACGGCTTATTCCCTGGATGCTGATGCTGCGGAAGCCGAATTCCCGGCAGAAATGGTTCATGGCCGCATGCCCCGTAACCAGGACGCGGTCCTTTTCCGGAATGTCCGCAAGCTCCTTTCTGGCCCAGGAGGAAAGCTGGTCCATCTTTCTGTTCCACCGGGCCAGGCCGGCTTTATAGTCCTGTTCATGGGCCGGGTCCAGCCGCGTGAGCATTGCGGCCAGGGTGCGGGCGGCGCGTTTCATATTGGCCGGGGTGTGCCACCAGTGGGGGTCGTTGGGGCCGTGGGCGCAGCAGTCTCCGTCGTGTTCATGGTCATGGTCTGCGGTGTCTTCCTCCACGGGAACGTCCGGAACGGAGGCTCCAAGATCCAGAATTTGCACATTGCCTCCCAGGGCGTCCTTTAATTTGGGAAGGTACGGCTCCAGGTTTTTGCCGGAGGCCAGCACCAGGCGCGCCTGTCCCGCGGCGGCAATATCCTGCGGCGCGGGTTCAAAACTGTGCAGGTTGCCGTTGGGGCGCAGCAGGTCCGCCACCTGCACGCGGCTGCCGCCAATGGAGCGGGCCATGTCTCCCAGAACGGGGTGCAGAGCCGCGATTTTCAATATTGGGGCATCCTGGGCCTGAAGAGAACAGAACAGGCCCAGAAGACACAGAAAAGGAATCAACATGCGCCGGAGCATGTTCCGCATGATGAACCTTCCCTTCAAGTGATGCAATGGTCAAATTTGTCTTCTAAAGCAGGATGACGCTGACTTTTCAGGGAGTCCGCACGGCTCTTTTTTTGTTTTTCAGCGTTGTGGTGAACTCCTGGCAGGGGAAGGGGGATGCGGCGCCCTTGGCGTCCAGCCTGGCCGGGGTTCCCGTGCGGGCTCCGGGGGCTTTCTTCCACTGGTGACGACGGTCTGATGGCGGAGAGAGGTTTTTTCTTGAGGTGGAAAGTGTTTTCTGGTTCCATTATCGCGCATCATCATGAATGGTTTTCAACTTCTCCAATGTGGCTTGAGCGTGGCGGCCTTTCTGGCCGGTTCCGCCCTGGCGGCGACTTCTGCCGTATATCCGTCTCCCCAACAGTCCAAATTTACCACCCAGACGGTTGCTTTCTCCGGGAAGCCGTCCGTGACCATACGTTCCGCCAAGGCGGGCGGCAGCAAGCTGCTGGAGGGAGTTCCGGAGAAATCCGGAGCCTACAAACTGGTGATTTCTCCGCAGGGAAAGGTGGGCATAGGAGCCCATGACGAACGGGGGGCGTTTTACGCCATGCAGACGCTGCGGCAGCTGGGAACGAAGGCCGGCGGGGAAGGCGTGATTTTGCCCGTTGGGGAAATCATAGACTGGCCGGACATCGAATTCCGCGGAACGGTGGAAGGTTTTTACGGCACCCCCTGGAGCCATGAAGCCCGTTTGAGCCAGCTGCGCTTTTACGGCCAGAACAAGATGAACACATACATCTACGGGCCGAAGGACGATCCCTACCACTCCTCCCCCCACTGGCGGGACCCCTATCCCGCGGACCAGGCCGCCCAGATCAGGGAACTGGTGAAGGTGGCGAAGGAAAACCACGTGGATTTTGTGTGGGCTATCCATCCCGGCAAAGATATCAAGTGGACGGAAGAAGACATGAACAACGTCATCAAAAAGTTTGAGATGATGTACAAGCTGGGCGTCCGTTCCTTTGCCGTGTTTTTTGACGATATCTTCGGCGAAGGCAAGCGCGGGGACATGCAGGCCCTTCTGCTGAACAAGATCAATGACGAATTTGTCAAGGTGAAGAAGGACGTCACCCCCCTGGTCATGTGCCCCACGGAGTACAACCGCGGCTGGGCCGATCCCAAGCCGGGAACCTATCTGGACATTCTGGGGGACCGTCTGGACCCCTCCATCCACGTCATGTGGACGGGGAACTCCGTTTGCCATGACATTACGCTGGAAGGCCAGCAATGGGTGAACAGAAGAATCAAGCGCCCTTCCTACGTCTGGTGGAACTTCCCCGTCACGGACTACTGCCGTTCCAACCTCTGCATGGGCCGCGTGTATGGCGTTGCCTCGGAACCGGGAGCGAAGGAATCCATGGGCGGTTTCGTCTCCAACCCCATGGATAAGCCGGAGGCCTCCAAGGTCTCCCTCTTCGGCCTTGCGGACTACTCCTGGAACATCAACGGGTTCAAGTCTGATGAGGCCTGGAAGGAAGGAGTCAGGCGCCTGTTCCCGAAAGCGGCGGAAGCCATGCAGGTTTTTGTGAACCACAACTCCGACCAGGGCCCTAACGGTCACGGCTACCGGCGTGAGGAATCCGTGGAAATAGAGCCCGTAGTCAAGCGCGTGCTGGAAGCCGCCCGGGAAGGCAAGATTGAGAAGAAGGATATGGCCCTGCTCAAAAAGGAATTTGCCCGTATGGCCGCCGCTGCGCCCGTCATCCGTGCCAGGGCGAACAATCCGCGGCTGATGAAGGAAATAGGCGCGTGGGTGGATGCCTTTGAGCAGCTGGGGCATGCCGGTCAGCACGCTGTAGCGGCGCTGGAGGAAAACAACGCCAGAGAAGCCGCGACCCGGCTGGTGCAGGCTACGCAGGCTCTGGCGGCCATGGATGGAATTTCCCGCCGCCACAACCAGGAAGGACAGTTGTATCGTTCTGCGGTAAAGACCGGTTCCCGTGTGATGGCCCCCGCCGTCAATGAACTGGCGGATATTGTCTCCAAAAAAGTTTTTCCGGCCATTGCCGGCGCGCCGGCCCTTTCTCCCAAGCCCCTGGTCAAGGGGGGCAGCATGGATAAGGCGGAACTCTTCTGTGACGGGGATCGCGGCTCTTTCTGGCACTCCGGCGCCTACGGCCAGCCGGGCGACTGGTATGGCGTGGACTACGGGATGCCCATCCCCGTGCGGAGCGTGGAAGTGCTGATGGGCCGCAATGACAAGGACGGCGACTATGTAGAAAAAGGGCAGCTGGAAGGCTCCCGCGACCTCGAAACCTGGAAACCGCTGGGGCCGGAAACTTCCGGCATGCAGGTGGTCTGGAAGGCTCCCAAGCCGGTTTTGCTCCGTGCCGTGCGCTACCGCGTCATTGAACCGAAAAAAACAGGCAACGGCCGGTCTGTCTGGACTGCCGTGCGGGAAATAGCCGTCAACACGCCTCCTTCCGCTATGGCTTCCTCCAATGTGGCGGGGCTGGAGGGCGTTTCCGTGCAGAAATCCGACAAAATCGTGCGGATCAACCGCGTGATGGAAACGCATAAGATGAAACCCGGGGAATTTATTTCCCTGCAGCTGGATGGCCCCACGGACGCTACCTGGCTGGAAGTCAACCTGGAACGGGATGACGTCAACTCCTGGGCGGAAGTGGTGCTGGACGTGGAAGGTTCTTCCAAGCCCGTAGTCCAGAAGCTGGACAAACAGGGCAAAAACTTCATTGCCAGGGGCAACCAGCTTCCCAAGGGAATCAAGGGGATGAAGCTGGTTAATAAAAGCGGCAGTGAGCAGGATATTGTTCTGAACATGTTCAAATTTGACGTTCCTCCCGCGGACCCCGGCACCAGTCTGGTTTCCCTGAGCGACAGAAACCTGAAAACGGTTTACCGTGCCGACAAGCCGCTGGACGTAGTCGTTCCCAATCTGGACAATCCCAAGGCCACCAAAGTAATCGTGGTGGGATCTGCCGCCTTCGCCATCCAGGCCCGCCGCGGAGAAGGCGCCTGGACGCCGGTCGGCAAACGGAACGCCGGCCCCGGTGTCTCTGAATTTGCCATCCCTGCCGGAACTTCTGCCGTGCGCCTGACCTATAAGGCTCCCCAGCCGGAGGCGATCATTAATGAAGTCATTTTTTCCTCCCGGAAATAACCGTCTCAGACGCCGCTGGCATCTTACTCCGTCCGGTACGTTCCGGACGGAGTTTTATTTTGAAAGGGACGGGTGCGCTGCGTGCAGGCCGTTTCCCGGAAACGGAAGCGGAAACCTCTTTTCTCCGCTTTGGCCGTCTGCTGTGGAAACAACCTTGACCCTGTTGGATGCGGGGCTAAAATACTGCCATGACACCGGGTTTTCATTGGACTCTACGCCCTTCCGTGAAGGAGGATGATCCGGTCTTGAAAGCGTTTCCTGCGGAACTGCCTCTGCTGGTCAAGCAGCTTCTGCTGCAGCGCGGGTTCACCGGGGGAACGGAAACGGAACTCTTTCTGGAACCCAGGCTTTCCCACCTGAGCGACCCTTTCCTGATGGGGGAAATGAGGGTAGCCGTGGACCGCATTTTCCGGGCCGTGGATGAAGGGGAAACCGTGTGCATTTATGGGGACTATGATGTGGACGGAGTTACCTCCGTGGCGCTTCTTCGGGCCATTTTGATGGCTTATGACCTGGATCCCCAGTATTTTATTCCCGTTCGTTCCCGGGAAGGCTACGGCCTCAGCGAGGCCGGCATCAAGCGTTGCCTTTGCGAATGTGCGGACCCTCCCAGCCTGCTCATTACGGTGGACTGCGGCACTTCCTCCGTAAAAGAGGTGGACATGCTCAACGGCCTGGGGATAGACGTCATCATTCTGGACCACCATGAGGCGGGCCCTTTGGGGCGGCCGGACGCGGTGGCGGTGGTCAATGCCAAAATTGAGGAAAACAGCCCGTATACTTATCTGTGCAGCGCGGGCGTCGTCTTCAAGCTGGCGCATGCCCTCCTGAAGGAGCGGAAGCTGAAAACCTTTGACCTGAAACTTTATCTGGACCTGGTAGCCGTGGCTACTGTGGCGGACATCGTTCCCCTGGTGGCGGAAAACAGGATTCTGGTTCGCCACGGCCTGGGAAGGCTGGCTCACAGCCGCCATACGGGGCTCAAAACCCTGACGGAAATAGCGGGCATCCGCCCTTCCGACTCCGTTAACCACGCGGGCTTCCTGAACGCCGCCCACGTGGGGTTCAGGATAGGCCCGCGCATTAATGCCGCCGGGCGCATGGATTCCCCTATGGATGCGTTGGAACTCCTGCTGACCATGGACGCCAGGAGGGCCGTGCAGCTTGCCCAAATGCTGGATTCCCACAACCGCAAGCGGCAGGAGGAAGAGGAGGCCATCCGGACGGATGCGGTGGAAATGCTTCACAACTCCTTTGACCCGGAGAGGGACAACGTTATTGTGCTGGGTTCCCGCGCGTGGCATCCCGGCGTGGTGGGCATTGTGGCCTCCCAGCTGATGAGGCGGTACCACAAGCCGACTTTCGTCATCGCCTTTGATGAAAGCGGCGTGGGGAAGGGCTCCGGCCGTTCCATTCCCGGCGTGTCCCTGGTGCAGGCCATCCACCACTGCGCGGATACGCTGGTTTCCGGCGGCGGCCATGATATGGCGGCGGGGCTGGTGATTGAAGAATCCCGCATGGACGACTTCCGCCGGGCTTTCAACCGTTATGTGTCCGAAACCACGACGGAGGAACAGCGCTGCCCCGTACTCAACATTGACATGGAAGTGTCCTTCCAGGCTCTGACGCTGGATTTGCTGGACAGCTATGAAAAACTGGAACCCTTCGGCAACTCCAATCCCCAGCCTCTATTCATGAGTTCCGACGTTTTTCCCACGGAACCGCCCAAGCGCGTGGGAACCAATCATCTGAAGCTTTTCATGCGTCAGGGCATCGTGGAGCGCGACGCTATTTTCTTTAACGGAGCGCAACGGGAACTTCCCAATCCCCCTTGGGATATCGCTTTTACGATTGACCGCAACGTGTACCGCGGCCGCGCCTCCCTGTCCATTTCCATTCAGGAAATACGTTCCCACCGGGAAATGTAGAAAACGGCCTATTGCTGTGAATAGCAATAGGCCGTTGAGTTGTGAATAATGTGTCAAACCTTATCCTATGGTAATCTTAATAGATTGTTATTAGGCGTATTATCCAGTTTGGGGTTACATAATTTTCTCATCTGGAACTGATTTCAGGAATGAGTTCCAGTTATTGGAATTCTATGTTTATTCGTACATTATAACCTTGTTTAACAGGCAGTTTTTTTGTGAAGGAAGGCACTCTCTTTCAAAATTTCAATGGATGAGACAACTCTAACAATGTCATATGTATTTGAGGTGTCTTGACAGAGCAGGTTTTAAAGAGCATTGTCTGTCCCGTTCCCCATTCAGGGTGGATTTATAGTAAAAACAAGCAAGATGAATACCCTGTTTCTGCAAGGTCGTCTATTGCTGCTTCTCGGACGGTAAGTCCGTGAAGATATCTTGATATGCGCCGGTGAGCCGTTCCGGCGCGAGGGAAGTAAACGGCTGTCTTGATTTGCACCAAAGGAATGATTCCGTAACAGGAACGTTTTCCGTGCGCAGTTCCCGAAGGAACGACCTCTTAACATTTTTACTGTAAATGAAAGAACAAATACATATTTTTGATACGACGCTGAGAGACGGGGAACAGTGCCCCGGCGCGGCGATGAACGTGGAGCAGAAAATACAGGTGGCCATGCAGCTGGAAACGCTGGGCGTGGATATTATTAAAGCGGGCTTCCCCGTTATTTCAGACGGCGATTTCCGAGCCGTCCGGGCCGTGGGTAGAGGGAAAGGAAGGGGATTGCTCGACAGCCCTGGCCTTCTTGCGTGGTTTGCTGGATGACCCGGAGGACCTTGACCAATTTCCTTCCTTTATAGCTTGGATGCAGGGGGCAAGACAGCGTATTCAGGCGTGCCTGAAAAGGCGCACGGCCCGCACCAGGGTTCATCATCTGGTCATGGCCGGGGAAAAGTATTTCACAAAACCGGGAAGTGAAGGGTTTAACGGCGGCATGGAACATTACCCGGTGATTCTTCTGGATGATATCATGAAGAACGTGAAGGAGGCGGAGCGGTGGAACGTCATGAGCCGGAGCAAGAATATCCTGTATGCCGGAGTGGTCTCCATTTAAGGCAAAGGGAAGGATGCCTTCCCGATGGCGTTGTCCTGGGCGGTGGTGCAGTTGCTCAACACGGATCCGGAGAGAGCCTGACGGCTTTTCCGATGGAGGGAGGCGATACAGATAAAATATGCGGCTTTCTGGCTGAGCGGTTATCATGAGGCGCCTCCGAATGGGACGGAAGATGAAAAGGATGCCGTGGATGAGGCCCTGGCAAGGGAGTTGCCCGCTCTGGCGTGGTTCATTGACCATTACCGGGCGCCGGAGCATTTGCAGGAACCTACGGGACGTCACCGATGCAGAGCATACATGAACAAGACACTAGCCACGGCTGTTCTGGGCATCAGCCCGGAAATGCAGTTACTGGAACTGATTGACCAGGCCGCACGCTGCGGAACTCCGGAAGATGCCAAACAGATCTACAGGAAGGACGCCACTTCCACGGGTATTTATGACCGTGTAAGAGCTAATCTTCCTGCTGACAAAATGAGAGCATTCAATCTTCTGGCCAGGAACGCGGCTAAACTGGGCGGAAAGTTATCCAAACTGGCAGAGATGTGTCCGGATCGCGTGCAGGTACGAAAGGAAGGAGGCGGACGGAGGAACGTGTACACCATTGCCCATTCCGTGACAGGGTAGAACAGAGTGCGGAAATATTCTTAATCAGTTTATTTTGTGGTGATAAAATGGACCGCTACGTGGTGGGATACAGGGCAAGACAGGGTGCGCATTTTTTACTTTGTGTCATTCAATACATTGAATTTGTGTGAGTTGAATGATATCGCACAGGGTAAATAGGGTAATTTTGAAGAGCCTCTTACACACTGCAAGCAAGAGACCAAAATATGAAGGAGGTACAGAAGCAGACTACCTTTATTAACCAGTTCCTGGCTCTTGAACAATGCTATTTATTATTTTTTTTTCTTCAGAAATTTCCTTTTTAAATTGTATTGGACCTATTTATTATATACAGTAAAAGTTCTTCTAATTGAATTTTTACAACATATTTTTTTCGATCCAAGCAAAGTAACGTCTAACCCTAATAGGAGATGATCTCTATATTTTTCAAGAAGAATTATTTCTATACTTAATGTATCTTTTTCAATAGTTACGAGATCAGTTATTGGGTATTCATGTTTTAATAATTCATTATATGTTTTTCTTTTATATTCTCTTAATATATATATATAATGCTTTTTAAATTTATAATTAATATTCATTGATCAAAAAGGGTACGTTATTATAACTCTAGACCATCTTCCCGGAGGATTGCCATTTCTATTTTTATAACAATCTCCATAAGGTATTCTAATAGTTCCGAAATTTGATCCTGATGCACCTGAAATCCAACAATTTGATTGCAAATGACGCTTCCAACATCTTATTGATGAAGGTATGCCTATCCTATTGGCTCGAAAACTATGATGAGCTCCATGATTTCCAAATCGACATCTTATACTACATATTGTAGAAGAAATGGCTTTAGCTGCAGCGACAGCAGCAAGAATAGGAGCAACAAAAGCTGCTGTTGCAAGTTTGCTACAGTAACTGTTTGATAAACAAATTGCAGCTGCTGCAATTGCAGCATACGCTGTAGCTTCCGCAGCAGTGATTGTTAAAGGAATAACGAGAACGATTGCAATTTTTCCCAAATAATCTATTGATGGAGGATAATTGATTAAAAAGCAGTATAAATTTAACCCCCCCTGTTCAGCGATGGGGTCGCGGTTGATCCATCTGCCGTCTTTGGGGTTGTAAAAGCGGTAATTGTAATAGGCCAGGACGGGTTCTTCGTCGTGCATCTCGCCGGACCACTGGACGGGCTGGCCGAGGCTGCCCGTACCGGTCACGGCCCCATAGGGGGAGTAATCGTAAGCCGCCGCGATCGTTCCCTGTGCGTCGAAGACCTCCGTCACATTCTTGTTGAAGTCCACGCCGTAGCAGTACAGGGAAGCGCCCTGCACGAGGGCCAGGGGGCGGGTGGCCACCGGTTCCAGAGGATCCCACAACAGTATCTTTTATTTATTTAAAATGGGTAGATTAATGAATAAAGGAATATGGAGGCATTTTATTTCAATCCATTTATAAGGCGTAATAATTAATTCTAATTGTTTGCTTTCTTTTGTAGTAAATACATAATATGAAGATACTTGTGTTCCATCTAACCCAAAACTTATCAAACGTTCTTGTTCTGATTTGAGTTGCACGCCATCTAGTGATTTAAATTCAAATTTAGCAATTCCAATTGAATCTTTAAAAGAAAAAGAAATGTTGTAGCCATCTTTTGATTTTTTTACTGATGTTATTTTTACTAAAGTTCCATCTAAATTAAATTCTTCATCTTTTTTAATTTTTATTATTTTTTCTTTTAATGGAACTGTTTTTTGTGATGTTAATACAGTTAAAGTTCCATTTAATGCTTTTTCCAATTCTGTTTTAAAAAATAACTTCACTCGACCTATACTGCCATCTTCAGAAAATAGAAAAGAAAATGAACCAATAGCATTACATGGAACTTGCTCTTGGTGGTTGAAAAGTATGATTTCTTTTCCAAGACTAAACATTTTTCGACTCTTTTCTGAATCTGTAATATCTATTGTAATTTCTGATGTATTTTGATAAAATTTTAGATCGCTATATTTTACTTGGACTTCAGGAATATTTTTTATTTCTTGAATATTTCCTAAAGAATAATTTATACATATAATACTAATTAAGAAATATAGCATATAATTCATGATGTCATTTGTTTAATGTTAATTATTTTCGGAATTATGTAGAATAGTCTTGGCGCAAGATTTTCAGAATATCTTAGATATTGATATTTAGCAAATTTCTCCGATAAAAAATCGGAAAGATCAACGAAACAAGACTAAAGTAAATAATGCCGATTTGTTTTCGTATTTTACATCATAATTATTATGGAAACATCATGCTTGTGGCCAAATTGTGGATGGATTTTTGATAAATATACCAATATATAAAAAATATCACATATGTCGGTATAAAATAGATTATGATGAATAATGATATTGATTTTTTGATGCAGTAAAACCAATTGAAAAACGATGTAATATATGAAATATAAATTAGTAGTATAAATAATATTGTCTTTGGATTTGATAATAAATTTGTATTTATAACTAATCTTTCTGGAAAAATGGATATATAAGATCCCACACTCAGGAATATAAAAACAATATAACTGAATATCGATTTGCTTTTTTTGAATTCTTTTTCTTGAAAAAATATATCAAATTTTATTATTTTTTCAAAAATTTCTAACATTTTTCTCATTTGTAAATTAATGTACTGTTTTATCTCTTCCATACCAAATAGCTCTATAAGACCAATCTGCACAATTGTTTTTTAATATATTATATGGAGGCGGTGATTTTATATCTTGTTGAATTCCTCTAAGCATATTTATATCTTCAATAGGGGAAGAGGGTATGGTTTCTGGATTAGTTAAATTGAGGCCATCTGAAGATTCTATATAACCTCTACCAAGAATAATTGTTCCACGTATTGTATTGACTATATATAATCCAACTAATAAAAGAAGAATTAGTTCATTTCCTGTTTTTGACCACTCCACGGCTAATTTCGCTGTTTCCCTGTCTGCTGGATTCAAACCATAATCAAACGTCTTAACTCCTACTTTACACCATTTCCCGTCTTTGTTCTTCTCCCAAAGATCAACAGCTACACCTATATGCAAGGTAAATGTCATGTCAGATAATTGGTCAGGTAAAATCTGCGAAATGTATCTGTCATTTCCATTTAAGTCATTAAAAATATATGGAGAATTTCTAACAAACCCGTACAAATTCCATCCTCCCTGTTCAGCAATGGGGTCGCGATTGATCCACCTGCCGTCTTTGGGGTTGTAATAGCGGTAATTATAATAAACCTGGGCGAGATCATCGTCGTGCATCTCGGCGGACCACTGGACGGGCTGGACGAGGTCTCCCGTGGAAGCCGCCTGTCCATAGGGCGAGTAGGCGAGTTCCCCGACCGGTTCCTGCGCCGTCTTGCGGTTACCGATATTGTCGTAGCTGTAACCGTAGGAGGGACGGCAATTCTGGTCATCATAGCTTACGTTGCGGGAGGCCAGCATGATTTCTCGCGGAGAAGCAATTTCATCATATACAAATTCTTCTTGATGCAAATCAATCTACGTTATTGTTTAATTTTTTTCGGAATTATGCAGAATAGTCTTGTCGCAAGATTTTCAGAATATTTTAAATATTGATATTTAGCAAATTGCTTCGATAAAAAATCGAAAAAATCAACGAAACAAGACTAAAGTAAATAATACCGATTATTTTTCAAAAGAAAGTGTTGGTAAAATAAGATTCAATAAATTCAGAGATTAGGTATTAGTATCATTTTCTCCTCATCTCAAAGAAACCTAATACAAATTTTATTACTAACACGGCAATTTTATAAATTTATTTTAATAAAATAGCTAAATAAAATTCTTGATTTTTTGTGTTTTTTTGCAATTAAATTTCAAAATTTAAAGTGCCGGCCCATTTTATTAGTATATTCAGCTGTGGGTTTGTATATATGCTATAATCATTAAATTTTTCTAGAGCCAATGCAGCCGAATCAGCAACTAAAACAATATCTTTTTTATTCATATATTCATTCCAGGAAAAAATCATGATAGCCGGTAGATAATAATGTAATCCGGATATGGAAAGCCAGAAAGGAAATGTGTAATGATTTTGTAGATAATTCGATTCTATTAACGTCCATTCCTTACCTTCCAACAGAATAAGTTCTTCATATGATTCTTCGCTAGATATTTTATAACCATATACCAAATCAAAGGAAGGAATAGGGTATATAGGAAATGCGGCTTTTACTTCTTTAAAAAAATCATCCATTACACTTTATTTTTATTTTTCTTTGACAATTGATTACGTTTGTCCAAGCTTGTTCAGATGCTTTCCGGTGTCCTGAATCTCCTCCTTGGTAACATTTGGAGTTAATAGTATCTCGAGCAATTGCATTTTTTAGCCAAGTTGCAGCCTTGATTTTCAACAGCCAACAACAATCTGTGTCCTTACATTTACCCAGTAATGCTGTCTCTATTTTGGCTGCATTAACAGCACTTTGTAACATCCCATGAAATAAACGGGTACAATTTCCAGTTCCTGGACCTGGCTGTGATAAATCATAAGCACCTGCAGAAACTATTACAATTGCTCCTATTACATCACCAATTGGAAGAAGCCCATCTACGGCTGCAGCTCCTGCGGCAAAAGGAACAGCTCTTGCCATAGCATTTTGACCATTAATATCAAAACTATCAATAGGGTTATTCCCTACGAACGAATACGAATTCCATCCTCCCTGTTCAGCGATGGGGTCGCGGTTGATCCGCTTGCCGTCTTTGGGGTTGTAAAAGCGGTAATTGTAATAGGCCAGGGCGGGTTCTTCGTCGTGCATCTCGCCGGACCACTGGACGGGCTGGACGAGGCTGCCCGTGGAAGCCACCTGTCCATAGGGGAGTAATCGTAAGCCGCCGCGATCGTTCCCTGTGCGTCGAAGACCTCCGTCACATTCTTGTTGAAGTCCACGCCGTAGTAGTAAAGAGAGGCGTTCTACTTCAGGGGCAGACACCGGGAGGGGCTTACCATTTTTTGAGTTCACTTCTTTCAGTATTGAGATATCCAGGGTTGTTGGTTATGCTTTACTTCAAACATTAGTTTTCTTCTTCAGGCTGTTTCATTATCAAGGCTTTCTTCAACTCCATTCTTTCGTATTTGCTACGCTATCGGTAGTAGGTTTACTCCGTGATGTTGAGTTCCCGGCAGATCCTCTCGTATCGTTTGTCCGTCTGTTTTTTTCACTGAGAATTTTTAGGATTTTCTCCATACTGTATTTTTTCATTGTTTTTTGTTAGGTTAATAAACCTAACTTTCTTTGTGAATCTATTTTCGGAGAACTGGTCATCTTACTTTCAACACATTATTAATTAGATAATAAATACGGCGATATGTAGTCGCATTAAATGCACCTTTACTTAATCTCATATCGGATGCTTCTTCCTGTGTGATCCATTGTTTCACTGCAAGAATTTGATCAATATTATAGGACAAAAAAACCTCATAGATTCTGTTTAGCAAATATCCTTTGTCGTCTTGAGTTAATGCATATTCAAACTCTGCGTCATTGTCAAAATTACCTACTATGCAATAAAAGACAAAATCTATGGCTGTTCCAACAGTAATTTCATGGTCTAAAAACCATTCATAACGACATTTTATTAAAGAAGGAAGAAAATAAGAAAATCCCTTGGGCGTCGCAAAAAATAAATAGTCTCCACAATCATACCAAAATTTACAATCGATCTCTGTCCAAGTGAGTCCCAATAAAGATCGAGCATAATCATGCATTTCTTCTTCAGAATCAACATAATTAATAAGTAGATCATGCGGATTATTGCTGGGAAAGGGTGGAGAAGAAATAGGAAATAAATCGTATAATTCTTCAATCTTTTCTTTATAAAAATTTGCTTGCATATTTACAATTAAATTAATTTATTTAGTATTAGCAATACATTCATCATACTTATTTTTGCAATTCTGTGCTCCTTCATTCCAACCTTTACTTTGTTCCTGATGTCCTTTGTCACCTCCTTGATGACATTCGTCATCATAAGCTTTACGAGCCTCGGCAAACCTTTTCATTTTTTCGTATCGATCATTAAAAGCATTACACTCGCTTTGAGTAGGACATTCAGGAATTATCATATCCCTACAGGAACTACCTCTAGCCTCTTTTTTTGCCTCGGATTTTTCGCGATATAATTCTGCACATCTTTTATTCCTTTTACTTCTTTCAGCAGCGATTGCTGTTCCTGCTGCTCTGGCTGCTGCCTTTGCCGCAGCTTCTGCCGCTTGCCGTGCAGCCAATGCGGCCCCCGCCTCTGTTTGCAGTGACGACCAAGCTGTCCCTAATAAATCTATTTCAATATTCAAACTATTCCCTACGAACGCATAAAGATTCCATCCTGCCTGTTCAGCGATGGGATCGCGGTTGATCCACCTGCCGTCTGCAGGATTATAAAAGCGGTAATTGTAATAGGCCAGGGCGGGTTCTTCGTCGTGCATCTCGCCGGACCACTGGACGGGCTGGCCGAGGCTGCCCGTACCGGTCACGGCCCCATAGGGGGAGTAATCGTAAGCCGCCGCGATCGTTCCCTGTGCGTCGAAGACCTCTGTGACATTCTTGTTGAAGTCCACGCCGTAGCAGTACAGGGAAGCGTCCTGCGCGAGGGCCAGGGGGCGCGTGGCCATCTCTTCCAGAGAATCCCACAGCAGGGTGCCAAGCACGTTACGGTTGTTGATCATATCCTGCGACGCTAGTTACAAGTAGCTACGGTCATTCTATTTAAGGATTTTTAGGGAATCCACATTTTTTATGATTTTTTGTCATCTTTGATACAATTGTTCTGATACTATTATATCATTGGAAAATCTTCCGATTCAATTCTCTTCCTGTGTTCTTTGTAATACGCTAGCTTC